>ERZ1669249.23-NODE-23-length-117582-cov-8.005735_pt1 | contig 117582 bp, 124 predicted proteins | sample MGYA00579293_ERZ1669249 | MGnify/ENA primary metagenome ERZ1669249 (study PRJEB41166, sample SAMN08046057) | hot springs metagenome | biome: hot spring; feature: neutral hot spring; material: thermophilic sediment; isolation source: thermophilic sediment from... | reverse complement strand
TCCCGCTCTCACGGCCCCTACCCGTTATAGGCATGGCGGGCCTTTACCCCGCCATCTACCTGATGGGACGCGGCCCCATCCTCGGGCGAGCGCGTAGCGATGACCCCTACGCGCCCTTTTCGACGGGGAACCCTTCCAGGCCTCCCCGTCTATGGGGGGATTAGTCCCAGTTTCCCGGGGGTTACCCCCCTCCCGAGGGCAGGTTAGCCGCGTATTACTCAGCCGTGCGCCACGCCCCTCGGCGGAGGGACGTGCGACTCCCATGGCTTAGTGCCACCCCGATAGCAGTCGGGTCCGGCAGGATCAACCGGAGTTACGGCCGCAGGCCCAGGGGGGAGCACCCTTGGGTGGTGCCCTTGGCTTCGTGCTTGTTGAGTGGATTCGCCTGTTGCTTCTGCTTCTCGGCTGGCCTGTCTCGGACCCAAGCGCTTGGCTTGGGCCCTCACTAAGCGTCCAGCACCCTTGACGGGCGCCGGATTGTATTATGGATTACTAGTGGTTTATAAGATTTATTCCCTGTTGTCTCCCCGGTCATTATTGTTATCGTGTGAAGCGCTGTCCCCGAGGCTGGAGGCACGGTGCTCATTCTCGGAGCGGTTTGGCTCCGCGTTGCCCGTGCGCCGCCGGGCGATTCAGCCTCGGGGCCGGTCGTAAATGATGAACCAGCGCTTATCTAGGCTTTTTCCCGGGGATCCAAGACTATCTATATGATAAAAAAGAGTTATAAGGGTTTCGCCAGAGTAGTACCGTTTATCAGCGGCGCCTCCCTATGCAACAGTATCGCTATCGGTGCTGGGGGGCAGCTGCCTCGCTAATAGCTTCTTGATGTGCTTTGGGAGGGAGAACATGCCTTGATGCGTTGATCCATCGTAGAACCTGAGGGAGGCGGGGGAATAAATGGAGTTCTTTATCCTCTCGTCAACCTCGGTGGCGGAGAGCCCTGATGCATCCACCGTCTCGCTCGCGAGGTGGAAGCCCCACAGCCCATTGAAGCTCTGGACATAAGTATAGTATGGGGAAACCTTTTTGAAAACCCTCCTGAGCGTCCAGTACAGCCTAGCGTATATGTCGGGGTAAGTGGAGGGGCTTGTGGCCTGAGTCACGAAGACCCCTGAACTACCTATCAGCTTCTTAACGAGCTCGTAAAACTCAACAGTGTACAGCCTCTGCGCCGGGCCGCCTTCAGCTGGGTCAACGAGATCAGCTATAACCACATCATACTGTTCGCCCTTGGCCACCGCTTCCTCAACGTACCTTCTTCCATCCATGTATACAAGAGTTACGCGCTGATCACCGAAGCACCCCTGATGCCACTCCTCAAGATATTTTTTCGATAGCTCCACAACGCCTGGATCAAGGTCAACCATAACCGCTCTCTCAACGCTCCTGTGCCTGAGAACCTCTCTAAGCGTGGCTCCCTCCCCGCCTCCCAGTACAAGAACTGACCTGGGGTTGCCGTGAGCGATCATGGCTGGGTGAACCAGGGCCTCGTGGTAAATGAACTCATCGCTAAGCGAGGACTGAACCCTACCATCAATGACGAGGCACTTCCCTATCCTAGTGAGCTCCAGGACGGCGACGTCCTGGTAAGGAGTCCTCTCCCATGCATAAACCCTGTTAATCCTCCTCATAACCCCCTCCTCGGGGGTTAACCACTCAATGAACCATGACCAGTTCTTGAAGTACACGTCCAACCACCGCTATGCCTAGAGACCTAGCAAGTAGAGTATAAGCAAGCATCAATTATTAAAAGCTCACCTAGCAGCTAGATCGAGGATAAAAGAGCCTAGCGGAAACACCGCTTGACCAATTAGGCCATAAACTATCTGGTCCTCCTCCTCGCCTCCACAAGAACCCTCACCATTCATGGCAGGGAGGAGGCCAGATACAGCTCATCATCAGTCATTGATGCTTTCCTGTTCTTACATAAACCTATAAAAAAGCTGAACGCCCAGGGCAAAACAGCAATGACCGATACAATCTCGGGTATAGCCGCCCCCCTCGGCAAGTCGGCTCCGAAGTGAAGAGCCCACGCGACAGCCCCGACCACTAGCGAGACTATGGGGAGAGGGCTCCTGAGCCTAAAAGCAATGAGCACGAGCAACAAGCCGAGGGAAGCAAACAGGAAAACTGAGACCGCGAAGTGAACGGCCCCATACACCTCGTCGAAGCCTCCCACGAGAACCATGCCCAAGCCTGATAGGAAAAAGCCGGGGAAGACTAGGCGCTCGCCGATGCATAATAGCATGCCGCTTCCCAGAACAAAAAGCGAGCCGCCAAGCATCAAGGCGCTGTTAAACACAACAGCCGTATCCCTGTGCCGAACAGCGTGGCCAAGATCGCTTAGAGCGTTGTTGGTCCAAGAGAACCAGTCAGCCAGGCCCACGGCGAGGAGAACGCCTCCGAGAGATAGGGCAAGGCCGAGCAAGAGAACATAGAAAGCTATCTTGCAGGAGCAGCCTGTGAGACCCATGTACAAGGCACCAAAATAAATAATGAAGCCAACAACATAAAAAAGTAGGTTTACCAAGCTAACACGAAGAAGACGAGCGGGTAGGCAGAAGGAATGACAAGCGATGCGAAGAGCGTAGAGGACCTCCAAGGCCTGGCCAGAGAAGGAATAATGGGAGCAACCGTTCTACTAACAACAAACATAGCCTCAACGGGCCTCGCAGCGATAAACTCGATACTAATTGCAAGAGCACTGGGCCCACACGGGTACGGCCAGTACACTCTGGCCCTCACGAGCACACAGATAATGCTTCTCGCAACGGGACTAGGCTTACCATCAGCTATAACGTACTATGCTTCGAAGCAGACAGCCACGAGGGACATGGCCGCGGCGGTAAAAACGCTGGAGAAAACGATGGTCATAACAATAGTGAACGCTGCAACCGTAATGCTCCTGGGAGCATTCCTAGTCCCACTAATAATGAGGAGCTTGCTGGAAGCCGAGGAGGCAACGAGGGCGGCGCTCATAGCACTCCCAACAGTGCTCATGATACCCATCATCAATGTGTACACAAGCTTCTTCATAGGAGTGGGGAAAACAGAGTACTCGGGAGCAACAAACACAGCTAGAGAAGCTCTGAGACTAGCTGTGCTAGCCGCCCTCACAGCAACAGCCGCACTAACGCTGAACAGAGCAACAAGCATCTATACAGCCACGTACACGGTGGCGACATGCATAGCAATATCCCTAGCCACAAGGATAACCAGGAACGCTGGAGATAAACAAACAAGAGAAAAACCCCCAGGTGCAAGGGAGCTACTCGCCTACGGCCTCCCATTCTACGTCGCCGGGATCCTCGCGGGACTACTGGGAATATACCAGAACACGCTTATGGCGAGAAAAGCCAGCGAGGCTGAGCTAGCCGGGCTGAGAGCATCGATGAACATAATCACAGCGCTAAGCATTCTTTCATCCCCGATATACTCGATGGCCCTACCAATATTCAGCAAAACAGCAAGCAAAACAACGATACAAAAGATACACAGGCTCGCGCAGGGTTTATCAGCGGCTCTCCTAACACCAATAACCCTGTACTTCATCGTTGAGTCTCAAGCTCTGCTAAGATTCTTCTACGGCGAGAAATACATTGTTTACCAGGACTACCTGGCTATCCTATCCCTCACAAACCTAACAGTCCTGCTGGGGTCAGGGCTTATCGGGGGAGCACTGGCGGGCACAGGGAAGCCATGGAGAGCGAACAGCATAACCATAGCTGAGCTAGCGTCATTCCTGGCGACATCAGCACTTCTATCAAAAACAATGGGCCCAATAGGAATCGTGGCGAGCGTAACGATCAGCAGGTGGATAGCAAGCATATACGCCTACCTTCTCGCCAGGAAAACCATAGGTATATCGATAGACCCGGTCATAAACGCAAAGGTTGTGGCCGCAAGCTTAGCCTCAATCGCAATGGTCGCTGCAATACACAAAGCAGTTCCCCAGAGCGCGCCTGCGGTCCTCACCCTAGCGGTAACGGGGGCAGCGCTGCTGGCAACATATATACCCATAGTATCCGCGCTGAAGCCATTCAGAGACATCGAGGTCGACTTCCTATTATTATCAATAGAAGGTAAAGGCCCGGTCTACGCGATCGCGAAGACCCTGGCCAGCATATACAAAAAAATCCCGAGAATAAAAAGATAGCAACGTGAGAAGAAATGCTCATCGGGGTCTTCGGCAAAGGAGGCGTGGGCAAAACAACAGTCTCGCTTGGCCTAGGCCTCCTTATAGGAAAAGCAACGATAATAACAACCGACCCGTATCCAGGCCTAAAAGAGCTGCTTCCAGACCCGCCTCCAGGCCTAAGGCTCGTTGAGATGAGCTACGAGGAGCTAAGAGAAGAGTGGAAAAAAGAGTTCGGCGCGGAAGCACTGAGCATATTCAAGGCCCTGGCTGAAGTAGACGAGGAGTTCATAGATTATCTATCAACAGCCCCAGGGCTAATAGAGCAGTACGCCGTATACAGAGTGATGAAGGAGGGGATGGCCAGCCCCAACGAGACGGTAATATGGGACACGCAGGGAGCCCCGGGCGTAATGAGCCTTATAAGAAGCGAGCTCGAGTTCTACGATCACCTGAGAAAAGCGCCTATATACTGGGCAAAAATAAAGAAGCTACTAACAAGAGACGTGAACTTAGAAAAAATCATTGAGCACTGGAAACAAATAGCACAAACAACAATCAATTACCTCAGAAGAACAAAAACTATAGTGATAGTAAACCCAGACAAGCTAAGCATAAAAATAGGGAGAACACTGGCACAAGAGCTAAGCCAGTACACGGAATTCAAGGGATACATAATAAACAGGAGCAGCCAGGACAAAAAAATCACGGCCCAGCTAAGCCCAATCATATCGGTAATACCCGAATTAAACGAGCCAAGCCCACACGCAGTAACGAAGTACCTCGTAGACATCACGAAGATCTTTGAATAAAAAACCAAGTTCTCTACACAACAATCCTGCCAGAAAAAGCATTGTTGAACCTAAACAGCACGACAAAGAAAAGTGATTAGTGGCGGCGGGGCCCGCGTGGTAGCGGGGGGTGGACTTTCACGGGGGCTTAGCCCCCGTTTTGAACCACCGACCTCGGGGTCCCTCAGAGGGGTGCTCGCCGAGGCCGGCGAGCCCTCGTATGAGCTTCGCGGGGCGAGACTCGCTCCGTCCGAGCGGGTGCCCGCTCCTCCCGCGGGCTACCTGGCTGCCCTACCCCGCTGTTTATCCCCGCCAAAAACTCTTTTTTGGTCTAAAGGTTAAAAAACCTGTCCTGCGGGTCTTTTCCTCGATTTAAGAAAAAACAAGCCTGAACTAAGATAGTGATTGTTATAAAGAGCTTAATATGTTATGGAGGAAATGCTTCTAGTTAAGCTTTCTTAAGCCTTCTCGACTGCTAGCTTAGCTTCGAGGAGCTTCTCTAGAATAGCTAGGAAAGGCTCGATTAGGGCTTGCTTATCTATCTGGAGCTCAGAGCTGCTATCCTCTATTGTTTTCTCAAGAGTTCTTTCTCCATCAAGAGTTGTCCAGACGTAATAAACCGCTGGAGGAAGCTCATAGACAGTGTTGTCGGGTAAGCCAACGTAGAAGTTATCCCCCTGCATGCCGAGGTCAACGCCTTGGCGCAGGTAAATCTTGTTCTTGACCTCTTCGTAGTTCACGGCTACTCCCTCCTGCCTCTTCGACCACCGCTTCTATCGCTGAACCTTCTGTAGCCGCCTCTGCGCTGCTGGAAACCCTGGCTCTCCGCCACGGGCTCCTCCTCAGGTATCTCCTCCTCCGGTGGCGCCATGCTGTCGTCGACCTTTTCCACTGTGGATTTGCTGCCAACGTTGAGCTGCACCTTGCCCTTGAATGAGGTTGTCCACGCGCCCTCTATTTTTACTACATCGCCCTTCTCAACCGACCCTGCCTTCTCTCCCCAGAAAGTCGTTTTTATTCTCCCCGTATCGTCGCCCAGGTAAGCCTCGCTTATTGTGCGCGGACCCTTCTTGGTCTCAATGACCCTAGGCTCCTGCGCATCTATTACGCGAGCAGTAACGCTTACGTTCTGCTCTCCTTCTTTTAACTCAGAGATCTTTTTCTCAGAAGACCCATACGTATTTTCCAAATTAGATCATTCCATGCTATGAGTTATGTTGATACTGCTTTGTTTTCACCAAATAATAAAGATAACCGTTTAGATAAGACCTGCGTAGAGGCTCTCCTCGCGCTTAACGAACTCAACGCACTCCCTAGCCAAAGCCCCGCTCGAATAGATGGAATCAAGAGAATCGCATTTACGGGGGAGAATAAAAAAGCCCTTAAGGAAGCCTACGACCTCGACGTGAAGGTTCAGGGCAGACCTTGAGTACACGAACCTAGCTGCAGAGTTAATCTTGCTGAGAGAATCAAGAATAGATGAGCAGACCCCCCTAACCCCCCTCTCGGTGCAGCGAGGCCTAACGTAGCCCCTGTACAACAGCCATCTCCTGATAAAGAGCTCGTCTGGTACCAGTGGGACCACCCTTCTAGCGTAGGAAAGAGTATACCTAGCTACACCTGAGTAGAGGCTCCCGACAGGCAACCCAAGCCTGAGCATCACAACGCCTCTGAAGGAGGCCTCAAGACACTCGGCGTAGCCGCCCAGAAAATACACTATGTCAAGGGCCTCTAAGCAAGCTTTCCTCTCAGCGCCAAGACCAGTGGTTATAAGGAAGTAAAACACGCTGACCACCAAATAATCATTGAGAGCCGAAGCCGGGCTCGTTGCTAGCCGCGGGACCATAATGATGAAGCGAGGCATAGCTACAATGGTTACGGAAAGGACAGCTAGGACAATGGGGGTCCCTTGGCCTACACAAGCGTCTCCCCATATCAATTAGGAAAACATGAAGCTTGTACACGCTTGGTAAACCAACGCTTCGCGCACAACTAAGCCAAAAATCGCTTGCCTCGCGATAAGAAACCTTTCTCCCAAGTACCCTGGATGTGATCCTCATGATGTGCCTGTCCACTGGAAAAACAGAGCTAGCTTCGCAGTAAACAGATAAGAACACATCAGCTGTTTTCTCACCAACGCCGCGTATCCCGAGCAGAGCTTCGCGCGTCTTCCCCACATCTCTGCAGATAGAAACAACAAAGCCGGGGTTAGAGACGAAGAACCTGGCCAGCTCCTTGAGAGTTTTCACGCGCGAGGAGTACTGCCCAGCCACCCTAACCGCGTCCACCAGCTCCTCATCGCTGCTCGATAAAACCCTTTGAGGAGAGGTCAACCCCCTCTCTAAAAGATTCCTTAAAGCCCTTATAGCATTGGAGTCACTGGTGTTCTGGGACAAGACGATAGAGACAAGAAGAACAAAGGGATCCCCACCAAAGTTCCTGAGGGCCCATATAACAGAGTACTCATCATCTCTTGGCAAGAAAGAGCTGATAAGCCCGGGAAGAGCCTCACACAGCCCTCTCAAAACGCATCAACAAGACTCAAAAACAATGCCTACTCGGTGACCTCCCACATGGTGAAGGGGGTCCACATTATCCAAGCGGGGATCTTCTTCACCAGCTCGTAAGCCTCCTCCCATCCATTAAGGCCGAGCTCCCTGGCCAGCTCCTCAAGTGTCATCTCTGTGCTAACGTACCTCTTGAGAACGGTTAATAGTTTAGCATCGATGATGAGCTCCTTATCACCAATCTTAATCGAAGCTATACCTCTATCCTTCATAGCCATAAGTAACCACTGTCAACCAAAATATTACTGCAGGGATTATAAATCTAAGGCAAGGCCCAGGCAAACAGTCGGCTATTAGGGAAAAACATTATAGCAAAAATGGGGCCGCCGGGATTTGAACCCGGGACCACCAGCGCTCCGGTGGCTACGGGGAGCACCCCCAGGCTGGCATCCTAGCCAAGCTAGACGACGGCCCCCTACGTAAAATGAAGAGTAGTTTAGGGTTATAAAAAAAGTTTTGATTCACGAATGGCCCTCTCCCTTTTAAATACAATTAACAAAAGGGAATTGATAGGCGAAAAAAAATGGCATCAATAAACAAATTCGCCGGTAGATGGGCACCAGCAGAAAATAAAGAAAACGTATGGGACAAGATAAAAGACAAAATATCACCCCCGCCCCCCGTTAGACACAGAGTCACGATGGCTCTATACAAACTAAAGGTACAGAAAAACAGGCTTGAATACACGCTTAACAAGCTACAGCAGAGAGGAAACGCGCTCTTCGAAAAAGTGGTTGATGCCCAGGTCAAGAAGGACCAAGCAAGAGCCATCATGTACGCAAGCGAGGTAGCCGAGGTCAGAAAAATAGCTAAGAGCATAATGAGCGCCATATACGCGCTCGAGAGAATAAGCCTAAGGCTAGAAACAGTAAGAGATGTGGGAGACCTAATAACAGCGCTAGGGCCGGTAGTATCGGTTGTCAAGGAGGTAAAGACGAGACTACTGGGAATAATGCCGGATGTCGCTTTCGAGCTAAGCGAGGTGGACGAGCTACTCCAGACAGCGGTATACGAGCTAGGAGAGTTCACAGGCATAAACATGAGCGAGATAGCGCCGAGCGACGAGGCAAAGAAAGTGCTGGAGGAAGCAGCAGCCATCGCGGAGCAGAGAATGAAGGAGCAGTTCCCAGAAATACCGATATCAAGCGACTCTCTCCCAGCACCACCAACAGCAGAATCAGCACATTAACAAGTACATAGAAGTAGAAACTCTCCTTTTTTAAACCAAGCTAATCAAACAATTATTTTTCCATAATTGAGATTGATTTCAATAACTGACCTCCTCCCCGCCCTGAAGTGCGAGGCTTTCAGTTGTAAAACGAGCTATTAAGAACCAGTCTTGTTGAAGGTATAATCAGAAGCCTGGTTCCTATCATCGAGAAAGCCTCAAAGCTTTTAACCATCATCATCAATGAAAAAAGTATTAATACTGCATTATAAAACCAACGATAAGAATAATGGATGAGACAATCGCTATTAGGAAGTTATCATCAAGGTTCTTGTACTCATATCTCTCAACGTAGCTCGCAACAGCAGCTGCGACCACGCCCGTCAGACCAGCGAGCAAGTAGCCAATAGGCACGGAGACAATCAGCATGAACAAGTTCCCAATCCAATGCTTGCTTCTCCTCTTAATCAACAAGTTCCTAGCCAATCCAGTCACACCATCACCAAAAGCAATGAGCAAGCCGGGAATAATCGAGATAAACAAGTTCTTCGTGACAAGCCATATAACAAGCATGCTTACAGCCCATGCCACAGCGAAGTTTACCTCATACATGTTCTCCCTGAACTGGAACCAATCAAGAAGCCTCTGGCTCCTATGATGATAATAGAGATAAGCAGCGAGAGCCAAGCCAGCGATGAAGGGCAGTACAGGTGTGGAGAAGACGTAGGGAACGAACAACGTGGCGACTCCAGCCCCGAATATATGGATAATCTTTCTGCTCACATAAGCCGCCCTATGCTCGTTGAACCCTCTCGACAACAGCCATTTATAAGGATACTTGGAGGCAATGACAACGAGGTAGACATAAAGAGATAGTGCGATCATCCACGCAATTTCACTTAAACTAACAGACACTGTGACGCACGCCCTTCTAAATCATGGTGAGGACTCTTCTTCCAGCGTATTCCAGTGAGTACTCCTCCTCTATATACAATAACCTATTATATTTACTTGTCCTCTCCCCTCTTGCAGGGGCACCTGTTTTTATAAACTCGGATGAAAGCCCCACTGCTAGGTCAGCGATGAACGGGTCCTCCGTGTCACCGCTTCTATGGCTAACCACCCTGAGGTTCCCGCACCCCAGGGCCATTTCCGCGAACTCTATAGCGTCAGTCAACGTGCCGACCTGGTTAGGCTTGACTATGACCCCCCTTGTAGATTTTGATTTGCATCCAATAAGCAAACGCTCCTGGTTTGTGACGTATAGGTCATCACCCACAACGATAGTACTGCTCAGCATCCTCTGCAAAGCAGAGAAAGAATCGAAATCCCCCTCATGGAAGGGATCCTCAAGGTAAACGAGCTTGTAAGTAGATGCTAGCTCGCGGTAGTAATCCAAGAGCTCGCCAGAAGTGAACTCCCTTCCATCAAGCCTGTAAATAGCTTTTCTATTATCAAAGAGGTTTGAGCCGGCCACGTCGAGCCCTAGGAAGAACTCCTTGCCAAGGGTAAAGCCCACGGACTCAATTACTTTAGATAGTAGCTCAAGTGCATCTACGCTGGATTTCACCGGTGGAGAAAACCCGCCCTCGTCGCCTGCCATAACTGCGCTTTTACCAAACCTTGATGCAAGCTCCTTCTTGAGAAGCTGAAACACCTTTACGGATTCGGTAAGAGCATCCCTAAAGGAGCTGAACCCTAAAGGGATAACTAGGAACTCCTGAATGTCCAGGAAACCTGCTCCGTGAAGACCACCATTAATGAAGTTGAGAAGGGGGACTGGAATGCGTTTTCTTCGAGCACCACCAATGTACTCAAAGTACTCCATTCCAAGGGCGCTCGCCGCTGTCTTAGCAACAGCTATGCTAGTAGCAATAGCCGTGTTACCACCTATCTTTGAGATGTTAGGCGTCCCGTCAAGCCCTCGTAGCAACGCATCCACCCTCCACTGACTCCTTACATCGACCCCAACAAGAGACTGCGCAACAAGAGTATTAACAAGCTCCACGGCTTTAGAGACACGCCTCGGGAAAGAACCATCAACGAGCTCATGAGCCTCCATGCTACCCTTACTAGCTCCGCTCGGCGCATCCCCACAGTCAGTAACGAAATCCGTGGAAACGCACACCCTTAGCGTAAAGTTACCTCTCGAGTCCAGAACCTCTAACCCCTTAACTCTCCTAATCGAAAAGACCTCGCTACTCATAACCATCAACAAAAAATATTGCCAAATCATCTATATTTTAATTTACAGCTACATAAAAAGGTACACCGAATTAATGAGTGAAGCAAGTTGAGGATACTCATTATTGGCGCGGGGTCAACGGGCAGCCACCTCGCAAAGCTACTATCGGGGAAAGGACATGAAGTAATAATCGTTGATACAAACGAGAACAAAATCGAAAATGTACAAAAAGAAGCAGACGTTCAAGCATACAAAAGGGACGCCACGGACGTATCTCTGTATGAGGAACTAGACCTAGAGACAATAGACGTCGTTGTAACGGTAACGGATAAAGACGAAGTCAACCTGCTTGTGGCAACCCTAGCAAAGGAAAGCGGAGTCCCAAAAGTCATCGCGAGAGTAAAGTCACCGCAAATAGCCAAGCTACTACGGAAAATGGGCATAGAAGACGTGTTTAACCCTCCAACCCTCATCGCAAACTTGATATATAGCACAATTGAGGGGAAAAGAAGAATAGCGACGCTTCTCCCAGCGTTTCTAGGGGACTACGAGCTTGTATCACTGGTAATAAAGGAAGGGGATAGCAGTGTTGGTAAAAGGCTTGGTGAAATAGAGGTTCCCGAACAAGCAAAGATAATAGCTATTTACGATGGAGAAAAAATAATAGAGCCTATACCACAGATAGAAATAAAGCCAGGCCTACACATCATAGCGCTTGTGCACAAAGAAGTGGTGGACGAGCTACTTAGGAACTTCCGGTGAAGAACATGGAGCAATCTTCTCTCTACGTTTTAATAAAGGTCCTAGCCTCCATCATCATCTTCGTGGTCATAGTTATAGGCCTAAACAGAGCCCTCTCAAGCCTAGAGAAAAAAGGAATCATATCGTCAATAATCAAGAAAAGAATAGCTACAGTTACTGCTAGCATAATCGGTGTCCTAGTGTTATTAATTATTGTTTATGAGCTATCCTATCACGTGATTTTCCTGTACCTGTTTTTAATTATATTCGCTGTATCGGTCGCATCCGCATACCCCATCCTCAACAACTTCTACGCGTACTACATGATTATGAATACGCGACAGGTAATCAGCGGCGTATACTTCAGTATTGGAAAAATGAGGGGAAGAGTAAAGAACGTTGGCTACCTATATACACAGCTACTTCTAGATGACGGCTCGCTGCTATACATACCCAATAACTACATGCTGAAAAAACCCTTCCGCATATACCGGGGATATGGAAAAATAAGAGCCAGGATAAACCTCATGGCTCAAGCCCCAGTCAACGTAGAGACAATAGCTAATAAAATCGAGGAAGAAATAAGAAGGAACTTCAGGCACTTATCGACAGACAGCGAAATCAGCGTTATAATCGATAAGGTAGAGGAATCAAACATAAGCTTTATAGTAGAGGTCGAGTATGTCTCAGGAGAGATAAGGGAGAAAATAGTGAATAATTTTATAGCGTCAATATATGACAGTCTATATGAGTACTCGCCAACGATTGAGATACTCAGGAAATAATGAAGTGGTGCAAGGAAATGCCCAGGAAACAGGAGAAAAACATCAAGATTTGCCCCAGCTGTGGAACCATCGTCGAGAAGCCCGAGAAGACATGGCACTTGACAAGCCCCTTGCCCGACGCGCAGGGGAGAATAACGATAACCATTATGGCGAGCTTCACTTGCCCTAACTGCGGAGCGAAGTGGAAAGGAGTACTATCAAAGATAAAGGTAGGAGGACAAGAAGTGGAGATAGAAGGAGGAGCAAAGACAAGCAAGCTAGCCGACGAGGAAAAAACAGAGAGGCCAGGAGAAATAATTGAGCTCGATATAGATGATATCATGAATGAGTAGTTTTTTAGTTAAACGGTGCGAATATAATGCAAAAAGAACTATCAATAATAAATGAGAAAATACCTGGAATAGTAAAGGTAGACCACCAGCTTGTAAACAGAAGCATTGGAACACTAAACGATAACGTGGCTTTTATCAAGCTATCCCTAAACAACACTTTCTCATCCAAAGCGCTAAAAGCATTTCTAGAAATACACTCGATACCTAGCAATCCCAAGTACGCCAAATGGAAGGTGTGGTTCAACTCGTTTCCAGTAACAAGAGAATACAAATCAAACTACTCATTAACGATCAAGAATCAGCAACACGATATCTTTGTATATGATGTGACACCAATAATAAACAGGGACATCAAGAGGAAAACGCATAAACTAGTCATAAAAAATATAGGCTCCACAGCTATTTATGTCGGGTACGTCTTACTAACAGTACAGCTTGAAGCGGAGAACGTGGAAACATACCATTATTACCAAGTGTTAACGAGTGAGTGCAGCTACGAATCTCCATGTGCATTGAGCATCCCGGAATGCACTGCGTACGCCAAGACGCAGTCGAGAATAAATGCTTATCATCAAAGCCCTCCTGTGGAGGTGTTCTTATCAACAAGCACGTGGAAAGAGAGAGCTCTTTTCCCCACAAGGATAGTTGATTTAGTTATCGACGGATGTGTAGGAAACAGAATAGTTATAGCTCCAAACAGCCATGAGAACATGTACTTACTGAGTGTACATAGCTATGCATCCAACTATGATAGGCCGCAGATAGATATTAAAGCAACAAGCACACAGAAAAAGAGAGAAGTTGAAGTTGAGATTTCTGTATTTAACCAGGGGGAAGCGGATGCAAAAGACCTGATGATAGTAGGCATACTCTATGGAAACACTATTTATAACAAAAAACTACAAACACTGAGGCCCGGAGATGTCTTCACCGATAAGATAACCGTGGAGAAGCCTAAAACCCCAGCAACAATAGCAATCAGAGCTGTTTGGAACGAGTACGGGGAAACTATTTTCAAGGAAACAAAATTAAATATATCATAACAGCGTGAGCAACCTTTTGCTGACTATTATGGTTTTATTACTCCTATTTTCATAAGTAACTCACAGGTTTTACAGTACACCCTGCCAGGACTTGTGGGCTCCCCGCAGTTTTTACATTCATTAAGAAGAAGTGTGCTACCACTTCTTGATAGTAACCTCTGAGATACCACTTCATCGAAGCTGTTTAGAAGCCTAAGCATTATGCCTGGCTCTTCTTTCTCCATCATAATCATCCAGCGTCTAATCCTGGCCCTAACGGTGGGTTGATAAATGATGTAGGGACACTCAACGCTCTGGAAGCGATAACCAGAATAGTAAGCGTACGTCGCTGCCTCCCATTCATAAATCTTCCTTAAAGGCTTTATTCTCTTGACGAGCTTCTTGCTTGGCACAGGTGCTAGTGGATGCTGCCTTACAAGCCTTGATGTATCCCCCCTGAATATGTTTATGAGGAGAGTTTGTGCCTCATCATCTAGGTTATGAGCTGTGGCGGTCTTAGAAGCTCCAAGCTGACGCGCATAATAATTAATAATTCTTCTTCTAATAATGCCGCAGAACGTGCACGCCGATATCCCTAATCTCTTCTCGTTGCTGAGACTAACTAGCTCGGAGAGAGAAAGACCAACTGCATCCTTAAAACTAACGACTATGTGCTCAACACCTCTCTCCATTGTGGCCTTTTTCACGAAATCCAGCTCATCCTGCCTATTGTACCCAGGTATACCCTCAATGATTGTCAGGGCAATCAGCTTCGATGGGTCATGTAGCCGGGATAAAACGTCGAGGAGAACAAAACTATCTTTACCCCCGCTTATCCCCATCAACACCGTGTCGCTTGGGTCAAACATATTAAAGCGATAGACCTCTTCTTCAACCCTGCTAACCACGTTTTTCTTGAAACAGTTTTCACAAAGCCTAATACCCTGATGAGGAACATATACCTTGGCCTGGGCACCGCAATAATCACATCTCAATTTTTAAGGCTCAGCCCCTCAAACCACTTTTGTTACCACACATTATTCTCGCTACTCAGGAGTTATAAACAAGCATTATAAACATTGTTTCAGGCCTTTCCACTGAAATGAGAACGAAAAAATTTGGTTACAAAGTTTAAGAGCCGCCGGCGGGTTTCGAACCCGCGACCTCCGGCTATCCAGGGGATAATCCCGTACGAGGCCGGCGCTCTACCCGCTGAGCTACGGCGGCTCCATTTCTATTTATACGTAATAAGCATTTAAAAAACTAAAAGACAAAAAAGACAATTAAAACCAATATTTATTGAATGGCTCAATCTCCTAACAAGAATATGATGAAAAGCCCTTAACAGAGCTAGTAGTACTCGATTTTAATCCCTAACTCCTTAGCCTTAGCTAATATGACGTTCTCAGAGGCTCTGGAAACAGAGTTCTTCTCGATAAAAACCATGGAGGCCGGAGGCACTGACTTGGTTAAAGCTTGCTGTACAATGCCTTCATCAAGGTTCTTCAAAGCATATCTCGCTATTATGTGACTCACACAAATATTGCTTTCAATAACTCTTCTAGTCAGCCTAGCTGGATAGTGGTTCTCCCCAAAGCTAGCAACAACAACACAGCTCTGCTTACTTATTGATAAAAAATCGTTAAGAGCACCCATAACTGCCTCCCCGACGAGCCTATGCAAATCAACCCGCACCCACATCTCAGGGGTACTGCCAATCTCGATGAAACACAAAGGGTTATCAAGGTCGGTTGGTCCATGATGAGTTGCCTCGAGACCTACGTAAAAGCCTGTAATATTGCTCCCACTAACTTTTTTGAAGAGCATGGATAAAAGAAGTTTCATCAGTAGAGGGGTCGAGTATGAAAGCCTACGTGGAGAACCACCTAAAGCCGCATCATTGCTTGGGTTACCTGCAGGATGAACAGTGAGTGAGGGTCTGCCAGACTCGCTGCTATGCTTAGACAAAACAACAATATGGGAATCTATGTTTATTCCCAGCGAATCAACATCATCTTGAGTTATTGTCAAGGGATTCTTACCTAGCTCGACTAGGCTGACTTTCCCTGATAACTCCCCGTATTCGTTAAGAAGATCCCGAATAGCTACTGAGATTCCTCTCCCCGCAGGATCCTCCCGCCAATAAAGAAGAGCAACTTTCACCATTAGAACCATCATGATGTGTCTTTTTTATTTTAGTTATTGTTTTAGTCGTTTAATCAGCATTTATTTAGTTGACCTCATCCCGCCCTAAAGGGCGTGGGCTCTCTTTAGGGGGTTCACATGTCCCCCCATCTATTCGAAGACACATAATGTATATAAAAATGAAGCTGGATAATCGATAAAGAAATAGAGATGGAATATGTGCTTTGTTGAGGGATGCCTTGTTAGGAAAAATAATGTAATATGGATAGTGAAGGGGGTTGAGCACCCGGCCGGATACCTGACGGTTTTCCCGAGATATGAAATCAAAGATAAGGAGACAGGGGAGGGAGGGATCCTCGTTAAGAAAATGGGGCTTAAAAACCCCGAGGAATACTACGAATTTCTATTAACGAAGCCGGGCTATGGCAAGCTTTTGTATAACAACTGTGCTGGTAGAGCAACTCCTTTGATCGGAATAAACGAGGTTGAGACATTCTATAATCCATTCAAGCCTTTAATATGCGAAGAAAAAAGAAGAAGTGAGCCCTGCCTCGTCTACGAGTACCTTGCCTCAGCAATAGAGCATGGGGAGATAGGCCTCACTGGGAGCTCATACTTTATGTGGACCCCTAAAAGCGATATAGATATATTGATTTTCACGAAGCCAAGCAATGTTACGCAAGTACTGGAGGAAATAAAGGTGAAGACCAGCGAAATCAGCTGGGAAGAGGCACTGAGCATAATGAATACCAGGGAGTACCATATACCTAGCTTAACAACGCTAACAAGAATAAAAAGAAGCATCAATCAAAGAAAAGTCCTAGGCAACGTCGTTTTTATCAGAATACTCACTGTTAATCCGTTCATATACAATGAGTGCCGCTACAACGTATTGAAGGAAGGAGAAGCTTACTTACAAGGCTTAGTCCTCGACGAGAGAAGCGCTGTATACCCATATACCTACAGAGTACGAGTGCTCAGCTCTGATATCCTTGAAAAAAACCAGGAAATAACCATAATTAGTGATAGAGGAAGATTCTCGGAGGCCGCCAAAAAAGAAGAAAAAGTTATCGTTAAAGGCGATTACGAGGCAAAGATATACTCGCCAAGACAAATAGAGCATCAAGTTTATCTCTGGGCTAAGCACCACTACATCGCGCCTATGAAACACGTTGAGTGACCACGGATGAATTCGGAAAAAACAGCTCTAACAAGATTAAAGTTCTTATCAATGACAAACGCTATATACGAAGGAATAGTGGTCTACGAGATTAACAATGAAAAAGTAGCTGACTTCCTAGGTGTGAGATGCAAGCAGAATACATGCGTTGGAGTAGTATACTATCCGTCAAGAGCCTATTTCTTTCTGAAGGAAAAAAACAATCCATTAATTAAAGGGTCACTTATATTTACTAATCACCCAGAAGACCTCCTGGATTTCTTTAAGAACAAAGAATCGGCTCTCGAAAACAAAAACAACTGTTACTCAACAAGAAACTCTTTTCTAACGATTAGCTATGAGGGAGAAGCCCGTTTATTGGATAACGAGAGACTGAAGGTCAGGCTAATTCTGACGCGAATATGCGAGCAAAGATGGGAGAATTGCCTGCCTCTGAACAGATTCACAAACTTGTTGTTAGAGCTTCTGGTCAACGTAACAAAACAGAAGTATTACTGCTTAATCAACGATTATGAAAACTACGAGAAGCTTAAGAAAATAAATGAATACATAATCGAGGTAATGAATAGACACGCCAAGGAAAGCCAAGCGTTACGGACAATAATGATAGAAGCCGAAGAAATAAAAAATAAATGGTCCACCTGCAATGAGCAGTGATAAAAATGTACGGAAAACCACCACTAGCCGCTTCTCTATCAATCGCCTTTGAGGCAACAGGGTGGAAAGGAGCGGGGACGGTGTCGAGGAGCAGGGACCAACCAGACAAGACGCTCCAGGACTTCATAGTTACATCAGCAGCTTTTCAAGAACTGCTCAGAAAATCATGTTTAACAAAAGAGTACATGTTGCTCGAGATATTAAGAGAAACCTACGCTTTAGCCAACAAGAACATTGCTTCAGGAGAAATATTTCTTCTATACATCAACGCGTATACAGCATGCACAATTAGTGATGTAGATACAATGGATAAGAATGCCCTTGAGGCAACAAAGCTCGCAGTAAAACAGGGGCTAAAAGACTACCTGCTCTTTCTATCTCTACATAAACCCTCTTTCTATGGTAGATTCACCCACTCTTTCTACGAAAAAATAAGCACATCCAAGACCTTCACGGAGATAACCGCGTTGGCGAAAAACATACCGTTTGACCCCGTTATCACTGAAGCTACAACGACCTTTCCCTTCACAAGAACTCTGGCTAAGAAACTATACAATAAGCTTGGATGCACACTGCCGAGTAGCGGTGACATAGACGCTATCTACAGGTCGTTATGTGAAAGATACATTGATTATCTAACGTACCGTAAATATGGACTAGAGAAGGCTGTTACCGCTAAGAAAAAATGCATCGCCGGTGAAGAGCCTGGCCACAGCCTAGGCTCAATAGCTGATTTGGTCGGTGTTGTTCTTTACTACTATCTAAACGAGTGCCTCGCTAGTCGTTATGGTACGCTACGAAGATTGGGTGACCTTTTCTCGGGACCTTTCTAAGTATGTTCTTTTGTGCTAGAACCTCTAGTATCTTGAGTGCCATTTCATTTGATATACCATTAGATATCTCCCTGGGCTCCACGCATCCATCCTCGTAGAGAATCTTTGATATTTCCCTCGAAACGGCCTCTGCGACTTTTCCTCTAAGAAATGGGTAATAGTACTCTATCAGACCCCTCACAACCCTCTCGTCAACAACGCTCTGACGACAAAAGCTATACACATCCATTGATGAGACGTGATCGCCTATTATGCGTAAGAATTTAGGGAGAGACTCTAAGTACAGTATAAGCCTGGTTCTGGCTTGGTAGGGGTCATCCAGCTTCAGAATTATGTTTAAGCCGTCAAGCATGAAGCTCAGTGCTCTGCGGGCCTTAATGTTGAGTAAGCTCATCAACAAGCTCTGAGACCCCAGCGCGCGCTTCTCTATATAGAGATCTATGTTCATAAGTCGGCCTGTTTCAACAGCAGCTTTCCATGAAACAAGATACAGGATTTCTAGTAACAACGTGGTTAACAAATAATCAAGTTGAGACTCGCTGAATGAAAAATCCCTGAGACCAACGGATGAAATTCTACTTAGATAGTTATCTAGAAGGGGAAGAGCCCCTCCTCTTTGTTCTTTGCTACCCCTAAGAAGAATTCTTAATGGGCATCTTGAAATGTAATTAAATATACACTCCGTTGAGCCCATGTATCTGTAGCAACCAGTTCTTTTAGCATGAACGGAACAATCATTAATTCTGTGAGGTAAAACAGCCTCGAGGGACTTTAAAACCCTCAGGTAGTTAATCACTATTGAGTGGGAGTAAAGAAAAAGAAATGGAACACTATGCAGACTGTCTTCTATGATATTAATTGCAGCTCTCCTAGAAGTAACAAAGTAGGATCCCCTCCTCACACCGACAAACAACTCGTAATTCCTGTTCATCAGGTCTATGGTTAAGCCCTGACGGCTCAGCTCCTCGTCACTAAAAGATGAATTACCTGAGGCGATTTGCTCCTTAAATCGCATTACTAAATCATAGTAAGGCCCACTCTCAACAAATCTAATTTTCCTAACACTAGAACTGAGAACAAAGCCTCGAACACAAGAATTTTTCTCCAAGCAATCGCCAAGCTTGTTGAGAAAAGAGCCGATATTCTCGTAGGTCGGCCTGAGAAGAGGGAAAGCATCCATCAGCACACTGCGTGACTGACTGCTCAGCTCTAACCGCCCATTCGCTGTTTTTTTTATTACATTCATTTATTTGAAGAGTTCAGCTTTATAATAAATAATCCTTTGAACAACACTTAATAACTTGGGGACAACGATAGGATTTAAACAAAAAAGGAGTTGCTTATGCACTGGATAGAGAAGGTTGTAGAAGAGCTTGAAAATTACATAGCGACAACCAAGAACAAGACCAAACAGGACACCATAATCATTAACGGAGGCCTAAGCGTATCCGGATTGCAACATATAGGTAGGCTAAGAGGAGAAATAATAATAAGCGAGACCGTGAGAAAGTTGCTTGAAAGAAAAGGATATAGAGTTAGGCAGTACCTAGTTCTCTATACCCAAGACGCCTGGAAGGGGAAGGAATCACAAGTCATGTCATTCGGAGACGAAAGAGAAGGAAGAAAATACGCAGGCTGGCCACTAATCAAGGTGCCAGACCCAAAGAAATGCCACGCAAACTGGGTTGAGCATTACTGGGAAGATTTTGGCGGCTACCTCGACAAATTCACCGATGGAAAAATAGAGGTAGTAACGACCACGGAACTTTACAAAACCAAACTAAAAGACATAGTAAAAGAAGCCATAAACAAGAAGGAGAAGCTTCGAATAACAATAAACAAGTATAGAGGAAGAAACCCGTATCCCGAGGAATGGATACCGTTCGAGCCAATATGCGATAAGTGCGGAAGGATAGATAAAGCGAAAGCCATCAAGTACTACCCCGAGACAGAGGAGGTTGAGTACATATGCGAGAACTGTGGCCACAGAGGAAAAACATCAATAGCTAACGGTAAACTTAACTGGAGGATTGAATGGGCATCAATATGGAAGGCCCTGAACATTGATTTCGAGCCCTTCGGTAAGGACCACGCTACTCCGGGTGGAAGCCGTGATAGCTGCGTTGATTTATCAATAAACGTCTTCGAGACCAAGCCTCCCATGGGGCTAGCATACGAATGGGTATCACTAAGAGTAAACGGCAAGGAATTCGATATGGGAAGCAGTGATTTCCTGGGCATAACCCCAAAGGATTGGTACCAGGTGGCTCACCCAGAGGTTCTGAGGTATCTATACCTCAAGGAACACCCAAGAAGAAAAGTAGTAATTGACATGACGCTTATACCGAGCTACTACGAGGAGTTCTACAGAGCAGAGAGTCTTTACTACGATGCGATGAAGACTCATGGAAACCTGGAATCACTGCCTGAAAACGAATACGAAATAGCGAAGACGTATGAGCTGAGCATGCTTGAGCCAATACCAAGCGAGAAGCCCCTACAGCCCTCATACCTAACAATAGCACTGGCCGTACAGCTGGTGCCCACGGACAATCTCGCTGAAAACGTCGTGAAAAGACTGAAAAGCTCAAGGATCATCCCCCAGGAATTAAGACCATTCGACAAAAAGAGAATAACGGATATTGCGTGGAGGGCTAAGAACTGGGTTGAGAAATATGCATCGCCTCAGATAAGGTTCACGCTTCTCCAGCAGCTTAGCGAGGAGTTAAAGGCTAAGCTGATGTACCGCGATTTACTGCTCAGATTGGGAGAGGAGCTTCTAAAGCTGGGAGAAAACTGGAGCGAGGAATCAATTAAAGATGTCATGATAAAGGTTACACAAGGCCTTAAAGACGACGAGAAAAAAGCGTTTTACAAGGAGTTCTACATAATAATAATAGGGAAGGAGTTCGGGCCTAGAGCAGCGCCACTGATAGAGATACTTGGACAGGATTTCGTGAAGAAAAGATTCATAGAAGACTTATCGTAAAGGTCAGACACCGTCAAGCCAGGATAATTCTTGATAATTGACTAAGCAAGAAATCTTTCTCACCCAACAAGAGATGCAACAAAGCGAGAGGGACGCTAAGCGAAAACGGGTAGCTGGCAAAAGCTTTACGCGAGGCCTTCATCACTTTTTCACTCATCTTTAAACCCGCTTCGTGGTCAAGCTCAAAAATGCTTTTCTGGCCTTCAACCACAAATCCATAGTAATCCAGAACTTTAACGTATATGTTAACTAAAGCCTTCTCGTCGGGAGTCAAACCAAGAAGCTCCAAGCCATAACAACCAGTCCTGCCCAGCTTCTCGAAGAATTCAGGGAACCCGCCTCTAGCGAGAACATATGAAGATGCCGTTCTAAGCAAGTTTAGGTCTATGTAGGGACAGACTATTTCGCGAGGACTTGGAGAGAAGGGGGAATCCGGCATTTTCTCCACTACTGTGTTAAGAGCCATGAAATAGTAGAAAACCTCGGCTGTCGCTAAATCGATGTTCTCCTCGATTAAATCAGCCTTACCTAACAGGAAGTTCCTGTAGACAGGATCGTCAATGAGCTGTGCCAGCATCATGAGCTCTTTCGTCGATGAAGCTTTAAGAGTTGCTTTACGCGAGCAAAGCTCCTCAACAGCTGAGGGGCTTATGGTTAAAAAAGCATTTTTGTAAAACTCAAGCGCCTGATAACACCTGTTTAGGTAAACTCTGTATATATGGAATAACTCTTTAACAAATATGGGAAGCAGGGATACTTTTATGTAATAAGCATCGCTTTCAGGAACAAGACTCAATAGTGTATTTATTTCCTTCTTATAGAAACTCCTAATAGATAGGTCTATTATCCTTGGGTCAGAAGTAAAGGGTATATGGCCGGACAGCCTGGTGCCTCTCAAGCTATTTATGTAACTTTTCAGGTCATTGGCGGATTCTATCTCTTTAACCTTGTCCTGGCTTAGAAGTCTGGTTAACCAGCTATAAGCTTTAGGCAAAAACCAGGAATAGCTGTAAGCCCTAATCATAATCCCAGTAACCTCAGCGCCTCTTTGAAGCACTCCTCAACGGCCTTATCCTCGTTTTTCTTTGCGAGCTCCAACAGCCTCTCCATCAAGGACTTTTTCTCGATAGCCTTGATTTCCTCTATTCTCTTTTTCTCCTCTTTAACCTGCTTCATCAACTCGTCTTTCACGGCCTCAACAAGCTGCTCCGCAAGCAGGGTTATCGCTCTTCCCTCTCTATCTCCAATCTCTATCAGCGTGCTGGAGCCTCTTCTAATGACATCTTTCTTTATTTCTTCTACCTTTCTCTCAAAATCAACGAGTGCTTTTATCAGCTCAGCGGCCAACGAGGCGCTCATACAGATAATCACTCTTGTAGAATAAATTCAATGATGCGATGCTATATAACTGTTTTTCTTGCGAAGACGATATAGCCAGTATGAACAACTTGTACAGATATGGGTCTAATCGCGTCAGGGTTAACCTCGTATTCCCTATTCATTATCTCAACAATTCTTATGAGACCAAAACCGCTTGTTTTCAGAGACTTGGCTACTCTGACAACCTGATTTACTGTCGGCACAAAGATGACCAGCTTTCCGCCCGGGGCCAGGGCCTTCCACGCGTGGTCGAGCACCCCCCAAGGATCAGGGACATCTAGGAACCCCGCTGAAGCATCAGACACGGGAATACCGTTCTTTATGTCATGGTTGAAAAGCACAACGTTCTGCTCACACCCAGTTAATCTGACATTCTGCATTGTTACCTCAAGAGCTTTTGGATTAATATCAAAGCCATAGACAATTCCTCCGGGAGCTACACGGCAGGCCAACAGCATAGTCAGAAAACCTGAGCCGACGCCTGCCTCGAAAACCTTGTCACCGCTCCTAACACCCGCATACTCTACTATGTAAGCTGAATCCTTCGGGTATATGACCTGCGTGATTCTTTCGCAATAATTGAGCTGAAGGTCAAATAATGTTGGCTTAAAGACAGCGATTGTATGCCCAGCCGTAGTTTTGATTATTGAGCCCTGCGGCTTACCAATCACGTCATTGTGCTTGACAACACCATACTTCGTCATTGTTTCCTTGTTTTTTTCCAGCCTGAATACCCTGGTCTCCCCGTCGGGGAGCTCGATGAGAACAAAATCCCCTGGCTCAAAAACCGTAATGCCAGACACTTCATCCCCCTCCAAGCTGATTGAGGTAAAGGCCTATCTCTGAGCCTATGTCCTTGTTAAACAAAAACAACAAGAACTTACTGGCTACCTCCTTGAGCATAAGCATTGCCTTTGTATCACCGATTGACAGCTCCTTGGATACCGACTCCCAATCCCTGCCCTGCAGAACCTTGGCTATAAGAAGTTTTTCTTCAAGCTCAGATAACCTGAAGTTAAGGTAATCTCTATGCATAAAATAGTAACAAGCAAGCTTATACATAACATCGGATACTGCCTCGTAAGTCATGGGTCCATAAGAGTATATCCATAGCCTATCAACATTAATCGGATTCATCTCAAGAGGCCGTGGATTAGTGCTGTTTATGCTTGTTAATAACATGTATGCAACATCAAGCTCCAAATCACGGTAAGTGTCTCTTAGAGAGTATATTAGCTTTTCAAGGAAGATAGAGGCGCCTATACCGATTATTTTTCTAGCTGTCTCCGATAACGGGTAAATGACAAGAAGGGTGTACTCACCGCTGACAGGGTTTCTATCGGGGCTCATGTGTATTGGAACAAAACCGTTTTTTAACCAGAACTTAAGAAGCTTGCTGTTCACGCCGAAACCACTTCCCACCCAGTCAAGCCCCTTGATCCTAGCCTCATTAATCAGCTGCTTCAACAAGAAGCTACCTATACCCATGCTTTGTACCTTGGGGTGCGTCGCTATCCTGACTATTCTGTAACCAACGGTTTTGCCGGCCTCCCATAATCTAAGATGCTTAAGAATCCTATCAGGAATTATGTTCCCGGGGACCTTGTTTCCCCTTAGAAGCGAGTAAATAGTGTTTTCGTCGAGCCCGCCCTCAACAGCTATTTGCAGAGCTCCTACGATTTTTCCTGTAGAAGTCCTCGCTGACCTAACTAGGTGATGGGGAGCATCAGCAAGCAAGCCTAGATCATCTGGCTGGTTTCTATAATGAGCTAAAACGTAGATTCCGAAAAGTTCGCGTAAGTCTTTTTCTTTTTTATCTGTAAACAGCTCTTCCGGGGAAACCTCTTCGTATTGTAAGTATCCTTCTCTAATCGCTTTTATATCATTTTCATCCAGCTCTGCTGGCTCAGCATTAAGAAGCAAAGCTCTGTATAGCCATGACTCTATTGGGTCTCCCTCCCCGTACCTGATAGGCGTTTCCATGTGGTATTCCCTGAGGAATACATCGCTTCTGTTTCTTAGTTCTCCTAGAAACCTTATCGAAAACCCTCTACCAGCTCCCTCATAACCATGTATTGTTGCAGTAAATATGACTTTGTCGTGAGACTCGAATATTCTGTGAAGCTGCGGCACATGGATACCTGAAGCTTCATCGACAGCTACTATATCCCCGTTAATCCGTGGTATATCAAGAGGCCTCCAGTACTCAATGCTGAACTTGTCCGTCTTAACCTCAACCACGTATCCCTCCTTCCTGAATACCTTGAGCTCGATTCCAAGCGCTTCAGCCGCCTTAATAGCTAAGCTAAATAGGCTAGCCACGTTGCCTGGCTCCGGTGCAGTTAGGAGTATTCGGACCTTGTTTCTGAACTTTGAATAATGAATAGCTAAGCCAACCAGCGCTATCCCGAGTGCACATGACTTCCCCCTACCCCTATCGGCCGTTACAACTAGAGCAATCTTCTTAGCCTTGAAAGGCTTAGCGAAAAGCTCCTCTACTAGTTCCAAAAACTCAACTTGGTCTTGCGTTAAAGCCAGTTTGTAAAGCTCCTCTGGAAAAACTGTCTCCTTTGGAATCACTATGTTTCTGCTACTTGTCTCGAGAGGCCTGGCTATTTTGCCTGCGTATACAACTTTTTTCCTGACAACATTGTATATAACCACGTTATCAGCGCTGGTCATCGTGAATTTAAACCACTTGATAAACACATGTCTAGGCTCATTGAAACCGGGCACCAAAAGCTTTTGTTTAAAGATAGTTAGCTTTGTGTCCCATGACGACCACTCAGGCACAAGCAAGACTATTAGCCCTCCCCCTCTGACGATCTCCACTAGCCTACCGATATCATTCGGCTTAAGATCATCGTTTAGGTCCAGGACGAGGACATCGAAGGTTGTTCCTAGATATCTATCCGTTTTTTCATAAACATCGATTACTCTATTCACGCCTTCCTTTTTTCCTGTAGTTTTCTTCATGTACAATCTGAATGTTTCTTTCCTTATCCTGGAAGAATCAAACTCATCGTGATACATGTATAGAACTGAGACCTCGCCACCCCTCTCCTTGCTAATAAACCTGCTGATGCTTGATACTATAACCCCCGCTAGTAATCCCTGGAGCTCAGGAGAGCCGCCGCTGAGCACAATCATTTGTCTATAGTTGTTCTTCAGGCACTTCGCTTGTCTACTTTTAATTCTCCTAACAAGGTTAATCTCCTCCTTGCCTAGCATTTTCTTAGAAGACTCAATAGCGCTGACAGCAATGTTCTCTATCTCTTCCCTTGATAATCGTAGATGCTGAGACTCTTGGACAATACCTATGGATTCTCCAGGCTCCTCAGAACTAGACATGCAAAACCACGCCAACAGTATATGTTTCACAAAGAATATTATTGCATTGCTGTTATTATCTTTCAGCCCGCGTTTATAATTTATAATTTAAATAGCAAAATTTTTTGCTGCATTCTCGAGAATTGATAAGCTTATAAAGTCAACCGGAAACATAGAATATAAAGAGGTGAACAAGACGCCCCTAAACATCGGGACACCGGAGATACTGATTATATTACTAATAGCTCTAATTTTGCTAGGCCCATCAAAGCTACCTCAGCTAGCAAGATCGCTTGGAGAAGCAGTAAAAGAGTTCAGGAAAGCCAGCAGCGGGTTAACAGAGGAAGTTAGACAAGCGACACAGCCAATAAGAACAGAGCAACCATTAATCCCAGCACAAGCCCAGAAAGAAAAAGAAATTGATTATGAAATCATAAAGAAACTGGCTCAGAAGTTAGAGATAACTACTGAGGGCAAAAGCGAGGAGGAACTAGTAAAAGAAATAATAAGTAAGGCAAAAGAGAAAGGTCTGCTGGAAGAAAAACAACAGTAATTTTTTAGACTGCGAGCAATACTTCTAGCGGAGAAATTAAAGCTTAAGTGAGCATAATGAAGAAAGAAGGCAAGAAAACGTTCAGGAGACCCAGAAGCCCCGATGAGGAACTACCACTTGAGGCACATCTAGAGGAGCTGGCGGAAAGACTAAAAAAATCACTGATCGTGTTCGCCATAGTATTCGTTATTATAACTTTTGTACCAATCAATCTGGAGTACTCATACGTACCCCTCGTGGCAGAGGCATCAAGAGCACTCGTATCATACGTTGTGCCTCAAACCGTTACTTGGATGGGAAAAACTTATAACGTGACTATTCTTTACACAGGAGCATTCGAGGGATTCAGCGTCCTCCTGTACACAAGCCTCCTGTTTACCTTGATTATAACTGCCCCCTACATAGGTTATCAGGTCTACGCTTTTATTGAGCCAGCTTTGTACCCCCATGAAAAAAAGTTCTTGAAAAGCGGCATTTACGCTGGCGTGGGCTTGTTCGTTTTTGGAGTGGCTCTAGGATACTTCGTTTTAGCACCGATAACCCTTAGGATAATGCTTTTGCTTCAAGCAGTACCACTGCCTCCAGGAAGCGTCATTGTCGGCTTGACGATGAATAATCTTCTGAGCTTCATTATAAAATTGTCATTGACTACTGGTATTGCTTTTCTTTTCCCATTGGTTATATACTACCTCATAGTGTTCGGCGTGGTTGATGCTAGCAAGTTTGAAGGGTTCAACGCGAGGCTTGCTTTCGTTATTATAATGGCGGCCGCTGCAATTATAACGCCTGACCCAAGCGGTGTAACCATGCTTATACTAGCTGTCCCGTACTACATTTTGTTCATGCTTGGCGTCAAGCTAGCAAAAAGAACCGTTAGAAAGAAAAAGATGACTAGGCCTTCCTAACCCTTAGTTTATGGCCCTCCTTAGCAACAACAATTATCGCTTCATCCTTCTTTATCTCCTCATCAGAAACCGCCAACCAATACTCACCCTCCACTATTACAAAGCCCTCCTTGTTTGGCCCGATATCATCTAATGCTCTTCCCTTCTTGCCGACGATGGTCCAAATTATAGGCTCCTTTCTCCTCACCTTTAACACCTTATAAACAGCTACGCCAGCGAGAAATCCCAAGATCCCCCCACTAATGTATGCTGAATACAAAAACTTCGTGGCGTACTCTTTGCTTATGCTATAACCACCCCCGGCTGGCGATAGGGCTATTCCTAAGGCCAACATGATGATGCCGGTGATGCCTAATACACCGAACCCTGGGGTCACCAGCTCAATTATCAATAACGTGCTACCAACTAAAATAAGTGCTAGGGAAGTATAGTTAATGTTGAAACCGGACCCAAGCAACCCTAGAAGCAGCAGAAGAAGCCCGATAGGCACAGAATGATAATTGCCCGATAAGAGGCTGAATAGCGTGATTATGAGCCCAAAAGTCATTAGCAAGCTCGAGATTATGGGGTCAGATAAAAACCCCGTGGCTCTAACCCTAAAGGATGGCTGATAATAGATAATCTCGGAGCGGCTTGTATCTATCACGAATGTCTTGTTCGTGTAGGGGAGCGTCACTGTTCTTCCATTAAGCTGTCTGAGCAAATCGTTTATGTCTTTCGCTACGATATCTATTACCCCTAGCTCAAGAGCCTCGTGAGCACCTAGATTAAGGTTCTCCGTAACGAACCTTTTTATGACGCTTACATTTCTGTTCTTAACGCCGGCGTGCTCATCCAGGACCTTGAGGATGGGGTTTATAATCTTTGTGTCATTGACTGGCTGGTAAGTCCCAGTCGCCGGGTTATACTCGATTGGTTGCATAGAGCCAATTATTGTTCCTGGCTGCATAGCTGCTATGTGAGTGCAAACTAGGATAAGAGTGCCAGCGCTCTCAGCCCACTTGTCTATCACGAATCCTACTACAGGTACTCTTGAGTCATCAATCATGTAGACGATGTTTAAAGCTGAATCAAGCAACCCACCAGGCGTGTTGAGGGTTAAAACCAGGATGGCATTCATGCTTTCGGAGTACTGTATGCTCAGCTTTACGTACTCCTCAGTGTGAACCCCTATGACCCCCTCGATGCTTGCCACCACTACTTTTTGACCAATAGTCTCCGGAGAGCCCTCCTGGGCATGAACCTGACTAGCAATTGGAAGAACCAAGTCTAGAATCAAAAGAAAAAGAAAGATTGTCCTTAAGCCTTCATGCATGGTTAGTCTACTCAGATTATATTTAGGTTAAAACAAATAATTTTGTTTATCCTGATTTAAACGATGACTCCTCGCTTGATGTAGAGCTCTGAGGCTTTCCCTTAGCTATTCCAATGAGTGTTCCTAGTTGCTGAGCGCCAGACTCGCTTGTCACCACTATTAGGTTCTTCTCCCTTGCAACCTCTATTAGGGTTTGCAACTCTCTTAGCCTAATAGCTACCGGGTGTTGCTCATAGAAGCTAGCTGCCTCGGCCATAATGGATGCTGCCTGCCTCTCACCCTCCGCCTCTATTATTCTCGCTCTCCTGAATCTCTCTGCCTCGGCCTGCTTAGCCATAGCTCTTAGCATCGACTCGGGCAACTTAACCTCCTTTACTGTCACAGCCGTGACCTTTATTCCCCAGGGATCGGTGAGCTCATCGAGTATTTGCTGGAGCTTTTTGTTTATTTCTTCTCTTTTGGTTAGAAGATCATCAAGCTCGACTTGCCCAACAACATCTCTAAGCGTGGTCATGGCGAGCATGAGGACAGCGTAAGAGTAGTTCTCGACAGCGACTATAGCTTTGACTGGGTCAAACACCTTGTAGTAAATTACGGCATCTACCTCAACGGTGACGTTGTCCTTGGTTATTATTTTCTGGACGGGGACATCCACTGCCACTATTCTGAGGTCCACCTTGATTAGCCTATCAACAAAGGGTATAATGATAAATAGGCCGGGCCCCTTTGCCCCGAGGAGCCTGCCAAGCCTGAATATAACTGCTCTTTCATACTCCCTCACTACTTTAAGCATCATTGATAATAGTATCACCAGTACTATTATCAGGAATATCAAGCCTGGGAGCCAGGAGGGAAGGAATACCTGCTCTAACGTAGCCATCAATTACACCTACACTTTATTAATTAGTTAAACGCATATATATAACTGAATACAAGCTAAGAAGGAGCATCCTACATGTCGGAAAAACAAATGAAAGATGAGCTAATAAGCCTAATAGACCTTAACAAGGAGACGTGGATAAAAGCTGCGTTCTTTAGCGATGAAACAGTTGAGAAAATCATGGAGATCCTATATAGCCGTTGGGAAGCCAACAATGAGGAGGGAATCCCCCTTGACTACGCGTACAAGGAGGAGCTAGAGATACTGCTGAACATAGCTAGAAAATACGTAAAGCTAAGCCCTGATGAGGCAAGAAGCATTGTTATAAAAAGAATTTATAGCGAAGAGTAGATTAGTTTTGTTTATGCGAGTTCATTACTGAATAGCTTTTACTCTCTCTAGGATTCCTTCCAGCGGCTTAGCTGATATAACGATTAATCTGTCCTGGAAGGCGGGGGAAATAACGTCTTTAAACATATCGACGAGGTCCGTTATGAATATGCCTTTAACGCTGGTATCGGCAAGAGATAAGTAGAGGTTCAGCAACGCTATTTTGGTTTCAACCTCTGTTCTATTAACCGCTATTTGCAAAAGGTACTTTTTCTCTCCCTTCGATAAGAAGCCGTCAACAAGTATAGGCACCTCCAGCCTACCTATAACCGTGAAGTCCCACTCAATGGTCCAACCCTCATCCTTTAGCTTATTTAGTTGCTCAATAACGAAGCTCTCCTCATCTGTTCTCCTAGCTCCATAGAATACTCTGTTAATGTTCTCCAAACTAACGTATGCGAGCATGCCGTTTGGTCCCAGCCTGATAATCTTCTCCTTCCTGTACTCCAGCTCCTCAAGAGCTTTTGCTTTTATCAATACGTCCAGGTACTTGGCTAGCATTTTTGAGTTTAGGTTAGTTCTGTACATAAGGTGTGTTTTCTTGATGCCCCTCTCTCCTGCCGCAACAACTGCCCGGACAATTTCATAGAATATTTCCACATCACTTCGGTACTTCCTAGATAAGTACTCTCCCTCACTCATGGCCATTCCTCTTTGTGAATTGTTTACATATTAGATTTATAAAACGCACTACTGAATAAATATGTGATTAGGCATTTATAAAACTTCATTTTGATTAAACAAACACAGGATAAATAGAAAAACAAATAATTGTTGTCTAAAATAAACTTCAGTAGTGAAAAACATGTCAAGTGAAATTATACAAGCTGAAACCTTCCTTAAGAGAGCAGTTGAAAAGTTGGGGCTAAGCCAGGAAGTGTACGAGTTGCTGAAAACCCCTGAAAGGGTAATACAAGTAAAGATTCCAGTTAGAACTAATGATGGAAAAGTAAGAACCTTTGTCGGTTGGAGAAGCCAGCATAACAGTGCACTTGGGCCTTACAAAGGAGGTATTCGTTACCACCCAGACGTAACAATGGATGAAGTAATTGCCTTATCAATGATAATGACCTGGAAAAACGCTCTCGCGGGGCTACCATACGGAGGAGGTAAAGGAGGAGTAAAGGTTAACCCAAAAGAGCTGAGTAAGCAAGAACTGGAGCAGTTAACCAGACAGTATGTAAGAGGGATCGCCAGATACATAGGACCTGACATAGATATACCGGCTCCCGATGTATACACTGACCCCCAGGTTATGGCATGGATACTGGATGAGTTTGTTAACTTAAAAATGGGGGACATCCAGTTCGGAGTAGTCACAGGCAAGCCAACGCTACTTGGAGGGCTAGACACAAGGGTTAAGGCGACGGGGCTAGGTGTGGCCTTGGTAACAAAGCTTGCAGCAGAAAAGGTTCTCGGGCAACTCGAGGGCTCAACGGTAATTGTACATGGATTCGGAAATGTTGGTCAATACGCGGCAAGGATTCTCAGCTCGTGGGGAACAAAAATAGTCGGTGTAGCTGATTCCAAGTCAGCAGTGTACAACAAAAACGGTATAGATGTAGAAAAGCTGGCTGAGATAAAGAAAAAGACGGACAACGTGGGTGATTACCCCGAGGGAACAAAGCTCTCGAACCCTGATGATGTTCTAAAAATGAACGCTGATATAATTATTCCAGCCTCGATCGCCGATGTAATAAACAAACAAAATGCTAGCGAGATAAAATCCAAAATAATTGTGGAAGGAGCTAACAGCCCAACAACAGTAGAGGCCGAGGACCTGTTAACCAGGAAAGGAGTAGTAATAATTCCCGACATACTTGCTAACAGCGGAGGAGTAATAACGAGCCACATAGAGTGGGTAAACAACAGGATGGGCATGTGGCTCAAGGAACAAGAAGCCGAGCAAAGACTAACCGAGAAAATAACCGAGAACTTCAAAGCTGTATGGAGCTACTGGGAGAACAAGCTTTCCAGACAAGGCTCTGTAAGGCTTGCCGCCTACATGATAGCCGTAGAGAGAGTAGTTAATGCAATGAAGCTCAGAGGACAGATATGACTCTTCATGGCTTAAGTATTTTGCTTAAAACTCTTTTTCTCACTTCGCTTAAGTCCTCCTCATGATACAGTATCTTCCCATTCTCAACAAGCTTTTCCAACAATGGCCTAGGAGTCGATGCATCAGGGCATCTAGGCTGCTCATCAAAACGAGTCACGATAGCTGTTCCATCGATACACTCGTAGACCATTCTAGCTCCAGGTAGCTTTCCTCTCTTTGTTCTAGGCACCCATCTCCCATTCTCGTAGACCTCTACAATATCCATGCTTATGTCAACGCTTTTTGGCATAGCTATGGCTGTACCCACACCGAATCCATCCACAACGTCTCTAAGCTCTAGAATCTCCTTCTCATCTATTCCTCCACTCACAAATATCTTCACGTGTTTATAGCCATGGATATCTAGAGTCCATCTAACCTCCTCCACTATTTTCCTCATATTACCTCTCCTGGATGACGGGGTATCAAGCCTCACCCCGTACAGCCTATCACCTAGAAGCTTGGCTGCCATGAGGGCTTCCTCTCTCTCATCAAAGAAAGTATCAGCCAGGATTATTCGAGGAACCTTGGGGTCAACATGCTTATCGAAGGCTAGCCAAGCTCTTCTCTGGTCGCCGAAAACGATCATTAGAGAATGAGGCATTGTTCCTGTCGGCTCAATTTTATTATACTTCTTCGATAAAACACCGCTGACCCCGTCAACTCCTCCGATAAATGCCGCTCTATCAGCCACAGCCTGTAGCAATGGATGAATACTCCTCAAGCCGAAAAACAACACTGTTTTCTCACCTGCGGCTCTCTTAATCCTAGCTGCTTTGGTAGCGATGCTGGAGTAATGCCTGAGGATACCGAGAATAGCTGTCTCGTAAGTCACAAAGGAGGAGTAAGGCCCCTCAATAATCATTATTGGCCATCTATCCTTAACTACGCTTCCCTCCCTAACGCCATACACGTTTACGGGTTTTCCCTCCAATAGATGAATTGCCTCTTGAACACCCGCAATAACAGCGAAGTCGTATCCCTCTGGCAGACCATACACGTGAAACTCCGCTCTAACCTGGACATCGGCTAGGCCTTCCTTTTCCAAAATCTCCTTTGTCCTAACAAAGTAGATGTCAGTTGCGAGTCCATTAAGTATTTCTTCCTCATCGGGGAAAAGAATCTTCTTCAAACAATATTCAACCCCTAATCTTTATTCATAGGTTATTATATTCAAATTCAAAAAATAAAGCTATGAGTTCCATGCTGACGGCTCCCCCGCCATGAATGGCGAGGGTTCTGCACCCACAGGCTACCTCTCATTCTCTTCGGGTGCCCCTCACGGGTGTGGCATCATGATTTCAGGCCCCGCCATCAGCTCCGGGAAAGCGCGGGCTCATGGCCCGCTAAGCCCGCTCGCACCCAACTCCGAAGAATAAATATTGGAGCCTAGAGCATATTAGTTTTTGATAAATAAAAACACCTCTCCGCCCTTTCAGGGCGAAGCCTCCAACAGAAAGGTGATGCTTTTCGTTGCAGTTCGTAGTCGAGAAAACACAGAGTAGGACAGGACTTCACAAGAGAACGAGAAGACTGTTTATAGTATCAAGAAACGGCGCGATAAGGGAATACTGGCCTTCAAAAACAACGAGTGTGAAGGGGACCTATGTAAAGGGTGAGGCATACAAAGTTGATTTCCCCATGATAAGCGAAAACGAATGCGTCGTGTACCTAGACTTCGTGTTGAATATAAAAAAGAGAGTAAAAGGAAAAATACACGTCTACGATCACAAGGGAGAACTTAAACTAACTCTAAACTACGATAAGCTTAAGCTGAGGAGAAGCCGCGGGGATAGATCCTATTTCTGGCCCGTTAAAATCCTTATTGAAAAACTGAATATACCTGTAAAGAGAATTAATTTGATGACAGGAGTAGATTAGTTATCGTTAAGCGTGAGGATGACCGGTATTTAGCGGGCTGACTATAGAGGGATGAAGACTTCACGGACCGGGGGACTCCGTTCTAGTTTCAAGATTTAGGTATTGAGCGGATGACCTTTATTTCCCGCCCTGAAGAGGGTTATGCTTTCCATCGAAAAACTATTGTTCGGAGGGTATTACTTTATTTATAGTATAGATACTTTTTCCTCGCTAACAACAATTTCTCCATTGCACTCGCGTATAACCATGTGGAGATTCAGTGGGCCTGGTCCTAACGGCATAACGATTTTTCCTAGGACCTCTAGATAAAGGTGGCTACTAGTCTCGTGGCTCTTTGTCTCTTTAAGGCTTCCCTTATCTACTTCGTAAACGCTTAGGCTTATCCTTGTTTTTTGATTCTCGTTTTTAATCCAAGCTAGACAGAGATTCCCCATTTGCTTCACCCAGTTATTACTTTTTTTATGGTTTCTATCAACAAAGTTCCATGAGGAATTAAGCCCAGGCTACCCTTACAGCAGCTGTTCTCACCGAATTTCCCGAGCATATCGCCATTTAAATCTTTATGGTAAATACCTATTGGTACTGGGTCCGCTGTATGTGACTTAGCGCTACATGGAGTCGCGTGGTCAGATAGCACAACAACGGCTATTTCTCCCCCAGAGGCATGCATCAACAATGGCTGTAGGTACATCTCGTCGATTTTCTCGATTATCCTCGCCTTTTTTGCACAGTCACCATCATGACCTGGCTCGTCAGGTCCCTTTATATGAATGTAAACGAAGTCGTACTTATCAATTAATCTTAGAGTAAGGCCGAGCCTCTCAGCCAGCGCCTGTTCCGTTGGCGGGTTGCTCGGAGATAAAACATATGCATCTAGCCCGCAGGCCCTCGATATGCCTATCTCGACTGGCATATCAACTATTGAGGCTCCCCTAAGCCCATGTTTACTAACGAAGCTCGGGAAACTCGGCTTAGAGCCCCCTGCATCTCGGAGTAAAATGAAGTTTGCTTTCAGTTTGCCCTCAGCCTCCCTCTTCTTGTTTATCTCGTGGCTTTCCAGTATTCTGCTTGATTTCTCCAAGAACTCGTTCACCAGTTCACATGTATATCTCGCTTCACTGCTATCCTCCAAAGGCTCGCATCCCGATACATATGGAGAGTACTTATCGAGAGCAACCGAGAAGAGGCCCTCCCGCCTATAGGCTGGGTCGACGTTAGAGACTCTGGGTGACAGCTTCTTTGTATAGGAGCCTAATACCACAACGGCCCTGTACCCAACCGTATGGAAAACCCTAGCGTACGCATTACCGTTATCCAGAAGCATAAAGCTAATGGGCTCCATCAGCTTCTTAGCCTCTTCGTCGCTTAGGTTACGTCCAACCCTTCTATCAATGATCCTCCTGGTTGACAAATCAACTGTAGCTAGGTTTCCCCTGAATACAACCTCTCTCCCCTCTACTAGCTCGTATCCTATGCCTAAAGCCTCTATCGGGCCTCTTCCTGGGTATAAATGCTCTGGATAACCAAGTATAGACATTACAGCTACATCGCTTTCGGGGGCTTTTCCCTCCCCTATTGGGTAGAAGCAACCGTTCCTGCCTTTGTTAGCTATCATGTCGAGCCCCGGGGTATTCGCAATTAGGTAAGCTGTTTCTTTCTCCTGTATAGACCCTGCTGCTCCGTCTAGCACTACATAAACTACCTTCATTCCTGAACAACCTCAAATCAAGCTTTTAATTGCCAGTGGTATATAGTCGATGAGGTCTCTTGAATCAAAAAACTCCCCTCTCTCCTTGTAAAGCAAATCTCCAGCCATACCATTAATGTAAGCTGCAAGAAAAGATGCCTCGAACAAATCGCTTGTCCGCTTAGTAAAAGCAGCTATAATCCCGGTTAACACATCGCCTGTTCCACCAGTGCTCATTCCCGGATTACCCGTCTTGTTTTTCATGCACAAATCAGCCTTGCATATATAGTCTACTGGTCCTTTCACCAGAACAACTCCACCCAGCTTTCCGGCCAGCGCTTTTGCCTTCAGCTCTGTGTCCCCCTCAAGGCTTAAGCCATAGGATTGCAACAGCCTATCGAACTCGCCTCTATGAGGAGTCACGACGGCGTTTTCACCGACGCTTAGCTTAAGCTCGGATAAGCACTTGAGCGCATCAGCATCTATTATTAAGAATGGCCTCCCCACATCTCTCCACTTTTGCATGAATGCCTCGAAGAAAGCAAGAGTATCCTCATTGAATGACATGCCAGGACCAATAACAACTGCGTCAGCTCTACTTACAGGAACCCATGCCTTATCGAGCTCCCTCCAGTCAAGGTATTCCTTCCCTAGAGGAACGGTTATTAAAGAAGGAGAGTATGAAGAAACAACGCTTCGTATAACCTCGGGTACAACAACGTGAACTAAATCAGCTCCTGCCTTCAGGGCTGCCAGCCCACTTAGGGCCGGCGCGCCAACATAATCAACGCTACCACCAATAACAACTATCCTCCCCCCATCACCTTTCTTTGCATCGGGAGGCTTCATGCGGAGAAGGTTCTTCACGTGCCCAGGGCCAACGAACTCCTCCGCAGCTACTGGTATCCCGATATTACACACTCTAACCTGGCCGCAGTAATCAGGTGCTAGGAAGTAAGCTTTCTTCAGAAAATGAATAGCAACAGTGTAATCAGCCTTGACCAGCGGGTAACCAACAATGCCTTTATCCGGGTCAAGGCCGCTTGGAATATCTATAGATACCTTTAATGCGCTACGTACGGAGTTAACTTTCTCAATGACATCCGCGACATGCTCGGGGAGCGGGTACCTAACGCCAGTTCCGAAGATAGCGTCAATTATAACTGACGCATCGCTGAGCTCCATAAGAAGTTTCTGAGCATCTGTTTTTGTAAACACCCTTGCTATGCTTCCGTTATCCTTTATCCATAAATCATAATTCACAGCTGTATCGGGGTGAGTGAAGAAGGAGGGATCGAAAAGAAGAGCTACAATCACTTTGGCTCCATAAGCCTTCAGGTACCTTGCCGCTACTAAACCATCACCGGCGTTTCCTCCTCTCCCAGCGAGCACCACGACTTTTTCGTCGCGAATCCCCTTCTCCTGGCTATTCAGCAGCTCTACAACTAAGTCGGCTACGCATCTCCCCGCTGACTCCATCATCTTCGAGGATGTAAGGCCAAGAGAAAAAGCGTTCTCCTCGATAGCTCTTATGTATCTTGACTCGTAAACCGTGGCTAAAGGCATAATTTCGTCATCACTCCATCTCAAATTTTAGTTCATATCCATACTTCTCAGCCAGCTTTCTCAGCCTCCTCGCTCTCTTTGTAATCAGCCTAGCAACGTCTCTTGGAACCTTAACCAGTATTTGGTTAGAGCCTATAAACTCTATTTCCCCGTTGGGGATAAGGGACTCCAGCTGGGATTTAAGCCTTGTATCTACTCTTTTCTTCTCCTTCTTCACTGGTATAACCACTGTTTGCTCGCCGAAGGTGTATATCTCGTACTCCAGCTCCTCCGTGATGAAGTCCCTGACCTCGACAACGGGTCTTGAAAGCTCGGCTTCCTTAAGCCCCGTTGGCAACTTGACAGTTATGCCTACCTCATAGACCTTGGACACTCTTCCTTTATCAATGAAAATAACGGTATCAATGATGCTGGGAATCATGCCGAGCTCCACTCTACCGATGAATCGCTGGATAGCATCTATAGGGCTCGTGGCGTGCAACACCCCTACCATCCCAATGCCAGCTAAGCGAAGGTCAACGTATAATCTGAAGTCATCATCCCCTCTTAGTTCATCAAAGAAGGTGTAATCAGGCCTGCTGAGGAGAAGGATGTCATGGAGCTCATCTTTCTCAGCGAAGTTCTTGCTGTACTGCACAACTTCTGGTGGTAGAACCATGTCCCTTGGGCTTTCTATCGTTTTTACCACCTTCCCCTTCTTCGCGTAGTGCTCAGCTAGCGCCTGCGCGAAGGTGGTTTTGCCCATCCCTGGAGCCCCGGCGATCAGTATTCCCTCCGCTTTTTCCTCGAGCCTTTTAATCAGCTTCTCGGGGAGATTATAGTCAGACAAGCTAAGCTTGACTAGCGGTCTAACAGCCGTTATTTCCCATCTACTACTAAGTGGAGGCCTTGAAATAACAATTCTGTATCTACCCAGTTGCACGATGGTGCTTCCCATCCTATCTATTTCGATGAACGCGTCCTTTCTCGCCCTAGCCTCGCTGATTATCTCCTCAACAATAGACTCAATCTCCTCCTGCCTCAGAGGCTCATGCCTAACAATAGTGAATTGCCACTCCCCAGGCCTGCCAACCTTGGCGAATGGGGGGATCCCCTCAATCAGGTGGACACTCATAGTGTTGTCCCCGAAGAACTCCTCCAACTTCAGCCTGGGAGGCTTCTCCTTCTTTATTCTCAGCACCTTCAGTCCCATTGACTCAGCAATTGTTGCTAACACATCACTGCTGGTAATCAGAGTAGCGTCGTTCTCCCTGGTTAGCTCAATAACAGCCTCGCTTAGCTCGGAGGCAACATCCTCGAGATGTGCTGACTTGATAGGCGTTATTACTATTTGGATGCCTCTTTTGGAAGCCTCCTTTGTCGCTCTCCTTATCTCCTCTAAGGCGGCAATAGCTGATGCCTTACCTTCATTGCTAAGCCTCAACAAATAGTCTATAATCAAGCCGTGTAGATAAATAATGGAGTTTCCGGGCAACTTTCCATTTATTATTAGCTGCGTGATAGCGCCCTGCGAAATAGTATCCACGTCGCAGGTGTAGACTTCTCTACCTGGTAATAGCTGCATCATTGATAAACGAACCTAAATGATATCTCTCAAGCAAGGATAAAAAACATATTACAAGACGGCAAAGAGGAACAGTAAGAAAAAATAAATAGCGAGGAGGTAAAAAAACCACTAGACATTAATAAGGGATTCAGAAATGAAATGGGAGGTTTTCGCTCAGCCAAGCTATACGGCGTTGAAAGTGGAGCTAGACCCAGGCGAGGAGATAATTGCTGAGCCAGGAGCATACCTGATGAACAAAGGCGAGCTCCAAGTAGACACCTCGACCATGGGGGTCCTCAGTGCATTTAAAAGAGCCTTTCTCGGCGGAGAATCATTCTTCCTAAACAAGTTCAGAGCAGTGAGTAAGAGCGAGCTTTGGCTTGTCCCGTCTTATCCGGGCGATATAAGGTACATTCAACTATCCCCATCAACCAGGTTTTATGTTCAAGACGGGGCTTTTCTAGCGATGCATGGCAACATAAAAATCGACGTCGCGTGGAGAGGCGCGAGAGGTCTCTTAGCGCAGGGAGAAATTTTCTGGTTAAAGCTGGAGGGAGCAGGCGGAGTATGGGTTTCATCATACGGCGCGATAGTAGAGAAGGAAGTAGGGATAAACGAGGTTTTTAGAGTAGACAATAATCACCTGGTAGCCATGACGGATATGAGATGGAAAATAACAAAGCTAGGGGGCCTAAAAACATTTTTCTTTGGAGGAGAAGGGCTAATAGTTGAGGTCGAGGGCCCCGGCAAAATATACATACAGACCAGGTCGCTACCAATGCTTGCTAAGCTAATAGCTGATTTAATCCCGAAAAGGTAAACAATACCTTGAGCCTAAAAGACTACTTATCCCTAATCAGGATACAGAACTCCATGATGATGGGCATAGCAGTCATAGTTGGAAGCGTTATCGCTGGTGGAACAAGCGTTTTCCATGCAAACTTGTATGCTTTGACCCTCGGGTTCTCCACTGGGTTCTTCTTAACAGCAGCATCGATGGCTCTAAATGATATCTACGACATTGAGATTGATAAGATAAACGCTCCTCAAAGACCCCTCCCATCAGGGAGAATAAGTATCAGGGATGCCTGGGCGATTTTCATTATCCTCTCGGTAATCGGACTTTTCTCAAGCTTGTTCATATCGAAGCTGAGCTTCGCCATTGCTTTTACCTCCTGGGCTTTATCCACATTATATAATGCTAGACTAAAAAGAACGGGGCTCCCAGGAAACATGATCGTTAGCTACAATGTCATGATACCAATTCTTTTTGGGGCAGCAATAATTAATCAGCTCAGCTACAGGATAGCGATATTCTCGGTAATGATATTTTTGGCATGCCTTGGTAGAGAGATTGTTAAGGGAATAGCTGATGTTGAGGGCGATAAACAAAAGGACATTAAAACCCTCGCAGTCATGAAAGGTGAGAGAAAAGCAGCTATAGTCGCATCACTCCTGGTTCTCGCGGCTGTAGGGCTATCCCCGGTCCCATATCTAAGTGGAATAGCTAGTGCCTACTACTTAATCACCGTGGCCATCACTGATTTATTGTTTATTTATAGCGTAGTTATAATAATGAGAGCGCAGGACAAAGGCTCAGCCCTCAAATCAAAGAAGATAATGCTGTTAGCAATGGCTCTTGGCTTACTGGCTTTTCTTGTATCAAATATCTAGGGTTGCTTTTTCATCATTAATTCTCAACCGGCAACACATCTTAAAAACCCATTGCTAACAAGCATCTCCATAGGTGCTATAACCAGTGATTTCAATTAACCTAGAAGCGCTCCTGCCTTTACACACAAGATGCGATGTGGTGCTCGACTACGGCGAAGCGCTGAACTACGAATCACTGGGTATCTTAATATCTATAGTGGAGGCAAAAAAGACGCTCACCCTAGACTACGGGCTAAGCATATGCGAGGAATCAAGCCACGCAATAAGCTTCAGCCACGCGCCGAAAAGCAACGATGAGAAAAAAATAGTTGTTAATGGAGTAGAAATACCCCTCAATGAAACAATAACAACGGAGGACCTCGTTAAGCTTATAATTGATATCTATGAGTACTCGATTAATAGTATTGAAGAATACAGTCTACCCGTAAAAATAGATAATGACAATGTGTTCGGTAGCGCTGCACTGGCCACTACGTGATAAGACCGTATGGATTTAAAGCCTATTTTGCTTGAATCTTGGTTTTCTTAACGATCTCCTTCAAGGCTTTCCATTGCTCATGGAACCTGCGGCCCTGCTCAGTCGCGTAGATTTTTCCCGTTTTATCCTCATATGTGACTAAACCATCCTTCAACATGATTTCAAGGTATCTCTCGAAAACCCTGTAGTCCAGAAGAGACCTGTAGGCAAGCTGAGTCTTCCTTATCCCATCAGGAGGTATGTTCGCGATAATTTCACTCATTATATCGAAGGCCCCACGCTTTCTTCTCTCCGGCAAGTCCTCATCATATGAACTCATGGTTTTTCTCTCTGTCGGCGCGCTAATCGGCATTTTTACACCGTACTTGATGGATGTTTATCAATGTTTTACTAGGTTCACTTATATACAGGTTTATATTTAAATCTTTTTTTCACAATAATTTTTTTAGTAAAATTGTTACAAATAAGAACAGTTATGGCTAAGTGCAATCCGGTGTGGACTGTAGCTTTGTCATAACATTTGTAGCGATTCCAAGAAAGGGCTGTTTCTGTCTTCATAATTCATTTATAGTATTCATGTTTGTTGATTTATCCCTAGGAAGATTTTTAAGCCTCATGATGCCTACAAACCTATTGGTGACCCCGGGTTTCCGAGAGCCGTAGGGTGATGAGCCCTAGGCGACTAGAGGGGAGCTACTGCGGTGAGGGGGCTCGGGGAGACCGTTGAGAGGTAGATGGTGGAGAGCCATAAACCAATAGATATGAATGACAATGAACCACCATCTACTGAGAAACGGTTAGAGGTAGTTTTCTAGTTTTTTGGATTTATCGCTCATAGACTTCAATGTATTGATGTCGTAGAACCTGCTCATGTCCTCCAGGCTTACCTTATAGTACCCCCCCTCCGTTTGCTTAAGGCTGGTTACTGGAACGAACCTCCAGCTGTACTCGCGGTTCACGTACAAAGCTACGAGGGGGACAGCGTTTGTCCCAGCTCTTCTAGCCCACTCAACAAGCTTATCTATCTTGTCTTTCTCTATATAAATAGCCTTGCCTTTTCTTCTCGTCTTGACCTCCATTACGAATATAACGTTATTTCTAGCTGCAATTATGTCTGGCTGAACGCTTCTCCTCACCTTCGCTCCACTCGCCGGACCCCGTATGCAGGCGAAGCCCTCCTCCCACAGCTTCCTTACAAGCTCTCTCTCTTTCTGGAACCCCCTTACCCTTGATTTACGATGAGCCTCGGACAAGCAGATTCACATATATAAAAGTTTGAGCCTAGGATGATAAAAACCTATTTCAGCTCTGCTGAGAAGCCCTCTTAATCATATCCTCAACGACATCGTAGCCGTAAATAGCCTTTAGCTGCTCACGCCCCTCAGGAGTTATCATGGTTGGGCTCCACGGAGGGTCAAGGGTTACCTCGACCACCACGTCCTTCGCCTCGGGCACGGCGCTTTTAACCATGTACTCAACAGCATATGCTATTGTCGAGGTAACAGGGCAGAACGGGGATGTAACGCCCATGAGTATTTTGATAACCAGCTCGTTGTTCTTTGTCTCATCAATTTTGATGTCGTAGACTATCCCCAAGTCGTAAACGTTTATTGGTATCTCTGGGTCGTATACCTCCCTGAGCGCCTTGATTACCCTTTGCTTGATTTCCTCCATTTCTCCATGCCTCTATTAACATTTGTTTATACAGCCCTTTTAACGCTTGGTTTATATTTCCTTCTGAGAATGTAGACGCTGATATAAGGTGTCGATACAATAAGTGATAAAGAAAATATAAGAAGGATTTTCTCGATGTTTGAGCCAAGGTCCAGGTAATAAATGAGAACAAGAATTACCCCTGCAATAGCGAAGAACGGTAACTGGTAAAGGAAGAACTCAGCCAGTATTTCTCTTGGTGATTTCCTCATTAATACTCTCCAACAGCTTTTTCTTTATGGATTCGAGAAGCATACTGGCCCTTGCAACATCATTTGTGTGTGTTGAGAGCTGCACCTGAATGATGGACTCACCTTTATCGCTTAGTCTTGGATGAGTCTTTATATAGACTGAGGGGTTCTCTTTAGCTACTCTCTCAATTATCTTAGCTATGCTTGACTCTGTTAGCCCCCTGAACTCAATGAAGTCTTCCAAGTACTCAAGGCCTGTTAGCCCCCTCAGCATGGGCTCCACTTCACCCTCAAACATTGGTTGAAGCTCCCGTGGAGGCCCAGGCAACGATACTATGAGAGCCTTGTTATGCGTGCAGAAGTAGAAACCAGGCGCTGTTCCAACCCTGTTGCAAATGGGGCGGGCTCCTCTAGGAAGCATGGCCTGCTTAATTCTAGCTTCATTGAGCTCCTCGCCCCTAGCTCTATGTGCCTCTCTCACCATGGCGAGGGCCTGCTCGTTTAAAGCTAGATCAACACCGAGCGCCTTAGCTACGAAGAGGCTGGTTGAGTCATCATAGGTAGGGCCCAGGCCTCCTGTTGTTATTATTAAGCCGTATTTATCCAGGCCTCTCCTCAGCTCCTCAACGACGTCTTCCTCGTCATCCCTAACAACAGTGATTCTTTTTACCTGGAATCCCAGGTAAGTGAGCTTCCTAGCTAGCCAGGAGCCATTCGTGTTAATAGTTACACCCAGCGTGAGCTCCGTGCCTATGTTGAGTATTAAGGCGTCTCTGTTTTTCAGCTCACACTCAATCATGAGGCCTCGACCCATGGCCTACTCAAGCAACCTCAAAGCATCGTTAACAACATCGTCTGGGAAGGTGTACATCACCTTGGTGTAGCTCCTTCTGAACTCGGACACCTCGTTAGCTACTACACGTGGTTCTTTCTTATCAATTAGTACTTTTTTAATGAACATGGCTATATCGAGCATTTCTGACTCCCTCATCCCGAACCTCGTCATTTCCTGGACACCCAGCCTCAAGCCGCTTGGGTCGTTAACCTTCTCGGGAGGATCCTTTGGCAACAAGTTTTTGTTAACAATGATGTTGGCTTCCTCGAGTAGCTTAGCGCACTTGTCCCCTCCACCCAGATTCTCGACGTCCAGCAGGACCTGGTGACTACGCGTGTATCCCAGGTGCTCACCAACCACGCTGAACCCGAGCTCAGCTAGAGATTCAGCGAGTTTCCTGGCATTTCTAACTATCTGGTCAGCGTACTGCTCACCGTAAGCCTCCATCTCAAGCGCTGTGACTAGCGTGGCGGGTATTCTGTGTAGGTGGTGATTGCTAAGGAAGTAGGGGAAAATGGTCTTTGACACCTGCTTGTAAAGCTCATTGTCGGTAAACGCTATTATGCCTCCCTGTGGACCGGGGAACGTCTTATGCGTGCTGGCCGTCATTGCGTGTGCCCCGAGGGATAGCGGGTTAGGCCATCTCTTACCAACTATCAGTCCAAGGACATGAGCAGCATCATAAACGAGCTTTATTCCATGAGAATTAGCTGCCTCGGCGAGCTCCTTTACTGGATGCGGGAAAAGGTAAACGCTCCCTCCGAGCACAATGAAGGCTGGCTTCTCGGACTCTATCAACTTTAGCGCTTTATCAACATCAACGTTCATCCTCTCCTCGTCATAGGGCATGTAAACCTGAACCATTCCGAGGGCTCCTAGAGTCCCGAACTTAGTGTGACTAACGTGGCTCCCAGCCTGCACAGGCGCGATAAGTGCTTTATCGCCTGGCTGACCAAGAACCCTGAAGACCGCTGCGTTAGCAATGGTCCCGCTGATGGGCCTGGTCTCAACAAGGCTCGTTCCAAGGAGCTCGCCCATCTTCTCGGCTAGCATTATCTCGAGCTCATCGATGAACTTTGTTCCCTGATAATACCTTTTCTTCGGCTTACCCTCCGCGTATCTATACATGAAATCGCTCATGTAAACGGCCTCTGCGAGAGGGCTCATCACGTTCTCGCTAGCTATGAGATTAAGGGTTTGTTTCCTCCACCTGTTAGCGTTACCTGTCAGCTCAACAACCTTTCTTAGGTAAGACCAGTTACTCAAACATTTCCACCAAATAACGATTACTCCCATATCTATTATACATTTTTTCCTATACATAAAACAAGCAACGAAAGTAGAGTTATCCAGGGACAAACAGTTCAGGGGACACAGTCGTTTTCGGGCAGACCGCCCTGATAGATAGGCTTACCCTGGCTCGTTGGTGGAGCTAGCCAGTCAATAACCTTCATGGGATCAGGATACTGGATTTTCACCACAACTGCTCCCAATGGGCTCTCCCTAATATCATCCACCAAGCTGACTCTCCCGACAACCAGTGCTTGCTTATGAATCATAAATGTAATCGTGTCTCCCTTAGCCCCGCTCCTCAGCCGCTTGCGGGTAGCGTCGAGAATTCTTTCTCTCCTCAAGGATGAGAAAAGCTTTGATAAGCTACTCAGACATCTAGCCTTAGCTATCACGACTTTCTCTGCTCCTGACTCCTCGATTGTAACCTCGTCGGGATCCATGATTTTGTTGATGAGCTCCAGTACTTTTCCTTCATCCTCGGTTTTTCTTAGAGGTACCTCAACAATAACTCTCCACTGCATTCTACTTGTTCCTCCAGCAGTTCTTTGGTCTGCATATATAATTTCTCTATTGGCCCCTCGTTAATCAGTATGTAGTTAGATATAGCTGCCAGTAGGGGAAGACCGAACATGATTTCCTCCTTATCCCTCGAGAGAAAATCATCCCAGCTGGAGGGATCCCCCTCCCTCCGCCTAGCCAGAAGTCTTTTAAACCTTGTTGATGGGCTTGAATGCACGTATACCAGAACGTGACATCCCGGGACATTCTTGACGATAACCTCGACCTCATGTATGCTTCTAAGCCCATCTATAACTAGTGGAGGTTTTATGTTGTTTCTGCGTATATAATTAACTAATAGGATAGCAACGCCCGCTGGACCCAGCTCTCTTCTTATCATTTTAGCCTCCATCATCATTGTATCCTTGCTAATAGAAACCCCTTTTTCCAACAGCCTTTGCCTAACCACGTCCCCCATAACAATTTTGAAGAACCCATTCCTAGCAAGGTAATCGGAGACTGCTGTCTTGCCTGAACCGGGTAGCCCAGCTACCATAACCACCAAGTTCTCCCTGTTTTCTTTCATAGGCAAGTATCCCCGCACAGAGCCACGAAATATACAAAGGATTTTATTAAGCAAAACCATAATTATCCTTTGCAGAGACGAGAGGGTTACTGCATGAGCATAAGAACGTTCATAAGCGTTGATATAGAGGACCCAAATGTTCTGTCAAAGATAAAGCTAGTGAAGAACAGCTTATCATCGCTTGGGGCAGACCTAAAGCTAGTTGAGGATGAAAACCTCCACCTAACACTAGTCTTCATAGGAGAAGTGCCCGAGCCTCAAATCACAGTAATAAAACACGCGTTGCAGGAGGTTAAGCACAAGCCATTCAGGATTCACCTCTACGGCGCAGGATGCTTCCCCACATGCAATAGGCCACGAGTACTATGGATAGGCACCAAGGAAGGAAGCGAGGAAATGACTCAGCTCTACAAGAAAATAACAAGCTCTCTCAGAAAGGAGAAAATAAGCTTCGAGGAAGAAAAAGATTACACACCTCATCTCACCATAGCACGCGTAAGAAGCAATAAGAACATAGGTAAAATAGCCAAGCTTCTCGAGGCCCTCGTCGATGAGGATTTCGGGTGGATTGAGGTAAAGGAATTCAGGCTTAAGAAAAGCACCCTAACCCCAAAGGGACCAATATACGAGACTCTTGCTTCATTTAGCTTATCCGACTGACCTCCTCCTCGCCCTAAAGGGCGGGGGTTCCCTTTAGGGGTTTCATTGGTTCCCCGCATCTATTCGGGTCTACATCTGTCATCTACGGGACAGTCGGGGTGGCCAGAGATCCCCCCACAGTGTGTTTGCCTAGTGGTTGCGCTCCCCGCATCCCACGTGCTTAGGGGCAACCACAGCTTACGATTAACTCATCATCAAGAAATAATTAAATTAAAATGAAAAAGTTTATAAATCCTTCTATCCATCCCCCCTTAAAAGGCGAGGCTTTCGGATGTAAGCGTGAGCACAATGAATACCGAGGCACAAGAAGTTGAAAAGAAAGTGCTGGAAAAGATAAAGCCCTCAAGAAGCGATGAGGAAACCCTGAAGAGCATAGCGAATCTAGTAGTAAATGAGCTGGATAAGTTCAAGCAACAAACAAGAATTGATATGAAAATAAGCGTTGAGGGGAGCTTCGCGAAGGGTACATGGCTTAAAACAGACCCTGAGCTAGACGTGTTCATAATTCTGCCCAGCAACTATAATAAAGAATTCATAAAAAACGAGCTCTACCCAAAGCTCAGGGCATGGCTAAATGATTATTCCCCAATAGAACAGTACAGCGAGCATCCATACCTCACGCTACAAATACATGGTGTAAAGGTCGATATCGTACCATCAATCGAATCTCTTCCAGGCGCAAAAATAATTACTGCAGTTGACAGGACGCATCTACATACAGAGTACGTGAAGCGAAAAACCGATGAGAGACTTAGAGATGAGATAAGATTAGCCAAGGCATTCGCAAGGGGGATCGGCGTCTATGGAGCCGAAATAAAGATAAAAGGCTTCTCCGGCTACCTTCTCGAGCTACTAACCATATACTACGGTGGCTTCAGGCGACTTCTTGAGGCAGCTGCCTACGAATGGGTACCTGGAAAAATATATATCGATATCGAGGGGGTCTCGGACCCGCTGCAGGCTAAGCAGGCCTTCGGCAATCCCCCAATGATAGTTATAGACCCAACGGACCCAAGAAGAAACGTGGCTGCCGCTGTCTCAATGGAAAAGCTATCAGAGTTCATAATGGCTGCTCGCTTATACCTCAGTAATCCGAAGGAGGAGTTCTTCTTCCCTAAGCCTTTACACCCAGTTGAGAAAAGAAGGCTTCTGGGACTTGCAGAGACTTTCTTCGAAAATGTCGTTTTAGTGGAGCTTAGACACAAGGCCAGGCTCCCGCCCGATACTCTATGGGGAGAGCTACAAAGAGCACTCTCAATAATGAAGAATATATTGGAGAAGAATGAGTTTGAGGTCTACCGTTGCGACGCGTGGAGCGACGAGAAGGAACAATCAATCCTGGCGTGCTTGCTATCAACGCCTATTAAAACGAAATACAGGCTAATCAAGGGTCCACCAATAAAAGAAAGAGAACATAGCATAAGATTCATTGAGAAGTATCTTCACTCGCCTTTCCTAGGCCCATGGATAGTGGGTGATAGGCTCTACGCTATAAGCGTGAGAAAAGAAGTACTAGCCACATCACTTATAGAGGACCATCTAGGAGAAATTCTTGTATCAGATTTAACTGATTCAACAGCAAAAGTCAGCCTGCTCAGCTGGAGACCGGAAATAATAGAAGACGAGGAAATAGGCGAGTGGATTCTAAGCTTTCTTCTAGGAAAGCCGAAATGGCTGTGGGCATTCCTGGATTACCAAAAGGTATAGCTATGGAGAAGTTCTGTTATCCATCACATATGATTGAAAAAAGACCAGATGAGTGTTATGACATATACCGTAGTATCCTACTTGTTACCGGAGACCCGCGCTCCTTAATCATGATTGATAAAGGAACAGACTCCATTGTTTTTCTTGACGAGGATTCTAAACGAGTATTTAAAGTAAAAAGACTGGACACGACAAAGTTTCTATCAAACGAAGGATACGTTCTCTTGAACATCGGTTACTCCTCGCCTCTTAAGATAGCTCCCAAGGTATACGCCTTCAATAAGTATGTCGTTGTGATGGAGTACGTTGAAGGAACAAAATTCGAGAACCTTCCTGAACTAGGCTTAAGCCAAAACGAGCTGAAAAGAATACTTTGTAGAATAATTAGGAAGGCAATGTTGCTTGATGAGTTAATGGTAAACCACGGCCAGCTAAGTAGAGCTTACAGGCACATAATTATCAGAACTAATGACCATGAGCCTATATTCATTGATTTCGGGGATTCCACAATAACACGTAAGCCGCAGAACCTCACATCTGTATGGTCATTTCTCCATAACAAAGGTCTACTCAGAGTCATCAGTGAAGAAATAGATAGCCTTGATTTTGCTAGGTCCCTCAAGAAAAAAGAAGAAACAGCGATTAAAGCTTTAAAAGAACATTGCGCTTCATGCTGACCTTCTCCAGCCCTACAAGGCGTGGGCTTTATTTTGAGCGGTTCACTGGTTCCCCTCATCTATTCGGGTCTACATCTGTCGTTTGAGGAGCAGTCGAGGTGGTCAAGGATCCCCCCATCACGGCTTATATGAGTGGTCGCGCTCCCCGCATCCACGTGCCTGAAAGCAAATAGAGTCCTCGATTAAAACAAGAAAAGCTCTTATATTTCATCCCCGCCTATAAAGGCGAGGCTTTCAGTTGTATAAGGTCTTAGTGAGATACCTCGCTGATCGATTTCTGGACATATCCTGGTATTAGGGAAACCTTTGTCATAACGTAGTAGTCATCACCGATGCGCATTGGTAAAAGGTTCTTTTTCTTCGCTACCCCCACGCTCGTTATCAATATGTTTTCTTGGGAAGGCCTTGACAGCCTGCTTTTACATTTGGGGCATGTGTAGCCGTATTTGCTTAAAACCTCCGTTATCGAGGGAACACCTATGAAGTCTTGGCCAACGTGCTCAAGATAATGAAGAACGAACCCACAATTACTGCATCTGTATACGAGTGGCATTCAGATTACCTCGTTATAATAAGTAGGGATCGAAAAGATATAGGTAATACCGCAGGTATTACCGTGTTACAAAACAATGTATTACCATCATATAAATGTCGATTAAACACATGCATTCATTGAGTATTGGGGAGAAATCATTGGTAATACAGTGTTATCTTTTTTATATAATCATCCAATGGCTTTAATCAGTGCAACTGTACCAAGAGATACATTGCTATTAATCCATATCATCACTATACTTTTTTTAGTAATAAAAACCAAGTGGCCGAGTATGACGACGATATCCAAGCTCTCTAGTATATGGGGGCTGTACTGGCTTGGCTACCTTACCTCATGGAATACGGGAGCCCTTAGAAGGGAGCCCACGGATAGGCATCGCTGCTGCGTTCATACACCCACGCAACACGTTGTCTGGGTTGCTTGTAATGATGATGTTTGCATGGACTATGGTAGGCCTTATAGGTATTCCTACTGGAAAATTTTTTCACATGTAGAGCCAGTTAACCAGGCTTTACATGCCAGAAGCCTATCACCCTATTTTTCTAGAAGCCTGAGTGCAAGTATAGTTGGAGACAAATGCATACTCGAGGTTGAGGAGGCAAAAGGTTTCGGATACGAATTTACGTACAGAAAGGTTATATTAGACCAAGAAAGAAGCATAGATCAACCCGCCGAATTATCTTTCGGTCGGATATTTTTATCTGAGAACAGATTTTCCCTAGAAGACGACCAAGTAGTTCTTGAAATAGAATCTAGAAATAACAGGCGCGTTATAGAGAACGGTTCTGCCGTTGTTTTTCCAGAGATCAATGGCAGAAGCATTGTTTTTGATAAAAAAGAGCAAACAATAATAATTAAGGGACCACGGAGAGTCAGTGTTGAATTCAAGCATATCCCGAGGAGATGGGGGTGGCTTCAGCCGTTCGCTCTCGTATGGGACTACATAGAAGACAAAGACCGAGTATACGCACAGTACATTGAAGTATATGTTGGCAACAGCAAGTACGTATTCATGAGTAGAAATCCCATAAAAGCCTTGTATGAAGGCGATAATGAGAAACTGGAGGTTTATACTGGAGGAGAAATAAGAATAATGAGGAGAGATGCAAAAGACTTAACAAGCATAGGTTACTGGGCCTCTATGAACGTTGATAAATCAATCGCACCGGAACTACCTACATTAAGATTATCTCCGAGCATCATTGTACCCTACTTAGTAAAGCTTCAGAAAATCACTGAAGACGCGTGGAGGCTTGTACTAGGGCTCTCAAATCCAACATCAATAAACACCAGTGTTTCGGTATTGGTTGACAAACCATACTTCCTAGAGAGCATCGCGATTGATAATGAAGATGTCCAGCTGGATAAGCTTAACTACTTCGAGCTGTTTTTCCCAAGCTATAGTGCTCAGACAATAGAAATGAAGCTGAAAAGAAAGAAGGAAAAAATGCTTCTCGAGAAACTGAAGATCCAGGACAAGGAGGATATTGAAAAGCCCTTTGGATAATCTAACTGGTGAAGATGAAGCATGAGCGTGCTGGCACCGGGTACAAGAAAATCTTGCTACAAGTGTGGAAGGGAAGCTGAGGTAATGGTTAGGTACGCGAGGCTCTACTTATGCCGCGAGCACTACATTGAATACATAGAAGAAAGGATAATGAAAACCATAGAGAGATACGGATTGCTCAGCGGCATTAAGAGGCTTCTAATTGCTCTCTCAGGCGGTAAGGACAGCCTGAGTTTAGCTTATGTTTTATCAAGAAACAAGGAAAAAATAGGCCTCACCGAAATAATAGGCCTCCACATAGACCTGGGAATAAACGGTTACTCAGAGGAATCTAAAGAATCGGTTGAAAAAGCTTGTTCAGAGCTAGGCATGAAATGCTTTATTCTATCATTAAAGGACCTTCTAGGCTTATCATTGCCTGAAATAATCAAGAAAAGCAATAGGCCTCCTTGCAGCATATGTGGGTTGATTAAGAGGTACATTATCAATGCTGCTTCCATTGAACTTGGTGTCGACGCGGTCGCTATGGGTCACCACATGGATGATATTTTGCTGTTTTATCTCAGAAACTTCCTTTTAGGGGTAAAAACTGATTATCTCAAGCTAGGCCCAGTCATCGAGGCAAAAGACGCCATAGTGGCGAAGAAACTAAGGCCTTTGTACGAGGTGTACGAAGAGGACTTATCCCTCTATGCGAAACTAAGAGGCATTAGAACAGTTGGTAACGAATGTCCATTCAAACACGATGACCACATTGAAAAAGCAATAAAGGAGATGCTTGATAAGCTGGAAAACCACGCTCCCGGCTACAAGTTGTCCTTGTTAAGGAGAGTAACGTTTTCGGAGAAACGCGAGGCTCTTTCCTCACGAGAAGTATTTACGTGTAAATATTGTGGTTCTCCCACGAACAATAAGGACAACATCTGTGCTCTCTGTAAGCTAACACAACACGTCTTCGGCGAACCAAGAGGCCTTTACCTGAAACAAAAACTAAAAGAATTTCTACAATGAAGCATTGCTTATCTTGGTTTTTCCGTAGCTCACTTTGCTTCCTCGTTAAGCCATCGGCAAAGATATGAAAAGTATATTGCAGGGCTGTTTCGGTCTTCATAATTATTTTATGCTTATTGATGCCTAAGACCTCTTCTCAATAGGTTTTTAAGCCTTGGGGCTTTTGTATCTATTGATGAGCCCGCCTGAGCGATGGGAGCGCTGCTCCAAGCCTGGGCGGATTGAAAGTAGATGGGAGCCCCGTGCCGTTGGGCTCGACAACCACACATGAACCCACAGGGATCTCCAAATCCCTGTGGGCGAGGAGGAAGTCCCTAGACGCAATAAATAAACATGAACTAATAAGGATGAACATCTAGGGACAAACGGTAAACAGAATAATAGAAGTGGAGGCATCGTTTTTGATAATCCAGGGATACGCTGAGCTTCCACTACATGAAGGGAAAGTACCGGCTTACCTCTTCGAGAAAATGCTTATGCTAGGTTCTCTTATAGCCAACTACATAATCGAGGTATATGGCCCCGACGAGCTTTTATCCAGGCTCTCTGACCCAGTCTGGTTCCAGGGGTTCAACAACGTTATAGGAATGGACTGGAATAGCAGTGGGTCTACAACTGTTGTTCTATATGTTCTTAAAAGAGCGTTTCCACAAAGCAACTTCAATGATACTGGCTTAGCCGTTGTTGGAGGAAAAGGAAAAGATGCTATAAACACTCCCAGGGAAGTCGAGGAGCTCAGGGGAGATATCGACAAGGAATCAATAATTAGGGCCAGTAGGCTTAGCGCCAAGATTGATGGAGTAGCGTTACAAGATGACTACCAGCTATATATTCATGGACTAGTACTATCTTCGAGCAATAAGCTACTGGTAATCCAGCAAGGAATGAACCCTAATAACAAGCTGGCTAGAAGATACCACTTGTTGATAAATGACCCACACACCATTACGGCTGAGAGGGATCCCCACACCGCTGTAGCGTCTATTAGTATTGCTCCGGCACTGAACCTTGTCGACCAGGGCTCGCTTGATGCTAGAAGAGCTATACTCGATATTCTGGTGTCTTCTTCGCAGGAGTCCCTTTATAGAGACATCCTTACCGTTAATAGGGTCTTGAGGGGCGTTAAGGGGATTGATGAGTTTCTGGGAAAAACAAGCGTACTTACCATAAAGAATATCGATAAGTCCCGCTGCCCCTCATACTACAGGGCAATAACTAATTTCGAGAGGGTAGCCAAGGCAGCTGCTGAGCTAAAGAAGGAATCACCGAACAACTTTGATGAACTTCTACTCACAAGAGGAGCGGGTCCTGAGACAGTGAGAGCCCTGGCCCTCGTCTCACACTTGATATATGGATATGAACCGTCATTCAGGGACCCAACAACGCATCCAATAGACCCATTCATCTATGCCTACGCGCATGGAGGCAAGGACAGGGTGCCATACAAAATAAACGTGAGGAGAATAGAGAAGACCATAGAGTTCTTCCAGGATGTTTTAAACAACATTAAGGCTGGCAACAAGGAGAAGGAAGAAATAGCGAAGAATCTAGCTAACATGGTTAATAGATTGATAATAAAGGGGATCATACCCAAGATCGAGAAATAACAAGAAAACGGGCTTCCTCGGCATACCTCGAGAGATATTTATCAAGTTTTCAGGGGAACGGCGTTCAGTACCTTTATTCTTACCTTGTCTCCAATGTTTATGCTCATGGATGTATTCTTTGCGACAATCACTCCGTCACCTATATCTACTATTAATCTCTCCACCCCATGAATAATGACCTTGCGTAGCACTTTCCCCTCAATTTTTCCGTGCTCGTCAACCAAGGCATCCCTCGAAGATATGTATACTTTGCTTGCGCTCATTGCTTCATTCGCGAAGACTTGGTTGAGGGGGACTTTGAATCCATTTATCAGTGCGTATGAAAAATCATCATTAATGAACACCTCAGCTCTCAGCACGCTTCCGAGCCACGCAAGCGCCTCAGGCTCTATAGATAAAGGGTCTAAGAGGCCGGGAGGACCACTGTAAGATATTCTCCCTGACCATAAGTACACTATCTTGTCAGCTTTCCTGAATGCCCAGTCTAGGTCGTGAGTAACCATTACGAGGGTGAGGCCAAGCTCCCTGGCTAACCTGAGGACCTCCTCGCTTATACTTACTCTAATATTGTAATCCAAATTCGACTCCATTTCATCAAGCAGGAGAGGATTACCATTACAGACAAGTGCTCTCGCGATGGCTACTCTCTTAGCCTCACCACCGCTTAGCTGTGATGGATATCTGCTTGATAAATGCTCAATGGACAGCCTCCTCATAATCCATCTTACTTTTTCTGCTGCAGCATCATTGTCTATTTTTCTTACCTTGAGGCAGAAAGCGACGTTGTCCCACACCTTCATGTGCATGAACAAAGCGCTTTTTTGTGGAACATACAACACGTTTCGTTTATAGGCTGGTAAGCTATTCACTCTGTTCTCATTAAAATACACATCACCGTTATGGGGAGCAAGCCCCGCTATGACCTTTAAGAGCGTTGTCTTGCCTGAGCCGTTGGGGCCAACGACTATTGATGCCTCGCCGGGCAGGAAATCAACAGAGACGTCTCGAAGAGCAAAATTGCTCACGTTTCTAAGCGAAACCTTTACCACCATGCTCACCTAGCCAATTAGTTACAACCTTCTTCTCCAAGCTGTCCACAAGCTCAATAATAGATATCATAACCAATGAAAACACCATTATCGTGGAGAGAACGTGCCGAACATCAATAACCAAGGAATACATAAGTAACAGGTGACCAAGCCCGGATGAGAGGGCCACCATCTCAACCACGATGGTTGTTTTCCACACCATGATTATCTCTGTCTTTATTATTGGAAAAAGCTTTAGCAAAGACACGGGGAGAACTATTCTCCTCAAGACTTCCCATGGAGATGCCCCGAGGGTAAACGCTACCTCTACTTGGTCTTGGTCGATCGTCCTGCTCGCGTTTATCATGCCGTAAAGAATAGGCGGAAAGCAACACATGAACGCAGCTGTTATGGGTAGCTTGAACGAGTCCAGCCCTACCCACAGAATCAAAAGAGGAATCCACGCTACGGATGGGATAACGAATAAAATGGTTGCTATCGGCTGGATGTAGTCAGATAGTCTTAAACCAACGAAGAAGAGCCCAAGCAGTATGCCCGTTATTGTCCCAATAACGAATCCCAAAAATGCTCTAACCAGGGTTAACCCTAGGTTATCCAGCACGATATTTATGTATTTTGGGTCCATGAACGAGGAAGCTACACGGCTGAATGGTGGAAATAGATAAGCGGGATACATGTTAGAGCGACCGATGACTTCCCAGATAGCAATAAAGAAAATGAGGGAAACTAGGATTTTCTTGAGCTTCAATTAGCCATTCACCTTTACAACAAGAGATTGCGCATCGTAGTGGTTCTTGATAATTTGCCTTGAGTAAGCGAAGTCTATGAATCTCTGTATTTGCTGTATATCGATGGTCGTGTTCCACTGTATGCTTTGAATAGCCTTCTGTGCTACGCTTATGCTTACTCCAAGCTGAGAGGCGACAGCGGCTATGGCTCTTGATGGGTCTCTCTCTATTTCATGAACCTTTTCCTCAACTATTTTTAACACTGCTTTAACAACCTCTGGGTTGCTCTCAAGGTAGTCGGCCCTAACGAATATGAAGCTCCCTGGCATATCAGGCCACGCCTCACTGTCCTCTAGAAGTATTCTTAGGCCATTGGATTCGGCTACCTCGGGGTATGGCTTTGGCAGCATAGCTGCTTTTATTGAGCCACTAGTCAATCCCGCGAGTATTTCCTGCGGAGGCATGGACTTAATCTCAGAGAACTTGATATTATACTTATCCTGGATAAAAAGAGCGAGGAAGTACGACTGTGTGCCCGGGCCTGGCGTGTATATGGGTTTGCCATTAAGGTCCTCCAAGCTACGTATCTCGGTAGGGTTAACAACCAGCGCAAAGCCACCATCATGAATCTTGCCCACGATTTTCACAGGTATGCCTTGGTCTATCATCATTAGTATAGGGCCTAGGCACGCTTGGCCCATAACGATGTCTCCCCTAGCAACTGCAGCCGCTAGCTCCATCCCACTCTTGAACTTCATCACCCGTGTGACGTTTATGCCATTTTTTTCGAAGGAATCATCTTCGAGGAGCACCCAGAAAGGAGTAGCATGGGCATTGAACTCCACGCCGAGCGATACGTTTCCTTTGATAGAGGGCTTCTCCAGGAAGTACATCAATGTGACTACAATGATTAGTGCAACAACCATAATTATGAACAGAGTCCTGCTGGATGCCTTCATTCAAACCAGCCCTCGTAGTTAAGCGTCTTCTGTTTTAAGTAAATTATATTATTTACATTTATATAAGTTAATGTAAACTAATTTGTTAACACTAATCAACATTAAAATTTAGTACTGATATATTTTTACAACCTAAAGCCTCGCCATTCAGGGCGGGGAGGAGGTCAGATGTACAGTGACTATCGGGAGTGAAAAAATATGGGCATAGTCATCAGCGACTCTGTTCTCGAGAGAATTCTGAGGGAAGATGTGCATTATATCGATTTAACTACTTACTCCTTGGGCATAGACGACTTGATGGGCGTAGCTAGAGTTTATTTTAGAGAGCCGGGAATAGCTGCTTGCATAGAGGAAGCAGCGAGAATATATGAGCTAGCAGGAGCGCGGGCTGAGCCTCTCGTCAGAAGCGGTGAAGAGGTGGAGAGAAACCAGCTTGTCCTGGAGGCAAGGGGGAAGGCCTCATCACTTCACTTGGCATGGAGAGCTTCGCAGACCATTCTATCATATATGAGCGGGGTCGCGACATATACTCATATGATGATTGGTAAGGCAAGAAGGGTCAATCCAAGTGTGGTTATAGCAACAACAAGGCAGACTCCTCCGGGAGCAAGGGAGCTCTACTTCAAGGCAGTGATTTCCGGCGGAGGAGTTATCCATAGGCAGTCCTTCTCTGATTCTATACTGATATTCAATAATCATCTTGTCTTCTTTGAGGAACCAAGGGTGAAAAATGCTGTTCAGATGGCTGTTTCCCGATCGGGGGGGAGAGGCGTGGGCGTTGAGGTTAGCTCGCTGGATGAGGCTATCGATGCCCTAAGCGCTGGTGCTTACTACATCCAGTTCGATAGAGTGGAGCCAGAGAGCCTGTCTCTATGGGTTAAGGAGCTGAGAAAGCGCTTCCCACAAGCCATCATAGGAGTAGCGGGGGGCATAACGCTTGAAAACGTTGAAAAGTACGCATCAACGGGGGTGGACTTAATCGTTACATCCGCACCGTATAGGAGCAGGCCAGTAGACATAACAACGAAAATGGAGAAGGCCTAGCAAGATTGACTTATATTGCAAGCACTAATAAAACAAGCTACGTTTTATACGATGGTATTAAATACATGCTTTATGTTTATTGAATATGAGGTGATAGTTGCGTTGAAGAAAATTCTATTTATCGTGGGAGCGGAATTCGAGGACCTAGAGCTATTCGCTCCTATGTACAGGCTGGTGGAGGAGGGACACGTTGTGGTCGTAGCCTCGCCGCCTGGAGGTGTGGTCACAGGCAAACATGGCTACTCCATAAGCACTGTTAAATTAAGCGATGTAAGACCAAGCGAATATGATGCACTTGTGCTACCAGGCGGAAGAGGGCCAGAGAGAGTAAGGGTTCAAGCAAGAGAAGAAGCCGTGAGAGTAATAAGAGATATCATGGACACGGGGAAGCCCGTAGCAGCTATATGCCATGGTCCACAGTTACTGATATCTGCCGATAGAGTAAGGGGACGGAGGCTAACAAGCTACCCGGGCATAGCTGAGGATATCATTAACGCTGGGGGAACGTGGGTTGATCAGCCAGTGGTCGTGGATAGGAACCTTGTGACCTCTCGGATACCTGATGATATACCTTACATGATGAGGGAATTTATCAAGCTTCTATAGATATCGAGATATTGAGCTCCTAAAAAACGTCAGCCTTCATAGGTTAACACAAACCTTTTTTTCTCTACGGGACATAGAGCTGGGCTAATCATTCTAAGCTATAGAAAACTTGAATATTGGATTGACTGGCAGTGCGAGAAACAAGGAGTATTGCTAATCATCGTTGAACCAAGAGGGACATCATCAATATGCCCTAAATGTATTGCAAAATGAAAGAGCCCGGATATAGAGTGCTCAAGTGACCCAGATACGAGTTCGAGGCTGATAAAGATGCTGTGGCAGTAATGAACATCGAGATGAAGGCCCTATTCATGATGGAGGGGAAATCTCTGGCCACCCCGACTGCCCCGCAAATGACAGATGTAGACCCGAATAGATATGGGTGAACAATGGGTTATCCTAAAGGAAATCTCGCCCTTTAGAGCGGGGGAGGAGGTCAACCTTAAACTAAGAAACTAACTTAAACACAAGCTGAGAAGCGGGCCCGCGGGGATTTGAACCCCGGACCCCCGGCTCCGAAGGCCGGTGCCCTATCCTGGCTGGGCTACGGGCCCTAATTACTTGATTCTTTGTCTCCTAATATTTCCTTTATTATGTCATTAACTCCGTTTCTGAGGGGATCCACGGCTGGTATTTGGAGAACGCGTTTGTAGTGGTCTATTGTTTTCTGTGCTTCCTGGATTGACATCTTTGATGTGTTCAGGGTTATGCCCGCTAGCTTTGCGTTTTGGTATGGATTCAGTGCTTTTAGGTAGAGCAGCTCGTGCTCTGGGGGTGGAACGACGAGGGGCTTGGCTGCGTGGTGGAATGAGGCTCTGTAAACCCTTGTTGGGTCATGGGCAATTACTATGTGAGTTGGCGAGGCTCCGCGAAGGATTCCCAGTGATACGTGGCCATATGCCTCATGAGTTATGGCCGCCTGCCCCTCAATAACAGCTGCTCTGCACCCCTCATCGTATAGCTCGATGAGCACCTTCTCTAGAGCTCCTGCCACGAAGTCGCTTGGAACAGCGTCGAGAACAAGGCCCCTGGCGCCCAACATTAGCATTGTCTGGCCAGTCCCAACCATGCATGCGTTGTTCCTGGCTTTGGATAGCTCTTGGTAAATAGTGTATGTAGCAATGTTCTTACCCGCCTCGCAGTCTGTGCCGGCGATAAGAACCCTTATCATGTCCTTAAGCATGAGGACGCTTCCATCCCAAACCCTGAAGTAGCTCTTATCCGGCTTCCTGACATCCACGAGCTTTACGCCATGCCTGCTGGCAAGCTCAGCTAGGTAGGTATCATCGGATAAAAACTGGTGAAGACCACTGTATATGTCTAGGCCTCCCTTGATAGCATCAATAATAAATTTCCTCCAAGCATCCGGGAGCCTTCCTCCAACAGGCGCGGCCCCGATTAGCAAAGCCTCCGCTCCAAGCCTAATCGCCTCATCGATGCTGGATATTATTGGGATCCCTCTTCTCCCAATCCCTAGGACCTCGCCAGCATCCATCCCAGAGTGGCGAGAGTCAATCACGCCTACCAAGTCCCAGAGAAGACCGCCATTGAAAATCACGAAGTCATGAGCTGTCTTTCCCATTTCCTCGCCAAATGCACCTTCAGCCAGAACAGCCGCTTTTCTCCTCCCTTGATGATAAATCATTGGCAAGCCTCTTTTCGCCTCTAGCACAATAATTATAATTTATGTCTTCGGGAAACAGAATATAACTTAGTTGTTCCATACAGGATTAGAGCTGAGGAGCGCTCTAGACCAGCTCCTCAAGCACTGTTAGCTGAATTCTCCCAGTGGAGAACCCGAACATCTCCTTGATTATAAGAACGCTTAGCTGAGGAGGAATTATGCCTAGATTGGTGATGAAGGCCGTGATAAGCTCGGGCGGCGTGAAATCGAATGCCGGGTTAAGAACCTCCACCCCAAGCCTCCTCAGCTCATCAGCTAGGCCTCCCGGATATATATCCAGGACTTCGCTAGCTGAACGGAACTCTATAACTACCTCTCCTCCCTCCAGGCTCGCTGGGCTGAACTTGATGAACTCGGCCGCGGAGTAGAAAGGTATCCCGGCCTCCCATGCGGCCAGGGCAAGATGGCTTGTGCCAACCTTGTTTACGAGGTACCCATCACTCGTTATGGTATCAGCGCCCACAATCACTATGTTAGCATTCTTAATGAAGTGCCTCACCGCTGAGTCAGGAACATGTGTGACCTTCACGCCATTCTTCGCTAGCTCCCTGAGTGTTATCCTCCCCTGGAATAGCGGTCGCGTCTCCGTGTTTATGACCTCAACTCTCTTGCCCTCCCTGAAAGCCTGCAGTATTATATCAACGACGGCTGTGCTGTGACAATGAGTGAAAACAACGTACTCGTCCTGTATAAGCTTGGAGCCATACTCCATTATTCTCCTGTGAGACTCATCGACCATTCTGATAAACTCATCACTAGACCTGATAGCCGTCTCCCTGGCCTCGCTTACAGACGAGCTCAACGTTCTGTTCAGCACATAGTAAACAGCGTTAGGCAAGGACACAGCAGTTGGCCTTGTCTGCAAAAGTAGGTTCGCGACCTTTGTTATATATGGCTTAAAGCCGCTGGCATCCCCAGAGTATCTCTCCGCTGCAATTCTTAATGCTTGTGCGGCTGATTTAGCGATTAGGCTTGCCCCTCTAATCCTCATGGTTTTTATTCCATCAGCTATTTCCAATACTTCCTTTGGAATCATCTCGCTTTTTCCTCCAACAACGAGAGTACTTGGTGTATACTCATAGTTCTCAGTTCTTCCCTGCCACTAAGAGATTCCCAGATAATCAGTGGTACTCCGGCCGGGCTTGTAACTCCTTTCTCCGTTATAATGGCATCTATGTACTGCGGCCTGGTAACATCCATTAGTGGCGCCTTCACAAGTACATTTGGGTATAAGAGGTCCTTGGGGAAACCGAGCAGGTCTAGGCTTGCCTCGGGAATCCTGATTAGCTCTCCATAAACAGTCTCGAAGCTAAACTTGTAGGTCCCAGCCAGAACAATCATTCTTTTCCTCCTATGATAAGAAGCAAGAGCGATCATGCTGGTTCCAATCTTGTTGACCAGCGCTCCATTAGCTGTTATGGCCTCGGCTCCAACCACAACGAGGCTAACCTTATCGAGGAAGTAGTTCACTGCGCTATCGGTTATCAACGTTGTCTTTAAGCCACGCTCGCTGAGAGCCCTGGCTGTATGTAGCCCTTCTCCCCCAGGCCTAGACTCGGTGACGAAGACTTGTTTTATCTTTCCTTTCTCGTGTGCAAGGCTAAGAGTCTTAATAACGGTTGTGCTGTAACTATGAGTTAGAACCACGCTGTCATCGGGTATCCTGCGGGAAGCAAGCTGAGCTAGTTCATCAACGCTTCGACGAGAATAATCTACCTCCTCGTCGATTAGCTTCAATAAATCATGCAGAGCCTCATCAAAAGAGCGGTCCCGCAGCTCCAAGGCCCTTATCGCAAGCTTCTTTATAGTGTTGACCAGGAGAGCGGATGTTGGTCTCTCCTCGTAGAATCTTCGTGCAAGGGAAGCGAGATTAGCGTATAGCTCCTTCATGCTTTTTGTCTGAGACAAGCTTTTCTTCATGTAATCAAGGAAGACCATGGCTGCCTCTGTAGCACCTGTCCACTGAGCAGTCAAAAACCATACACCTTCTTTTTTCATTATTTATTGTTAACAAAACTTAATATTGATTAGTCCCTTTCCTCCTAGCCCACATCCATGGGGGGATCCATCCAACAAGCACATACGCGAAGGCCAGTGATAACAGCAGGTAGAAGAACCACGTTATCTCGTCGTAAGGCATGAAGGCTAGTATTAGAGGGACTACTAGTCTTATTTGCCAGAACGTCCCCTTATTGGTGCTTTGGCCTGGCTCTCCAAGCCTCTTCGCGTACTTGATGGGCAGAAGGGTTGGCACGAGCAATAATAACATAACTGCCGGGGGGATAACGAGCTTTGATAAATAGCTCGATATAATGACCAAAGTGTGGATGTTTAGTGGGAGACCCGTGAACCAAGCCGAGCTTGGCTTGACCTCCGCTATTCTCCAGTAAGAAACTGTTATGAGTACCGCTCCATATATAATGGATAGGATGCTGCCCGATGTAAGCTTTAAGTAAATAATCACGGGAACTATCACCTGGTATAGCCTATCGAACAACCTGTCCAGGAGAGCGCCCTTATCACTCGTGGCATTAAGCTTTCTTGCAAGATACCCGTCCAGAACATCGAGGGACAGGGCGAGGAAAACCAGGCGAATCGCGAGTAAATCTTGACCCAGGCCAATCAGAAGAATGGCTATTGAGGCTACAACCCCCATGGTGAGGGTAACAAGGTTGGGGAGAGATTTCTTAGTTAACATAAGAAAAACCTTTCATGAGTTTATTTGAGAAATAAAAAACTATACTAAGCTCCTATCAGCATACCCCTTAACCACGTACTTAGCTTCGAGCTTATCAACGATGTAGTCAAAGGCCTTCTCTGGCTGGCTGGCCTCACCGCAGGCATATACATCTATTGTAGCGAAACCGTACTCAGGCCATGTATGAATAGATATGTGGCTCTCAACTATTACTCCAATAACAGTTACGCCTGGATTAAGCTTCCATGACTTTACGTCTAGCAACGTCATGTTGCCTACTTTAGCTGCTTCAATAACTAGGTTTGTTAGGAAGGCCTCGTCCATTAGTTTATCTGGATTACACTCCATGGCGCTCCCATACACATGCTTGCCAATCACTCTGTAGTTCCTGGCGCTCTTCTCCTCGATGGTGATGACTGGAGCTTTTGCCTCCATCATAGAACCCCCCATTTAAATACCCACCCCCTAGATTTTAAAAATATCGGTGGTAAAATGCAAGAGCTCATCGAACTAGCAAAGAAAGCGCTGGCTAACTCGTACTCACCGTACTCAAACTTCAGGGTTGCAAGTGCTGTGAAAACAAAGTCCGGTAAAACGTACACTGGAGTGAACATAGAGAACAGTAGCTATGGGCTAACCATATGCGCTGAGAGGGTAGCTGTATCAAAGGCTGTATCTGAGGGAGACAGGGATATAGAAACCGTGGTCGTCTACACGGATACCGACGAGCCTACTCCACCCTGCGGCGCGTGCAGGCAGTTCATAGCTGAGTTCAACAGGGAAGCAAACATAATTATCGCTTGGAGAAAAGGAGTAAAGCAGGTGAACCTAAAAGACCTATTACCACTAGCTTTTACAGGCGAGAAGCTAGGGAAAACATGAAATGAACCGAGCAGTTATTCTTGACCACGACTATGTGGTTGACAAGTACCTAAACGTTTACCAGGTTGTAGGGGGATCCATAAACGAATGGATAATCCCTGTTATCCATAAGTACAGGGTTAGCAGGGAGAAGGTTTTCCTCGGTGGAAGAGGGTTCGGCCTAGCGAGGCTCTTCGAAAAGTACACGCCGCGTGTAGCTAGTATAAGCAAGAAGAAAATTTTCCTCAGCTTCATCAAGGCGAGCCAGCCTTTCATCACACCTATAGAGATTAAGGAGTACTTCTCGCCCAGAGAAGCCGTATCGCGCTTAATAAGAAGAGCTGGTGATGCCCTCGAGAAGAAAGCCGTTGAGCTAATCTCAATGCTCATTGATGCAGGAATAAGTATGTCCGAGCTAGGAGTAACCGGTAGCTTAATGATGGGTATTCATAACCCAAGAATAAGTGATATAGACCTTGTTGTCTATGATTGCCGGCTGGTCGATGAGATAAGGCAAGCAGGGATACTCACCCCGTTTAGTAATGGTCTACGCAGAAAATGGGCTGAGCAACAGTCAAGGAGGCTCGGCATCCCCATATCCATCGCTGAAAGGCTGTACAACCCCTGCAGAAGAGCTCTGTTCAAGGGAACACAAGTATCCGTGATACCTGTCTCCCGCAGACCAGGCTGGCTCAGCGTACCGGACCTCTCAAGAGCCACTTATCTCGGAGACCTTGAAGTGATTGTTAAGCTGGACATAAATGATTGCAACTACATGTACTATCCCCACGTTTTCCGAGGCGAGGTTATAGCTAGCAACAGGAAAATAAACGAAAAAAGAAATGCAACTATAGTTAGTTATGAAAGCTTATACTCATTTATAAGCGCCGAAACCAAGCTCGCTAAAGCAAGAGGCGTGAGCTACTTGCTCGACAATACCGTAGTTATAGTGATTGGAGGAAGAGAAACAACGAGCTACATATACCCGCTGGGCTCAAGCTCAGGTTCAAGAATAACTAGTAGCTAATGTCCTATTGAGAACAAAGGCTTCTAGTCCATAACAATCGATTTTCTAAGGCTCTCCTTAAACTTTTTTACATCCCGAGTTAACAGAAACAAGCTTACCAAGCCCGTCGACACGTAGAACAAGACAAATGATAGCCTAGCCCTCAGTGCACCTAAAATACCTAGCACCTCGACCAAGCCAAGCTCATAAAAACCACTTCCACCCGGGGTTGGAAAAGATGATAGCACGTAAAGCGAGCTACTAACAAGCAAAACCTCAAATAAACCGATATCATCGCTAACACCAGATACAAGCAAAGCCGATAGCCCAACTAATATAAAAGACAATAATCCCAACACAAAGGAAACAACAAAGATTACTGGGTTAGTTATGGTTAACCTAACACCTTCCTGGAAATCCCTGACTCTTCTATCAATCATTGCTGACCTAGAAGCCACAGCCCTGAATCGCTTATACACGCCGTTCATAATCCTGTTTATAAAGGAGTCCCTGAAGAAAACGAGATATATGCCTGAGACCCAAAGCAACGCAATAACAATGGAGGAAGCAAGAGCTAAGACAGAGGCTTTCTCAGCAATAAAGAATAAAGCGATGTTTACGGCTGCAGCTACAAGCGCGTCTACCATAGATGTAATCAAGCCAGAGCCAACGAACTTCTCTATGGGGTATGGATGCCTCGAGGAAAGAGCCACTGCCTGGGCAGGAACTGTTCCAAAGCTAGACGGTGTGAAAAGGCCCGCGAGATTACCTACTAAGCGGGACAGCACGAATGATGAAACTGACAGCTTATTGTCTTTGAGAAGATACTCCGTGACAATCTTTAATCTCAGTCCCCTAAGTATTTCCACTAGTAACATTACAACAATGAAGGCTAGGAAGAACCGAGATACTAAAAGCTCCTTGAGCTCGCCTGGACTAATCCCTGATACAACATACATTACTGCTAATACAAGAATCACGAAGAGCAGCTGAAACGCTATTACCGCTTCTTTCTTCAACCAGGGCACCAGCTCTTTTATTAAACAATTTTAAGAGCGTTATATCGATTATTCTTAAAAGGTGTGCATGAATATTGATGGATACAGAGGTCGAGCTTATAAGGAAAGCCGGCAGAATAGCGTGCGAGGCTAAGAAAAAAGCGAGAGAGATAGTAAAGCCGGGCCAACGCTTACTCGATATAGCACAGCTCATAGAAGGCTTTATAAACAGCATGGGCGGACAGCCCGCTTTCCCCGTGAACATAAGCATCAACTCCGAGGCAGCTCACTACTCGCCATTAGCTGATGACGAGAAAATTGTGCCTGAAGCATCCATTGTCAAGGTAGACCTTGGAGTATCCGTTGATGGGTACCTAGCTGACACGGCCATAACCATCGACTTCTCCGGTGAATACGAGGATTTGATTAAAGCCTCGGAGGAAGCATTGAACAAAGCTATCGAGTCCATAAGCCCAAACATAAAGACATCGTTAATAGGGAACATTATAGAAAAAACAATCAAGTCCTATGGCTACAAGCCAATTAGGAATCTATCAGGACACAGCATGAGCAGATACGTGCTTCACAGTGGAATAAGCATACCAAATGTGGGAGGAGAGATACTATCGCCTACCCTAAAACCGCCTATATTGATAGCTATCGAGCCATTTGCAACAAATGGTCTTGGGCTGGTTCTGGAGGGAAAGGACAAAACAATATACAGCTTGACGAGGCAGGTTGGGAAAAAAGAAAAGAAGCTCGGAGAACAAGAAATCGATTTCCTCATGGAAATCTTCAATGAAAGGAAAAACCTCCCCTTCACTGAGAGATGGTATGTCCGGAAATACCCACTAGACTTTGTCAGACAAACCCTCGTTAAAGCAGAGAAACAGAGAGTGGTAACCTCGTACCCCGTGCTCATCGAGTCTGCTAACGGCGCTGTATCCCAAGCGGAGGATACCGTGCTGATTCTTGACAACGATATCGTGATAACCACTAGGGAATGTTAAGGAAATATTTATATATCTTGTTATACAAGTTATACTTGTATAACAGAGGTGAAATCCATGTCCACTAACGAAGAGAAAAAAGGAGAAGAAAGCGAAGGAAAAAAGATAATCGCTATCCGAGGAATAGATGAAAGGCTCTACAAAGAAGCTGCAAGGATATCGAGAGAAATAGGCTGGACTATCGGTGAGCTCATAAACCAATCATTAAAGCTCTTCTTAGCCACCTTCCCCGCACTCACCCAGAAGGTAGCTGAATCCACTGAGCAACTGGTTGTAAAGCCCACGAAGGAGTTTATAGAGGCAGCCAAAGAAGCCGTGAAGAGACCTCTACTTGATTACTACTTGATTAGTGACCTGGAGGAAGTTGTTTTGAGCAAAAAAGACTTGGAGGAGCTGGACAAGCCTCTAGTAATAGCATCCGTACAGAAGGTCATCGTTGACAGGGATGTTGACTTTGAGTTATTTGACTCCAAAGTCCTATACCTACAGTTCGTAGACGAGGTTGTTGTTCCCTCAAACTACCCCAAAGTCCGATTGTACACGAAGCTTAAACACGTGAAGAAGGTATCCTTCACATAATTTTTTTCAAAGCATAAACACACTCTTTGATGTCTTCCGGGCACGAAACTAGAAGAGAATCGAGGTAGACACTACTCTCCTCTACGCACTCAGCCAGCTTTTCTAATCTGCAGACATCCTCCCTCTGGGGCAGCTTCTTGACAAGCTCCTCGTTACGAGGAGTACTGACTATAAGGTAACCTATTTTCTCTCCTCCATAAGAATCAGTGAGCCATGATAGCTTTTCCCTTGACTTGTGCGTGACCAGTACGAAGTCGGGATTAAAGCATATTCTCTCCCGAATTTTCTCGATGGGGTACCTAAGGCTAAGAATAAACCCCACTTTCATCGCGCTAAGCCTCTCATCACTCCTTATAATTCTTAAGCCCTCCTCAGGGGAAACATCGCTTACAGTGCTTCCGCGGTAAGGAGGATCCCCCCTCAGCAACAGCACTTTATCTATTCCTATCAAGTGAGCCCCGTATATCTGGTTTAGAAAACCAACATAAGAATAATCGGTTGTCCTGAGGTGAACTGTTGCCCTGAGTCCATGAGCCAGGGCTAAGAAAGCAATAACTATAGAGCTAGCCTTGGGGTACCCCATAGGCGCATCGGGTACATGGACTCTCTCCGACACCTCTTTTATAACGGCGAACTGCTCATCCAGCTTATCTCTAAACCTCGATGGCTGAACCTCAACGTAGAATTTCAACTTAACCTCCATGAAAAATTTTATTTATACATAGAAAAATTTTCCTAGGAACCTCGGGGTCAAGAATATGTTGTCCTCCTTTCGCTGGGAAGCAATAATTCACAAAGGAATTATGGGTCTCCGACTTTTCCAGCACTGAATCTATGAAGCAGAAATTGGCCAATTGTTTCTTGTTTTCGTGAACTTTCAAAGTAGATATGGGGTTTGGTTTTCATAGGGCTTGGACTCTGAGGGCCTCAACACGTGCTCTGCGAGATATGCCTTTTGACGCCGGAGCCGGTGCCTAAGGATGCCGCCGAGAACAAGGACATTTAGGATATGTGTTTAGAGAGAGAAGGAAATATAGTTTAGGAAGTCGCGGCCACTCTACGTCGAGTTGGCTCTCTTTGACGTAGACGCTACAATTATAAGTAGGCATATCAATACTTTTTTGAGGCTAAATCAATACCATAAACCATAGGTCTGCTTCTTGAATCTCGGTGATTCGAGAAGATGCAGGATAATATTATTCAGCTACTACTAATACTATTCATAAGTACATTGCTTGGGTGGATAACAAAGACATCCCTCTACACATCATTTGTAGGCTATGTAGCAGGAGGAATTGTTATAGAAACCCTCTTTAGAGTATTGGGGCTGGGGGCTCCGGACACTAGTCAGCTAGAGGTTTTGAAGAATATTGGTGTAACAATATTCTTTTTTGAAGCAGGGATATCCATAAGCTTAGCAAACCTCTTAAAGTCTTTGGATAAGATACTCATTATAGAGCTTGTTGCTTACCCATTGCTCTGGCTAGCTGCAAAGATTATTGGAGGCTTTATTGGTCTGGACATTGTAGCGGAGGCCGCGCTATTCTTAATGTTCATTGATAGTTCTTCGATGCTCTCAATGCAACTAGCATCATCGCTTAGAAATCCTGAGTTAAGATCGCTAGCAGTTTTAGAAACAAATTTTGAGGACCTTGCTCAGTTCGTATTGTTCTCGACGCTCTTCGCTGCCGAGACAACATTACCTACACTAATAGGTGTTGGGGTCTCAGTAATGAAGATAATTACGATACTTGTTGTCATGGGATTTGCCCTAAGCATTGTACTTAGTAGATTTAGAGGCTTTATCCAGAAGCTTGACACATCGTCTAGGTACCTTCTACTACTATCAATAGCTCTCCTATACTCAGCAATTGCTCAGCAAATGGGCTTGCCGTTTTTCATAGGATCCTTTGTGGCTGGTATAGTTGTTTCTCAGTTTATGGGTTCGTCATCTGAGGAATTCACTCTCTTATTTGGTGTTAGAGAGCTTGGTCTTCTCCTATATTTTTCCTCACTAGGAACTGAGATAGTGCTGATATTTATGGAGGCGGGAAGCCTCAGCATTATTATAACGGGTGTTGCAATAGGTGTTGCCGCAGTTATTGCAAGAGCTTTCTCGCTGCTTATAGGGCTTGTGATGAGTGGTGCAAAGCCTGGCCACCTAGCGCCTTATGCTGTAGCGCTTTCCTCTGTAGGCGAGACATCTATTATACTAGTGGATGCGCTTGCAACTCCAGGAGGCTTAACAAACATATTCAAGATGTTAATACTTACAAGCGTAGTAACATCAATTGCTATCTCTTCTCTGCTCTACAGAAGAAGCTATAAAGCTCCACTAGCAATAGCATCAATTCTTCCACAGGGAGTCACGAATGCTCTTTCAAGATTCTCAAACACGCTTCTTCACACATCTAGCATCATCGTCTATACTGGTAGGGCTAGCATAAGGTTCTTGACGACACTGCTCGTCGCTGTATATTTAGTACATATAGCTACTCTTTTCACTAAATACCTGCCACATCCTCTGGCCCTAATAATGCTAGCAGTAGTGACAATTCCAAGTTACGCAATCATTGTTATTGAATTCACAAGGTTTCTTAGGAAAACGTTTGAGAAAGCGCTTAGCTCTGCAGATTCTGTGAAGGACTTGTGGGAAGCAGTCCTAAGGCTTTCAACAGCAATAGTAACAATACTTGCCATAACAGTTCTTCTAGCAACATTCCACACAATAGTCACAGAAGCGAACATACCCAAGCCACTAAGCTACGCATTCACAACAGGAATAAACATCACAACAATAGCACTACTAGCAACCATAGCCATAACCACGATAAAAAAAGGAATCAAAAAGATTCGTAAAAGGCAGCAAAACCATGACTGACTTCCTCCCCGCCCTAAAGGGCGAGGTTTCCCTCTAGGGGGTTCACCGGTTCCCCGCATCTATTCGGGGCTACATCTGTCATTTACGGGGCAGTCGGGGTGGCCAGAGATCCCCCCCATCTTGGATAGGGCTACCCTCTCAAGCTACTGTGTTTTTATCGGCTTCGAGACCGAATCTAGGGCACCTCACCTTCCTATAGCTGTTCTCAACAAGCCTTGAAAGGCGAGGCTTTCAGTTGTAAAATATATGTTTTCTGGTGCGGCCGCCGGGATTTGAACCCGGGATCGCCGGCTTGGAAGGCCGGCGTCCTAATCCAGGCTAGACGACGGCCGCTCCGTATCTGTGATAGTGCCGAATAGACTTAAATATTTTTAGATTGCGTGCTTGTTAGGCTGATTGTACGTGTTTAGCTATGTCTTCTAGTCCAGCCGTTATTCTTTGACCGCTTGATACCTCGTATAACGTGTACATTGATGTAGCTATTTCTTTTTCTCCTATGAAGAGGAGGTGTGTTGCTCCGCTTGACAAAGCGTTTTTTCTTTGTTTAGCCTCGCTTCTTCTCATTAAATCTATCTCGGCTCTAATACCTTTATTTCTGAGGAACATCGCTATTTCCCAGGCATGCTTGTATAGCTCTTGTTTTAGGTAGATGACGTATACTTTTGCTTCGCGGTATGCGTTCACTGCTTGCTTTTCCCTCACCAAGATATCCACTACTCTATCTACCCCTATGCTTGCGCCTGTGGCAGGCAAATCCATTTTCTTGCTCAGCAACCCGATTAAGCCGTCGTACCTTCCCCCTCCCCCAACACTCGGGGCAACTGTTGATTCAACGTTGAACTCGAAGATAGGGCCAGTGTAATAATCAAGTCCTCTCACCATGCTTAGATCGAATATCGAGCTTTTATCGGAGGATATAATCAGGGAGAATAGCTCTGCTAGTTCATTGATTACCTCGACTCCTCCCTGCGAAACAACTTTTCTGAGTTGCTCCTCGGCCTCGCCCCACCTACCTTTAATCTGTATTAGCTCCATGATTCTCCTAACCGTTGATTCGTTCATGCCTACTCTTAGAAGCTCGTTCTCAACTCCGCTGGGGCCAATCTTGTCTAGCTTATCAACAATCCTGAGAACGGGCAGCGGATTATCGATCTGGAGCTCCTTCTCAAATACATGGTAGATGAGCTTTCTGTGATTAATCCTCACGTAAGCATCGCTTAACCCAACACTCCACAATCCTCTCAGCGTCACGTTAACTACCTCTGCGTCCGCCTCCACATAGGGTGAGCCAACTATATCGGCGTCGGCCTGCATGAACTCCCTGTACCTCATTCTCTGAGGCTCCTCGTGCCTCCAGACCAAACCTATCTGATATCTCTTGAACGGTAAAGGTAGCTCGGGGTGACTTGCGACGTATCTAGCCAGAGGAACAGTTAAATCATACCTAAGCGCGTACTCCCTGTTGCTGAAGGGGTCAATAAACCTCCATATAAGCTTGCTCTCAGCTTCCTCCCCGTACTTGCCTGATAAGGTCTCCCAGTACTCTATTGCCGGAGTCTCAAGCGGGTTAAAACCGAAGAGCTCGTAGTTTCTTCTCAGCTCATCTATGACCTTGTACCTAACTCTGGCTACATCTGGCTCTATGTCCCTGAAGCCTTTAGGAACGCTCATTTCCGTTAACCCTCACATCATTGCTTTTGATATTTGGTCTAAAACAATGTTTATTGAGCTTCTTATTTTGTCCGGTAGCTTCTCGAAGCCTGTTTCTAGAAATCCCCTCACAATGATTCCAATAGCCTCCTCCTCGGTGAACCCCTTTGATAACAGATACTCTATCTCCTCTCTGCGTATCTTCCCAATGCTGGCCTCATGAGTAAGCATTGTTGATGGATTAAGCGCGTTGAGCGCTGGAACAGTTAGTAATGATGCTTTGTCTCCAAGCATCATGCCCTTACATTCAATATGGCCTTTCGTATTATCCCCAATAGCATTTATAGTTAGGTTAGAGACAAGCTTGCTATTATCGGTAGCTATGCTTCTGCTCACAAGCTCACTTGAAGCACCTGTTCCTATGAGGTTAACCTTGGTATCGTAGCTGTACTCGCCATGCCCCTTTGCAACAACTATTTGGTCAACCCTTGAGGAGGATTCCTCCGACTGCTCTATTATAGTATTGAACTTAATTGATTTCAGGGGCGAGTTGTTTAGGTAGATGTCATAGTACGTTGATTTGCTCTGTAGCGTTATGTGCTTAACAGCACTGATAATGTTTTCTGTTAGCCAGTTGTGAATCATTATCTTGGTGTAACTAGCGTTGCTGCCTATGTAGACCTCCTCAAGGCTTATGTGAGCTCCTTCCGGCACCAGCGCCATGCACCCTGTGGCCCCAATAGCCCTTGAGTTATCCTCTATTACCACCAGGTTGTAAACTCTTTGAACAACGCCTTTTCTGAACAAGGCGAAGCAGGTGTATATCGGCTCCTCCAGAGCCGTGTTTCTTGGCACGTATAGGAATATACCGTTATCAATGCTTTTTTCATCAACCTTTAATTTCTTGAACCCATACTTATACACGAGGTCGGGGTACTCTCTCACGGCTTCTTTTATTCCCAGGTATATCACTCCCTGCTTCTCAAGAATTTTTGACAAAGCCCTGAAAGCGTATTTCTCATCTATGATTAGCCCTCCCCTGAGGTCGGGCTCGAGGCCAAGCTCCCTAGCCGTTTTTAGTGCTTCCTCGACGAGTAATTTGTTATTCGTGCTCAGCTCCCATCACCCTTGAAGTAGCTGTATCCCTTTTCCAAAACCAGTCTAATCACATCATGAAGCCTTCCTTCATAAACAATTCTTCCATCAATAAGCACGTACGCTTTTCCCTCCTTCTCAATAAAATTAGCTATTGCTCCGAGATGAGTCACGATGATGATGGTTCTCCCTTCCCTCAGCCATAGGTTTATGTAGCCCGCTATTACCCTCAAGCTATCAATATCAACTCCGCTGTCAGGCTCATCTAGCATTATGCATTTAGGGCTCGAAACCAAGGCTGTAGCCACCTCGAGCTTCTTCGCCTCCCCACCACTGAATCCGTTAAAGGCCTCCCTGTAGTACAAATGCGATATCCCGAGAGCATCGAGTACAGTTTTTACGTTTACGTTTGCCCTTGCCCTAGCGGCTATTTTTTCAAGTAAAAAGTACGTTGGCAAGCTCAATGGAAAGTTTAATTGATGAACAATCCAGAGGCCTCTCCTCACTCTCTCCCACGGAGGGAGGCCCGTGATATCTTCGCTATCCATGATTACCTTGCCGCTCACGATCTTGTATGAAGGTATACCCATTATTCCCTTCAGCAAAGATGACTTCCCGCTACCGTTGGGTCCAAGCAGAAAAACTGGTTCGCCCGGCACAGCCTCAATGCTAACGTTCTTTACAATGACCTTATCATCGATACTGATGCTTAAATCGACTGTTCTTAAGCTCAACTTTACGCACTCCGTGTAGGCTTATCGGTTTCTTATAAGCACCCAACATTAAATGTATATTTGGAGACAAGGATTAAATAGTAAATGCGTGAATCCGGAACCGATGAAGAGGAATCCGGGAACTGAAAATAACCTGATGATATTTTTAAGACTGAGGTCCTGGACACCTAGAGCACTCTAAGCAAAGTGCCCTGAGCATGGCCTAGAACTATTCAATGGTTCTTTTCCTACACAAATATTTTAAAGAGCAAAGAGATTATAATCCATGATACAGGGTCTCTCAGGAGACCTCAACATTGATTTATGGTGGGCAAACTGTTTAAAGATCACCTGGTGTACCTCTATAGTTGCCCGAACTGTGGTGGTCACATCACAGATGGAAGATTGATGCGCGGTTATGCTTGTCATCGCTGTCTTCCCTCGGAGCCTGCTGAGGAGCTGGAGATCGAGGAGCTTATAAAGCTACTAGATGAGAGGAAAAGCCTCTTGGGCTTATCTAAAAACAAGGAGCTTCTCGATGAGCTAAGAAGATTCGAGGTGTTTTTCGAGAAAGCCGTTGGAAACAAGCCTTGGTCCGCTCAAAAAGCATGGGCTATACGTGTCCTCAAAAAGAAAAGCTTCAGCATTGTTGCGCCAACAGGGGTTGGAAAAACGGTTTTTGGACTGGTAATGAGCCTTTACCTCCTCGGGAAGGGCAAGGCATACATCATACTACCTACGACTCCACTGGTTCTCCAGGCAGAGAGAAAACTGATTGATTTCTGCGATAAGACTGGGGTTAAGGCAAGAATTCTTGTCTTCCACTCCAAGATGAAGCCGAAAAACAGAAAAGAAAGCCTCGAGAAGCTTGAGCAAGGAGACTTCGATATATTGGTCACAACAAGCAAGTTCATGCTTAAGAAAACGGATTTGATAAGTAAGAACAAGTTTTATTTCATGTTTATTGACGATGTAGACTCTGTTCTGAGAAGCGGGAAGAGCATACAGGCAGTTCTAAGGCTACTTGGACTGAGCGATGATGATGTAAGTAAGGCTCAGGATTTAATTAAATCCATGATGAGCCTCCAGAACGAAATAGACAGGAAGAGCCGAGAATTATCAGCACCAACAAACCTGAGAGGAATCAAGAAGAGAAAAAGAGCTGAGGAGCTGTGGAGCGAGCTGAACAACCTCTACGCAAAATTAAATAGAGTACAGGAGCAGCTGAACGAGATTAAAAACAAGATAGACACCATAATGGTTGTGAGCACCGCTACAGGTAAACCACGGGGACCAAAGATTCGGTTATTCAGGGAGGTTCTAGGCTTCCAGCCCGGAAGCAGGCCTGAGTTTCTTAGAAACATAGTTGATACTTACATATTATCAGACGAGGATAGCCTTGTAAAAGAGACTATTCGAATAGTAAAGAAACTTGGAACAGGAGGCCTCGTGTACGTCCCCGTTGATAAAGGCGTAGACTACGCTATTAAGGTAGCAGACATGCTCAGAGAAAATGGCATTAAAGCCGAGGCTTTCTATCACAAGAATCAGGACGCCCTTAACAAGTTTATTGATGGAGAAGTCGATGTTCTGGTAGGAGTAGCTATTTATTACGGAGTTATGGTGAGGGGGCTTGACCTCCCACAGCGAGTGCGATACGCGGTTTTCGTTGGGTTCCCTAGATTCAAGTTCTCAGCGAGGTTCGAGGAGCCCCATCCCCTCAATGTATACAGGATACTGGATATTTTAGCCGATAATGCCCCGGAGCCATACGCCGAGAAGGCCAACGCGTACCTAATCACCATAAGAAAGTTCATCAAGAGAGCGTCTCCAGGCATGCTACAAATGCTTGCATCAAGGCTGAAGAGCGGTGCTCCACCCGAGAGCGATATAGAAAGGTTCTTCGTGCAGGCCACAGAGTTCATAAGATCAGCGCTTAGGGTAAAGGAGGTCCTGGAATCCCTGAAAATATCGAAAGAAGCTGTGCTAAGAGAGGAGAAGGGAAATATATACATTTACATCCCTGATATAATGACGTATATTCAGGCTAGTGGCAGAACAAGCAGATTGTACATTGGTGGCTTAACCAAGGGTTTATCCGTAGTAATTGCAGATGATGAGAGGCTCTTCAGGCAAGCGGCATATCGATTAAAACTTATTTTTGAGGGGATGGAGTGGAGAAGCTTCGATGAACTCGAGAAGACGGGTCAGCTGGAAGGAATAATGGAGGAGATAGACGAGGATAGACGAAGAGTATTAAAGGCGCTCAGAGGAGAATACGTGGGCGAGAAGCTAGACCTGATAAAGACGTATCTAATGATAGTGGAGTCACCAAACAAAGCTAGAACAATATCAAGATTCTTCGGCAGACCCTCAATAAGAGTGCTAGGCGAAGGCCTGCGGGCCTACGAGGTTTCAATAGGCAATATCTACCTAATAATTATAGCTAGCGGCGGACATATATATGACCTAGCAACCGGTGGCTGGGAAACCGCGCTCAATGATAAGCTTCTAGGAGCAGGGGAGATTTTACATGGCGTCATCGTGAGAAACGGGAATGAGTTCGTTCCTCTTTACAGCGCTATAAAGCTCTGCAAGATATGTGGTCTACAAATAGTTGACCCTACAATAGATAAGTGCCCGAGGTGCGGAGGCACAGTATTCTTCGATAAGTCAAGAGTCGTTGACATTATCAGGGATTTGGCTCTAGAAAGCGATGTTGTCTTGATAGCAACGGACCCAGACACTGAGGGTGAAAAGATAGGCTGGGATATAGCGGCTCTGGTCAGGCCTTATGCAAAGCAAGTCAAGAGAGTGGAGTTCCACGAAGTAACTAGAAGGGCTATTCTCGAGGCACTTAGTAACTGGAGAGAAATGAATGAAAAGCAAGTGGAAGCCCAGCTTGTAAGAAGAATAGAGGATAGATGGATAGGCTTCACTCTATCTCCTATCCTGTGGAGAGACTTCTGGCTCAACCACTACTGCAAGAAGGAGAAAACATCGAAGAAGGATGAGTGTAAACAAGAAAACAGGAAACTGTCGGCTGGTAGAGTGCAGACCCCTGTCCTAGGATGGATTATCAGCAGGTACGAGGAAAGCAATAAGTCCAAGAAAAAGTTCTACGAGATCGTCCTGACTAATGAAACGCTTATCGATATATCTGAGGACGAGGTCCCGAGCAAAGTCCTGGAGGAGCTCTCGGAGGGAGACAAGGTTGTAATCAAGGAAGTTGCCAGGGAGAAAATAGAGATAACGCCTCCCCCACCCTACACTACCGACACGCTCATTTATGATGCTTCGAGAATTCTCAAGTTCAGCGCTACCTACACAATGTCTCTGGCTCAGGAGCTATTCGAGTTAGGCTTAATCACATACCACAGAACCGATAGCACAAGGGTAAGTGACGCTGGAATAGCTGTTGCTCGGGAATACCTACAGAACTACAACCCAGATTTGTTCGTGCCGAGAACATGGTCGCTGGAGAAAGAGGGAGCCCATGAAGCTATAAGGCCTGTTAGGCCTATAGACGCGAACATGCTTAGAAAAATGATTGAGACAGGCGAAATTGATGTTGTGCGTCCATTAACTAAGGCTCACTACATGCTTTACGACCTGATATTCAGAAGATTCATAGCCTCTCAGTCAAGGAAGGCCATCGCTGTTGTCCAGACAGTAGAAATAATGCTTCCCGGAGGCGCTACCGTGAAGAGGCAGTTTTACATAAATTACGAGGATCCCGGCTTCACTGTGTTCTATATGCCTGTGCCAACAAGACATGAGCTTGTTCCCGGAGAATACATTGTTGAGAGAGTGTCCGTAAAGACTAGGAGAACCATTTACCCCTACACGCAGGGAGAAGTTGTCAATGAAATGAAGAAGAGAGGGATAGGCAGGCCGAGCACCTACGCCGTGATTGTTAACAAGCTGCTCTCGAGGAACTACGTTGTATCCATGGGCAAAGCCGGCTTCCTTAAGCCAACTGAGCTTGGCGAGGAGGTGTACCACTACTTATCAACAAACTTTAAAGACCTTGTCAGCGAGGAGAGAACAAGGGAGCTTGAAAAGAAAATGGATGCTGTGAGCGAGGGAAAAACAGATTACATAGAGATACTCAAAGATCTCTACGAGGAGATAAGCAGAATAGTGAAGGAAAAGATAACTGTTTATCCCCTACAGCTTGGAGACGAGGTGACAGGGATGTGAAGATCGCGATTGCCCACTTGTTGCTTAAGTTTGGCTCCAGGAAGACCAATTATGATAGAGTAAGGAAGAGTGTTCAGGAAGCCAAGGAGAAGGGAGCACAGCTTGTTCTCCTGCCATCGATGTTTAATGTTGGAACCTTCCAATCGGTGTACACTGTTTCCCAGGCAAAGGAGGTCGCAAGAAACATAGCGGAGAAAATTCCGGGGGGACAGTCGTCAAGCCTACTTATAAAGCTATCCTCAGCGCTTGATATCTACATTTTAGCTGGGCCAATCATAGAGAGAGCTGGGCCAAAGCTGTTCTCAACAGCTTTTTTAGTCAGCCCGAGTGGGGTTATCGCTGGCAGGTACAGGAAAATAGCTGTTGACGTAATTGATAGAGCCATTGGCTTAACCTCCGGCAAGCACCCTAACCTCGTCTCTCTGAAGAGCAAGTTTGGTGTGCTAATCGAGCATGACCTTCTATACCCGGAAATAGCGAGAACAAGCATTCTTAGTGGAGCAAGCTTTCTGGTCGGGTTCAGCAGAATAGGCGAGATGAATGACAAGAAGCTGGAGAGAATAGGCGAGGCAAGAAGCTATGAGAACAACGTCCCCGTAATAATTGTTGGCGGAGCACTAGAAAGCGCTGAAAGAGTGCTAACAGAGACCCCATCAATGATTATAGATGCTAGAGAGGGAATCCTGGAAAAGATAACCCTAGATGAAGTAGGCAAGAACGTTACCCACGTGGTCACCGTGGCGGAGGTAAAGCCTACAAATACTTTTCCCCTACACGATATGGAGTCGTTACTCGATATAATTACTCTTCTTTACAAAGCAAGCAGGGGGTTGGCAAAGAAAAGGTAAGTAGAGCCGGGGGCGGGATTCGAACCCGCGGAAAAACGGGTATCCACAGCTCGAAAGGCGTGGCTCAGACCTCTGCAGCCCGCCGCCTTAGGCCGCTCGGCCACCCCGGCTCCATTATTAATTAGTGTTCAGAGAGTGATAAAGTTATTTTTCACATACGATCAAGAAATTGTTTGATGCGTCATGGGTGAAAAAATAACTGTAAGGGAGCTTAGGGAGATACACAAGCTCTTATCACTACTCATAGACAAAGGAGTCGATTACATGGTAACCGGTGGAGCAGCGCTATCGATTCTCCTCAACGAAAAGACTGTTGAGGGGGACCTGGATATCATTACGTTTAGCCCCGACCCTGTGCTTGAGGAGGATTTTTACTACGACTTATCCGTTGAGCTTGGATGCGAGTATGAGAAAAACTCTCTGGGAGGGCCAAAACTCATTTTTGAGGATGGATTCAGTATTGATTTCTTCTCTGTAAGCATGAATCTTGAGGTTCCACAAGATATTCTTCAACACTACGAAAAAGTCAGGCTACCCGATGGAAAAATCGTTAAGGTAGCTTCACTTGAAGCTGCGCTGTTGCTAAAAGCTCAAGCTGTGGCATGGGAGACAGCTAGTGAAGAGGAGCTTGAATCCTACGTAGCCAGAATTGGCAAGAGAATAAACAAATCAAAAATCGATAAGCTACTTGAGCTTTACGATGAAGGAGTAAGAAAGACCTTGGTAAGAGTGATGAGAAAAGCTGGTTTTAGTTAAGTATTGGTTTTTAAATTAATAGAAAAATACGTTTAATCCATCTTGACATTTGCTTTACGCGCATCCGAATCCAGTGGTGTTTGGAAAAATCCTGCTTACGATTACGGTTAACCTTTCTTCATTCCAAGCTTCTTCTTCTTGGGCCTGAGCTGCGTGCTCCTGCATCTCCTACACTTCGTTGCTCTGGGAGGGTTGAGAGCACCGCATTTTCTGCAGACTAGCTTATCAAAAACCCTTGCCTCAACGATCTTTACGAGCTGTGGATCGCTTATTGGCAACTAAAACCACCATGCTTTATTGGAGACAAGTATTTTATTTTTTCAGGAGTTTATAATATTTAATGCGATGATGAGGGTTGGTATTTCCGAGATTCGCGTATGAAGAATGACACCAATGCTGAGCTATTTGTTTATTCTATGTGGACAAATCTTGTAGAACACGCAGCTTCTACATTCCCAATCCCAGCGTGGAGCCACAGATAGATTCATTGTTTCTTGCAAGAGCTTCTCGAGAACTGGCTCATCAAGTTTTACATCATACTCAATTATCTTGTCTGAAGATACGTATATGAGTGTGGCTTTTTCAACATTCGTTAACTCCATGTATAGCTTGACTTGCAGTAAGTGATGGGGGTAAGGAAGCGAGTCCGTGGATCCCCTTGATGTTTTTATTTCCACCAGCTCGCCCGGCTTGTATGCATCTATTCTTCCCTTGATGATTACCTCCTCGTTGTTTACTCGTATTGTTCTTGAAACCTCGTATTCTGGCTGAAACCCTTTTTCTACCAGTATTCCCTGTAGCCCCCTGTGCACGAGCTCCCCCATTACGGCTAGTGGTTCGAAAGTAAAGGTTAAGTAGGGAAACCTTAATCTAAAGTACCTTTTCCAAGGACAGTAGATAAGGTCTGAAACATAGTAAACGCTGGGGTTCTGCAGCTCCTCGAGCCTTTTCACGAACTCCTCCAGCTTGTAGTCATATAGAATTTTAGTTATTTTTTGCTCAGGCATGGCTTTTCATCATCCCCCTAAACGGGTAAGAGGTAATACCATTCATCATGACAACAAGAACCCCATTAAAACCACTAGTTAAAGCTCCTTTAATAACTTGTTACAACCAAAACCCCCGCCTTTTAAGACGGAGATGAAATAATAGGGTTTATAAGTTTTCTCTTATCTATGCTGCTCTATGCGATGAGTATTAAGGCCTGTGAGCCTAGGGCGATAACGAGCGGTCTACTCATAACCCCGAGTCCCGCCTGGGATAGGGGTAATGGGCCGGAGACCCGGCCCGGCATAGAACCCCCAGGTGGGGATATCTGACCTCCTCCCCGCCCTGAAGGGCGAGGCTTTCAGTTGTAATCCCAAACACTCCCTGCACTAACAGCAGCCTTTGCCCTTCAGGGTGGGAATGAGGGGCCAGAAAGCTCGAAATTCACTGCTGAGAAGGCTGTGCTATTGTCTTGCCCCATTTGCTGTATAGCGATAGTACAACGATGATTTTCTTAGCCGTTTTTTCGTCAAGGCATCCCGTGCTCAGCGTCTCTCCCTCCAATGTCTCAACTATTACCTCCAGCTTCTTATCGCCGCATCCTCTCTGCTGAAACAACTTAATCAAGCCATTCATAGCTAGGCCCTCTATGAAGTATACCTTATCATCGGTAACCAAGCTCATGCATGACACCTTTCCTTCATTTATAATTTAGTTTATTGTTACAAATATATAGCGTTTCATCTATATATCACTATGTTGCATATTCATCACTGCTAGGTGAGACTAGTGGATATCAAGGAAGAAAAGCCTGTTTGGATAAAAATTAGGAAAACAGAGGACCTATGCAGGCTCGCGGCATCCATAGTAACCATGGGGCAACCAATGTACCTAGTCAGGATTCGTAGAAACAATGAGGTCTACATCGGGTTACTAGCAGTTTATAGAGACTACTTTAAGTACTACGGTATACCTATCTTTTACTACACGTTATGCGAAGGCCCTTGCACGGAGAAAAAGTATGTGTCGTTCAAGATCGATGAAAGCGGGGAGAAAATCGAGTTCACTGACAAAGCTATTCCTGGAACCGTGATGATACCTATCGTTGAGTTCGAGACCATGCCGAGCATACTTGGAGAATGGAAAGGGGAATAGCGCTTGTCAAGGCCAGCTTTCCCCGCCTTAGATTTTCTCGCGGCCGAGCTGGGCGGTCTACATAGACTACTGAGGTTTCTGGGCATAGGCAAAAGAGAACTGGAGATATACACGGTTCTTCTAACAACAGGCGAGCTCACGGCAAAGGAGATATCAGAGAAGCTCAACATGCCTTTATCAAAGGTTTACGACTCGCTCTCTATCCTACTAGAGAAGAGGTGGGTGAGCCGAACACCCAGCAGGCCATCCAAGTACTACGCCTCTCCAATAAGGAATGTATGGGAAGACCTCAAACACAACGTGATGGAGACGATAACGACGATCGAGGAAAAAATAATCCCAGTATTGGAGGACTTATCTAGAAGCCCGGCCAGCATCTTCAGAGTTGCCATGATAGGGAAAAACAGAATTCCAAGCTACATGGAAAAAATATTAAGAGAATCTACAAGTGAGAAAATAAGAATAGCTGTTTCCCATGAGTATATACTGAAGTTGATATACAAGTACTTCAACGACAAAAACATCAATAGTAGGTCGAGGGTCTACCTTCTAATAGAGGACGAGCTATACAAAAAAATGGAGAGAACAAGGCTGGGAACCTTCACAGAAGTAAAGAAAACGGGCAAGATGTATGGAAGCGGCATTATTGGCAAGGAGATACTGCTAATAATAGGGGAAGATGAATCCCTTCAAGGCTTATGGAGCGACAATATTTACATAGTTGAGCTGGGGAAAGGCTACTTTGACTACATATGGTCCACTTCATAATCTAAAATTTGCAGACACGCTGCTTGGTATTCGGAATTGTCTTTAGGCGATGCTTAGCTCCTGCATATCCCGTTTATCCGTCCTGATGCCTGGGAAAAGTATCTTTTTGTATACAAACTCCTCCAGAGCATCTCTAATGGCATCGCCTCTGGATTTGTATTCTCCTCTAGCAACCAATTCATCAATTTGCTCCAGCAACTTAACAGGTATTTTAACTGTTACAGAGACATACATGTAAGCCTACCTATTTATACATCTTTCTCAAGAATATTTAAAAACGGCCGGGCATCTTTCCATGAACACAATGCAATAGCCTTGATATCCTGATTCTTAACACAGATATTATGAATATTTGCTTAAAGTTAACTTATAGCAAAAAACGTGTTTTCAAAGACTCGATAAGATACTTGCTATATCGCTTATTTCCATGGAGTTCATGTTTATCTTTCCAATCCTCGGCACCGGTCTGGTTGAGAGATTAACTTGGGGAAAGCCCAGTTGCTCGAGGAAAGTCTCGTTATGAGATAATACGTAGTAAGATAGGTTAGTGCGCTCAAGCAGAACTCTTTTTAATGTGTAGGGAAGCATCTCTCCTCTTCCATAATCAAATAAAACAATATTGCCATTAACTAGCTGAATGGCCAGGTCAAACCTCGTTTTTTTAATCTCAATAGGCATCTGCGTATCACCGGTCAGTTTATCGTATTGTAGCTCTTCGCCTAGCTTATTGATAGATATGTAATACGATATAGCCGCTAACAGTAAAGATCCAGAGCTCATGAGTTCCTCGTACTTATCTAATATGTGGTAGTTATACAAGTATCTGTAGTTAAAGTCAATCAAGTCAAAGACATAATCCTTGCCCTTGTGCTGAAGCGAGGCTTTATTCATGCACTCAACCTTAATGTTAGGAGTTCTGAAAGTCCTCCTACAGTTTTCGCAAACAAAGGTTTTTCCAAGCAACAACAAGTCCTTGTCTGTTTCGAGCCCGCAGTAGGGGCATTTATTGGAGTTCTCCTTGAACTCCGCTAGAGGCGCTGTGTAGCCACACCTAATGTGCTGCGCCATAAGAGAGGGGTAAACGTTACGGGAGCCACAATATGGGCAGAAAAGAGCAATCATCAGCATTAGGGAGCCGCATACCGGACACATATACGTAACTGAGGATACTCTTTTCTCTATGACTCCTATGGATACAAGCTTCTTAATGAAGTCGTGGAACTCGTTGCTGAAGTTAACGTTTGCTTTCAGTAGTTTGTTTAGCGCTTCATAATTGGTTTTTAGTTGCACGGTTTCTCCTAAAAACTCATATACTTGCCAAACAACAGGTGTTGCTTTTAATGGCATGGCGTAGTACGCTTTATACAAAGCATTAATGTAAATATGCCAGTTATTAATGCTTGAAACTTCTCGTATAATTTGCTTTGTATCTATAACATTCATTTGATTATTCACCTTAACTGAACAAAAAAGCCATTTACCATCGCGTGTATACTGGTCCAGCCCATTCTGCTCAATACATAATAGCTAATTACTTCTATAAATAAGTGACCGGGATTTTGAAAAAAGACTTTACACAGATGTAGGCTCGATTTCAAAGCCAAATTGCCTTAGTATAACGACCGCTAGGTGCTTTGGCTTCGTGTACCACTTATCATATTTGTATACTTTGCCCCCAACCTCCAGCTCAACGTAATCTCCTTTATCATTGATGGTCATTACTACCTGCATGTCTTTTACCAATCTGATGCTGCCGGTTTTTGGCAGTATCTTTATGTCTTTCTCGGATAGCTTAGGCTGAATAATTTCTTTTAGTTCCTCTAGATACGTCATTTTTATTACCTCCCTAAAGCAACTCCATATGAGGTTTTTAGGAATAATAAAAATTTCTTTTAGCTAAGCCTGACATACACTTATTTTTTCGGGGGGGTTCTCGGCCTTATGCTTCTGGGCTCTAGCTCAAGCTCCTTCTGCTCTTCCTCTTGTTTCTCGCTGTCAAACTCCTCTATGAGCTTTCTCTCCTTGGCGTAATCAATTATCAGGTTCTCATCGACATCGTATATGGAACCTAGACTATCCATCTCCACATTCTTGTTTTTTAGGTAGCTGATGAAGTCCTCTATCAGGCCAGCCGCGAGGATAAGTTCTATTAGCTCGTTCTTAATGGACAATGCTGTTCCACCACACAGGCGAAAATAGAGAAGTCTCAAAAGATATTATAGTTTACCTTTTTAATAAACATAACCGATACTAAGCACTAAGCGTGATAGAAGTTGAATAAATGCTCCGTAGCTATTTTCGAGAAAAAGGATGAAAAGTGTGTTTTCGTATGCGATGAGACCTCAAGAGAGCTTGACCCCTACGAGACCATATATGAATTCAAGAAAAACAAGCTGGTTGTCAAGGACTCTGATGGCAATGTTTACTCCGGCTGGTTCGAGGCGCTTAAGCATTTCTCCACATGTGAGCCCCGCGCGTGGATCATGTTCAGCGTCTACTATGATTTGAGAGAAAGAGGAAGAATGCTGAAGACGGGCCCGCTTCCGAACAGCTTCACGATGTACAAGGGACCTAAGCCCGAATCTCTAATCATTGTTCTGGAAGAAACAGTTAAGTTTAAGGTCGAGGAGATCTTCAGATGGATTGAAACCGCCAAAAGAATGAACAGGGATTGCATACTGGCTATTGTTGATAAGCACGGCGATGTGTCGTATTATCAATTAGAGATGGCGGGTGTTGGGGAGCTATCATTGTTGACATAGAAAAAACGTTATTCCTGATAACTAATCGCGCTATCTTCAATCCCTATGTTCCTAGCTCTTCTCTGCTTGCTTTAACCATACCACTCTCTGTGGGAACGGTATCTCTATGCCGTTTTTCTCAAGCTCATTCTTTAGTTCCCCGATGATGCTTCCCCTAACATCAAACCATTTTGAAGCTGGCACCCATAGCATTACCCTGAGATTAACGCTGCTTTCACCCAAAGAATCAATGAAGACTCTAGGCTCTGGGTAAGCCAAAATGTATGGATGCCTTCTTAGGTAACCTATGATTAAGTCCCTTGCTTTATCAATACTCGATAGGTAGCTGATACCGATGTCTACATCGATTCTCCTGGCCTTAAGATTAGAAGCGTTAGTCAAGAGGGAAGACATCAATGTCTGGTTTGGAACAGTTAAGAGCTCCCCTGTAAACAGCCTCACCTGAGTTGATAAGAGGCTAATGCTCTCTATCGTGCCCCAGAAATCATTTATTTTAACCACGTCTCCAATCCTAGCTCTACCCTCAAACAGCAAGGTTAATCCAGCGATTAGATGACCAAGAGTCTGCTGAGCTGCAAGACCCACGACTATACCGGTAAAGCCTGCCGCAGCTAGAAGACCAGATAAGCTCACTCCAATGCTGGCCAGGCCTATTAATATGCCTATGATGAATAGTGAAAGCTTGGTTATCCTGGCCAAGCTCTTAAGGTAATTGATATCCCCAATAAACCTAGCCTTCAATATCCTGTTACTAGCAAGCTTAGCAACCAAGTAGAAGAAGATAACTATTATTGAGAAAACAGCTATTTTCTTTACATAAGCCCAGTAAGCAAGGATAACCTCTAGCATTATTCTTCACGGATGGAAGCCCTGTCTTTTCAGGGGGGAAGTCGTGGAAAGCTTATAAGATTCCCGCCTTATATCTCTTATTTATGTTTGGCACAAGCGAGCTCAGCAAGTAATGATTAATCATCGATAATGCTCGAACAATTAGGGAACCGTGAGCGCAAAACGCTCGCCATATATGGCGAGAAGTCATCAACTAGAAACCATGACTCATGATGAACTTGTTTTTATTTCTGAAAGCAAACCACCCGGACCCAAATACATCGGAAACCTCATCTTTATAGAATATATATGCGTAGTTTCTATTCTCAATTACTATCTGTATATGCGTTAATTTTTCTTTGAAGAACTCGTGAGGAATAATTATTTTTGTTAAGGTCATGGGCTCCTCGAACCTGTTGTAAGCTGTGACTTTGATGTTGTATATAGGCTCGTCTTTCTTTGTTTCTTCAAGCACCTTTTTGTATCTGCATATATGGCCTATATCGGGTGGCCCATACAAAGCGTACTTAAGCTCGCGTGGAATAGATACTATCTCTGTCTCTTCGTCTCCATCCACTAATACAACTTTTATATCCATAGGGATAGATAAGCTCAGCTCAACCTTTTTGCCTGGGGGAATAATGATGCTCCTAGCCAAATCAATATATATGCAGTCAGCGCCAACATCACCGCTTGTAAACATTGTAGGAAGAACTCTGATTTGTTCGTTAGAGTCGAGAAGAACATATTTGCTGAATGTAATTCTTCCCTTATAGGTTATTCTCCTCAGCTTATCATCGATCTTCTCAACTATTAGCTGCTCGTCCCCTAGTTCTATGCTAAGCTCTACTTGCATTAGAAAAGCTCCCCTTTGTTTACTAGTCCGAAGACCATAATTTTAATTTTACAACTGAAAGCCTCTTCTTTTAAGGCGGGGATGAAATATAAGTGCTTTTCTTGTTTTAATCGAGAACTGTAATCGAGAACCGTGGTTGCCCCTTAGCACGTGGATGCGGGGAGCGCAACCACTCATAACAATAAATAAGTAGTGATGGGGGGTCTCTGGCCACCCCGACTGCCCCTCAAATGACAGATGCAGACCCGAATAGATGCGGGGGACAAGTGAACTGCCCAAAGAGAGTCCACGCCCTACAGGGCGTGGAGGAGGTCAACGCCCTTCCAACGTCTTGTCAATAATTCGTTTTTCCATATTCAAATAGATTATTGCTAAGCGATTTAATAACAGTACGTCTAGAACTTGATTGCTTAAACAGGAATATTAAATCATCTAGTATTGTATGAAAACTATATGCAAGAAAAGATGCGCAATGGTTTTTTATTTCAGAGAGGAGCCATAATTACAGGTAGATTTTGTTTATCAACAATTATTTTCTGGGGGTCATCATCGCTAACATATAAAGAGAGCCCCTGAACTAACAAGCCCTTCTTTGTGCTAGCATCAATTGCATTTAGAATTCTGGGCTCAGCGATGTAGTTTGGAACCACTGCCTCAACGCTTCTTAAGCCAGCAATAAACACTAAGACGGGTATGGCTCCAATGCTTTTCGCATCATCAGGTAAATACATAATGTGCTTTACTCCTCTATCAGTCCTTGTATCAGGGTAAGATGCGTATATTTCTTTAAGCCTCATCGTGGCCGACTTAATCTCCACTAAGAAACTTGTTTTCTCGCACGACAACAGGTAGTCGTATATTCTGTTTTTTACTCTGGGTTTACCCTTTATGCTGTGGCACGTGCCGAAAAAACTCAGTAACCCTTCCCTTACAATTGTTTCGAAGATTTTCTCTTGAAGAAGAGTGTCTATGATGGCGAAGCCGTATCGCTCCTCTACTGCATAAATCCTGCAATTAAGTTTAGACCCATTAATCTCGTAGCAGTAAGCCCTCCGTCCATTGACAAGCAAATCTCGAAGTCGACCAGTATTATTTATGTGAGCGTAACGCGTACTTTCCCCAATCATTACCTTGACCGTGAACCTGTTTATTCTCTCAGCTATAACGCAGTCCAGCGCTTTCTTTTCTAAAACAAGAACATTATTTTCAACTAGCTTAATCAAAACGCATGCCTCTCAGCACATCTTTGTTCAATACATTATTAATAAATACGTTGTTATTATCGTGGATATGGCGATAAAAACCACATAGGCATCCTGTCTCTTGTTCTTTATCAACTCTATTTCAATATGGGGGAGACCATAGATATAGTACGCCTCATAATACGCGTTGCCTAGAAGCAATGACTCCAGTAATAAATAGTAAATAGACTTGTATATCTTCCCTGAACCATATTTCAGCTTTATCGTATGAGCGGCATCTGAAATATCTATGAATAGCAAGGGAAGCTTTGATAATGCTGAACGTAGAATCAAGCTGAAAGTCCTCATACCGATTTTCTCTAATACGTAACTAACCTCGTAGGGAGTAAACCAGGTTGCAGCAAGCGTTAATGGAAATATTAAAAGAGTTGTCTTCTCGATTCCCATCAACACTTGAACTACTGATTTAGGACCAACGCCGGTGAGGTAGGAAAAAGCGTAGAACAATGCTCCTAGAAAAACAAAGAGAAATATGACTTTTAGGCCGTTCAGGTAGTGCTCAAGCTTACCATCAAATGATAGGATAGCGGTAATAGCGATAAACTCAATAGCTAGCGCCGCGTTGACGCGAAGTATATCTTTTATCCCCGCGAATACGATGAGCAATGAGTATGTAGTCATGCTTGTGGTCACAGCTATTCTCACGAGTAAGCCATACCTGCTTTCCCTAGCTATGGGGAAAAGAGAAGCTAGTTCTCTGAACAAGGCACTGCACCTTCATAAATATCCTTGATTTTAAGTGCAATCGATTTGTCGCACGCCAGCTCATGTTGGTCTCTCGATAGAACCAGTCTTCCGTTATTTACATGGTAAACGTGACTGGGATTTAGGCAGCTAAGGGACTCCATAGTGCTAGCAGCTACGATGACGCTCAAGCCGTTACCAGCGACTAGATTGTTTAGGATGCCTGCTATCACGTATCTATCGTAGTAGTCAAGGCCTGTGAAAGGCTCATCCAGCAACAACAAGCCATAAACACCGGAGTAGCCAAGGAGGGCTAACGCTGTTCTTACCTGTTCGCCCCACGAAAGACTAAAGGGTGATCGCTCGAGGTCATTTATTCCGAGAGCCTTTAATGCTTTCTCAACGTTATCTCTGCACCCGCCGGGATTTTTGCTCTGCTTGCATACCTCCTCTATTTCTTTCATAACAGTAATCTCCGTGAAAAAGGCAATGGGTTTCTGAGGGAGATAGCCAGTTCGGCATCGATGATGCCACGTGATGCTTCCTGACTTAGGCTTTAGTTGGCCTGAGACAAGCTTTAGAAAAGTTGATTTGCCCGAGCCATTTCTCCCGAGCAAAACAATCAGCTCTTTCTCGCTCAGCTCGAAATCCCCAAACTCGTAAACCCTTGCATCATCATAGCTGAACACAACGTTTTTCATAGAGAGAATTTTCCTTGGAGACATACTCGAGGCATTGTTATTATGTCTAGTTTGCTCTTCCAGTACCTGTATAGTTAATAAGCGATTCTTGTCTAGTCTATATAATACCCCGTTTTTCAGCAAATACACGTTATCAACGATGTCTAGGAGTGGCATGAACCTATGCTCAAAGATAATGACGGACACATTCATGCTTCTTAGGCTTCGTATTATTTCCTTAATCTTCAGGACATTTTCGTCGTCCACCCACATTAATGGTTCGTCAAGGATCAGTACCTCTGGGTTAGTTATAATGGCTTTCAAAATAGCCACTCTGCGTGCCTCTCCCCCTGAGAGGAAGTAGTAAAACCTATCCAGAAGGTGTTCAAGACCTAAAAAACGTGATTTTTCAAGCACTATTTCTTTTGCTTTTTCCCCATAATACCTGCGGGCGTATCCTTCAAGGTCTCTTCTTAAGTGGTACTCAACAAAATAGATGTACGGGTTCTGTCCAACGTATTTTATCTCCTCTGGGGGTGAGCCAGCATTTACGATATCCTTGCCTTCGAAAAGAACTTCTCCTTCTATAGTCGCGTTCTGCGTCTTGTTGAGCAAGCCTATAATCGAGCGGGCAAGGGTTGTTTTGCCGCTTCCGCTCTTCCCGATTACAAGCACTGTTTCCCCTCGCCTCACAGATAAATTAATGTTTTTCAGGATGGTTTTCTCTCTCGAACCATCTACGTAGTAGCTTACCTTGAGGTTCCTTACCTCTAGCACCACGCTCTCGCTATTCATGGCATGAAACCCGCTTTTCTTAGAATCTTGATTGATAAGTAGCCAACCAGCGATACTAGGGCCGCCATTATCACGTTGAAGCTAACTATGTAGGGCATCGTTACGAACACTAGTTTGTATCCTTCCTCAAGCGTTGAGGCCCACCCGACCAGCAATGCCCATCTAGGAAGTACAAAATAGTTCGCAATCATCATGGTTACTGTTCTCGAAACAATTGATGCAACAATACCAATGCCCACGTAGATTTTCTTTTCTATTCTCCCACTAATCGCCAAGGCTAGTGGCAAAACTGTTGTTGCTTCAGCTAGTATCTTCATTGATGCTCCTATCCAATCCTGAGATAAGGCGGTTATGCCGAGCCAAACCACCGGTAATGACACAAAGAAGTAACGCAGGCTTAGATAAGCTATAATGACGAGGGGGATTCCCACCAAATCGAATTTCAAGGCGGTCATCAATGGATACGGAATCTTGAAGAAATGTAGAGCTATGCTAAGAGAAACGAGCATAGCTGTTATAAAAACTTCGCTGGGCCTCGGTGACTTGCCTGGCCAAGACATACTTCATCGTAAAAGTTGTTATTCTCTTACGCTTAAAAAAGTATCTACTCAAAAATAAGTAATAAAATTATAACTTTTCTAGAGCCTTTATCGCTGTGTAAGCGTATATAGCTGAGCCGATTGGGAGAACATCCTCATCCACATCGAAGTATGGATTGTGATGAGGCTTATCCGTTTCTTTTTCCTTGTTCCCTGTTCCTAGAATAATGAATGTTCCAGGGACCTTTTCCAGGTAGTATGCAAAATCTTCTCCGCCCATGCTCGGGGTTGGCGTGAGGACCTTTTCCTTGCCGACAAGCTCGCTCACTGCTTCGTAAGCAATCTTTGTTGTTAAAGGATGATTAATTGTTGGGGGCGTTGAGTCCGTTAGCTTCAATGAGCATTCTGAGTTGAAGGCCCTGCATATATTGTCCGTTAGCTCTTGTAGCCTCTTTTTTATCAGGTTTTTTACCTCAAATGTTAAGGCCCTGTAGGTCCCCTTAAGGAAGGCCTCCTCCGGTATCACGTTGAATGCTTCCCCCGCCTTTATTGAAGATATAGTGACTACCCCTGAATCTAGAGCACTTATGTTTCTACTAACAATTGTTTGATAAGCTGTCACGAGGTAAGCCGAAACAACCACTGGGTCAATGGTTTGTTCTGGGTGGGCGCCATGTCCTCCCTTACCTTTTACCTTTAGTTCAATCTCGCCTGTAGCAGCGAGGAGAGGCCCTTCTCTTATTCCCACCACTCCTGAGGGAAGATAGCTCCATACATGAAGGCCAAATATAGCGCTTACGGGGGGATCCTCAAGGACACCTTCCTTTATCATTTCAGGTGCTCCTTGCCCTACCTCCTCGGCTGGCTGGAAAATCAGCTTCACGTTTCCATTTATGTAGTCCTTCAACCTGGATAGTACGACGGCTGCTCCCAGCAACATTGCTGTGTGGGCATCGTGCCCACAGGCATGCATTATACCCGGAACTTTTGATTTATATGGGGTCTCCTTTAGCTCCTGAAGAGGTAATGCATCCATATCTGCCCTCAGAGCTACTGTTGGTCTATTCGGATTTCTAACTAATAATCCAACCACGCCTGTTTTGCCAACGTTCCTTCTCACCTTGAACCCAAGCTTTTCCAGCACCTCGGCTACTTTTTCGGATGTTCTTTTCTCCTGGAAAGCCAGCTCCGGGTACATGTGAAACTCTCTTCTCGTGTTAACAATGAAATCCCTGAGGGAGAGGGCTTCATTTAGGACCTTTTGGCTTAAGCTCATAAGTACCACGTTGATAAGGATAGGTATGCCACACTAATTATAATTTGTGTTACAACGAAAGTTGCACCAAAAACAGGCAAAAGCTATGCTAGGTTCTTTATGCTGCTGGCCAACACTCCCGAGACATCTATTGTGGATATTGGTGAGGGAAGAGTATTCGTACAAGCATAGTCAGCTAGGCCGAGCGACGCTATCTTGTACAAGCCGGACGCGCTCAGAACAGGGTGTGTGCAGTAAACATAGATTTCGTTCAACCCAAGCTTTCTTATGAGATTAACTGTGGACTCAATGGTTCCTCCAGTACTAATTATATCATCAATAATTATTGCTTTCTCAGCTTCTCTAGGCATGGATTCCCTCAATTTAACCTCGACCTCCTCGGCTGAGTATCTCTCCTTCTCAAGCACAACCCATTTCAAGCCCAGAAGCATTCCTAGACGGCTAGCCCATTGCTCGGACTCCTCGTCGGGGCCAACCACGATAGCCTTGCCCCCGAGCTGTGGATGCCTATTCTTAATGTAGTCAGCAATGGCATCAACACCGCTCACATTGATGATTTTCTCGCCGAAAACGAACCTTGGGTCACCTATTCTGTGAAGATGCATGTCAACCGTCACGACGTAATCGCTGTGCACAGCTCTTAGCAACTTAGCTATCGTTACAATAGATAATGCTTCTCCATCCTTGAACCTCGAGTCTTGACGAGCGTATGGCATGTAGGGAACTACGCTTATGACCTTCTTGGCGCCCAAATCCCACAAAGTATCTAGAACAAGCATCAATGATACTAAATCATTGTTGATTTCCTCCTTGATCGACCACACAGGGACCACTATTTTGCCTCTTACATCTAGCGGAATCCTTAAATATAATTCGCCATCTGGGAATGTTTTCTGTTCAACAACGGCAAATTCGGCATTTAGAAGATATGCTGTTCTTCTAGCTAAGTTAAATCCTTTCTCATTCGATAATACAACTAGACTGGACATACGCCTCTCCCTTATATTTTGATATATAAATTATGTTTGATTAAATAAAATTTTCTTCAATGCATGCATAAGAGAATAAACAACCTATCAAAGCACCAGGAATCGTTTTCCGATCTGCCTTCGTATTGAAATGAAGAAGCTCGCAGTTCTGACCTCCTCCACGCCCTACAGGGCGTGGACTCTCTTTGGGCAGTTCACTTGTCCCCCGCATCTATTCGGGTCTGCACCTGTCATTTGAGGGGCAGTTGGGGTGGCCAGAGACCCCCCCATCTCAACATTGTTTGAGTGGTCGCGCTCCCCGCATCCCACAATGGCTTGGGAGCACCCACTATTCCTGATTAAAACAAGAAAAGCTCTTATATTTCATCCCCGCCTATAAAGGCGAGGCTTTCAGTTGTAAAAACAACAATGATGGTTAGAGACATTATGCAAATAAATGAGAGAGCGCCGGGGGCGGGATTTGAACCCGCGCGCCCATATTGGGCACTGGCTCTCCAGGCCAGCCCCTTGGTCCGCTCGGGCACCCCGGCCTAATTTAAAAATCCTTGTTTGGGGGTAATTAACCGTTTTATAGTGGAGGCTTTGTTTTTAAAATCTTGTCTACCTCCTCCACATCCTTGTGGGAATCAATGCTTCTCCAGAAGGCCCCAGGGTACTTCTGCACCGCTAGCTTCCTGTTCCTGGCAAGCTCCGGGAAGACTTGGTCCTCCAGGTTCCCCTTTCTCGGGAGGTAGCTCTCAATTTCCCTCCTCATTATGTATATGCCCGCGTTTATCCATATGTCCTCGAATACGGGCTTCTCCTTGAAATCAACGACGTGGTCCTCATCAATGACAAGTATCCCGTAGGGACTGGTCAAGGGGACTGCCGCCATCGCTGCTAGTAAGCCTGTTTTATCCAGCTTTTCTCTAAGCAACGTCAAATCAATATTGGTTATGACATCCCCGTTCAGCACGTAGAACGTATCCGTGTTTATAAGACCGAAGGCCTTCCTTATAGCCCCGGCTGTTCCAAGCGGCTCCTCCTCAACGCTGTACAGAACATTCATTCCAATTGAGCTGCCATCCCCTATGGCATCGATTATGGCTCCAGCCTTGTATCCAGCCAGCACAACAACGTTTCTTACTCCATGCTTCTTAAGAAGCTCTAGTTGCCAGAAAATAATGGGTTTTCCGCCGACCTTTATCATGGGTTTCGGAATCCTGTATGTAAGAGGCCTAAGCCTCTTGCCTAGCCCACCAGCTAATATCAGGGCAGTATGCAATATTAAGCCCCCTTTAAATCTAAGACGAAAGAGATAATAAAAGATTTAGGAAAAGAATGGTGCCGCCGGGGGGACTTGAACCCCCGACAACCCGGTCTTCAGCCTCGCCAAGCCCCTCATTAATGATGGGGCTTTCGGGCGCTCTCCCAGCTGAGCTACGGCGGCACTGCAAAAATATTTTTTCCTTGCAGGTATTAATAACTTTTAATCTCTCAAGAACAACGGGTGAGGTAAGAAGTGATTTTGTTACTAAGGGATCACGGGGTTAGCGTGTCCCATCTGATAAGAATTGCTGAGGAGCTTAGAAAAGCCTTATCTGTTGATGTGGCCCCTGTTATAGAAGCTTATCAGCCAAGCTTAAGTTCATTTGACTTTGAGAAGAATTGTTATGATAAGCACAAGCTAATAAGCGATGTTTCTAGTAGGCTTTCGATGGATAAGCCCTTTCTTCTTCTCTCGAATCTCATAGGTATTTATGGTTATGAAACTGCTTTTTGTGACTTGAAAACTAAGGGGTGCTTGGCTAGGACCACTGATGCGGAGGAAATCAAAAAACTAGTTGAGCTGCTCCTATAGAAAAATTTTTCGAGAAGATAATCGTTAAATAAGCTCTATCTCAACGTAAACGTCGTCTGGTACCCTGATTCTCATTATCTGCCTCATTACCCTCTCGTCGCTGGCTACATCGATGAGTCTCTTGTGTATCCTCATCTCCCAGTGCTCCCAGTGCTTCGACCCCTCTCCGTGTGGAAGCCTGAGTACAGGGACAACGAGCCTTTTCGTTGGCAGAGGAACAGGGCCCCTTACCTTAACGCCTGCTTTCTCAGCTATGCTTTTTATTTGCTGAGCTACTTTCTCGATGGAGTTCTTGTTTGTGCTCCACAGCCTTATCCTCGCGATGGCTGGCAAAGATTATCACTCGCTGAAGTTTTTGTTCTTAGGCCTTTATTTCAACTTTAGCTGGCTTAACGTCGATTACTACTCCAATACCGACTGTCTTGCCCATGTCTCTCATAGCGAATCTTCCAAGCTGGGGGAAGTCGCTGAACTTCTCCACAACCATTGGCTTTATTGGCTGGAACTTCACTATTGCTGAGTCTCCCGCCTTGATGAACTGCGGGTTCTTCTCTACCTCCTTGCCTGTTCTTGGATCGAGCTTCGCCACGATTTCCGTTATTTTTGCCGCTATGCTAGCTGTGTGAGCGTGTATGACCGGCGTGTAGCCAACCGTTATTGCTGATGGATGCCACACAACGAAGACCCTCGCCGTGAACTCCTCCGCTACTGTTGGTGGGTTTGTCGGGTGACCTACCACGTCCCCTCTCTTTATGTCCTGCTTGTTGACGCCTCTAACGTTGAAGCCTATGTTGTCTCCTGGCTCAGCCTTCTCTATTTGTGTGTGGTGCATCTCTATGCTTCTAACCTCGCCGACCACCGCTGGAGGCATGAACACGACTTTGTCGCCTTTCTTCAGTACTCCAGTCTCCACTCTTCCAACCGGAACTGTGCCCACTCCGCTGATTGAGTACACCGCTTGTATTGGTATTCTCAGTGGCTTGTCAATCGGCTTCGGAGGCACTTGTAGGTCATCGAATGCCTCAACGAGAGTCTTTCCAGTGTACCAGGGCGTGTTGGGGCTTCTCTCAATCAGGTTATCTCCGTACCAAGCTGATATCGGTATGAATGGTATCTTTGATGGGTCGTAGCCTAATCCCTTGAGGAACTTTGATAAAACATCGACTATCTGCTTATACCTCTCCTGGCTGTAGGGCGGCTCGGTGGCATCTATCTTGTTAACAGCAACTATTAGCTGTTCTATACCCATTGTCTTTGCCAGAATAACGTGCTCTCTTGTTTGACCCTCAGGGCTCATCCCAGCCTCGAACTCACCTTTCCTCGCTGAGACAACGAGAACAGCTGCGTCTGCTTGGCTCGCTCCGGTAATCATGTTCTTAACGAAGTCTCTGTGACCGGGCGCGTCAATTATAGTGAAGTAGTACTTCTTTGTCTCGAACTTCATGAAAGATAGGTCGATGGTTACTCCTCTTTCTCTCTCCTCTTTTAGCCTATCGAGTAGCCACGCGAACTTGAATGACTCCTTGCCCTTCTTCTTCGCTTCCTCCTCTAGCTCAGCCATCTGCTTTGGGTCAATATACCCTAATCTGTAGAGGATGTGGCCTACCATAGTGCTTTTTCCATGGTCGACGTGACCGATTATCACTAGGTTTAGGTGAGGCTTTTGGCTCATGCGTATACACCATTTATGCTTTTAGCTAAAGAGATTGTATTGTTACGGGAGATATAAAGTTTTGCTAAAAATAAAATTTATCTCGAGCTCAGAGCTATTCTCTCAATCTCCTCTTTCTTGCTGATGGCATAGCTCTTCGGATCATTGTTGGCCACAGCTATTATCTCATCAGCTAGGCACTCCTCTATTGGCTTTGGGTTATTGAACGCGCAGTTTCTCGCTCCCTCAACCATGAACCTGAGGGCGAGGTCAACTCTTCTGAGTGGCGAGACGTCGACTGATACGTGGTACATAATGCCTCCATACATGATCGTTGTTGTCTCCTCCCTTGGGGCGGCGTTCTCAATAGCCCTGACCAGAACCTGTATCGGGTTCTCGTTCGTCCTGATATGAATGATTTCGAAAGCCTGCTTAACTATATTGATTGCTAGCTGCTTCTTACCAGTGTTTTTGCCGGGGGACATGAGCTTGTTGACGAGCCTCTCCACTATTGGTACTCTACCCTTCTCGAATCTGCGGTGCTCGTGTCTACCGCCAGTGTGTGGGACAAAGACGGGCCTCAAGCTAATGTACTTCTTAAGGCTAGGGTCCCTAACCTCTATTCCCTGGAAGCTCCACTTGTTGAACAGCTTTATCTCTACGCTCTTAATCGTTATTTCCTGACTAGACATTGTTTATTCCTCCTAAATCACCTATCTAAACCACTCATGGATATTCGTGGCTTAAAAAAGTTTAATGTCTCTCTCAGCCAGAACCCTATATTAATCTTTTTTGCGTAAATAAAGAATAAGACAGGTGCATCCAGCCTAATGACAAAAAAAGAAAACGGGGAATACCTGAGAGTAGTCGAAGTGGAAGCATATGTTCTTCCGGGAAACCCCTCAACACCTGTGATTATGCTTAAGCTCGAGGAGGACAAGGAACTAACCCTCTACTACGTGCCATACGAAATCGTGGAAGCAATAAACCTGATGGGAGGAGTGGACCTATCAATAAAGAAGATAATCGGTAGAGATAGAGAAAGCATCTTCGACCTACTAGCATCACACGAGGACATAAAAAACCTGTTATCACAAGATTTGGAGAAGGTCGTGATCGATGAGCTGGATATAGAGACAGGGCTTTTCACAGCGAAGGTTTTCTTCACCGATGGGAAAAACAGAGTTGTTAGGAGAATGATTCCAAGCCACGCCGTTTTCCTAGCAGTTATGAGCGGAAAACCAATATTTGTTGAGAAAAAATTAGCTGAAACACAAAACTACAGGGCCTAGCCACACTGGAGCCCGTGGCGTTAAAATATCTCAAAACAAATCGCGGGGCTATAACAATGCTATGAGTGAGTTATCTAAGCAAAAATTACCTAACAGGCTTCTGCTTCTTGCCCTTAAGCAACGCTGATAAAGAGACGCCGTTAACGGCTATAACCTTGTATCTAACCCCTGGAATATCGCCGAGGGATCCTCCCATAGGACCGCCTATCCCCTCTATTATTACCTCGTCGTGCTCATCAATAAAGTTGAGGCCACCGTCGCCTGGAACAAAGGCTGTGACGACCTTGCCGTTCTTCACTAGCTGTACCCTAACACACTTTCTAACAGCGCTGTTAGGCTGCCTTGACTCTACTCCGACCTTCTCTAGAACAATCCCCCTTGCCATTGGGGCTCCTTCGAGGGGGTCTGTTTTCTCCTTCAGCCTCAGCATTCTGGCCTTAAACTCCCTCTGGCTCCAGCGGAACTTCAGCCTTTTTCTCCTCAGGTTCCTTGCGGCGAAGAGTCCTAGAGGTGATTTCTTCCCTGGCATTTAATCACTACACCTAAGCCATTCTTTTTTGCAAAAAGGGTTATTAAATCTCGTATCTAAACAATAACTACGTTATCTATATCGTAGTATCTCTTGAGAATAAGCTTCGCTCTCTGAGCGTTCTTACCGTTCTTGCCTATAGCTATGCCTTTATCCTCGGGGAATACATTGATGTAAACAGTTTTCTTGCCGGCCAGCTCTGAGACCTTGACGTCCCTGACCCTCGCGGGGGCAACGCTGTTGGCGGCCAGCTCCTCCAGGCTAGCCCCCTCCTCCACTATCTCAACATCCTTCCCAAGAATCTTCTTTAGCCTAACGATATTTGAGCCCTTTCTACCAATAGCTATTCCTGCCTGCCCCCTCGATACAATAAAGATAACCCTGTTGTTCTCATCATCAATAATGCAGTCCTTAACTGTAACCCCGGTGAGATCCTGTAGAAGCGATATGTAGCGGAGTTCTGTGGGCGTTAGCTTGATCTCCGGCAACGCTACTTCACCTCAGATGTCTCCGCGAGCTCCATTATTCTGGATTCCCCTACATCTATTACTACCATCACCTGTATTGGGTAGGGCTTGCCGAGGGCGTAGCCAAGCTCAAGGCTTGTGCCCGGGAACTCGATTATAGGTATCCCAGTTATGTTTGAGAGGCTTTTCACCTGGCTCTTAAGCTCTGGCTTGGCGTTGCTGGCTAGCACAACCACTTTTCCTCTTCCCTGCTTCAGTGCTCTCACACTTTCTTTTTCCCCGACAACTACTTTACCGCTTCTAAGAGCGTTTTTCAGTTCGTTTTCTAGAGAGGGCATGTCTTACTCACCTTTTCCTTTACCATACAGGTATAGCTCAACGAAACCAGTTCCGACAGGGACTATTTGCCCTACTATAACGCTCTCAGTTACACCCTTTATATAATCTACCTCTCCCCTCGTGGCTGCCTCAAATAAATATTTAGTCGTCATTTCGAAAGCAGCGCGTGCAAGAACGCTTTCCTTCTGTCCAACGACGCCGTGCCTGCCTATCTGCCTAACCCTGCCGGTATGAGTCATTATATCAGCCACCAGGTACACGTGCCTTATATCGACATCTAGACCCTGCTCTCTGAGAACATTCATTATTTCCTCTACTATTACTCTACGCGCAGCCTCTATCCCCAGCACCTCCTCAACCTCATGTATATTGTTTGTCCTAACTCTCCTAGGGTCAACGCCCTTTACCTTAAGGACCTGCGCCAGGTTGGAGCCATCAGTTATAATCACGTACTCCGTCCCGCTGGGGCCTTGTCTCTCCTGGATAATCGCTCTCTTTATACCAGGGATCCCCTTGAGCCTCGCGTTGAGTATTCTCTCTCTTCTCTTCATGAGAACCTGGAAATCAACGTTTTCGCCCAGATAAACGCTCACGGTGTAGTCATCCTCTTTTGTTACCTCACCGATCTTCATTTTCTCGAGCACCTTGACAACATGGTCTGTTGTTAATCCCTTATCAGCTAGCATTTCCTTATCCAGGACAATCCTGATGGTGTTGCTCAGGAGGTCTGTCTCAACGCTTCTCGCAACATTCTCGATGCGTGTATGCTCAATTCTCTTGGCTACCTCCATTGCTTTTTCCTTATCGTATCTGTGCTCTTCATCGAGGTATATCTCCATCATGGGGGTTGAGGGAGTTTTCCTGGCATCAACGATCTCTATGAGCCTCGGTAAACCGAGAGTCACGTTCAGCTCTCTCACTCCAGCGTAGTGGAATGTCCTCAGCGTCATCTGGGTGCCCGGCTCACCGATGGATTGTGCAGTGACGGTTCCAACGGGCTCTCCTGGGTCAACGATGCTTGATAGATAAGTCTGTATGGTTAAATCGACTATTTCGTTTATTTCCTGTTCCGTCAAGTTCTTCCTGGATGAGAGCTTGGTTATTAGCTCAGTTATTATTCTCTCAGGCAGTATGTTCTCGGCTTTTCTCCTCACCATCGCCTCTAGGGCTTCCCCGCTAATCTCCGTTGTCTTTGCTTCCTCAGCCTTGGCTTCTACTGGCTTCTGCTCAGAGACCGTCTTCTTTTTCTTACTCTTCTTCTCGCTCAATCCTTCCACCCCACAACCCTTTCTATTATTCTATCTATATTCACAGGCAAGCCGTGATCGCTCTTAGCTGGGTCAACCATGTCCTCCCCATACCTGAACTGAATAATTGTTCCGTCAGGTAGCCTGGCGCTGCCATCGTACTCAACCCTGATGTCGAGAAGAGCATTTATCAATCTTCTCTGCATGTACCCGCTCTGGCTTGTCCTAACAGCCGTGTCAACTAGACCCTCCCTGCCGCCAGCGGCGTGGAAGAAGAGGTCAAGGGGATCCAGGCCTCTGCTGAAGCTGTTCTCAACGAAGCCTCTGGCCTTGGGCGATAGGTCGCCTGGCTTGAAGTGAGGCAGAACTCTGTCCCTGTACCCTCTGTTTATGCGCTCCCCACGGACTGATTGCTGGCCTAGGCTTGCGCTCATCTGCGTTAAGTTAAGGATGTTCCCTCTAGCACCGGTTCTAGCCATTATCAAGGCGTTATTGAATATATCGAGGTACTCAGCGGCTATTTCTCCAGCCTTGTCTCTAGCCCTGCTTAGCCTCTGCATTATTTTGTTCTCAAGCGTCTCCTCAAGCGTCTGGCCCGGCAGAGGCTCAAGCCTACCCTCAATGTACTCCTGAATCAGGCTCCTAACATCCTGCTCCGCCTCCCTCATTACTTCCTTTATCTTAGCTATAGCCTCCTCTGGGATAACGACGTCATCGTAAGCCATCGTGAACCCATGCATCTCCGCGAACCTAACAAACATCTTGAAGACCCTATCAGTAAAGTAAGTCGCGAAGTCGGGGCCATACTCCTTCACGAGCCAGTGGTAGAACGACTCGGGCTGCTGTGAACCAATGCTTTTCTTATCGAGAACGCCTGTGGCGAAAAACCCCTTCTTTATCACGATTATCGTGTCGTTGAAGCAATCCTCGCTATCGCACTTCAGCTTACCGGTATTAACGTTGGCTTTCTGCTTCAAATTAAAGTTAGGAGGCAGGAACAGGCTTACTAGCTGCTTGCCCGTCCACATGGGCTTCGGCGAGTATATGACGGGCTCCGGGAGCTCCCCTCTATAGCCAGATACTGATAAAAGCTCCATTACCTCCTCCTTTGTTAGAATAGTGGATTTCGATGTGAGGAGATAAGCCCCGGTTATGTAGTCCTGCAAGCCACCTATTATAGGTCCACCGTACCTTGGCGACAGGATGTGGTGCTTCACCAGCATTAGCTCTATGGCCTCAGCCCTCGCCTCCTCACTCTGGATGACGTGCAGGTTCATCTCGTCTCCATCAAAATCCGCGTTGTATGGCGGACAGACCAGCAGGTTAAGCCTAAATGTTCTGCCTGGCAGAACCCTTACCTTGTGAGCCATAATGCTCATTCTATGCAGGCTTGGCTGCCTGTTGAAGAGAACGATATCCCCATCAATCAAGTGTCTCTCAACAACAAATCCGGGAGCGAGAGACGCTGCGATAGCCTTTAAGTCCTTTATGAACCTCAGGTCTATTCTCTTTCCATCAGGCCTGATGATGTAGTTGGCGCCGGGCCACTTATAGGGGCCGTTGAAAACGTATTTCCTCATCTCCTCTATATTCCAAGGAGTAACCCTTACAGGAACTGTTAGAACCATGGCCATTTCCTGTGGAACACCGACCTCGTTTATGCCGATGTTCGGGTCTGGGCTAATGACCGTCCTGGCCGAGAAGTCAACTCTCTTACCGCTGAGGTTAGACCTGAATCTCCCCTCCTTGCCCTTAAGCCTCTGAGCAAGAGTCTTGAGAGGCCTACCAGTCCTGTGCACGGCTGGGGGGATCCCTGGCACCTCATTATCAATGTATGTTGTCACGTGGTACTGTAGAAGCTCCCATAAATCATCTATTACTATTGGTGGGGCGGCTGCCTCGAGGCTCTCCTTCAACCTCTGGTTCGTTCTAACGATGTCCACAAGCTTATGTGTCAAGTCATCCTCGCTTCTCATTCCTGTTTCAAGCATGATGCTCGGCCTAACATGAGCTGGCGGCACGGGGAGAACGGTCAGCACGAACCACTCCGGCCTAGCCTCCTTTGGGTCGAGGCCTAGAAGCCTGACATCCTCGTCGGGTATGTTAGCTAGTCTCACCCTTATTTCATCTGGGTTGAGCTTCCTTATTCCACCGGCCTCCTCCTCATAGAAGTTTGTTGGTTTCTCGAGGCGGATTTTCCTCTGCTTCGCGCCGCAGTGCGGGCACTCCTGTGTTTTTGATGCCCTAGCCCTAATGTAGTCATAAACTCTTGGGAGAAGCTGGGGGAAGTTCTTCTCAACTCTCTCTATGAGTTTCTTGAACTCCTTTATCTCCTCATCGCTTAGGAGGATCCTGCTGCACTTCCAACACGTGGAGCTCAGTATCTCGTGTATATCCTTCACGAAGCCTACATGTATGACTGGCTTGGCGAGCTCTATGTGGCCGAAGTGCCCTGGGCACGTATGCATCGTGTTTCCGCAGACAGGGCATTTTTGTCCTGGCTCAATAACGCCTAGCCTCGGGTCCATTACTCCCCCTTGTATAGGCATTCCATCCTCATCGTATGTCTCGCTAGTTACTATCTGGACTCTACTCATCTTTCTGATTTCATCTGGTGATAGCACACCGAACTTTATGTACTCGAGGATTTTTCTCTGAGAAGCAAAGCTGGACATGGCTCTCACTCCTTCTGGAATATATCTGTGGCTTTAAGCCTAACCGCTATCCCCATGCTCATTAGCTCCTGCACCAAGAGCTTGAAGGCATAGCTAACCTCAACGGGCACTATCTCTCCCTTATCATCATGTATCGGGCACACATACTTGTTCTTGTTCCTGTCATACCACCCTATGTGCCCGCAGATGTTGCATATGTAAAGCGTCGTCTTATCGCTGTTATCAAGTAACCTGTCCTTGAGGATAAGCGATGTCCCGTGACCAACGAGAGCGTCTCTCTCCATCTCCCCGAACCTGAGGCCGCCCTCACGCGCTCTGCCCTCCGTGGGCTGCCTAGTGAGTAGCTGGACAGGGCCTCTGGACCTGGCGTGGAACTTATCAGCAACCATATGGTGCAAGCGCTGGTAGTAGACTACGCCTATAAATATCATGTCCTTAAGCAACTTTCCGGTTCTTCCATCATACATTACTTCTTTTCCATCTGGACTGAAGCCTCTCTTTATTAACTCAAGCTTTATGTCAGTTAACGGCATACCGCTGAAGGGGGTGCCATCAACCTCTCTTCCCCAAAGGCTGGCTAGCTTCCCGGCAATGCTCTCGATGAGCTGACCGAGCGTCATTCTTGATGGAAACGCGTGCGGATTAATAATTATGTCCGGGACTATCCCCTCCTCCGTGTAGGGCATATCAACCTGGCTGACGAGCAGCCCTATCACTCCCTTCTGCCCGTGCCTAGAGGCGAACTTGTCCCCGAGCTCAGGTATCCTGTAGTCCCTCACCTTCACCTTTACTATCTTGTCTCCCTCGTGAGTTTCGGTTATGAACACCGCATCCACTACTCCCTTCTCACCGTACCTGAGAGTAACGCTTGTGTCCTTCCTCGTTGCTGCTCCAAAACCGAACTCCCTGAACTCCTCAGTGAATCTGGGCGGGCTTGTTTTTCCAATAAGCACGTCTCCGCCGCTGACCTCTATCTCTGGAGAGACTATGCCGTCTGGGTCGAGGTTGCGGTAATACTCAGCTCCTCTGTACCCCCTGATACCGGTCTCGGGAATACATATCTTGTCCTCCTGGCCTCCAGGGTACTTTCTTTCCTCGCCTGTATACAACCTGTAGAAGGTCGACCTCATGAACCCTCTCTCAACACTTGACTTATTGAAGATAAGGGCGTCCTCAATGTTGTACCCAGTATACGTCATTACAGCTACCACTGCGTTCTGACCAGCCGGCCTATCGTTATAGCCTATAACGCTTAAAGCCTTGGTCTGCACGAGCGGCTTCTCGGGGTAGCTGAAGACGTGGGAGCGGGAGTCCGTTCTCATGTGGAAGTTGGCCTGATAAAGCCCTAACGCCTGCTTGACCATCGCTGATTGATAAGTGTTTCTTGGGGACTGGTTGTGCTGTATGTAGGGAATAGTGCTGGCCGCAACTCCGAATATGGATGGCAGCCATAGCTCAAGGTGAGTGTAACTGCCATCCTTCTCCAGGTCGCTTGGGTAGAGGGCTATGTAGGCGTTCTCCTCCTCCTCCGCATCAAGGAACTCTATCTTCCCCTCAGCCACGAGGTCAGAGAACTTTTTCTTGCCGTTCCTCAAGTCCTCTATATCCTTCTTTGTTACCTTTGGAGAGCCGTTCTCAACTATTATTAGTGGCCTCCGGACACGTCCTGCATCAGTGTTTACGTAGACCTCCCTTATCGTATCAGTAGTGTAGACAGCGACGTTTACCTCGTGGTGTATCTTGCCTTTCCTCCTGAGAGAGATTATTCTCCTAGCTAGCTCAGGCCCGCTCTTGACGTACCCAATCAGCCTGCCGTTTAGATAAACTCTGTAGTACTCCTTTAGGCTTAATCCCCTAGCCCTTATCTCCTTCCTAACGCTTTCTTGAATAGACATTACGCCGAGCTCATTGTAGAGCATATCTTCAATAGGCTTTTCATCAATACCAACAGTTATGTAGACAAGAATGCTCAGGTTCTTGACAAGCCCACAGTTTGGTCCCTCGGGAGTCTCGAACGGGCAAATCCTCCCCCACTGTGTGCCGTGAAGGTCTCTTGCCTTGAACAGCGGCTGTGTTCTGCTCAGCGGAGAGACAACCCTTCTTAGATGGCTAAGCGTGCTCATCCAGTTAGTTCTGTCCAGAAGCTGGCTAACGCCTGTTCTGCCCCCAACCCAGTTACCTGTTGCCAGGGCTGTCTTCAGCCTATCAGTTATTATATCGGGCCTGACAACGCCTGAGACCCTAAGCCTCTTTGACTTAGTAAGCGTTCTCTCAGCCTGGTACTTGAGGTCTTTTGTGAACTGCTTGAACGCTACTCTGAACATTGTTGCTAGCAGGTCTCCGGCTAGCTTCAGCCTCTTGTTAGCGTAGTGGTCTCTATCATCAGGCTGCCTTCTGCCGGCGGCCAGCTCAAGCACGTTGTTAGCCATCTGAGCTAGGAAGTAGGCCTTCTTTATTCTATCCTCGGGCCTGTTGCCCAGGTGCGGGAAGAAGTACTTATCAATAATGCTCTTGGCCTTCTCTATTCTGACCTCCCTGGGCTGACCAATAGCGACCTTCGACCCAATGAAATCAAGGGCATCGTCCTGCGTCGCGATTGTCCTCGCCGCCTCAAGGCTCGGCAACAACATAGCCTGTATCTCAGGGTCAAAGGACACGGTATACGTTATCTCCTGGTCACTAACTATTCCCAGAGCCCGCATCATTATCACGAATGGTATCTTGCTCGGCATCCCTCCCCATGATACGTGAAGTGTTCCATCCTTGTGTCTATCTAGTAGAACGCTAATTCTGTACGAGCTTGTGCTTGACACCACCTTTGCGAAGTGAGTGATGTTGCTCCCAGGCTTACCCTCATCAACCAAAACTCTGTTGGTAACCATGTCCTCCTGGGCTATAAGCACTCTTTCGCTTCCATTTATTATGAAGTAGCCTCCTGGATCCCATGGGTCCTCGTTTATGCTAATTAGCTCTTCGGCTGAGAGCTTTGATGTTGGGTCTAGAATGCTCTTAACCATTACTGGGAGGTCCCCGATGTATACTCTCTCCGGGGGCTCCTCCACTCCTGAGTGAACAACCGATATCTCCAGGTACATTGGAGCAGCGTATGTCAGGTTTCTCATCCTAGCCTCGAACGGGGTTACCTTGTCGTTCTCGGTTCCATCAACCTCCTTAACGGTTGGCTTCCCTATGATTAGTTTGCCTAGCTTAAACTTTATATCAAAGCCCTCTAGCTCTATAACTCCCTGCTCCTTTATGACATCGTGTATAAGCTCCTGGACGAAACGGTTATAAGAATCGAGATGCTGACGGGCAAGTCCGTACTCCTTAATAAAAGATTGAGCCAAAATCCACCTATCTTCCTCGGACAAAAGATAACTACTCTCAGCCCGCGACATTACCCAACCACCACCAATCTATACACAACGATTTTGCCCGCAGTCTCGCTTTCCCTGGTAATCTTCACCAGGTCGCCTGGCCTGGCCCCCACAGCCCTCGCAGCGGGATCGCTTGCTCTTATAAGGGGGAGCTGGGCTGGGTCAAGCCCTAGTTCACGAAGAATTTTTGGCGCCTCCTCAGCTGGTATTCTCTCGTGTTTTGGAACGAGTACGTGGTCTAGAACATTAAATGTCTTCTTGCTACTCAAAATCTCGAACCTCTATTCATTCTTCAAAAACCAATTATTAACTTAACTAATACACGTAGCCGTTCATTACCATAAACAAACAAAAAAGGTTAATAAAATATATAGTGTCTCTAACCTAATGCTTAATGATTAAGCCGTGAGGAGACGGGACCTCGTCAAGCTAGCTGGATTAAGCGTGCTGGCGCCTCTACTGGGAATAAGCACTCATGGAGCTATAAACGGCTATAGAACAGAGAGAATAGAGATGAGGGCCGGTCTCGGCGTGAGAACAGTTTTCGCCTCAGACCTCCATTTACACGGCTTCAGCAATAAGCTAGCCATAATTGAAGAATCGGAGAAGCCTGACCTAATTCTGCTTGGAGGAGACTTATATGACAGGAGAACGAGAAGCCTAAACGACATCACAGATACACTATCTGTTGTTAAGGCAAGGTTAGTGGCTGTCCTTGGCAACCATGAGCACTGGTGCGATTACAAGTACGGAAAATTCAAGATAAATGATGGGGTAAAAGCCATTGAGAAGGGAGGGGCCATAGTGCTTAGGGACGAGGTCGCCAAAATAATGGGAATAACTATTCAGGGGCTTGACTGGAGAGAAGACTTTAACTACAAAGATGTTGACCCAAACGCTGATATAACGATTGTTCACACTCCCGATGCATTTCCATTCATAAAGGCGAAAAAAGTTCTGGCTGGACACACGCATGGAGGACAGATATGTCTTCCTGGAGGAACGCCTCTGTACACGAATAGCCATGAAGGATACTTCTACGGGTATTACAAATCGAGTGATAGATGGCTTTTCATATCAAAGGGTCTGGGGGAAATGGTGCCTCCGAGAATATATTGTGAAAGAGACTATGTGGTTCTTGCCTGAGCAGATGAATAGCCCCACAAGTTCTTTTCAACATATTAGGTGAAACGTGGCGCTCCATTCATCTATTTGGGCTTAACCTATGATGCATTGATGAGCTAGTTCTCTGAGAGCTTCATTTTTGTCTAGAAAAGCTGGAGGTGAGCTGAGCTAGAAGCTGCTTGGCTCTTGATAGCGTTGACCATCGAGACGAACCTCTTGATTCTAACCGGAAGCTCATCAGAGCTTAGATAACCTATAAGAGCAAGTCTACGCTTAGCGCCTCCTTCCCATAAATCTATACAGTCGCCTCTATAGAACCTCCAGAACGCTTTGAGACCCACGCCTCGCTTAGCCCCACCTATCTTTCCGTTATGCGCTACCCACGTCATCCCGGCGCTGTCTTTTATGAAGGCACCAGCAACTCTGTGGCTCCGGCCTTTAACCGGGAAGTTCACCTCAACTATGGCTGAAACCATGGACCGAGGCCAACCGAGGCCGAAAGCATGGATGTACTTAACGCTCGGCTGATAACCAAAGAAATACCACATATCCAGCTTGCTTGAGAAATAAACATTAACGTCCCTACGCACACCACCTTGGTAGCTTAGGTTTGTTTTGAGCTCCTTGCTTGCGACTTTTACTAGAGCTTCCCTAAGCTTGTTCACGCTGAATTCTATTTCTTCTTTATCAGTTACAACATAGGCATTTCTAATCTCCGAGCAGAAAAGACTCTCCGGCCTCGACAAGCTCTATCTATGGTATAACTAAGCTTAGTTCTATATAAAAACGTGACCGCGTGTAGCAAAAAACGGTTTAATCGAATCTGAACTCCTCTCCGCCCTGAAGGGCGAGGGTTCCCTCTGGGCGGCTCACTGGTTCCCCGCGTCTGTTCGGGGCTACATCTGTCATTTGAGGGGCAGTCGGGGTGGCCAGAGACCCCCCATCACAGCTTGTATAAGTGGTTGCGCTCCCCGCATCCCACGTGCCTGGGGCAACCACAGTTCTCGATTAAAACAGGAAAAGAACATAAACTTTTCTACTCATCTCCGCCTTAAAAGAAGAGGTTTTCAGTTGTAAAGCAGAAGTAGCCCTAGATGATCGAAAAGCGAAAAGAAGTGGTGCCGCGGCCGGGATTTGAACCCGGGTCACGGGCTCGAGAGGCCCGCATACTTGGCCGGGCTATACTACCGCGGCTCTTCTTTATGTTTTGGTAGAGTAGAGATTAAAATCCTTTATTATCCAGAAAGGGGGGTTCATGAACGTTTTCCTAGGCGCCGGGGGCGGGATTCGAACCCGCGCGCCCACCGAATGGGCAGTGGGTCTCTCTCGCAGGAAGCCGGAAAAGGTCTCGAGCCCACCGCCTTAGGCCGCTCGGCCACCCCGGCAGCCACTCTATATTATTTGGTGCCCGAGTTTTTTTGGGTTTCTATTAAGTCTATTGACTATGTATAATTCGACAAAAAACAAAAAGCTTTTATCTCCGGGTCTAGGAAGATATGTTGGTGCTGTTTTTGAGGAAGGTAGCTATTGTTTCGGCGGGCATGACTAAGTTCGGTAAACACGATGGGAAGTCTCTCCTGGACCTAATGTCAGAGGCCGCTCTTGAGGCCTTATCCATCTATGATTCCTTGGATATAGATATGCTTGTTGGAGCAACCATGGCCCCCGAGCTATACGAGAACAGCGTTGGTCCTATAAACAAGCTCGCCGGGCTCCTGGGTCTTGAGGGGAAAACTGTTCTCAGGGTGGAAAACACCAGTGGCTCTGGTGGGGCAGGGATTTTCGTTGGCTACCTAGCAGTGGCCTCGGGCTATGCTGATAAGGTACTGGTCGTAGGAGGGGAGAAGATGACCAGCAAGTCCACAGAGGAGAACGCGTACATAATATCGGGCCTGCTTCATGACTGCGAGAGAAACCTGGGAGTAACTCTGCCCAGCTACGCTGCTCTGCTTGCCAACTGGTACTTCCGCAAGTACAACCCCCCAAAGGACTCGCTAGCCCACGTGGCAATCAAGAACCACTACCACGGCAGCCTTAACCCCAAGGCCCATATACAAAAAAGAATAACGTTGGAGGAGTACTTCCAGAGCAAGATAGTTGCTGAGCCACTAAGAGTTATGGATTACACCCCCATCAGTGATGGGGCAGCATCAGTCTTGCTTATGCCCCTAGACGAGGCCTACAGCTACACGAACAAGCCGGTTGTCATATCAGCTGTGGTGGGGAAAACTGACTCCTTCGTTGTGCATGAGAGAGACGAGCTAGATAGAATGAACGGTGTTGCGCTATCAGTCGAGAAAGCCCTCAGCCAGGCCGGCCTGAGAAGAGAGGACATAGACCTGATAGAGCTTCACGACATGGCCACAATACTCGAGATTGTTGAGCTTGAGAACATGGGCTTCTTCAAGAGAGGTGAGGGATGGAGAGGAGCCATGGAGAAAATAACGTGGCTTGACGGCGAGCTGCCTGTCAACACGAGCGGGGGCCTGAAGTCAAAGGGGCACCCGATAGGGGCCACCGGCGTAGCGCAGGCGTACGAGGTGTTTCTCCAGATGAGGCGCGAGGCGGGGGAAAGACAAGCCAAGAAGAATGTGAGCAGAGCCTTGAGCATGAGTATGGGGGGTTTCGGACAGAACGCTTACACAATAATCTATGAGGCTGGGTGGTAGAAGTGGTAAGGGTACAGGTGTGTCGCAGGTGCGGCAGGATTAATCTACCATTCAAGTATAGATGTAGATGCGGCTCCAGGGAGTTTGATTACGTAGAGATGAATATTGAGGGAACACTCGTAGCTACAACAAAAATATTCGTTACGCCCAAGGGGTATCCATCGCCTCTTTTGGCCGGGCTCGTGGATGCAGGCGACCTCAAGCTGCTCGTTAGGCTGGAGGAGGAGGCGCCCTTGGGCAGCGTTATCGAGGTTGTCCAGGCAGATGGAGGAGTACTCATTGGAAGGACCAAGAAGCTTGTCATGGATAGATCTTAAGCTATATTAATGGATTCCTGATTATTTGTTTCTCTACTAACCCATGTTGGGTGTGTCCTGGTTGCCTACTCGCCTTCTGTTCCAGGAGGACAGCTACTTATCGAGGTTTGAGGCAAGAGTGGTAAAGGTGGTTAATAACAGCGTTGTTCTTGACCAGACAGCTTTTCATCCAGGGCCCTTCGGGGGTCTAGACACAGATACTGGGTGGCTTGAGACCAGCTTGGGCAAAACACGCGTTGTTAAGGCCGAGTACAGGGAGGGTGATGTTTACCACGTCGTGGAGGATCCCTCCATATTCAGTGAGGGGGCTCTGGTCACAGGTGTTCTGGATTGGGATAAGAGGTACGCTATGATGAGGCTTCACACGGGCGCGCATGTGCTTATAGCGACTATATACAATAAGTACGGGTACCTAGTCACGGGAGGCCACATAACCCATGAGTATGGCAGGGAGGACTTCGACGTCAAGGATGAGAACTGGAAAACAGTGTTCGAGAGTGCCGTCGCCGAGGCGAACGAGGTACTGGCCAAGTGCTTAGAGGTGAGGGTGTACTGGTTATCGAGGGATGAGGCGCTGAAAATACCGGGGCTCGTCAAGCTAGCCGAGAAAACTCCTCTAGCCCTCGAGAAAATAAGGGTGGTCGAGATACCCGGCGTTGATATACAGGCTGATGGAGGGCCACACGTCAAGAATACGTGTGAGGTAGGGAAACTAAAGCTGCTGAAGATAGAGAACAGGGGCAAAACAAAGAAGAGAATATACTACGGGCTTGAATCATAAACAACATTTTCACCAATTTTTCTAGAGAAGCACTCTTTATCAACAGTTAAGGTTTCGCCAAGACCACGTACAAGGTTCTCGAGTAGAACAAGGGACCCAAGCGCTTTCTCCGCTGTCTCCCTCGACAAGCCGAAGCCAATATCTATCCTGAACGATGGAATAACCAGGAAAAACGCTTTTCCACCAAAGCTTCCAAGACTATAGCCAATATACACCAGCTGGAGAGGGGATAAGTCGTGGGGGTCAACAGCGCTCACTCCGCTATTACCTATAATCCCCTCGAGCTCTTCTTTCTCCAGCAAGAACAACCTAGGCTCGCTCAGCCTCCCCGGGTTCCCCGCATCAATGAAGACAACGTTGCTCGCCCCCTCAATCAGCTCAAGCGATGAGTAATCAAGAGTCTCCACGCTCACTATTGGTACGCTTGATTCAGAACACTCCCTCAAGGCATAGGCGTAGTAGAATCCTACGCCGTCATCGCCGAAAAGCGTGTTTCCAACGCCAATTATTTTCAATGACAACGCTTGTCACTCAGCAAATTCTGGGAACAAGCTCCCCGCGCGGAGGCTCAAGTATTCTGTGCCCGCCAACAACGCTTTTAATGAGAACTATGCCCGCGTACTCAGCACTTCTCTTAACCTCACCTATAATGCTTGCGTTCTCAAAACCGCTCTCCCTCATTATTGAGACGGCTTCGTCAGCGTACTCAGGGCTAACCGAAATCACCACCGCACCCTCGCTAGCCAGGTACAGCGGGTCGATGCCCATCATGCCGGCGAAGTACTTGGTCGATGACCTAACAGGTATTAATGCCTCGTTGACAACGATAACGGTTCTGCTTATGGAGGCCCAGTCGTTCAGAACCCCTGCTAGCCCCCCTCTCGTTGGGTCCCTCGCCGCGTGGATATGAGGCCAGAGCTTATCGTTAAGCCTCTTCATAAGCCCGGCAACACTTCTAACATCGCTCGTGAGAGCTTTTCCGCTCTGGTCAACCGTGCTCATGCCTATCTGGGACATAAGAATAACGGCTCCGTGGTCTCCCATGTAGCCGGAGACAATTATCTTATCCCCTTCCCTTGGGTAATCGATTATGGGCTTGCTCGTTACCCCTATCCCCACAGTCGTTATCACTATTTTGTCGAGTTGCCCTTTAGGCATCACCTTGAAATCGCCGCCGATCAAGCTTACGTTCTCTCTTCGCAGAACCTCCAGGAAGGAGTTAGTTATGACCTCCAGGTCGCTTAGTGGGAAGCCCTCCTCAACCACAATGCTGTCCAGCATAGCTATGGGGACTCCCCCCATAACGGCAACATCGTTTATTGAGCCAGTGGCAGCCAGTACACCTATGTTTCCTCCAGGAAAGAACGGTGGATTAACGGTATACGAATCTATAGATACCACGAGGAACTCGTCCTTACCTATCGGTATAAGCGCTGAGTCGTCTGGGCGGTCAATGCCGAGGCCCCCATTAACCCTCATCAGCTCGTCGGGCACTTTCGAGAATATGAGCTTTCTTAAAAGCTCCGCTGTCTCAACGCCCCCGCTCCCATGGGATAACAGAACCTTGCTTGTCATGATGAGTCTCCACCTCTGAGCTGTCTCGAGAGCCGAAGGAGATAGTCGTAGTAGCTTCTCATTCCCTCGTCCTCCTGCTCGCCAGCCTCCCTCATAAGATCGGATAGCAAGCTGTAGGTCTCCACCAACCCCTTCTCATCAATGGTGCTTATAATCACGCCTGCATGAACTATCACGAGGGATCCTCTTTCTAGCCTCTCCCCCGTTATGCCTATGAGCACTTCCCTTGGAACACCATCCCCGAAGTCAACCCTGGCTATTCCCTTCTCAGGCTCCATATCTATTAGGACTCCCGGCACTCCCCAACACATGCCTAATACACCTCCAGCGACCTAGCCACCTCGTCTGCTAGGCCTCCGCCACCGAAGCGCGCCCATATAGAGCATGTCCCCTCCACGGAGACCATGCATGGGCCAATAGGCCTATCAGGCGTGCAGGCCTTCATGAAGAGGGGGCAGTCGGTTGGCTTAGCTTTGCCCAGCGTTACCAAGCCGCACTTGCACCCACGCGGCAAATCGTATTCCCAGTCATCACTGCTTATTCTCTTCAGGGAGTACTTCTCAAAAGCGTTGTGAGAAGCGTATCTATCGCTAAGCTCAAGCCCGCTGCGAGGAATAATACCGATCCCCCTCCAAGCATCATCAATTGTAGTGAACACCTCGTTTATATTTCTTTGAGCCTCCTCATCACCGCTCCAAGTAACAGCTCTTCTATACTCAATGACTGTTTTGCTCTCGTTGTTCACGATTTGCCTGAGAATCTCGGCTATAGCTATCAGTACGTCTATTGGCTCAAACCCAGCAATAACGACGGGGATCCCCATCTCCTCTGACGCAAAGCTCCAAGCCTTAGCGCCGGTAATCGTTGATACGTGCCCCGGCGCTATCACGCCGAACCTGTAGTCAAGCTTCTCCTTCATCAGTAGCTCAAGTGATAATCTCATGGCGGGTGGCGTTAGCTTTACCTGGCTGAGGAAAGCTAGGTTACCGGGGACAATGTTCTTTTTGAACGCGACCGCGTAGCCAGGCGCAACTGTCTCGAAGCCTATGCCGAGGAAGACCGACTCCCTTCCACTCATGTTCGCCAGCCTGATTGCATCAATAAAACTTGTAACAACCTGCACGCTTGCCCCATCGCTCCTGGCTTCCTGAAGGCTGTAGGCGCCGTTAATGGGCCTTAAGGACTTTAGCCTATAGGCATCACCGTATGTATAGACAGTGATTCCCTCGAAAGAAAGCTTCACTGCGTACTCTATGTATTTTGAGGGGGTAACGCACACGGGGCAACCCGGCCCGGCGACCAGCTCCACGTTGCGGGGCATAAGGCTTCTTATGCCGAAGTGAACAATGCTCCACTCATGGGTCCCGCAGAAATCCATGATTACTATTCTGCCAATACCTCTCATCAAAGCCTTCTCAGCTAACCTGTGAATGAGGTTCCTGAGGGAAACAGCAACATGGATGTTTGACCTGAAAGCCCCCTCCAGCTTATCGAGGAAATCCCTCTCAGCTAACTCACCTGAAGATGTGGCCTCAAGCTTCTTTTCATCCATGCTCATGTTTCATTCATCACGCCTACCTGATATATTTGTCAATCATAGATAAAACTTGCCGTATATATTTCAAGTCCTCATCGCCCCCTACGTAAACGCCGCTTTCAGCCTGCTCATCCAGGCATAAATCCGTTTTCATGGTGAGGAGATTAATCCACGCTGCAACAACACCGTTTTTCTCGAGAATCACATCGTTGATTACCTCATGCTTTTTGAGAACAAACCCGCTATCGAGACGCTTGGTGATTTTTGCTCTAGGATACTCAGCGAGCCTTATGTGCCATAAATCAGCTTCGTGCGGGTTGATTAACTCCTCAATCATTCTTAGAGCAATAGGAATATTTTCTGGGTAAAGCTTGTATGAGCCTTTGTTCTTATCAAGCTCAGCCAAAACAGTGCTCAGCCCTTGGTAATCTATAGCTATTTTCTCAATGTTATCGCCTTCTCCTATGTTAACTAGCTTCTTAACCACAAAAATCAAGGATTTTCCCTTATACTTCAATAAGACATTGTTACCACCGACTTTTTTGAAAACCAAGGGGAAGCCTCTCCTCACGCTCTCAGCCATGCTCAGCAAAGCTGTGCTCATGAAGCCCTCGCTGTCCAAATCATCACTCACCATTGATAATATGAAGAAAAGTTTTCGTATAGAAGTTGAGTGATGAGGGTAGAAAAAAGATTTGATTCATAAAGTTTAGAGGTAGCAGTTAGTCACGTCCTTGATGGCCTTTTCCAGTACCTTTACTACTTTTCCGTTCCTAGAGAACTCTAGGTGAGCAGCGCATGGCAAACATGGGTCGAAGCTTCTTATTGCCCTGACGAAATCCAGCCCCTGCCACTCGTCTGGAGGCGTCTCCTCCGTTATAGGCGCGTTAGCTACGCTTTCCTCGTACGGCGATCTTCCATACTTGTCGAACGGAGACACGTTCGGTGTGGTGGCAGCGTGTATCTGGTAGTTTAGTACTTTTCCTCCCTTCTGGACCAGCCAGTGCCTCACTGTTCCTCTTGGAACCTCCACGAAGCCCGCTCCTCTCGTGACTCTTCCTGGGTGTCCCCACGGCCTTGATGTTTGTATTTTGCCGTTCCTAACGAGCTCAAGTGCCTTGAGAACGTTTAGCCACGCAGCGTCAACATCCACGAGCGTGTTGAATGCCCTTGCCCATAGCCTGTATATCGTTGAGCTTCTCCTTGGGACCTTCCACTCAAAGGTCATTTCCTCGCAGACTGTTGGTGGCACCTCGTCCGTGCATGCTCTCGGTAAGGTGACCTTCACTACACCGTTGCCAGAGCTGTACCTGTTCGGCCTAACGGATAGTATGAGCATTCTTGCGTAGGGGCCAACTTCTATTGGCCTTACTCTGCCGTCCTTCCACACAATTCTTACATGGGCACCCCAAGTGTACTTATCGTTCCAGTCAATAGCCATTGGCTTGGGTATTGTCACCTTGTTCCATGGGTGATAAGCCGGGTCCTGATGTCCCCACAGAAGCTTGTTTCCAAGGGGATCCGTCTCCGTGTACCACTCCTGTTTTCTGACCTTGTCGGCCCACTCGTCATAGAATGAGTGCTCGACGTGCTCCATTGTTGATACGTTCATATCCGTGTACTTGGTTGATACGAGCTCACCATCCAGCATTAAGCCAGGCACGATTGTTCTCTTCTCAGCTGCCTCATCAATGCCTTTGTAAACGTCCTCCCACTCCTTGTTATCACCGATGGAGGCGTAGGCCTCGGCATCATCAAATAGGCCCGCGCTCATCACGTTAGGCTTCTCATAGGTAGCACCGTTCAGAGCGTAGCCGATATCCTCGTAGAATCTTAACAGGTCCTCCCAAACCAGGTAGTTGAACTTCGCCCAAGCGGTGAGCTTCGTTAACCTGTAGGTATAGGCTATGAGTAGCGATTGAGCATCTGTTAGGTCAGTTGATATTCCTCCCGGTATAAGTGTGCTTGGGTGGCTGTGCCTACCATAGATGAGCACGCCGGCTTCCCTGGCTATTCTCTGGAAGAGCACCGCGAGCTGCCACATTTTACCTGTGACGGGGTTAAGCTCCCTCATGATGTCGGCGATCGTGGTCATGCCATGAATATCCCTATGCTCAGCCCTCGTCTTCTTGGCCTCCTCCCAGACGGATGGCGTTAGCTTGGACACGATGTTCTCGCTGAAGTCAGGGCCCTCTAGGAGGTTCAGGATGTGTGGGTGGTCGTATATGTGGTCGGTCATGGCGTGCGCAAGGTTCCTCAGAACAACGCCGAACTCAAGCGGCGTTACGCCGTAGGCCATGTCAACAGCTATAATGCTTCCATTAGCGTGAGCTGAGCCGCATACACCGCACAGCCTGCTTGTTACATGAGGCATGTCCTCCGGCGGCCTGCCAACGCTGAATACCTCTACTCCCCTGAACATCGTTATGAAGCTCCTGACCGTCTCGGGTATAGGCCTCCTCGTATCAACATCTATTACTGCCCTTACACCAAGGTGACCAGCTATTCTTGTTATAGGGTCTACCTTTAACTCGATTGTTCGAGCCACTACTTCTCACCCTTTAACTTGGAGTACAACCTTTTGTACCATAAGGGGTTTTCACGTTTAACCTCGGAGAGGGGAACCTTCCCCGTCAAAAAAGCCTTATCTACAGGGAATCGTGATGGCCTGAAGTGAGCTAGGGGGAGAATGAGGAGGAGCCATATAGCAACAGCGAGAGCTGCTTCCCTAACGTGGAAAGCCCAGGCGAATCCGGCCCAGGCCGAGGCACCGTAGAATATCATTGCCACCCCGGTGACGCCTATCACCGTCATGCCGAAGTACTCTCCCCAGTAGTGCAGTAGGGACTCAATGTCATACTTATCCCACTCGGGCCCCGGGCCTTTTGGGTTAAAGGCCAGGATGTAAAGCCTCGATATGTTCGTCAATACCTCGTTGAAGTTGAAGACCCTGAGCAAGGGGAACTTCTCCACTGCCCCTGCCCAGCCCTTCTTTCTAATAGTCATCAGTAACTGCGTGCCGTAGTATCCCACGTGGAACAAGGCCAGCGCTCCCAGCAGAACGCCTGAAACCACGTGTAATGTTGTATAGAGCTCCCTGCTAACATATATGTACTTGATGTACGGGTTATTGCCGAAGTGCATCACGAAGCCCGTGA
>ERZ1669249.21-NODE-21-length-119875-cov-5.966258_pt1 | contig 119875 bp, 137 predicted proteins | sample MGYA00579293_ERZ1669249 | MGnify/ENA primary metagenome ERZ1669249 (study PRJEB41166, sample SAMN08046057) | hot springs metagenome | biome: hot spring; feature: neutral hot spring; material: thermophilic sediment; isolation source: thermophilic sediment from... | reverse complement strand
AGATCATGCCTAGTCTCGTGGGCTCGGAGATGTGTATAAGAGACAGCCATCACCTGGTCGAATACTTTAGCGAACTCCTCGCCTATGATCCTCCTCCTCTCCTCGCAGTCGGCAACCCCTTCAAGCCTTGACAGGAATCTCTCCTTCTCATCCAGTACGAGAGGCTTCAGCCCAGCCTTAGCCAGGTTTTCAACAACCTCCTCAACCTCTCCCTCGCGGAAAAGCCCGTGGTCAACCAGCACCGGGACAACCCTATCCCCGAGCACTCTCCTAGCGAGAGCTGCAGCCACTGTTGAGTCAACGCCCCCGCTGACCGCTGCAACCACGGGTCCCTCAACACCCTTGTACTTCTCTAGCTCAGCCACCGATAGAGAATAGTAGTAGTCCCTAACCCATTTCCTCTCAACCCCTGCGAAGCGGGTGAAATTGTCCAGGAGCTTCAACCCTTTAACCGTGTGCGACACCTCTGGGTGGAACTGTACAGTGTAAACAACTCTCCCACCCAGCACTATCTTCAAGGCCGCAACGATCCCGTTCTCGGAGACTGCTAGAACCCTGCCACCCGGGGGAGGCTTGGACACGCAGTCCCCGTGGCTCATCCACACATACTCCTCCCCTCCCCAGCCGCTGAAAAGCTCATCCCGCTCAACCAGCCTAACCACCACCCTCCCATACTCTCCACACCCCTTTTCGACAACGCCTCCTAGGATTCTAGCGATGAGCTGGTGGCCGAAGCAAACGCCCAGCACCGGTGTCTCAGCATCGCCCAGTACTCTCCGGGCTGAGTCCAACACTGCCGAGTCAGCTTCGAGAACACTCCTCTGACTACCCGATAAGACTACCGCAGAGTATTTAGATAAGTCCACGCCTCCAACCCTGGTGTACGGGGCTACAACCGTTGGAACCCCTAGCTCCCTCAGCCTCCTAGCTATTAAGTGAGCGTACTGTCCCCCGTAATCCACTACTAGAACGGCTGAACCAGGTATGTGTAAAGAATCCTCCGACATGTAGAGAGATAATGCCGGCCCCGGCTTATAATGATGCCGGAGACCACGTCATCGGAAAGCACTCGCGAAAACCCTTGCCCAGCACCCGGCGGGTCCTCACCGTTTTGCTTAACGGTTTTAACATGCTTCAGGAATCATTATGGAGGGGGATGGTTTGAGAAGCGGTTTCAAGGTTTTGATAGCTCTTGTTTTAACAGGTGTTGCCGCGGGGTTGGGGGCGTTCCTGTTCTTCCACTTGGTGGAGCTTGCCGAGGGCTTCAGAGGGTCTTTTCCAACACTTCTACCGGTTTTCGCCTTCTCCGCTGTCACACTCCCCTACCTGCTCTCGAGGCTTGCGGGGTTTGAAAGAGGCGGCGGCACAGGGTTTGTGCTGAAAAAGATTCACAGGAGCCCCAGCTCCCTAACGCTTAAAGAATCCCTGTGCTACTACTCCGCCTCAGCCTTGACGATCGGGCTTGGCGGTAGCGCGGGGCCGGAGGGCCCCATGGTTGTCCTGGGAGCAGGCTTCGGGGGATTTTTCTCCAAGCTGGCAGGGGTTGACAAGGGGTTGGCAAGGGTTTTCCTGCTGAGCGGTGCTGCCGCGGGCGTGGCCTCAGCTTTTAAGGCACCGTTAACAGGAATCCTCTACGCCCTGGAGATACCTTACAAGAGGGATGTGGAAGGTCCGGCATTCATCTACGCAATACCTTCAGCAGTGGCTGGATACCTGGTTTCCCAAGCACTGCTGAAACCCCACATCCTCATACCTCCTTATGAGCGGTACATACCCGTCGACCCCTACACCATTGCCATCTCGCTCTTAACAGGTGTCGCGGCGGCAGCGCTCTCCCTAGTGTTCATGCTCACGCTGGAAGCAACGGGGAGGGTTCTCGGGGGAGCGGGATGGGCTGGGCCCGTGACAGCGGGAGCAATGCTGGCATCTCTCACATACCTCCTCCCGGAGGCAGGGGGCTTCGGGTATGAAGCCGTGAACAAGGTTCTCGAAAACCCTTTAGCAATCACAGGGTCCACGGCCATACTACTGATCACGGCCAAGATAATCGCTACAGCGGTAACGGTTAAGGGCGGAGGGTCCGGTGGATTGTTCCTGCCCACAGTTTTCATAGGCATTGTCTCAGGAGCCCTCTTCACACAGCTGCTAAACCACTACGGGCTCCCTGTTGAACCAGGGCTCGTAATAGCCGCGATGACGTCGAGCATGCTGGCAGCCTGCAACAAAACCCTGGTAACCGGGGTGATTCTCTCCCTCGAAGTATTCGGCTTCGTGAACGTGATACCCGCACTATTATCCTCGCTAACAGCTTACGCGCTAACAATTAACTGGTCGATCCATGAAAACCAGCTGGCGGACAGGGCGGAGTCTATGGCCGCGGAGAACCAGCTGAAGAACACGGGTTAGCAACTTCCTCGTCCCCAAACTGTGCACTCCCTGCTTGATCAGCTCTTGCTCTTCAGCCGGCTTATCATCAGCCAGTACTCCTTGTCATTGAATAGTGTTTCAGCCTCGTTTTCAACCTTGTTCAGTATTCCCTTAGCACCCTTGGATATAAAGCTCGAAATCTCCCCGGCGTTAACCATTCCCACACCGAGCGGGTTCGGGGGAAGCCCCACTCTCCCAATGCTTGCCTTGGCGAGGAGCCATGCCCCGATCACCTCTGGCCTCGATGCCTGCACCAGGCTGTCTGCTGTAAGCTTCCTGTTGGAGAACCAGTAGAGCTCTCTTGTGAAGGCTACTGCTAGGGTCCTCCTAAGCTTGTCAACCCATTCATCGTAAAGCTCCCCAGCCTTCCCCCTCACCTCTCCGAGAGCTTTGTCAACATCCACACGGGTGAGAGGAGCCCTGTAAACAGCCTTGGCGAAACCCTTATCAAGCACAGGCTCCAGCGACCCCCACAGCACCACGAGGCTGGAGGCGTAGGAGCTGTGCATCACGCTCGTCATGAAGGACTCGGCAAGGTCTCCGGGGGGCTGTAGACCCCTCCCCTCCAGCACGGCTTCAACCTCCCACGGCTCCAAAGGATCCGCCGCGGCCGGCTCACCGTTAACCAGGAGCCAGGGCACGCTCCAAGCCTTCTTCTCGAAACCAACCCCTGGCTTATCAGCTACCAGGATTCTTAAACGGTTTAACAAGCCTTTCTCGCTGAGTGTTTTCACCAGCCTGTAGCTTGAGAAGCATGTTGGATGTACAACCAGCTCGACAGTGCTCACAGGGATCAACCATTTAGTATTTACTATGAATCCGCTTTAATAACTAGCTACAGTGCTTAAGCATTGCGCTGCCGGAGGATTACGGGGAGGCGTTCGCCAGTAGTTTTCGCGGAGGCTTGGAAGCTTTCCCAGCCCTCAGTAAACCCAGTTTTTAAAAACCGGGTGATCCTTCAAATCCTCGAACAGCCAGACCATTCTGTCAACATACCAGAGCTTCCCAAGATACGCGGTGATGCAGCCTGCCACGGTGGTCAAGGGCTCGAGCGCCACTACCCCGTAGAGCAGGAGGATGGCTCCTGCAAGGCTCAGCATTGTCAAGGTGAATGCGGCCTTGACATGGTGCTCCGGTATTTCAACACAGTACTCCCTCCTGCTCACCATTATCCTCTCGCCGAAAACACCCCTGCTAGCCCAGCTACGGGTTGAACGGGGCTTCGGGAAAACCCTGGGGTTTAGAAACGTCCACGCCGCGATCACCGCTAAGGGGATTAGGAAGAACCAGCCTATCCACGCGCGAGACCAGCAGGCAATTGTGAAGAGTAGTAGGAGGGGAGCCTGGTTGCGAAGCTCCAGGGATTGGCATGCCTCATCCTTCATCCTCATCGCAGCCGATGTCTTACCCAGGATTCTCCCGAGTATTCTATCAACCACGCTCTCCCTGTACTGTGTGCAAGCACTGCTCGTTTTGAAAACCCTGTTTAACAGGTTCAGATGAGACAGGTTTTCTCATCCCTTCCGCGTCAAGCCCGTTTCCTCATCATCGCTTAAATCTTAGTGTTTAAAGGGTTTTAACCCTAGTCTATCCAATCCTTCTTCTCAATCTTCTCCGGGATGTAGCTGTCTGCTAGGAATTTAAGCCCCTTACTAGCCATTGCCTCGATCTCGAGCTTGCTGAGGGTTTTGAAGAATATGCAGAGCTCCCTAACCCATTCGGGGCTTCTGAACCAAGGGTAGCCTGTCAACCCCTCCTTCCTCTTCTTAACCTTGCTCTTCAAATCACCCTCGTCCATGCAGACTTCGGCTACCTCGTAGCCGACGAGCTCGACAGCTCTTTCAACATCCTTCTGCTTAGCCTTGATAATATAGTTCCTCCTCTCCTTCTCATCGAGATAGGCTTTCTTACCGTGAAGCCTTGCCAGGGATGATTTCGAAATCCCTGGGAAGCCCTTGTCAAGCCTTGCCAATACCTCGCTGAACGGGGCGTCCCCGAAGACATCGGTCATCATCACCCCTATGAACTTCGCCCCAGGGGTTGCAAGCCTCTCGCTCTCGTAGGACAGGGTTATACTGCCTATTTTGAAAACACTGTAGATGTAGTACCCGTAGGGGTCGCTGTCGGCGAGCACGTACACGGGGAGCTTCAACTCCTCGCTAAGCCTTCTCACAAACCTCCTGGTAGCCCTGTCCGGCTGCCCGGCGCTGGTAACCAGTACCGCCTTGTTCTTCCTCCAGAAACCATACCTGTGGAGCTGTTGGAACACAGCATCCTTCTCCACCACGAGCACGTACTCGGCGTCAACATCCTTGAACTCTATCAGGTCCGGCGTGGGCTCGATCGAGTATGCCCCGTGCCCCATCCTGCTCAAGTCTATGGTGTCGTCACCGCTCCTTATCACCAGGTTCCCGACAACCTTCCCCTTCTCCTTGCTGAGGATGAGCAGCTCCTCTCTTAAAACGTTGAGGAAGACTTCAAGATCTCTTATAACGCTGTCAGACTCCTTCTGCTCCTCCCAGCTGTTCTCATGCACCACCTTCCCGTCAATATCCCTGTAGGAGATGGTGTGCTTACCCCTGTAGTAGAGGTCACGTATCGTAGGGTACTCGTTGTTGACCAGGGAGTCGTAGATTATCGAAGCCATCAGCATTGTCTGCATGAACTTCCTTGCCTCGTTGATATCGGTGAAACTCCTCTTCAACGTCTCAGGGCCGAGCAGTAGTAGCTTGTGCCTGTGGTCGTAGATCGTGTTGGAGAGTGTTCTCTTAGGCATTACGAGAACAGGCCTCTCCCCTTTAAGGATTAGCTGGGATATTTCGAGAAACCTCCTCCTCATAAGCTCGCTAGCCCTTGCCCTTGCCTGCAGGTCCGCCTTGGTAACCATAAACCCCTCCCTCAAGTACCTATCTCGACTGTTTCAAGGCTCTTGACAACCTCCTCCAGGGGTATCCCAGCCCTTTTAGCAACTATTTCAGCAAGCCTCTGCTCGAGGAGATCCTGGTTGATCCCGTCCTCCCCTCTCACGATCGTGTGGAGGCTTCTAGCTATCTCGGGAATATACTTGGCGAGGAGTACAACCCTTCTCTTAACCTCCTCCTCCCTAGCCTTCCTCACCAGGTATATCTTCAGCTTGCGCAAAACCTCCATTAAGGCAAGCCTTATCTCCCTCCTGATCTCGGGCACGTCGGCAATGCTCTCCTTGCCAACTCCTTTGAAAGGTATCTTAGTGCTGCACACGTGCACCAGGACCACGAGGGGTGCTGGGAAAACTATCGAGTAGTTAGCCCAGTTAACATCCTCCTTGACGACGAAGGTTGTCACATCGCTGCCCTCGTCGTAGAGGAGCGGTATCTTGTTAGCATACCTGAGTATTACAGGCTTATCCGCCTCGCCCAGGGGCGTGCCTCCCCCGTAAGCAATCCCCGCCTCCACGATGAACGGGTGGCCGTGGTAGACCTGCGGCCTCCTCGTCACGGCTTCAACGAACTCCGGCTTGAACATTCTCGACAAGCCTGCCACGATAATCTCCCTCCCTAGCGGCGAAATAGCCTTGGCTGAGGGGGGCCTGAGGTTTTCAAACCCCTTGATAGCGTTCACAATCCTGAGCAGCTCATCCTCGCTCAGGGAGCCCGCCGGCTTCGAAGGGTCAACCCCGGCCCTGCTTAAAACCTCAGTGGCTGTTGACTCCCCAACGCTCTGGAAGTTCTTGATCAACAGGTCTTTAACGGTTTCCGAGGTGTTTAAATCCCTCATCTGCTTCAACATCTCGAGGTCGACGCCGAAGGGGTGTGGCTTAACCTCCACCGGGGGCCTGGGCAGGATGCTTATCGCCCGGGGGTAGTAGATTATCTCGTTCTCCGGGGTTATGAATATGATGTTCGCGTATGGGGTGACCACTACTGAGCGCTGCAGGTACTCCATGATCTTCGGCTTAGCCCTGGCCCAGTCGCCCTCGAGCGTTATAGACACTATTGTCCCATGCCAGTCCCTGGTCTTCCTCCACGTCCCCTTCTCAAGGATCACCGGCTCGTTCCTGTTCACATCTATCCTCAGCTTGAAGTAGTATATCCTCTTAAACCCCTGCTTGCTCGTGATTACTTCAACAGGCCTGCCAGTTGTCATCTGCCCGTAGAGCACAGCCATTTTAACACCGAGCCCGTACATCCCCCGGGTCTGCTTCAAAACATACTTGCTGCTGAACAATACTTTTCCGAAAGCGTTTGGAACCACGTCCGGGGGCAGCCCTATCCCGTTGTCTTCAACGGTAACCCTGTAGTACTCTTGGATCTCGTCAACCTTCCTGATAGCTATCTTGACATCGGGGAGTATTCCGTGAGCATCGGTAGCGTCTAAAGCGTTCTCGTAAAGCTCCCTCACAGTCTGATAGAGTGCTCTAACAGGGTTGGAGAAGCCGGCGATCTCCCTGTACTTGTAGAAAAACTCAGCGGGGCTTATAGCCCTGTACTTCTCAACGCCCTCAACGCTGTTAGACATTTTAGGCAAACCCCTAAATACCTGTAAACTCTGATCTATTATCCAGTAATACTCTTTAAAAACAAAAGCACGGGTTCCCAGCCCCGCACGCTGCTTCAAGAGCCTGCCGCTTAAACCAGGGCTTGAAAACCTCTACATCCAACCGGTTTTAACGAGAGATATTTATACTACGTGTGGATAAATTACCTACTTGGAGAGGTGGATTACGTGAGCCCCAAGGAGGTCTTGGGATTACTCATAACCATCATCGCCATAGTAATAATATTCTACGCCTACATATCAACCGGTGGAGTCGTGAAAGGGGATATAGCGATTGCAGCAGGTGTTGCAGGCTTCATCCTAATACTTGTTGGACCATACCTGTGGCTTGGAGAGGTTCCATCAGCTATTAGCAAGTTCGTAGAGGCTAAGACAGGGGTTAAGCTGGAGCAGAAGTAGGAGGTGTTGTGTTAATGTACCCGATCCTCATCCTCGTGATCGTCCTCGTTATCTACGTGCTGGCATACGTCTTCTACGGGAAGAAGATACTTGAGCAACGGGTCACAAAGGCAGACCCTAACAGGCCGACCCCTGCGCTGACCAAGTTCGACGGCGTCGACTACGTTCCAGCCAACAAGTACGTTCTATACGGCCACCACTTCGCATCGATCGCCGGGGCGGGGCCTATCACCGGTCCAGCGCTCGCGCTTAACTGGGGCTGGGGGCTCCCGCTCATATGGGTGCTGTTCGGCAACGTCTTCATCGGTGCAGTCCACGACTACCTTGCAATAATGTCGAGCGTTAGGTACGGCGGCTTATCGGTGATGAGTATTTCAGAGTCCACGATGGGGAAGAAGGCGAGGTATGTATTCCTAGCGTACACCTGGTTCGCCCTGATCCTGGTTCTCGCAGCATTCCTCAGCGTTGCGTCATCAACATTCATAAGCATTCCCTCAGCAGCCACGGTCGCAGTCCTCTACATGCCTCTAGCCTTATTGTTCGGCGTGATGGTGTACAGGTTCGGGGTCAACGTTAAGAAGGCAACCGTCATAGCACTCGTCCTCGAGGTGGTGCTGATATATGCTAGCTACTACACCCAGCTAGTCATGCCTGGGGACGCGCCCGCCCCGTATCAGACATGGGTTGTTCTACTTGCGGCCTACAGCTTCATCGCGGCGTCGCTACCGGTATGGTTCCTGCTCCAGCCTAGGGACTACTTGAACGCATACCTGCTGTGGGGCTTCGTAGCCCTGGCGATCCTAGCCCCTCTAGCAATACCTCTCATAGGGCTGACCGGCCCCTTGATAACCAGCTTCGTCGCTAAGGGAGCCACTATCGGGGCGATCGGCGAGGCAGCGAGGGCTGACATAGCATGGTTCTGGCCCACAGTCCCCTTGACGATCGCGTGTGGAGCGCTGTCAGGCTTCCACTCCGTAGTAGGTTCGGGGACAACGTCTAAGCAGCTTGCCAACGAGCTCGATGCCCTCCTCGTAGGGTATGGTGGAATGTTGACGGAGGGAGCTGTCTCATCCCTTGCTGTAATACTCCCGGCTGCCATAGTCTGGGATTTCACAGCCTTCGCATCCAACGCTGGCTTAACAACCAGCACGCTCCTGAACTCCGGGCTTAACGTGACGGCTTACCCAACAGTGTTAAACCAGACCGGAACCGCCAGGTTCTACACATCCTACGGCCTAGTGCAAGCGCTCATGTGGTCGAGGCTCCTAGGGGTTGAGAACTTCCCAGCCCTGTACAAAGGATTCTCAACCTTTGCCGCATGGGCTCTCTCAGCATTCGTGCTGACAACGCTCGACACTGCTAACAGGCTGGCAAGGTTTGCATGGGTGGAGCTGTTCGACTGGGTTAAGCCCAGGAAGCCCGGCGTCCACAAGATAATAGCCAACAGGTGGATCGCATCCCTGATACCGATACTGCTTGGAGCGGTAATGGCTCTGCCGCAGGTCACGGACCCGTTGACGGGCAAGCTGATATATGCCTACCAGCTGATATGGCCAGCATTCGCAGGGACAAACCAGTTGCTCGCGGCAATAGCACTGCTCACCGAGGCTTTATGGGTTTACGCGGTCTTGAAGGTCAGGGGCAAGGTCAGCCTCCTGATCATGGCCCCGGCAGTGTTCCTCTGGGTGACGGTTACATCAGCACTCTTCATCTGGCTCCTTCTCGTAGTTCCAAGCCTGCCAGCACTCTATATTGCTACTACAGGTCTCATAGTAGCTGTGTCTCTAGCGCTGGATATTGCCCTGATACTGCTGTTCGTTAAATCCCTGAGGCATGCCAGCGTGAAAGCATAAGTCCTTTCTTAATAAACCTTTTTTCAACATAATTCTCATCGGTGCTTACTAATGGTTTTGGAAAAGATAAGGAGCTTTCTCAGGGAGCTACTCCTTTTCATCAAAGGGTTTAACCAGGCAATACTCGAGCAGAGCGTGGAGGCGTTACAGGCTGAGTATGTTGAGCTGGAGAACGCATTCCTCACAATGCTCTTCGGCCCCCTGGTAGGCGTTAAAACAATCCCTGTCTTCCTCTCCCTTGAGCTCCTGGAGGCTGTTAAGGAGGAGGTGTCGATACTGGAGTCCCGGGGGTTCAGAGGGGAGGATGTGCTAGGGGATTTAATGTCGTCGCTGGGAGGTGAGTGGTAGTGCTTCAAGACCTTATCAAGCCATACTCCTGCTGCCCGCACGTGGTGGTTGTGATAGGGAAGGGGGGTGTCGGCAAGACCACAGTATCCCTCCTCCTCGGCGCAACGCTTGCGAGGCTGGGGAGGACGCTGGTTCTAAGCCTCGACCCGGCCAAACACCTGGCAAAGTACATTGGGGAGGAGGTTGTCGACAGGGAGCACGTGCTCGGGGAAAACCTGGCTGTGAGGCAGCTGGATGTTGAAAAGGAGGTTGCCAGACAGGCTGACCAGTACTCCAGCATGCTCAAATACCTTCTACCATCCCTCACAGTCTTAAACGTTGACAGCGTGGTGGACGTTGTCAAGTACATGCCGGGTGTTGAGGAGGAGGTTTTCCTAAGGGTTTTAGACAGCGTATACTCCAGCCGGGACTACAGCTTCATAGTGGTTGACACGCCTCCCACAGGCGTCACCCTTAGAACCCTCTACCTCCCACTGCTCTACATGGTCTGGCTTGACAAGCTGATCAAGGTTAGGGAGAGGATTGTCTCCCTGAGATACGTTATCGCGAGAACCACGGGGAGGGAGGCTGAGGCAAGGGATAAGGCCCTGTCTATTCTCCTCGAGATGAAGCAGCGGTACTCAAACCTCATGGACGTGTTGAAGAATCCTGCGAGAACCTCTTACGTAGTGGTTGCAACCCCGGAGCCTCTGCCGGTTTACGAGATGGAGGAGACTGTTAGCTTCCTGGAGAAGAAGCTTGGGGCTCCCGCTAAAGCCCTCGTGCTCAACAAGATCCTCCCCGCTGAAATGGCTCGGAGAATGGGGGTGGAGCAGCAGCAGAAGGCTTTCATTGAAAAACTCTCCTCTATTAAAAAACCCCTCGTCCTCATAAACTATCTCGGAAAGCCCACGGAGAGCTTCGAGGATGTTAAGAAGCTTGAAAGCCTTGTCGAGGTGGTTGGGTGAGCATTGAAGACTTGCTCTCGCTTTACGGCGTGATAATTCTGATAGCGATCCTCGGCGCGGCCTCAGCCATATGGTTTTTCAGGCAGAGGCGTAGGCTGATAGTGTTGCTGAGGGACGTGGTGCTGTCTCTTGAAAAACACTTCAACCCTTCAAGCAAGGAGTACCAGTGGCTCGGATACATCGTAGGCTTCAAGGCCAGGTACGTCCTCCCAGGCAAGCACAGGGTTTACCTACTGCTCACCACAGTCCCAAGGCACTCCCTGCTATACTACCCCTTCGCCAAGATCGCGGGTAGGAGGGACAGGCTTGAAATAGCCTTCAACCCGAGCGACAGGGTTGTGGCTGGAGAGGTCTACCTGGTTAAGAAGAACAGCAGGGTTGACAACACTGTTCTCAGAAACAGCGTGGGGGACAGGCTTGACAAGATGTTTTCAAGAGAGGTTAGAGGATTCTACGACTACATAGTATTCTACAGTGAGGAATCCCTCTACGACAAGGTAGCCGGGGCTGTAGCGAGCTCTAACCTGCCTGTAACCATGATCGCCACTTACCCGGGACAGAACATTGTCTCCGCCGCATACGACCTATCCCTGAGCACTCTCAGCGAGTTCCTGGCTTTTCATGAAAGGCTTGTCAAGGAGCTAACAGTTCCCAGGGCTGGCAGGAAGTAGCTTCCACACTGCTTTAAATATCCAGTTTCCAATAAAGTATTCACGTGGCTTCCTCGAGGAGTGTTGACTCATGAAGGCAGTATACATGTTTGAACCCCCTAGGAACGGTCTCGAAATCCTTGAAAAAGAAGGCATCCCCTACTCATACTACCCTGGGAGGCAGGCGCCCCCGGAGTGGCTTGAGAAGGAGCTGAGGGATGCAGTAGTCCTGGTGGCAGCCCCGTGGAACACTGTGCCCAGGGACTTGATCGAGAAGGCTGAGATGCTGAGGCTGATCATGGTTCAGGGCTCAGGGCTTGACAAGGTTGACATAGAGGCTGCCACGCAGCGAGGGGTATGCGTAGCCAACGCCCCGGACTACATAGCGGAGACTGTTGCAGACCATATCATGGCTCTAATACTTGCACACTACAGGAACATTGTCAGAGGCGACAGGTATGTTAGAGAAGGGAAGTGGACTGCCGGGACCCCTCAGACACTGATTGGGAGAACGCTGAGCGGTAAGCAGGTTGGAATAGTGGGGATGGGGAGGATAGGGGCCTCGCTGGCCAGGAGGCTCAAGCCCTTCGGGGCGAGAATAGTCTACTGGGATAGGAGGGCTAAGCCCGAGATAGAGCACGCGCTCGAGGCTCAGAGAATGGATCTAGACCAGCTTGTCGAGACCAGCGACGTGGTGGCAATAACCGTTGCGCTGACCCCTGAGACAAGGAGGCTGATAAACAGGGACAGGGTATTCAGGATGAAGAAAGGAGCCCTGCTTGTCAACACTGCGAGAGGGCCTATAGTTGATGAGAAAGCTCTTGCGGAAAGGCTTGCTCAGGGAGAGATCTACGCGGCTCTCGACGTTTTCGAGACGGAGCCCCTCCCGCAGGACAGCCCGCTGCCTAGGCTTGAAAACACCATACTAACCCCTCACCTTGGAGGATTCTCCTGGGAGGCCTTGGCGGAGACGGCGAGGTTTGTTGCCGAATCAGTTGCCAGGTTTATCAAGCAGGGCAGGCTTCCTGACACTGTTGTGAACAAGTGCTGATCAAGCTGGCCCAGGGAAACTTTCACCCTCCCCCGAGCCCTCCGTGTTTTTAAATTTTTACACGTCGAACTCTTTCAAGCATTTCCTCAAGAATGGTGTCAGGCGTGAAGGCTGTGTCCGGCCTGGTTGCAACAGCACTGCTGCTCGCGTTAACGATCGCTGGGGGAGTCCTACTCTACAACTACGTCTACGGCTACCTGGCCGGGGGCGGTAGTAGCGGAGGGGTTGAAGCAGTGTACGTAGCCCTCTACGACCACGGCTCTGTGAAAGAGCTGTACGCGGAGGTTTTGAACACCGGGTTGAAGACTGTCAGGGTTGAGAAGGCTGTGCTGGTTCAGAACGGTGTTATTATTCACGAAGCCGTTGTCAACGGTGTCAGCATTCCAGCGGGCGGTAAGGTAGCCATAGTAGTTAGCAACATAACCGCTAACATAAATGCTTCACAACCCCTCTACCTGAGAATATACTACGACGGGCAGCCGTCGAAGCTGTTCGAAGTATTCAAGTAGCCTTGCAGCGGGGCAGGCTTGCACATGCTTCAAAGGTTTTTTCAAAACCTTAAAACCATCCTCCCAACCTCCTTCCCCACCCCTGCGGGAAAAGGAGGGCTTGCAGACGCTTCCCTCAGGGTTGTGAAGAGGATTGTAGAGGAGTATTTAACAGGCTACTCTCTCGAGGAGGGTGTTGAAGGCTTAATCCTGGAGGAGTACGAGCTCCCCTTCAACATTAAGGCAAGGATTGTCAGGAACGGTGGCTTGCTGAAGTATGTTGTCGAGGAGCCGCCTATAACCCCTGCTGTTATTGAACAGGTATCCAAGCTAGTGCTCAGCGTTGAAGCAGGCTTCAAGCAGGCAGGGCTTCCTGGAGCGGAGGTGGTTTACAACTACTCGAAGATCGCCAGCGGCTACGGCCCCTTATACCCTTTCACAATGGATGAGAGCGTTGAGGAGGTCAGCTTAGACAGGAAGACCGGGAGGATCCACGTCATCCACTCCAAGTACAGCTGGTACGGGTGGCTCTCCTCCAACATCACCGTGAGCAGTAGCCTCGTTGACAAGCTGGTCCTCTCTCTCGCGAGGAGATCGGGGAGGCATATATCCCTGCACAACCCAATAGCGGAGGGTTTGACAAGGGAGGGTTTAAGGGTTAGCCTAACCTTCGGCGACGAGGTCTCGAGGAGCGGTAGTAGCATAGTGGTTAGGAGGAGGCCCGGAGCCCCTGTAACCATCACCAGGCTGATAGCGGAGGGTGTTTTAAACACGGCTGTTGCAGCATACCTCTGGCTCATCCTCGAGTCGAAGGGCTGGGTGATCGTGGCTGGGAGTGTTGGAGCCGGGAAGACAACCCTCCTCCAGGCACTGCTAACCCTCGTACCTCCTTCAAGAAGGGTTGTCACCATCGAGGACACCCCGGAGCTGAGCGGTTCTACAGGCCTCTGGGACCCGCTTGTTGAGAGGCATTTAGCCGGTAAGCAGGGAGCCAGCATAACCTCCTACGACCTGTTAAGGTTCGCGCTCAGGAGGAGGCCTGACTACATAGTTGTCGGCGAGGTGAGAGGGGTTGAAGCCAGGTTGCTCGTCCAGGCATCCAGGCTCGGCCATGGAGTGTTAACAACCATTCACGCCGACAACCCGAGGTCTGTTGTGGAAAGGCTGACAGCACCCCCTATATCCATACCGCGTAGCCTTCTCAGGAATATTTCAGCAATAGTGATGGTTTCCAACAACCAGGGGGTTAGAAGGGTTTCAGCCTTGTGCGAGCTCGGGGAGGGATCGGAGATCCGTGAGCTCTGCTCGACACCAGGGTCCTGCGGGTCTTTAACACCCAGGGTTTTAGCACACCTATCCGAGAGGCTTCAGGGATATGGCGATAAGGAGAGGGTTCTACGAGTGCTTGAGGAGAAGGCTTCCTTCCTGGAGGACTGTGTTTCCAAGCAGGTTTTCCACCACTCAAAGCTATCCGAGAAGCTCCTGGAGCACTATCTCGCGTGGAAGGCTTGAGGAGGGCGTGGTGTTTGGAGAAGTCGTTGAGCAGGATCAGTGCTAGAGGCTTGGAGGAGGGCTTTCTCGACTTCCTGACAACCCTGGCCTCTTTCGAGTCCACAGGCCTCAGGATCATGGACTTGTTCGAGCACTCGGCTAGTAGAAGAATCCGCGTTCCAGGAGACTACGCATCCCTTGCCAGGCTCTACGTGTTCCTGGAGAAGGCTTCGGGAGACCCTTACACCTCGCTCAGAAGCCTCGCCGAGCTCACTCCTTCCCCAACAGTGTCAAGGCTTCTCAGGGAGTACGGGGAGGTTTTAGTGTCAACAGGGGGGACCATGAGCCTTGTAGAGAAGTATCTTGGCGAGGAGCTGGAGAAGCACTGGGCAAGGGTTTCAAGCCTTTTCACACAGATTGATGCTTTCTACGAAGGCTTCCTCATAATCGTCCTAACCCTTACAGTTTTCACGCTTCTCCCAGGGGTTTCCCTGAACCCTGCAGTATCTGTTGCCGCAACCGTCTTCACAAGTGCTGTAGGATACTTGATTGCTAGAAGGGTTTCCGAAACCATCTTATCCCCTGAACCGCCATACATGGCTGCGGCCGACCTGGCCGTGGTAGTCTCCGCCCTCCTCGCCCTCACAGGGCTTCAAGGCCTCGTGCTTCACACTGCTCTCGCCTTAACACTCCACGCTTTTTTGAGGGAGAGGGTTAGGGCTTCTCAAGGAGTTGAGGCTGAGGCCATCCTCCTAGCCGAGGAGGCTGTTTCAGGCCTTGCCCTAGGGGTCCCGGTTGACGCATCCCTTACCGCGGGCTTCTACTCGTCGAGAAACCTGGTTCACAGGCTCCTTGGGCTTGCAATGCTGAACGGGTTCAACGCTTCAACCATGGCTGACACACTGCCCCTTCCGCCGCTGGCTAGGAGGCTCATAACCCTGCTGTCAACCCCTCTGGAGTACAGCGGGTTCCCGCGGGCGCTTGCCTCCACCGTCTCCAGGTTTTCAAGACACATTGCCCAGTCGAGGAAGTGGTGTGGGGAGAGGTCGAGGCTCTACTTGTTCTACGCGGTTTTCACAGGGCTCCTCATATCCTTCATGGCCTACCTGTTGAAAGGGTTCACGGGCCTGCCGGGCCAGCCGCCCGGTGCCGTGGCGCCGCTGGTATACTCGAGCATTGTTGGGTCGGTGGCGGTTGCCTCAGCCTCGGGCGGGGGTTTAATGGTTTCATCCGTGAAGAAAACAGGATTGGCTTTAACCCTGGGCTGGCTTGCCTACTTATCCCTGACTATCCTTTGACAACGCCTATTGGGCGCATCCTTACAACCATTCTAGCAATCCCTACCTTGTGCGCTGTCAGCACCACCTTGTCCACGTCCTTGTAGGCTCCGGGGGCTTCCTCACTGATCACTCTTTTAGTCGCAGCCCTCAGCACAACACCCTTCCTCGCAAGCTCCTCGGTTATTTTCTCAGGGCTGTAGGATCTTATCGCCTCACCCCTGCTCAGCCACCTGCCCGCTCCGTGCGGGGCGCTGAACCATGTCCTCGCCCCCTGGGCTGTCCCAACCAGTATATAGCTGGCTGTGCCCATGCTTCCCGGTATTAGCACGGGCTGGCCTATGCTCCTGTAGTCCGCGGGTATGTCGGGGTGTCCCGGCGGGAAGGCCCTCGTGGCTCCCTTCCTGTGGACTACAACCCTGTACTTCTCCCCGTTGACCACGTGCTCCTCCTTCTTAGCTATATTGTGGGCTACGTCGTATATTATTTCGAGACCCAGGTCCTCCGGGGGCTTCTTGAAAACCTGCTTGAAGCTCTCCCTAACCCAGTGGGTTATGATCTGCCTGTTAGTCCAGGCGAAGTTCGCGGCCGCGGCCATAGCTTTGAAGTAGTCCTGGCCCTCGGGCGAGTTGAAGGGTACTGCGGCAAGCTCCCTGTCAGGGACCTGTATCCCGTACTTCCTCATAGCCCTCTCCATGGTTACCAGGTAGTCGCTCGCAACCTGGTGGCCCAGCCCCCTGCTCCCGGTGTGGATCATGAGGGTTACCTGACCCACCCGGGTTATACCCAGGGTTTTAGCAGCCTCGGGGTCGTAGATCTCGTCAACCACCTGTATCTCGAGGAAGTGGTTTCCAGCCCCAAGTGTTCCAAGCTGCTCATGCCCCCTCTGCTTAGCAACCCTGCTGACCTTGCTCGCGTCGGCATCCCTCATGCTCCCCCTTTCCTCAATATGCTCCATATCCCTTTCCCATCCGAACCCGTGCTCCACCGCCCATTTAACACCGTGGTTTAAAACCTCGTCAAGGTCGCTCACGCTAAGCCTTAAATGCCCTGTTGAGCCAACCCCGCTGGGCACGTTCCTGAACAACGCCTCCACAATCTCTTTAAGCCTCGGCCTCACATCCTCCTCATCCATCTCAGTCCTCAACACCCTGACCCCGCAGTTTATATCGTAGCCTACCCCGCCAGGGCTTATCACGCCCTCCTCCACGTCGAACCCTGCCACCCCGCCTATCGGGAACCCGTATCCCTGGTGCCCGTCAGGCATCACGTAAGACTTCAGCCTGATCCCGGGGAGGCATGCCACGTTAGCAGCCTGCTCCAGGGTTAAATCCTCATGCATCTTCTTAATCAAGTACTCGTCAGCGAACACCAAGGCATCGGTGAGCATGCACGGCTTAGCTCCTTTAGGAATAACCCATTCATAATCCCCTATCTTCTCAACTCTAACACTAACCATAGGAAACGCCTCCACGCGTGAATCCTAATCATAGGATTAACTACACCGGCTTATAAACAAAGACACCCAAGCCCCCACCGCCCTTGCCCCGCAGAAACCGTCCGGAAAATCGACCGCGAGAAGGGCTCCCGCCATGGACTAGAACCCCCCGGTTCCAGCAGGGCGTCGCGGACGGCTTGTCAACGGGGAGCCCTGGTTTTCCGGAAAACCCGTAGAAAACCCCATAACCCCACTCAATCAAAACAATGACCAGAAGCAATCAAAAAAGACTGAAAGGATCGTATCTTCAATATTCTATTAATATGAGAATTGAAGCAATCATAAGAGACTGAAAGATCTGTCTTGTTGATTAGCGTGTCCCATCTTCTTCGAAGCCATAAAAATAGATTGAAAGATAAATACTTCCTCTACCTCCAGTAATTATTGGGCGGGTTGTCCGTGCAGAGGAAGGATTTACTCTTAATCATAGTGGTCTTAGTTATAGTGAGTGTTATTACACCCGTGCTGATCTTAACCATGGGTTTCACGCCCAGTGGAAGTGCTGGTGGTTCCCCATCAACAACGACTAGTACACCCTACACTGAGACCGAGACTGGGACAGTGACCATCAGTCCCGTGAACGAGGATGGCTTTGGTATTGTTTATGCGTATGTTGAAAATGTGGATTGGTATGAGTATAATTGGATCTTTGCGATGGTGATTGAAAACAAGTATAAGGATGTTGAAATTGAGAGTGTAACTGTGAACGGGAAACAACCTTTCTCCGTATCTTTCAATGGAACCAATATGGATGTATTTGTGATACCTGCTGGTTCAAAGATAGGTGTGGTAATTAAAGCTTTGATAATGAATGTTACAGAGGGAGATCATGTTAATGTTGTGTTTCATTTTGCTGATGGAAGAAAATATGAGAAAACTTTTCCACTAATATCTGGATACTTTGAAACAACAGGATTGGTTGAACCCATGTTTGAAGTGAGAGTGGAAGATGTTAAACTCGTTGAAGATCCCTCGTGGAATTATCTCAGATATACTTTCACTGTGGAGAATAAAGGAGTTGTTCCTCTCGTTATAACAAAATTTGCCAGTCCTGAAATGTGGTTCATTTCTATATCACGTAAAACAGACCCCAATGGCTTGATATGGGAGAGTTGTAGCCTCTCAGATGAGACGAGACCATGGAGTCCAATAGTTATTCTCCCAGGAGAATCAACACGCATCGCTCTCAATCTTTCATCATCCAACTTGTTTGAAACTACCGTTGTGAAATTTATGATAAATGACAATATGTATGAAACCTTTGTCCCCAATCCAGAGGCTCGGTTCACAAAAACCACGAAGCCTTTAGTTAAATTATACAACTACTTTGTTGAAAAAACAGAAGATGGATGGAATATCACTCTTATCGTAGCCAATATTGCGGATAGTTACATGCCTTTAAACTTTATCCGAGTTGAAGTGTGGAATGATAACAACACTTTGAAGTATGTGGGAGCAATATGGGTTGATCAATCAACGATAAGAAGGAGTGGAGATATAACCGTGTCACCGTTTCCAACACGTCCAGGAGAATATGCAATAGTGGAGTTGAAACTTGGAAATGAGTTCCTTCCTGGCGATCATGTCAAATTTAAATTTGGGAGTATAAGTTATAACAGTGGAGACGTCACCATAATCTTTGAATACGAAATAACCCTCTAATCTGAGGCTTAATCCTTTTCTCATCACGCCCTTCTTCCTGTGATGGCTAGTGTTAGGATGTATTGGTTGTTGGGTTTTTACGATGTAGAGATCGACGACAGACTCGCTGGAGAAGACTATTAAATAGCGATCTTTGCTATTATGAGTTCAATTATTCTATTGAAGCAATTAGAAAAGACTTAGATGAAATAGGAAAAACAAAATTTCTCATAAACATGGGTTGAAAATGGTTGGAAAAACCTAGAGACGGGGATCTACTCTGTATGTTCCATAGAGTTTGAAGCAGTTATAGAAGAAAGGACTGGGAGAGGAAGGGTTTATGGATAGGGGTTTTTGGCTGGAGGGTTTGTTTTTATCAGAACCTCTTTATAACTTATTAGTAATTAGGGATTGGAAATGCTTGTTGCACACTTTGCTGATACTCATCTTGGGAAAACTCTTTACAACATCTCTGAGACCATGAGGCAGTTTATCGATCACTTTGAGCAGGCTGTTGAGCAAGCGCTTAAAGAGCATGTTGACGCGTTTATTTTCGCTGGAGACTTCTTTGATGATAAACACCACCTTCCTAACAGGGTTTTGAAAAGGGCTATAGACATTGTTGGCAGGATAACTAGTGAGGGTAAACCAGTCTTCATTGTTCCAGGCGATCACGACAGGTGGACGCAAAGAGATGACTCACCAATAGAGCTTCTCAGGCTCTTCAGCAACGTGTACACGCCGGGGAAGGAGATATTCTTCGCTGAGAAGGCTTTGAAGGATGGGAGGGAGTATGTTTTCGCAGGGCTCAACTACTTCAACGTCAAAAATAGTGAACAGAGTAGGCAAGCCCTGTACAAGTACATTCAGGGAATGGATAGGGCCTTGGGCAAGTACGACGTGCTGATAATGCATCAAAACATTGAAAACTACTTCCCACTGGAGAAAGGTCTCGGTATAAGCAACATCCCTGTAACACCAAGGTATGTTGCAATGGGCCATCTCCACCGGAGAATAATCGAGAAGAGAGTTATCGATGGCAGGAGCCAGGTGATAGCGTACCCGGGGAGCATAGATATTTTCGACATTGACGAGGTTGAGGAAGCCAGGAGGAATGGTAAGGGATTCTACATAGTTGACCTCACCCCTGAGGAGCCTGTCGTGCACACGGTTAAAGTGGAGGCAACGCCTTTCGAATACGTGGAGACAGGCGTGGCTGAGTCGGAGTGGAAGCCTAAGATAGCTGAAGCATTGGCAAGGCTTGCGAAGCAGGTTAACCCGGGTAACAAGGGAATACTGTACGTCAAGATATTCGTGAAGGCAGGGGATATGGTAAGCCTCGAGAGGATAGAAGGCTTCATAGTCGATGAGAAGAAGAGGAGGCTCCAAGGCGGGCTGGAACTCATATTCCACAAGTTCGTGAGGGAACTCGTGAAGGAAACCTTTGAGAAAGCAAGCAGGATAACACAGCAAGCAAGAGGAGAGCTCGACACGCTCGCGGACTTCCTGGCCAGGGAGCTAGGGATCTCCCCTGATGAGGCTAAAAAACTAGCAGAGCATGTGGAAGGCTTGAAAGAAGCCTTCAAGCAGGGTGATGAGGAAGCGGTGGAGCAGATTATAGAGGAATTGGCTAGGGCAACCTTCTGGAGCAGGATCGGGATACCGGATGAATACGTTAAACTAGAGGAGGCAAAGCCCGGTAGGGTAAGCGAGCCCAGTGCTCACAAACCATCCAGGATCACGGACTACTTTAAAAGGTGAGACCTATGGGTGCAACTACACAGGTTCTTGATCAAACCGGTTCACGAGACCTGGACAAGGCTGGTGCGGAATCATCCACGCTAATTCTTCAGAAAGTAGTTCTTGAAGGATTCCTCAGCCACAATAAGACAGAGGTGGTGTTTGAGAAAGGAGTAAACACTATTGTTGGACCTAACGGGGCGGGCAAGTCAAGCATTCTAGAAGCAATATACTATGCTTTAACAGGTAATGGATGGAGGATCAGGAGGAAGGAACAACTCGTAAACCTAAAACACAGTAGTGCGAAAGTAATACTTGAGTTTAAACACGAGGGTAAAACATACAGGGTTGAGAGGCTGATCCCTTCAGGCGCATCGGAGAAAGCAATGCTCTGGGAGTTGAGGGAGGGAAAGGGTAAAGTGATAGCGGATAGAGCAACCGATGTAAACGCGAAGCTAGCTGAGATACTGGGGATAGAGACCTCAAAGCTTGACGGGATAGTGCTGGTAAACCAGGGAGAGCTGACAAAGGTTTTCGCATCCCTCAGCCCTTCTGAAAGGAAGGAGATACTTGACAAGCTTCTAGGGCTTGACCTGTATGAAAAAATAAGCGAGAAACTCCGGGAGTACTGCCCCGAGACCAGCACCCCCTACCAAGTATGCCCGGGAGCCAATGTTGAGAGAACGGTTGAGAACATTCGCGAGCAGGTTTTGAGAAAGCATAGTGGGCTCCTGGAGAGAAGGGAGGAGTATGTGCAGAAGAAGAGCGAGTATGAGCGTAAAATACAGGAGGCTAGGAGGAGGATAAGGGAGGAGAGGCTTGAGGAGAAGGCGTTAGAGCTGGAGAAGGCGAGGGCTGAGAAGGAATCCCTGAGTAATAAACTCTCCGAGATCAATGCGACAGCGTCAAGCCTGAGGGGGAACTTGCAATCCCTCCTCTCAAGGATAGCGGATTATGAGGAAAGGCTTGCATGGGTTGAACGAGAGATTCGGGAGAAGGAGAAGCTTGTAAAAACCCCATCCTTCAAGGAGCGGGTTAACAGCCTGATCAAGATCCACGGGGAGGAGAAGAGTAAGAGGGAGGTTCTCAAAGCCAGGGAGGAGCAGCTTAAAGCCCTTGAGAAAGTCCGGGGCGAGCTTGAAAAGCTCGAGGCTGAGCACGGGTCTCTCGTGAAACTAGAGGAAGCGGTCAGGAGCCTGGAGAGCGAGAAAACCAGTGCTCTTGAAAAACTTAACGCATTAAACCAGGAGCTGGGGAGCATAGAGGGGCAGGAGCGCAGGCTTGTAAGCGAGATCAGGAAGCTCCGGGAAAGAATCAGGGATGTTGTAAGGGGGAGTCAGCTTTCAAGGATTGAGCCGCTCATAGCTGAGGAAAGCGTTGAGAAACTTGAAGAACTGCTGAGGAAGACTGAGGAAGAGCTTGCCAGCCTGACCGCTGAGCTGGAGAAAACCGTGAGGGAAGAGGCTAGTAAGCAAGCCTTGAAGCAGCAGGTTGAGAAAAGCATAGAGCTTCTCGAAACCAGCCCCCAGCCCGAGTGCCCCGTGTGCAAGAGGCCCCTGGAAGGGAGGAGGAAGGAGGAGATACTTGCTGATTTCAGAAAACACCTCAGCGAGCTGGAGAAGGAGCTGAGGGATCTCGAGTCCAGGATTACGTTGCTGAGGACGAGGCAGTCCCAGGCTAGTGTCGAGCTGGAGGGTTTGAAACAGGTTGTTGAAGCATTGAAGGAAGTAGCTGGGAGGAAGGCTGAGCTGGAGAGGCTGGGTGAGAGGAAGAAGCAGGTTAGGGCAGTGTCTGAGCAGCTCTCGGCAAGGGTTAGAGAGCTTGAGGAAGCCTTGAACAAGTATAGAAGCCACCTGTCCAACTGGAGAAGCCTTGTAGCAAACTTCGACGTAAACACGTATAGTCAGCTCAAAGGAGAGGTTGAGGGTTTGAACAAGGAGATAGAAGGGTTGAGCAACGAGTTCACCCGTTTATCAACAGAGCTTGCCGGGGAGCTCGGGTTAGCTGTGAGGAGTCGTGAAGAAATTGTCCAGATACTGCAGGAGGAGCTTAAGAAGGCTACACAAGCTGAGCTAGATCTTGCTAAGCTAGGCGTTGAGAAGGAGAAGCTGGAGGCGGATATAAGGGATTTCAGGAAACAGGTCGAGGAGATAAGTGCACGGCTCAAGGAGCTTGAGAAGGCACGGGTCGAGGTTCAGGCCAGGCTGGAGAGCGTGGAGAAAACCCTCAAGGAGCTTGAGGAAGCTGGTAAGAAGCTGGAGGAGTTGAAAAGGATTATTGAAGTGAGCACGGAGCATGTTAAACTCTACACTAGCGAGCTTGAAAAGGTTGAGAAGGAGCTTGAAGACCTGAGGAACCTGGTTAAAGAAATTAATAAAGCGATAAGGAAAGCCATGATCATCAATTACTTAAGGGAGAAGATATTCCACAAGGACGGTGTTCCCAGGTATCTTAGAAGATACTATGTCGACTTAATTTCGAAAATGATGGAGAGCTGGAGCGATGTGTTCAACCTGCGTTTCTACTCGGTAAGGCTTGATGAAAACTACGAGCTCCAAGTAGAGTTAGCCGGGGCAAGGGGGAGGGTTCTCGGGGTTCCCCAGTTGAGCGGTGGGGAGAAAGTAGCCATAAGCATACTGGGGCTTCTCGCGCTTCACCAGATAGTTACACGAGGGAGAATAGGCTTCCTGGCTTTAGACGAGCCAACCGAGTATTTAGACCAGGAGAGGCGGCGCGAGCTAATCAATCTGTTGAAAAAGTTCAGGGGTGGTGAAGGAATCCCTCAGTTAATAGTGGTAACACACGATGTTGAGGTTAGGGATGCGGCGGATGTAGTGTATGCGGTGAGAAAAGAGGAGGATACAGAGTACTCAAGAGTGGAGAGGGAGGAGGCTTGAGGGAATACCTGTTAGAGCTTGCGTTGAGGAAGAAGGATGAGATAGCCTGGGCAATCCAGCAGTTAAGCAGTGATGAGTACAGGGCGATGGCGGAGGAGAACTGGGTTGAGTACACCCCTACTGTAAACCAGCCTGAATCCATAACAGCAGTTGACGGGAGCGCGCTAAGCATGGAGCTTCGCGACACCAGCATCTACGGTGTGAAAGCATACGCTCTCTCCAGGCACCAGTCATCGGTTAGGCATAAGTACATAGGGGACGTGGATGTTGTGACAGCGGCGAATGCTGACGGGCTTGTCAGAGCTTTCAGAGAGATATGCGAGGCGAAGATAGCTCTCGCATCCATAAGCAAGCTGGTACTCATAGACGGTAGCATAATATCCCTTCTCATAAACCCAGACCCTCTTACGAGAATAGGTATTAGGAGGGGGATAGAGGCGGTGGAGAGGTTGATAGGGCTTGACGAAGTAGTAGTTCTTTTAGATAAGATAAGGGAGCAGGCGTTGGAGCTGGAGGAGGCAGACCGGTACTTCGGCGACCCCTTCATCTCTAGGTCAATCCTTAAAGAGGTTAAGAAAGGAGGGATAGGGTTCACTGACATTGATGACAGCGTGTTTGAGGCGGCATTCGCTTTCACAGTCTTTGTAGAGAAGCTTCTTTCGCTGAGGCTTCTGCTGGATAAGTCCATGGTAGAGGGCTGGGGATTGGTTTACGTGTCCAAGAGAAGTAGGAGCAAGGAGTATTTGAGAAAGCTGAAGACTACCAGGGTCGGGAAAGCCTTCGAGGGGAGATTATCGGGGCCAACCGATATGGCGGTTTTCAGCAACTACACGCGTACACCAGGGTTTTCCAAGCCGTTAATAGTGGAGGAGGTGGAGACTATTAAAACTCTTCCATCAGAGGGTGTATTGAAGAAGCATGTAAGGGATTACTTTGAAAGCATCGGCATCATACTCACCTATGTTAGGCTTGTCCAGGACGGGCCCGTGCTCAAGCTTGAAATACCTTTCAGAAAAGGCTCAGCGGTTTCAGCAAGCACTGCTCGCGAAGTAGTTAAGAGTGTGATGGACATGCTTGCGGGCGAATCCTACAATGGGTATCCGTATCCGCTTATCCAGGTTGATAAGCTTGTCAAGGTGACGAGGCAGGATTTAAACCAGATCGCTTTTTCACTCGGCATACTCCCTTCTTTAACGGGGAGAGAGGTATTGGGTGAGTGGTATGTCGAGATCGATTAAACCAGAGGAGAGTGGTGGGAGATCTGTGAGCGGGGGAAGGATCAAACTTGGAAACATTATAGGTGAAACCTCGCACTCCAAGGTATCCTTCACAGCCTCGGAGCCCCCGAGGGTTGGAGAATACGTTCTAGTATCATACAGTAGCAACGGGAGCGAGAGGCTTGCCCTGGGAATGGTTGAAGAATCACTCATAGGCAACCCGCTACTGTCTATGGAACAGGTTAAGCCGGATTATGTGAGCAAGGCTCAGCTATACGGGGGTGAAATGGCGGAATACATCATCGGGAGGGCTAGGATACTCAGCTGGGTTGACACACTGGTTAACTCAGGTGTTGTTGAAACCCCTTCATACCCGCCGAGACCCGGGGCGCCCGTGTACAAGGCTGACGCGGATACTCTGAGGCATATTTTCTCGAAGGATGTGAGAGGGAAGGTGAGGATAGGGGTTCTTGTAAACCACAGGGACGTCCCAGTATCGGTGGATGTGAACGCGATAGTTTCAAGACACCTTGCAATACTGGCTATTACAGGGGCTGGAAAATCCAACACTGTAGGAGTCCTGGTTGACAGGATTGTAAATGAACTAGGCGGGACAGTAGTACTATTCGACATGCACAACGAGTATGGATGGGTTGCAGGAGAGGAGGGCACGTATTTCGTTGAGCCTAAGATCCACCCTGCCCGCCTAACCCTGCACGAGTTCTACAGGTTACTCCACCTGGATGAGAAGGCTCACAAACAGAGAAGATTCCTCAGGCAGGCCTATAGGGAGGTAGAGAATACCAGGTATCAGAGGCCTGAAGAGTTCCTAGACAAGCTCAAGGAGGCTCTTGAACAACGTATCGACGATGAGAAGAGGGGTAAGGGTGATGAGAAGAGGCGTAAGAAATCGGCGGACCAATCTCTCTCCGAGGTTTTAGAAAAGCTTGAAGACTTCCTGGAAGAGTATAGTGGGAAAGTTATCACGCCGACAGCACCCATAAACCTTGAGGAAGCCATAGTACCCGGTAAGGCAAACATTTTCAAGCTTGGCGGTGTCTCCGAGGAGGTTGCGGACGTCGTAGTCCACCACTACCTCAACTGGCTCCTTAGGGAGAGGAAGGAGCACGTTTCAAGCGGCCGGGAAAAGGGCTATCCTGTACCGGTTCTCGCAGTCATTGAGGAAGCCCACATCCTCCTCCCCTCGGACAGGGGGACCTTGACGAAGAGTATTGCCGGTAAAATAGCCAGGGAGGGCAGGAAGTTCGGCGTAGGCTTGTGCTTGGTGAGCCAGCGGCCTAAGAAGCTTGACGAGGATGCTTTAAGCCAGACGAACAACAAGATAATTCTAAGGCTTGTCGAGCCCGGGGACCAGAGATATGTTCAGAGCGCAAGCGAAACCCTAAGCGACGAGCTCCTAGAGCTGCTTCCAAGCCTGAACGTTGGCGAGGCAATACTCCTAGGCATGATGACCCCTGTCCCAGCGATAGTTAAAATAGACAAGTCAGCCAGGAAGAGCGGGGGAGGAGACATAATAGTGCATGAGGAATGGAGAAGATACGCGGAGTCGAGGAAGAAGCTGAACGAGGAAGCATCAAAATACCTAATGATGCCTGAGGATTGAGGAAGCCCTCCCTCAACTCTCAAGTTTTTCAAATAATCCCTGCTTTAAAGCATCTCACGAGTTCCTGCACTAACACCCTTGAAGGCTAGCTTTAAAGGTTACGAAGCGTTCACTCCTTGGCCACGCATTCTTAGGCAAGGTGTTTAACCGGGTTTTCAAGGAGCTCCTGGAGCTTGATTATTGACTGAGCCCCTGTTTCAAGGTTTTTCACAGTAGCCAACCCTTCCTTAAGCTCCCTCTCCCCGATGATCACCGCCCTGGCGTAGCCTTTCCTAGCGGCATGCCCCAGCGGCTTGGAGAAGCCGGGGGATCTGTAAACAGTTGTCTTGAAGCCTGCTTTAACCAGGGCTCCCGCAACCCTGTAGCCCTCTGACACCGGCACCTTGCTCGACAGGATCACAGCGACCCCGCCCCCGGTTCCCGGGGTTTTCACGCCCTGCAGCGCCAGGGCTATCCTGTCAAGGCCTAGCGCTAGGCCTGTGGAGTGCTCGAACACTCCCCCGTAAACCATGGTCAGCCCGTCATATCTTCCCCCGCCGCCTATGCTCACCCCAAGCGCCTTAGTCTTGTACTCGAATATGAGGCCTGTGTAGTATGCCAGCCCCCTGACAAGGGAGGGGCTGTACTCTACCCTGTAGCCGAGGCTTCTCAACGCATCGGTGAACTCCAGGAGCCTCGCATGCTCTTTCAAAACCCTCTCGTAATCCCCTCCCAGCAGCTCCCTGGCATCGTTTATGAAGCCCTCCAGCCTGTCAAGAGGGGTGTTCAAGAGTTCTTTGAGAAGGCCTGGGTCACCCCTGCTCGAGTGCTTCGAAGCCTCCTCCAGCGCCTTGTCAACCAAGCCCTTATCTATTAAGTGGAGGACGTGGTCCTGGATGTCCTCGGGGATCCCTAAACCCTTCATCAACCCTCTGTGCACTGCTACACTCCCCACGACATACTCGTGCCCGACACCGATCTCGTCGAGGAAGACGCTGGCGGTGAACGCGGCTGACAAGTCAGCGTTGATATCGGGGTCGCCGATCACTTCGAGACCAGCCTGCCAGAACTCCCTGTACCTGGCGTGCTGGGGCTCCTCATACCTGAAGCACTGGGCAACGTAGTAGAGCTTCAAAGGCTTCGGCTCACTCCTCATCTCTTTCAGGTAAGCCCTCACCACGCTAGCGGTTACCTCAGGCCTCAGCGCTAGAAGCCTCCCAGCCTTGTCCTGGAAAACATACATCGAGTTCCTAACTTCCTCACCGCTCTTAGCCTCGAACAGCTTGAAATACTCCACGGTCGGGGTTACAACGGGTTCGAAGCCTGTTGAAACAGCAGTCTTCTTGAAAGTGTTCACCAAGTACTCGTGTAGCCAGGCTTCAGGCCCTGTTAAATCCCTCATGCCGCGCGGAGGGTTGAGAATATCCGAGACCATTCTAACCCACCACAGGGCTGATCCTTGAAACCTCGTAGTATGTTAAATCACCCTGGAGGCTCACGATTGCGAAGACGGCTTGGAGCGAGTTGCTCCTAGCAGCCTCAACGTATTTGACAAGGCTCTCAGTACTCTCCAACGCCTTCTCCTCCAGCACGTACACCACTCTCACATCGCCCAGCTTATCCTTAACCAGGAAGCTGTTACCGCCCAGGGGCCTAACCCTCCTCCCCCTGTCCCTTAAATCCTTGTAAACGGTGAGCATGGGCCAGAAGAACTCTGCGAAGCACTCGTGCCGCAGGCTGACAAGAGCGTTCAGGTCTGAAGCCTCCTCTCCGCCGACTCTTACAACAGCCTTCCCGCCGAGCAGGAGGTAAGCTATCTCCACCAGGCTGAGAACAAGCACATCCCCATCTCTCCTTCCAAACCATTTACCGTCAAGCTCGTCGACAACCTTCCCCTCCCTGACAACCCCGTTGCACGAGCCCTCGTCGAAGTAGATAGTGACCTGCTGCTCCAAACCTAACACCCTGCTTAAGGGATGAATTCCCACGTTTATATTGCTGTAAAATTATTTTAAACTCGTGATGATGCTTCATGAACATACCATACCCTATTAAGATTAGAGCTGTATGGTGGGATGAATCCTCGAGGAAAACATGCTGGATAAACACTTTGAAACTACCCCACTCGGAGGAGGTGGAGTGTAGCAGCGACCCTGTGAGGGTTGCAAAGGCAATCATAGACCTGGAGATAAGAGGGGCTCCGGCAATAGGTGTTGCGGCAGCCCTGGCGGTAGCATCCTACGCCTGGACCTTGACAGGTAAGCCCAGGGAGGAGTTCTATTCTAAAACGCTTGAAGCAGTCTCAGTACTCTGGGCCACGAGGCCAACAGCTCACAACCTGTTCCACGCTCTCACAAGGGTTAGGGAGAAGCTGCTCGCGGGAATGAGTGCTGGGGCAACCCCGCTGGAGGCTGCGGAGGACGTGACGAGGGAGGCTCTGAAGATTATGGAGGAGGACATATACTCGAACTACTTGATCGGTGAGCACGGCTCCCAGCTGGTCCCCGACAATGCTTCAATCCTGACACACTGCAACGCGGGAGCCCTCGCGACCTCTGCCCTTGGAACAGCAGAGGCTGTTATGAGAGTAGCATGGTATAAGGGGAAGAGGATAAGGGTTTACGCAACAGAGACCAGGCCCGTCCTCCAGGGGGCGAGGCTAACGGTCTGGGAGCTGGTGAAGGAGGGGATACCGGTAACCCTGATCACGGACAATACCGCGGGCTTCCTCATGAGGAAGGGAATGGTAGACCTCGTCATAGTTGGAGCGGACAGGATTACCAGGGAGGGCTATGTTGTAAACAAGATTGGAACATACATGATAGCCTTAGCTGCCAGGAGAAACAACATCCCCTTCTACGTAGCAGCGCCGACAAGCACTATAGACTTGAACAGCAGGATCGAGGACGTGGTCATAGAGGAGAGGAACCCGGCAGAGGTGAAGTATGTCATGGGGAGGCTGATAACCCTGGAGGAGGCCCCGGCCTTAAACTACGCTTTCGACATAACCGACCCGGATCTCGTAACAGCCATAATAACCGAGAAAGGAGTTGTCAAGCCCCCGTTCCCCGAGAACCTTAAGAAAATAGCAGGCTCTTCTCAACCCCACTAGACAGCTTGCTCCAACACTTTCAACCCCTTCCAGATCCTGTTTAAAGAGTATGGGAAGAGTTAAAAGGGATTCAAGTATGATAAAATATATATGAAAGGATGAAAATATGTACAAAGCCCGGATTACATCAAGGGCTTTGCAAAACTATTTATGCTGGAACATAGAGTCGGACAGAATTATATGTTTAAACATAAATATTTATCAGAACGTGCAGCTCCGTTTGACAACCGACAGCAACCCGTTCATTAGAATTATTCAAAGCTTTAGGGAGGCAGGAGAGAGGCTTCACCGCGAACTAATTGATCTAAACCTGAAAATTCTAAGGAGAGTCCCCGTTAGAGCTAGAATGGTTTTCTAAAAAAGAGGTTTGGCTATAAGGACATGGTTAATTATCTTCAAGCAGTAGTATTAGAAATTGGTGGTGTTGGTTGAGCAATGCATGCTTCGAACCACTTCTCAAGAGGCGTAGCATCAGGGTTTTCAAGGATGAAGAAGTGCCTTTAGAGCTCGTGTTGAAAGCGATCGATACTGCCAGGTACGCGCCGAGCGCGGGCAACAAGCAGCCCTGGAGGTTCATAGTGATACGGGAGCGCTCCAGGATTGAAGCTCTTGCTAAAATCCTCAGGTATTCCAAGCCCTTGCTGAACGCTAAGGTAGCGGTGCTCGTCCTAGCGAGCAAGGATGAGTCGCCTGTTTCACACATGGTGGACGGGTCTCTCGCTGCCATGTACTTCTGGCTCGCCCTCCACTGCACAGGGCTGGGAGCCGTTTGGATTCAGACTTTAAGGAATGTTAACGAGGTGCTGGAGCTCGTTGGGGCTCCTGAAAACTATGTCCCAATAGGCTTGTTCGCAATAGGCTGGCCGGGCGAGCAGCCTGTGGCAAAGGAGAGGAAGCCTCTGAGCGAGATAGTGTTTCTCGAAAGATTCGGGGAAGCATTGAAGCAGTGAAGCCCCGCGTCTAGTTTTTTTAAAAAACATTCTTCCCACGGTTAAAGCGTTAAAAACCCTTCTACACTAATAACGATTAGTAGACGGGCCCGTCGTCTAGCTTGGACTAGGATGCGGGGTTCGGGACCTGTTGGAGAAGCCGCTGAAGGCGGAACTCCCCGTGACCCGGGGTTCAAATCCCCGCGGGCCCATACTCAACGCTTCAGGCTGGATGATACTTTGGACGTAAGGGATACTGCTAAATACTTGGAGTCGATCACCCCGGAGAGCCCTGAGGCTAAGAGCATCCTGGCCGAGGTTTACGAGAAAAGGTTTGTCAAACTATCCTGTAAACAAGGCTCCAGCAACGGCTTCATATGGGTTTACACTGGGCCGAGAGGCGACTACCTCCTTGTTCCAAGAAGCTTCTGCAGTTGCAAGGACTTCATGATCAGGACTGCCTCCACTAAGAAGACGCCTGCCTGTAAACACCTGGTAGGGCTGGAGCTAGCCGCTAAGCTGGGTAAGAAGAGGGAGGTTTCGCTCAGCGCTGAGGATTGTGTAAGGATTGTTTTCGAAATACTTGAGAAAAACCTGTCTCCCACGCTGAGGAAAGCATTATATACTTTACAGGAGTGATTAGAGATCAGCGAGCGGTGTATTAAATGGGTAGGAGGAAGAAGAGGAGGAAGATTCAGAAGAGGATAGTGAGAATCCCAAGCGTGTTCCAATGCCCTAACTGCGGGTCAGTATCTCTTTCAGTAGAGTTCTCCAAGGCTGAGGAGGCAGGGTTCAAGATTGCTAAGATAATCTGTGGGCGATGCGGGCTGAGGGCAGAGTATCCCAACCCAGTCCCTGATCTCTACCAGGCTGTTGACGTTTACAACAAGTTTATAGACCTGTTCGAGGAGGGCAAAGTCCAGGTTACTTTCGAGAAGCCTAAGACAGAGGAGGGCGGCGCGGAGGAGGCTGGTGGGGTTGAGGAGGGTTCATGAATACATCTCCGGCAAGATAGCGAGAGGTGAGAAACTCCACTTCACCCTGGTAGACCCTGACAAGCCTTTCACAAGGGAGGGGCTTGAGAAGACAGCGAGGCTTATGGCTGAAGCAGGCACCGACGCCTTCCTAATAGGCGGGAGCATAGGCGTCACCCCTGAGGAGGCTGGCGAGGTAGCCGGGGTTTTAAAGGAGACGGGGCTCCCCGTCATAGTTTTCCCCGGAAACATCAACTGTTTAACCCCGCGTGCCGATGCAGTATTGTTCATGGTTTTAATGAACTCTAACGAGCCATACTACCTGATGATGGCCCAGGTTGTCGCAGCACCCCTTGTCAAGAAGTACGGGCTTGAACCGCTTCCAACAGGTTACATAGTAGTATACCCTGACACCGCGGTATCGCACATGGGTAGGGTTCAGCCAATACCTGTTGGGAAGCCTGAGGTGGTTTTAGCCTATGCTCTAGCAGGCGAGATGATGGGGTTCAAGTACATATATTTGGAGGCTGGAAGCGGGTCTCAGCAGACCGTTCCCCTGTCATTCCCAGCCATAGTTAAGAAGTACACGAGCCTCATCACTATTGTCGGAGGAGGCATAAGGTCTCCCGAGCAGGCGAGGGAGATGGTTAGATCCGGTGCGGACGTGCTTGTGACAGGGACCATTGTGGAGAGAGACCCTGAGCTAGCGGTTAAAATTGTGAAGGCTGTCAAGTCCCCTTAGCAACGTATTTCTTCTTGAAAGCATCCTCAACGTCAACATTCACCAAGTTTGCAATGCTAAGGAGCCATGCCAGTACATCCGCAACCTCCTCCTCGATAAGCTTGTGATCCATTTTGAGAAGGGCTTCGGCAAGCTCCCCAACCTCCTCGCTGAACCATGTGAAGGTAGCGAACAACCCCCGTGCAGAATCCCTCTCGAAGTATTTATCCTTTATAAGCTCCTGCGCATCCCTAATCCTCATGCCAACACCATAATTATTTAAGCATGTAAGAATTAAATAAGAGGGGAGGCTGAGCGGGTTGAGCAAGAAGTCTAGGAAGAAGGAGGGGCCTGCACTGCTTTCAGCAGCGGGACTGGTTAGATTCTACGAGGAAAGCGACGTAGGGTTGAAGCTGAAGCCCCATGTTCTCATAGGGATAATGGTGGCTTTCACCATAGCTATAATAGCCTTGTCAAAACTTATGCCGATAACTTGAAACATTTTAAGATTGCGTAGGAGAATCCTGGCAAACCATCCTGGAGGCGCGCTAAGGATGTGGTTGTTGAAAAAGAGTATTTGAGAACACTACTGCTTCACATGAACTTCTTAACCCACTCCCAGTTCAATTCAACGCTTCTCTTTATCTCTTCAAGAGCCTCAGGCGTTATGTTCCTAAACCTTCCCTGCATCTTAACGTACTCTTCAACAGGCTTCCTCTTAGACGGGTCCATGTAGGGCCTGCTCGGCCCTGACAGGGTTATCTTACCGTTCTGATACTCGTACAGTATCCACAAGCCTGTTTCAACAGCCAGCCTCGCCATCTTGACAGTGTACTGGGGTTCAAACCTCCATCCAACAGGGCAGGGGGCGTGGAGGTGTATGAACTTGAATCCTTTAATGCTCTTAGCCCTCTGCAGCTTGCTGTAGAAGTCGTGCGGGTAGGCTATGCTCGCGGTTGCAACGTAGGGTATGTTGTGAGCTATCATGATTCTCGCAACATCCTTCTTCTGCTCAGCCTTCCCTGACACAGGGGTTGTAGTGGTCCACGCACCCCTCGGTGTTGAAGAGCTTCTCTGAATCCCCGTGTTCATGTAAGCCTCATTATCATACATTACGTAGATCATGTTGTTGTTCCTCTCCGCAGCCCCGCTCAAAGTAGCCATGCCGATGTCCGCTGTGCCGCCGTCCCCCGCCCACGCTACGACGTGGACATCCGTGATCCCCCTCTTCTCCAAGGCCTCAGCAATGCCTGAGGCCACCGCGGCGGCTGCCGCGAAGGGCACGTGCACTATGGTTGCGTTCAGCGACTGACCCGGGTATGTTCCCACGACAACGGAGGAGCAGCATGCCGGTATGACGTAGATTACCTTCCCGCCTAGAGCGGCGTGAACTGTTTTCCAACCCATGGGTATGGGGCATCCGGAGCAGGCTGCGTCGCCTGGTAGGAATGCATCCCTCATGTTGTAGGATATTGGGGGTTTGGGTCTCTGCTGGGACATGCTATCACCTCTTCTTAAACCATTCGAAGAAAACGGGCTTACCGCCCTTCTCAACGGTTTCAATGAATCTTTTAACAATCCTCTCGAAATCCTCAGTGGTGATGTTTACTCCCGCGATCCCTGTCACGACATTGCTTAGAGCTGGGAGCTTGTCAGTGTATGCTGCGAGGCCTGTGACCAGGTCGGTGAATATTGGCCCCCAGCCGCCGAAGCTGATCGACCTGTCGAAAACTATCACGCCCTTAGCCCTGCCCGCATACCTCCATACCTCCTCGTGGGGGAAGGGCCTGTAGAACCTTATCCTTACAACCCCTGCCCTGTAGCCCTGCTCCCTTAGAGCGTTCACAGCCTCCATTAAATCCCCGCTCCAAGCACCCATTGCCACCGCTATGTAGTCAGCGTCCTCGCACCTGTAGCACTGGGTTAGCCCGCCGTAGCTTCTCCCGAAAAGCCTCCCATACTCCTTGTCAACCCTCTCGATAACTCTCTTAGCGCTCTCCATGGATTCCTGTATGCCGTAGAATATGTCCTCGGTCTCCTCGGGCATTGTCAAGCCTCCAACACCTATTGGGGAGCCGCCGTCGACAACGTATGGTTGCCTGCGAGGTCCAAGCCACTCCCTCACAAGCTCCTCGTCAGGTATTTCAACAGGCATCGTGGTGTGCCCTAGTATGAAGCCTTCAATACCCACCATAACCGGCAGGTAGACCTCGGGGTCCTCGCCTATTTTGAAAGCCTGAATGGTTAGGTCAAGGGCTTCCTGATTATCCATCGCGTAAGCCATTACCCAGCCCGCATCCCTCTGATCCATGAAGTCGCTGTGGTCGGGCCAGATATTCCACGGGGTGTTAATAGTTCTCGACACAATAGCCATCACCATCGGTATCCTGGCTCTTGAAACCCAGTGGACAACCTCGTGCATGTAGAGCAGTCCCTGGCTGCTCGTAGCAGTGAAAGCCCTCGCCCCTGCCAGCGCTGCCCCGTAGCACGCGGCAAGCGCTGAGTGCTCTGATTCAACCCTTATCATCACGGAGTCAAGCTCGCCTGACTCAACCATTTCCGAGAGCTTCTCAACAATGCTTGTCTGCGGGGTGATAGGGTATGCTGCTATAACCTCCGGCCTCACAAGCTTGACCGCGTAGGAGATCGCGTGGTTGCCTGTTAAAGCCTTCCTAACACCCATGTTCTCACCCGCCCTCGGGAACCATTGAAATAGCTTTCACAGGGCATACTTCCGCGCACACGCCACAGCCCTTGCAGTACTCCAGGTCTATGGAGACCCCGGTTTCAGGCTCAACCCTTATCACGTTCACGGGGCAGTAGATCTCGCAGGTGAAACACCTGGTGCACTTAGCGTTGTCTACAACGGGTCTCTCAGTCCTCCACAACCCTGTCTTGCCTGCAACCCCTTTCGCCGGTGTTGTGATAGGTAGCTTCCCGTGCACGGGTTTAACTGTTTCAACACTCACTAGCTCACACCTCCTTCACAAGCTTAACCTCTCCGTAAGCACGCTCGGCTGCCTGCGCGTTGACAGCGCCAGCTTTCTCGCCGAAGTAGTTGACGATTGCTTTCTTAACGTTTTCAATGCTCGCCAGCTTCACAGCCCCCACCAGTGCTCCAAGCATCGCGGTGTTCACGACAGGCCACCCGGCTATGACCAGCTTCAAGTCGTGAGCTATTCTTGTAGCATCCACCGTGTAGGCTTTAAAGCCTCCTTCAGCCGCGATCCTTGACAGGTCGAGCTCCTGCTCAGGCGTGTTAACTATTAAAACACCGTTTCTCCTCAGCCTAACCCTGTTCACAACCCCCGAGGATATCAACCCGTGGTCGAATACTACTAGGATGTCCGCGGTGTTGAACATTCCGTGCTTGAGAATCGGCTTATCGCTCACTCTTGCGAAAGCTGTGACAGGTGCACCCCTTCTCTCAGCACCGAAGAACGGGAATGCTTGACCGTTGAGGCCCTCGTACATTGCCGCTTCAACCAGTATGTTGGCTGCGGTAACAGCTCCTTGACCTCCTCTGCCGTAGAAGATTATTTCGTGAATCATAGTAAACACCGAGCCGTAATGTATATATGAGTATATACTTTTTAAACATATCGTAGCATTGCCTAGTTCGAAGGCTTTAAACCGTGACCTCACCGATCACGAATCAATCTCGCCCCATCCCCAAGGCGTTATTGTTGAGAACGTCTCCGAGACCAGGGTTTATCTAAGTAGAAAACATTTTGACTTTTTCGAGAAAGAGAATGTATCAAAGGGATGTAATAGGGTGTGGGAAAAAAGAATTTTCTATACGACGCAACTTCTCATTAACTACTGCAAGTATAAGTGGCTACACCCACGTGTATTGCTACGTAGAGAGTTTCCGCAGACTGCTCTGCCTCGTCCAGTGGTAAGTACAGCGTAATGCTTGGCGTTATCTCTGTGTACTCGCCCTGGTATTCGAATAAACCGATCTGCGGGTTCCCAGCCCTGTTCTGGGGTATTCCATCCAGGCTGGTTGCAACATGTATGTGATAGTATGATATCGAGTAACCATCATCTAGTTGTATGCTGATAACCATGTTCTGCCCGTTGACCATGATGTAAACGTCTCCAACATCGTAGTGCTGAGCCCTTATCAAATCGGTTGTTACTTCTCCACCATTATATACCACGTACATTGCCCAGCTAGCACCGGGGAAGGGCATCCCGTAAGCCCATGAAGTTTCAGCGTCATCGTTTAAGTAGCACATTCCGCCTGCCTCACAGCTTACCGTATACGTGAAGTACATTCCCCAGTTTCCTCTGTTCGTGAACCTCGTGCCATTACCCCATGCTGTCTCCGTTTTAACTATGCTACCATACTCGTCTACTTTAGCAACCACTGCGTGAGCAGCTATGTAGAGGGTTGTTTCAAATGGGCACTCAATACCGAACATCTCGGTCAGGTTGACAGTGAACTCATAGCTCTGATCCCATAATCCGTAAGCCTTGTAGGGGAACCTGCCAGGTATCGGGTTGCCCGTCCTGGTCGTAGGTATGTCGTACAGGCTTGTGGCTACTGCTAGATGAGCCTCCGTGAGATACCATGCCGGGTCTGTAATATTGTACAGCACGTGCAGGATTAGGGAACCATTCACAACGCTTGTCCACACGTCTACTTCGCCAACAACCATGTACTGTCCGGCGATCAACGGGGTAGTATAGACGTTGTTCGGCTCGCTACCGATTGACAACGAGTTTAATGTTGCGGGTGTTAGAATAGTTAACAAGAATGTTACTATTAATAATATGCTTATAGTTTTGAGATACGTATTTTCACCTGATTATTACAATCAACTTAATCCTTTATAAATTCCGCGTTTTTAGTTCGTGAAACCAAGCAATCAGGTTTGGTTTCAAACCCGATCATTCGGTTAAATGAGTTTTTAATGAGCAAGTGATTTATACCTAGGGAGAGCTTACTCTTTAGTGGGGGATTGTGGAGTGACGATTTACTGGGAGAGGTGCAGTGTTTGCGGGAGGTATGAGGCTGTTAGGCAGTGCACGCTTTACAAGGATGTCCTAGTCGATATTCACTGCTGCATCCTGTGCGTTAAGAGGAGTGTTTGCCCAGCCCCCGCGTGGAGGATCGCCCTCCCCGCGAAGCCGGTTACGCAGGCTAGGGCGGGGGTTAGCGTTGAGGAGAGGAAGCGTTTAATAGATGAGTTGACCAGTCTTCTCGAAAAGCCCGGTAAAAAGAATGCTTAGCTACTCAACCCTCGGGGTTAGCCAGTAGATTATTGTCCCGCCTCCAGCTATCTCGTACTCAATCTTCATCGGCTTGTCATTATCGAAGTATATTGTGACCTGTTTAGCAGCCGAGATAGGCTTCAGGGTTGCCTGGAGCAGGTCGACAGAGTATTTAGCCTGAACCCTGGGGGATGTTGACGACAAGTATATCAGCGGGTTGCCCTCGCTGAAAACACCCTCATACTCCTTCTGCTGCTCACCTGTTTTAACAATAAGCTTCCCCTCCTGGACTGTGAAGACAGCGGTCTCGCCCACGGTTTTCAAATCGCCGAGCAGCTCCCTGTAGTCGTCGGAGGCTATTTTAACCGTGACGCCTAGCTCGATGTTTATCTCGGGGACAGGCTCAGGCGGCCTAGGCCTTGTCTCCAGGAGGAAGGTTCTTTCAAGACCGGTTTTCTTATCGCGGAATATGATTCTCAAAGCAGAATGCTCCTTATCCAGCTCCATCTCCATTACATCGTTCCTTGTACACCTTCTTATAATCCTGTTGAAATCCATTGAGGAGATCACGAAGAATTCTTCCCCGTCAACACTGTACTCGTCGAAGGCGATCCCGGGGATTTTGACAATGGTCATCATGGTTTTATCAGGGCTTAAAACCTTAACCTCAAGCGCGTCGGGAGTGGCGTAGAATGGTGCTTCATCAGTGATTTTAGCGATAGCCTGCGCGACATACTTCATTTTCGAAGCATTAGAGTAGACAGCCCTGAACAAGCAGACACCTCTCAGCAATTATTTCTAAGGTAACCTATAGTTATAACCCTTTCACTACTTTAAACCTAAGTGTGGGATTCATGAAAGAGGTTAAGGTAGTCATAGACATAGCTAGGAGCGCGAGGGTAACGCTCAGCAGGGATGACGCGTTAAGGCTTCTAACAGCTATCAAGGATGTGAAGGGCTCGACAAGGGATTTAAGCGAGGCGTACAGGATTGTCGCAAGCTTCGAGGAATACTACAGCTACTCCAGGAGAAGGTTCGAGGACTACATATTCGTCCCTAAGGATCCGAGGGAATCCCTTGAGGGAAGGACGGTTATCCAAAAGCTTAGACTGCTGAGGAATGGGGGAGACAGTGTTGAAATAGTTTTCGACAGAAGGGTGGAGCTAAACACTATTATTGAGGCGTTGAAAACAATTGGTTTCGAGAAAGTGGATGTTACTTCACAGTCTTTCTAGCCCTCCGCTTCTTACCGCTTCTCCCCTTCCTCCTGGACTTTGACTTCTCCTTAGTGGTTGAAGCCTTCTTCCTCCCGCCCCGCGGAGCGCGGGGGGCAGGTTTTAAAACGGCTCTTGAAGAAGCGGTCTCCTTCAACTCGTCAATGCTTGCCTCTCCCGAAAGCACCCTACGCCACATCTTACTGATGTTGAGCATTTGCTTAAGCAGCTCAACCTTTATCTCAACAACCTCCTTCTCCTCCCCTTCCTCTACAGCTTCAGCCTCCACCTCCTCTGCTTCGAAAACCTCTCCCTCTTCCTCCTCTAAAAGCATCCCAACCACCCACAGCTGGCTAGGGGTTGATATATGGGTTTTTGGCAATAAATACCTTGTTTAACCCTTCTACTCCTCAATCCCCACCGCGCACTCATCAACAGGTTCCCAGCTTTTCAACAAGGGTGCTCCTAACTTCTCGCATCCCAAAGCCCTTCGGGCCCCGTGGCTGAATAGTTTCGAGCAGTCAAGGCTTTCACGTTTCAACCCGTTGCAGAGTTCTCCACCAAACACCTAATCATCTCAGCGGACCTTGCTCACACCCCTATGCTGCAACACGTCCAACATCTCGCAGGCTATCCCGCACCATGCAGAGTAGTCTCTGAAAACGATGGGTAAGCATTCAGCTACAACTGTTTCATCCACAGAGATACTAAAGCGTTATGGCTTGTCTAAAATTCGCTCTTAAAGACTTAAATGTTTTCAATCCGTATTTGTATTGAGCTGGTTGTTGGGGAGCAGTATGAGGAGGCTGTTTCCCGGCTTAGTATTCTTACTGTTCATGTTGTTCTTGATAATGCCTCACTGGCAGCCTGTGTCTGCACTGGAGATTCAGGGATGCCAGGACATACGGAGTAGTGGTGTGTACGTGCTCACAGGCAACATCTACGGGCTACAATCCGGGAAAGACTACTGCATCGGTATCTTCGCAAACGAGGTCATACTTGATGGGAACGGGTTCAGCATAGAGGGTCTTGGAATCGGGCAGAGAGCACAGGGAGTAAGGGTTATGAATGCATACAACGTAACCATAAGAAATCTAAAGATAAGCAAATACAATTATGGAATCTACCTGGTTGATGTAGCTGAAAGCAAAATAGTGAATAACGTAATATCACTAAATGACAACGGCATCTACCTGCGTGGTTCACACCATAACGAAATAACAAGTAACAATATAACATCTAATGACGTCGGCATCTACCTGGATTCTTCAAGCTATAATGAAATATCCGGTAACACTATCTCATTAAACACCGTGTTTGGCATCCGCCTCGGCGATTCATACATTAACACCATAATCGGTAACACTATCTCGTTAAATAACGGCGACGGTATCCACCTGCGGGATTCAGGCAATAACACGATAATAGGCAACACTATAGAATCAAATGATGCGGACGGTATCCACCTGGATTCTTCATACTATAATGAGATATCAAGCAATACTGTATCATCTAATGGCGAAGACGGCATCGAGCTGGCGGGTTCAAGCAATAACAAGGTAGTAGGAAACACTATATTATTGAACCAATACGGCATTTCCATCGATTCCTCAAGCTTTAATGAAATATCCGGTAACACTATATCGTCAAACAGTGTGTACGGCATCCGCCTAAGTAATTCATACAAAATCACAATAGTGAACAATACTATATCGTTAAACACTTTTGACGGCATTTACCTGTATTCTTCACACTATAATGAGATATCGGGTAATACTATATCGTCTAATGGTGATGACGGCATCGAGCTGGTAGCTTCAAACAAAACCATAATAGTAAACAACACTATCTCGTTAAACACCTTTAGCGGCATATACGTGCGTTCCTCGTCAGGATACAACATGATATTCAACAATATTCTCAATAATTCAATAAACGTAGTTCTTGAAGATGCAGGCAGGAATTATTGGAATACAACTAGGGTTGCTGAGAGGAATATTGTTGGAGGCAACTATCTCGGCGGAAACTACTGGGGCAACCCGTACGGGACAGGGTTCAGCGATACTTGCAAAGATGGCGATAGTGATGGAGTATGCGACAGCCCGTTCCAGATTGATGAAAACAATGCTGACTGGTTGCCTCTAGCTAACCCGCCAACGCCTACCACAGGCCCCGGTCTCGAGATGATTCTCGCAATGATCACTGTACTCGGAATTATTGGAGTGGTTGCAACAGCTTCACTAACCAGGAGGAAGAAGACTTAATTTTTCGCGAAACTTTTTCTTACAAAATCTTCATGGGCTTGTTTAGTGCGAATATTCTCTAAAATGGTTTCGAAGTCTTACTTTTTTCAATCCGGACCCGTGGCTTCAAATAACTAGTGTAAAATTAAGTGTTAATTCAAAATAGTGAGCACTGGGTTCAGGGACCGCGTATCCAATGGATTATTGAAATCATGGAAAGGGGCTCGCTTTTTCAAGGGCCGGGCGAGAGATTAAAACAGGATCTCGCTTAGCTCACCACCCTGATGCAGCTCCCCGGAGCAGAGATGGAAGAATAGTCTGCGTATTTGAATCGAAAACCCGTTACAGATGATTACGATTTGTTTTATCTATGGGTTGATACGGGGTTTTTGGCGATAAATACCTTGTTCAAACCTGCAATATCGACCAGGTATTCCATGGTTTTCAGGTTCATCAGGGCTGTTGAAACAGCCATTTCCTTATCGCTTGTTGAAACACCTGCTACCGATTTAACAGCGTACTCAAGGCTCTCGGGCTCGTTAATGTTGAAGAATATTTTCAACCCAGCGTTGCTGAGCAGTATTCTCGGAATGCTTTTAACATCCTGAGAAATGACCACTAGGGATATCCCGAACTTCCTGCTCTCGGAAAAAAGCCTTGACAATATCCTGTCGCCAACCCCGCCCGGGAGAACAGCCCTGACCTCGTCGACAACTATAACCAGGTCCCCCAGCCTCCTGCCGTACATGGCTGAAAGTATTGAGTAGAGGAGGGTTTCAACAAGGATTGCCCGGGAGAAGTCGGTGGCCACATTGTTAAGTCTGAGTATAACCGGCTTGTCTAGTAGCGAGGCAAGCGGCACAGGAGACTGTTTCGGGAAGTAGCGTGCAAGCATTTTCACGTAGGGGCATATCCGTGCAAACTCTTCTGGAGGATCTAAGTGTTCAGCACAGGCTTTCTCAAGATCCTGCAGGCTGGGGGGTGGCAAACCCCATGTCGAGGGATCGTTGACATCGATACCCTTCTCCAAATACGCTTTAACCAGGAGCTCCTCCAGTGCAATCCTTTGAAGCGGTCCAAGACCGAACAGGGTTGCAAGGGTTTGGGAAAACTCCTTAGACTTCTCCAAGGGGCTTAAGCCCCCGAGCTCGAGAGGGTTTAGGAAGATTTCTGATGCGTCCACAATCCTGGCTTCAGCAAGCCCTGCGTCCTCGGGCTTGTACTCTCCGTGCGGGTCTATGATCAGGACTGTTTTCCCCATTCTTGAAAACTCCCTTGACAGCTTTCTAGCAAGGAGGGACTTACCTGTCCCCGAGGCCCCTGCGATCACTACATGAGTGTTGATCATGGATTGAAGAGGCAGGTTGATATCGCCCCGAACCCTTCTCCAATACCAGCAAGGCTGGTTGCGGCTCACCCAGTTCTGGGGGAAACCCTTGTATTCGTCAACCGGGAGGCCGTGTTCAAGCTGTGCTAGAGCTCTTCCAAGGTTCAGGGACATTGCGGAGGGCTTACTGCCTGCTAACACGACCTCTTCTCCACCAGCTTGGTGAGAAGCCTCAAGCACGAGAGGTATCAGTGCTAGAGTGCTCAGCCCGGATGCCAAGCCTAGTTCAACAGCCCTCCGAGGAGAATACTCGGTTAAAAGCAGTGAGAACCCTGTAACCATGGAGAAGGGTAGGCATGCAATAATCATCAGAGGCGTGACCGATGCTCCGAGAATATAATACACCACAGCAACCAGCGAGAGGGAGACGGATGCTGAGCTAAGAAATAAGGGCGCCAACCCAGCCGAACCGTGGCGCCGCACCCCCTTGATCAAGGCGAGCAGGCTCCTAAAATCCTCAGCTTCTCTTCGCAGGCTTAAAACCACTAGCCTCTTAGACCATGAGAAGTAGAGAATAGCTATTGACAAGGGGATCGCGTAGAAGAGTTCCAGGGGAGTTTTAAAACCATCATATGTTAACAGGGAAAGTAAAAGAGTGTTCAGGACGGTTGCGTAAACCCTCCTGGACGCTAGAAGAAGGATGGTGAAGTATGTTGCTAAGACAAGTATTCTCGCCAGGGAAGCGTAGAAGCGGAGAGGGTTGGCGGTGCTTGCGAGCTCAAGAATAATAGGGAACAAGGTGTTGGCGAGTATTAGAGCGTATGCAAGCCTCGTGTTCAAAGCCTAATCCCTTTCAACCCTTGAATCACGTGCACAACCGTTCTGTTTAAAACATTGTAATTGTTCAGGATAATATATGCTTGGGATTGATAACTTTTATCCATCCTTCTAGTTTTAATGAGTGATAAGGTATGGGAGCGAATGATCAGTGTGATGTGGAGAGCATTCTCAACTATGCTAAGAAGTATGCTTTTGTGAGTTTTAAGCACAAGGGCTGCAGGATTTTTAGGGTAAGGAAGTACATTGATGTGGTGCCAGTCAAGATCAAGGTGTATGAGGATACTTAAGGCGGTATTAGAAGGTTCGTAATAACCTTCGTGTCTAATGAGTGGAAAGAACCCAAGACCGCAGGCCCCGCCACCTTCCCTGAGGTACTCGCGTGGTTGAAGAAGAAAGGAGTGGTATTATCTAAGAAGCGAAGAACTTAAGATGTGGTAGCAGCCGTTATAGAGGGCTTCATTGAGAGGGGACGGGTGGAAATCGACTACACCACCGAAGGTTAACCATGCTGTGATCGCTTCCTTAAAGCAAGACCTTTAGTGATTGCATGACGAATTTATGGTGATAGAGTTTTTAGTATAAGTGTTTCCTCGGTGCGTGATTCTCTCTTTCATCGGTCAGATCTTAGTTATAGATCCAGCGTATTCGTACAGGCCGGCCTCGTTATCGATGATTCCTCAGAGCTCGAAACCCTCGAGTAGTTAAGATTCGCAACGTACTCATGGGTGCTGGACCCGAGATAACACTTCTTGATTCTCCTCTAGGTAATACCTGAAGGGTTTGTAGTCGCCGTGACCCAGCAGGCTCCTAAGCACCTTAAGGTTTTGATCTTGGAGAGCTGTCAGGCGTAGGAGTGCCTTACGTTATCTGGACTCGTTTTCTTTTTTAGATAACGCTCTATGAAGGCATATATCACGTTCCATACCTGTCTGTTGATTAATGTGAATAGGCGCGGACTCTCCACCCTCTTCAAGTAGCGCCTCACGATCTCCCAGAATACTAATTAGAACACCAGCTGGATACTTCGTTTTTCAATTTGAGCATGCGTCAATACTTCGTGGGGTATTAGTAATAGGAAGCCTATAGAAACTTGAAACCATGCAGTAGGAAAACGCCTAAGTTCACCCTCTTCGAATGCTTTAGAACCTTTTCAAAAGCTTGTTGAACAATCCCACTACTTCAACACGTATACTCCCATGAAGTTCCGTCATGTACGTGGCGGCATCCGCGACTCACATATGTGTAAAAAGGGTTTTCAACCTTTATCAGCACGAGGAAGACATTAAGTACGTGAAAACACCCCGCACCGACTCTAATAGTCCGCTGATGAAAGCTAATACTTCTCCTAGTGGCCCGTCCACACCTATGTAACTGACTTGATAATATATGCTACTATGTCTCCAAACGATCCACTGGCATCCTCGTAATATTCTCCTCTCAAGACTTCTACTCTGTAGAGAGTAATTGTTTTAATTCCTCCTTCATCACTCCACCAGTCATCATATTTTTCGAGAACATATTTTACGGGGCCAACGTCTACGAACTTGCCTGCAGGGTCTAATATTCCGACATATCCTCCCTTCATTGGCACTATTACGGCGACGTGCCCGCTCTTGGAGTTTTTAAAATCTATATCGGCTAGCCAGATGCGATATTCTTTCCCAAGATAGTAAATATCATAGTATTTCATCATTGCGTATAACAGTAGGGCCATGTCTTCACAATCGCCCTGCCCACGGCGCAGTGTAAAAGAGGGCGGCTGAACATACTCATGTCTGTAGACAAAGTAGCACTCCGAGCTCTTTTCACATACTGGAACGGGGATTTCCGGGTCGTAAGCGTACTTAATATTTGAGACAACCCATTCGTAGAGCCTCCTATAGGACTCCCAACCACTATAGGTTGAAACACCTGCCACTTCTACATACTGCTTCGTGGCTTGGACTTCCTCGAGTATTAAAAACCTCTTCAGTGCTCTATCGAAGCTGGTGTAGTCTTCATATGTCTGTGTAATATCATATAGAGTTTTTTGCAGCTTGTTGTTCTCACTCCACAACGATATCTCTCCCATGAGGAAGATAAAGGAGATAAACAATATTGCCACAATACATTCACGGGTAGTCTTCACGCAGGCTTGATTCTCCAAGCATCCCCCCTGACCATTAGTAATCACTTTTTCGATAAAAAGTGATTCACACCAGGCTTAGTAGTTCGCTTCGATGAAAGCTATTATGTTTTCCAGCAAGTCCCCAACGTCTATTCTAATGTTTCCGTTCAGGTCTACATAGAAGAGCCTGGCCGTTTTTATCCCGCCGTGTTCTTCCCGTTCCTCACTGTACCGTGTAAACGATTCCCTAGGTGTGCCTTTGAGCATGACCCTGCCGGCCGGATCTAGAATGCCGATGTATTTGTTTCCCAAGAGGACTACGACCGCTATGTGCCCGGAGTTGTCGCTCCAAAACGACCCGTCCAGGAGCCAGGCAACGCTGACTTCTCCGCTGTAGTGGATGTCGTAGTGTCTTATTATAGCGTAGAGGGTGGTCATGCCCTTACAATCTCTACCCAGTGCAGAAGCGTGAAAGAAGGTGATTGGTAGTACTTCCGCGTCACGCACCTGGGAACGAGGGTACAGGATCGTGCACGTAGTCGAATATAGCGTTGTGCGTGAAGCCCAGTCCATCGGCATGTCAAATTTCGCTAAAATGTATTTCAACCCGCTTACTGTTAACATGCACTTCCCGCTGTAATCTACCGCACTCGTCCCTGCCTTCATCAGCGGATGACCAGCGAAGAGGTTAATGCACTTTACGTAGTGCTCCAGGTGGAGGGATTCGCAATTCTTTTAGTCTTTTCTAATTGCTTCTACTTGTTGTTCTGTCGCTGTGGGTTTAAGAGCTTCGCTATGGGTTTTCCCGAAAAACCGAGGTTTCCGCTAATAGCATGGTTTTGGGGGAACCCTAATGCATCCGTTACGGAGGCGGTCTTATCCCCCCTCTCCATCCCCGCTCGAACGTGCTGTAGAGGCCGGACTGCCAAGGGCTAGGTTGCAACTTAACCTCCTCCTTAATCTTCTCGGCGGCTTTCCTGTCCACGTTTTCATCTGCCTGCTTCACGGCTAGGTAGGTTTCATGTACTATTAGCGAGAGGCGCTGAGGCAGGGACATACCTAGCAACACGCAAATTTCGGCAAGCTCGTCAACATATATCCCTGGCAGTTTAACGCTTTCATACTCAACCCTAATCCTACTCCATGGCATGCATTCATTCCAGTAAATTGTTGCTCAAATCCCATTGAATGGAGGAACCCAAGTAAGAGTAGGGTGGGAGCCAGGAAACGCTTTGACTTTGCTGAGATCTGCCTGAGAGCTTTTCCGCCACCAACTTCGCCCTTATTAGGATAAAAGGGTTATATGGATATGTATGCTTGGATGTTGAAATGCCTGGGAAGATTGCTGAGTGCTTGAAAAGCCTTGGCTATGAGAGATTCACCGAGCTTCAGAGGAGGAGTTTTGAAAGCATTGCTCTCAGGAATTCTTCAACGCTCATAGTTGCCCCGACCGGGAGCGGTAAGACCGAGGCTGCTGTAATCCCTGTGATGTACTCGATCCTTAAGCAGGGGTTGAAGCCTATTGCATGCATATATATCACCCCGCTTAGAGCGCTTAACAGGGATATTGAGAAGCGTTTGAAAAAGCTTGCAGAATGCTTCGGCCTCGAGATCTCGCTTAAACACGGCGACACTCCTGAAACCGTTAGGAAGGCTATTCTTGAAAACCCACCCCACATACTCGTCACAACCCCGGAGAACTTCAACTACATCATGGTTAACGAGAAGCTCGCTCCCAGCCTCGCAAACCTCAGGTTCATAGTTTTCGACGAGTTCCACGAGCTCCTCGAGAGCAAGAGAGGGTTGCTCGCCTTCACGACAAGCTTCCTGCTCGAGAAGAAGCTTGGGAGGAGACTTGTGAAAATAGCCTTGTCAGCAACCCTTTCAAACCCTGAGAGAGCCGGGGAGATCCTTGCATGGGGGGAGAAGCCAAGCCTTGTAGAGGACTCAACGGTTAAGAAGATGAGCATCACAGTAGAGGTGCCAGAGTGCAACAGCGACCTGTGCTTCCAGGTGAAAAATATTATCGGCGATGAGAAACAGGCTGCGAGGATTGCGAGAATAATAGAGCTCGTTGAGAAGCACGCGGGAGTGTTAATCTTCGTAAACACGAGATCCCTGGCGGAGAGGCTTGGCTCCCTGTTGAAAACCATTCCTGAGAAGCTCGGGCTCCCCGGGCTAAGGGTTGAAGTACACCACGGTAGCCTCTCGAGAAGCCACAGAGAGAGCGTTGAATCATCCTTTAAGAAGCGTGAAGTTAAAGCACTGGTTTCAACCTCGAGCATGGAGCTCGGCATAGACGTAGGCCACGTAGACCTCGTAATCCAGTACCTGTCGCCCAGGCAGGCTACCAGGCTCACGCAGAGAGTTGGCAGAAGCGGGCACAGGCTCACGGGGGAGTCCAAGGGCGTTGTCCTAAGCATGGATAACACCATACACTTCCTCGAATCCCTAGTGCTCGCTAAGAGAACGGTTGAGAAAGCGATTGAGAAGGAAGAGATAATATATTCCCCTCTCGACGTCCTAGCCTACGCCATGGCTGTTGAATCACTCCTCTTCAAAGAAGGCTTCAGCAAGGAGGGCTTCTACACCGAGATAAAGCAACACCCTCTCTACAAGGATTTGACAACTGAGGAGTATGAGAAGCTGGTGGATTACATGGTTTACACGAGGATACTCCGAGAAGAAGCCGGGATCCTCAGGTACACCAGGAAGACAAGGATTTACCTCTACAAAACCTCCATGATCCCCTCCAGCAGGGATGTAATGGTCGTCGAGGCTGCGAGCAACAGGAGGATTGGGAGTTTAAACGAGGAGTACGTGGTTTTAAACGTGAACCCCGGCGACACCATCATAATCGGGGGCAACGCGTGGAGGGTTGTAGGCTACGATGACGCCGAGGCCAAGCTGTACGTTGAGAAAACAGCTGCAAGCATTGAGGAAGCCCTAATACCCCACTGGGAAGGGGAGAACATACCGGTCGAGTATGACGTAGCCCAGGAGGTGGGCAGGCTTATCACTTACTTGAAAACCCATGGGGAAATACCCGGCGACTATGCGGCCTCCGCCCCGGGGAGGACAAGGGTTGAGGTTGCCGAAGACCTCTGCGGCTGGGAGAAGATATGCGTGGACTACGTGGAGGAGTTGCGGTCAGTACTCGTCACTGTTTACGGTGGAAGCAAGGTTAACAACCTTTTAAGGGAAATCCTGGCAACCGTTCTCAAGAACCGGCTCCCACACGTGGATGTTGAATCATACTCATCACCCTACACGCTGGTTTTAAGGATAAAAGGATACCACACGCCGAGAGAGGTGACCGGGATTGTCCAGGAGGCGCTGGCAAGGCTGGGGAGCTATCTTGATAGAGACTTCCTCAAACAGGTTGCGAGGAACGGGAAGGCTCTCTACTGGAGGATATTCCAGGTTGGGCAGAGGTTCGGCGCGATAACCCCTGGTGAAACAAGGGTTTCCAAGACAATGCTCGAAGCCTTTGTAGACACCGTGATAGGTGATGAAGCCTTCAGGGAGGTGCTGGTTAAAGACTACGATATTGATTCAGCAGCAGAGCTGGCTGAGAGGATTGCGAGGGGGGATGTAAGGGTTGAGGCAAGGTATTTCGAGAAGCTTGGGCAAGGACACCTGGAGCTCCTAGGATACATCGAGATCCCGGTCGCATCCTCCATCATAACCCTAGACAGGGAGCAGTATGCTGAGAGGCTTTTCAACAGGCGTGCCAGACTCCTCTGCATAAGATGCGGGTACGAGGTATCCGGGACGGTTAGGGAGCTGGCAAAGATGGAGAAGTACGTCTGCCCCAAGTGCAAAACCGCTACGCTAGCCCTTGTCAAGACGGATGGGGAGGAGGAGAAAAAGGTTATCGCCAAGGCTAGGAGAGGTGAGAGGTTGACCAGTAGTGAGCAAGCCCTTCTCGAAGACCTTGCCAAGAGAGCCATAATACTCTACAAGCACGGGAAGACAGCGTTGCTAGCTCTCTCAGCAAGAGGCGTCGGCGCCTCCGAGGCTGCTAGAATACTCTCCAAGGTCAGCAGCGGCGGCGACCTTCTCAGCGAGATCTATGAGAGCGAGAAGAAGTATTTGAAAGCGAAGAAGTACATTGACGCGAAGAAGCAGTCCTAAAGCAGGAGCCAGGCCTACCGGCCCCGCCAGCATAGCCCTTAGCTGAACTTCAACCGCTTCCTCGAAGGCCTCTTGAAAGCTTTCGGGCTGTCCAGTATAAGCGGGACAACAACCTTCTCAACCAGCTGATCGCTTATAGGGCAGGATTCAAGATACTGCCTCCTAACCTTCTCGTCAACCCTGCTCTCGAGCACTGGTCCCTGGGGAGTGAGCCTTGCAACCCCTCTCGGAGCCCACAGTATGCAGCTCCCGCATTTAACACAGCCGTACATCCTGTAGATTATTTTTAAAACATCGACAAGGTCTTCAAGGCTTTCGCCAGGGGCGAAGGGCTTAGCCTCAACCATATCTTCCTTTATAATAATATTAGTGTTAGGGGTTGAGATCTCGACCACGCCATCTCCCTCCTCGTATGAGAAGCCGATTCCCTCCGTATTAGCTTTCAGAACACTCCTGTACCCGTCGCTGACAACCTTCCTGTTGAAAAATAGTTTCAACCCTTCCTCCCCCTGGGTTTTCGAGACGGGTGCAAGGTTGACGCTGCTTGCGAGAAGCCTCCTCCTATACTCATCCCTCCAGTCAATACTGTATCCTTGAACATGCCGTGCAATCCTCTTCTTAGCTGAAGCAGGCGTCAGCCACCTCCACAATCCAAGCTTAACCCATTCCTCAGGCTGGTTCAAGCTCCTCCTCCAGTACTCGAGAAGCCTCCTCCACCTCTCCCAGAGCTCGGGGTATGTTTCCTCAACATCCTTGAACTCTGCGAGAGTGCTCGAGGGGCATAGGAAGCATCCCAGCCTGTCGAAACCCTTCAAGTAGAGCTTGTTGAAGGGGAGGTTGTACTTGAAAATGTAGAGCCAGCCGGAAAGCTGCCCCCAGTACTGTATAGGGGATGTTGTCACCAGGTGTGGTATCCACTTATTCCTCCACACCCTGGGGCTCTTAGCCCTGTCGAGCGATTCGTAAGCTCTCTGGCCGACAATGTTGAACGCTCCATTAGGCCACAGGGCCCTTGTCAACCTCGCTATTGGAACCAGCTTCGCGATCTTGCAGCACCACCTGTAATCCTTCCCCGGGGGGCCGAAGACCTCAACGCCCCGCCAGAACACGTCCCCTGCGGACGCTACGTGAAGCTTTAGCCCATACCTCTCCGAGACTTCCTCGACATTACTGATGGTTTCCGGGAGCTCGAGCCCGGTGTCGTTGAAAACCATTTCACCCCCGCCCAGGGCTTTAACGGTCAGGTCCAGCGCTATCAGGCTGTCCTTCCCGCCGCTGTAAGATATTATCACGGGCAGACTGTACCTTGCGTGAAGCTTTTCGAGAAACCTCTTAGAAGATTCCTCAAGGGTTTTCAACCCCTCCTCGTTATGCTTCAACACGTCTTGAATGCTAGCCGCCCTCCCGCTGGTCTCCACTGGCCTTGACTTGTCGTGGAATGTTTTAACGATCACGAGCTTGTCACCGTACTTCTCAGCAAGGCCTCTAATCCTGTTCCTGGAATCCACCACCACGACCTGGTTGTCGCTAACCCCGGAGGCCTCCACCACCCTGCCCGTGTAGACTGGGCCGTCAACCCTTTGATCCTTGACAAGCTTCTCCTCGAGGGCGAGCACGGCTCCCGAGTAGGTTAGCCTGAACCTCCACTTCTCCCGGAACGGGTCGTAGTACAGCTGGCCGAGGACGTTGCCTGAGGCAACCACTTCCCACATATGGTCCCAGTGAGGGGTTTTGTTTAAAAGCACGAACTGGTTTTCGAAAAACCTGCGGTATAGCTCGGGGCTCCCGTACTCATGGGTTACAGCCTTCTCCAGCTTCTCAAGATCCCCCTGGAAGGCTGGGCGCGCGTCCCCGGGCTCCGACAGCCTCACCACGTAGTAAAGGTCTATCTCCTCCTGCCTCGGCTTGACAACAGGTATGTTCCGCCATGGATCCCAGTATATTCTCGCAACCCTAGGCCACATCCTCAATCAGCAACACCTATCTCCCTGAGAGCTTTGATTGGAAAACAGTATTTTATCCCGTAAGTTTCACCCAACCCGCCTCGTAATCTAAATGCGATACATACGGTGTCAGGCTTGGACATGCTGGAGTTTGTGAGAAACCTTACCCTGGCGATTGTTGGGTTAGCATGGGTGGTTTTCATGCTTTCCTGGGCTGTCGGCTGGGTTTTGAAAGGCCTTCCACTACCGTTTATAAGGGTTAAAAAGACTGGTGCAAGGATAATAGAGGATACTGTGTGGGCTGCATTCTGGCTTGCAATGGGCACTACAGTGTTCGCTGCCATATCGTACGTGGTATCAGTGGTCTACCAGCCGATGCCCCCGCCCCCCACGGTTTAACCTAGCGCTATGGCAACGGGTTGCCCATGGACTTTCTCGTAGCAGCCTTCTACCTCTCAGTACTCTCATACTACCTCGGCGTCCTGCTCAAAGCCCTCCCAATACCTGTTTACGGTTTGAAAAAGCTTGCTAACGCTTTAATCATGGACGGCGTGTACTCTGCAATCCTTGCTTTCTCGTTCAGGATCCTCCTGTGGCTCGTGGAATACTTAAGCATCCTCCTAGGGGTTGACTGGGAGTACTACACTGCGTGGGTTTTAACAAGGCTTAACGAGCTCCTAGCCATGATAGGTGTTTTGAAAATCATAGGCTCACTCCTCAGCAGGTCCGGGCTATCCTTCATCTCGACAGGGTTGATAAGCCCCTTGGCAAGCCACCTCGCAACTGTTTCAACAACCATCATAGTCATCTACACCGCCAGCAGTGTGGTTAACAGGCTGAGGGAGATGCTGATAGCTCTAGGCATAATGCTCCACGCAGTCCCCTTCAGGCTAACCAGGAGCGTGGGGGCAGCGGTGATATCGGTTTCAATAGTTTTCTCAACCGCTGCGCCCTTAATGCCCGTCTTCGTTGAAAAAGTCTCGCAGGGAACACCCCCCATCCCGTACAACCAGGGCGAGGTTTACTCGGCCAGCCTACTCTTCAAGGACATGTTTAACAACCCCGTCGGCTACGCAGTCGTTGAGGGTTACGGGCCGGAGGGGGATTTAATCTACAGGTACCTTGTCAGCGAGAAAGGAGCTGTCTACAAATCCTTCTACAGCGGCGGGTTCCCAAGGTTTGAGCACACCCTTGTCCTCGGGTTCGCCGACAAGCAGTACATGGTAGTGTTCAACCCTTCGAAGCACGCTGTCAACGGAATGGTCAATGCTTCCCTGAAGCTGCCGGATGCGGCCTCCATAGGGGTTAACAGGATACTGTTCTTCAACTGCGAGGCTAAACCGGTGTCGTACTCCAAGGAGGGGAACAGCACGGTCGTGGTTGTTGAAACACGAGGCTCCTGCAGTGTTGAAGCATTCATACAGTCCGGGGACAACGCCGTAATCCTTGTCAACAATTCAAGGATTGAGGGATGGGTTAACGCTTCATGGAGCGGTTTAAGCTTGTTGAAAACCGTTTTCGAAATACCTTCAGGCGTGTCAAACATAACTGTTAACGCGTGGTTTAAAGGGTATGCTAGACCATTCGTCGACGAGCACTACTTCACTGCATCGCTGATAGATGTCAACGTTCTCGAGCCGGAGTCGATGATATACTGGGTCTCCCTCGCAGTTGTCGACCTGATGATCCTCCCGCTAGTCTACACAGCCATGCTTGCAACTATTTCACTAACGGTTGCAAGACTTCTCGGAGGTGTCTCACCACGCGTGGCAAGGTTTTTCACAGGGGTTTGAGAAATCCTCGGCTACTTCTAACAGCACTATCCCTGATCCTGGCCCTAGCGTGTTTTCTGAACGGTGAATACGGTGCTGCTTTGGCTATTGCTTCAACAGCGGTTTTCCTCGAGCTTGTTTCAAGGTGGGCTGGTGTTGAAGATTATAGAGAGGATTAAGTCGAGCCTTGGCCTCGTGAGCGGGGATTTGAGAATAGAGCCGCCGGATCTTGTAACACTCTTTGGGGAGAAGGGAGTGATCGTGTCCAGGATCCTTGTCTGCGACAGCGTGGACTACTCTGTCAGGGATTTCAACGAGTCCTCGGCGAGAAAGTATGTTGAAACCTTTGCCTCAATACTCGACAAGCTCCCGGTTAACTCCGAGGTAAGGATCGTCAAGGATGAGGTTGATTTGAAATGGTTTGCCCGAAGGCTTGTCAACGAGATCCTGAACACCAGGATCAAGCTGGAGGGGTCGCAGGATGAGCACAGCAGGGTTAAGCACAGGGTGAAGCTTGAAGTCCTGAGCAAGCTCTACGAGGCCTTGCTGAAGGGCGAACCCTTCACCAGCACCGTCCTCCTGGTCAAGATAAGGGTGTTCGCAAGGAGCGTGGAGGAGGCTAGGTCTCTTCTCGAATACCATGAGTCAGCTGTTTCAAGAGTTTTCAAAACATACTACGGCCTAACCCTAAGGAGGGCTTCGAAGAGCGAGCTGGTGAGGATTTTAAGACTGGACCTCAACCTTGAAGCATTCAACAATATACAACCCGTTGTTTCAGAATCGAGGAGGCTTGGCTTCATACACCCGTTCCCTCCTGAGAAGAAGAGCGTGTTCACGGACGGTGTCTTCCTAGGGGTTGACCTGAGGGATAACAGGCCTGTTCAAATACCTGTCGAACAACTCTACAAGCACATGGTTGTCATAGGCCCAACCGGAAGGGGGAAGACAGCTCTGCTCGCATCCTTGATAGAGTCTGCAAGCGTATTCGACGAGTTGAAAACCCTCTCCATAGACTTCAAAGGAGACTTGGCAAAGTACCTCCCCCAGGGGTTGACGAGGGTTTTAACCCCCGAGGATGTTGTGGTGAACCTTGCCCACAAGCCCCGCTGGCTGAGCGATGCTGATTGGAGGATGATAGTGGTTGACTCCTTGTCAACCTCCCTGAACACGGATCCTGGCAGGGTTCTCGAAGCGCTTGAACTAGTCGAGGGATCAGGGATCACCGCTCTCCTCCACCGGGGCGAGGGCTCAGTGCTCCTCCCATTGTTCGAGCTTTTCAACAGGCCTCCGAGATACGAGCTTCTCGAAAGCATTCACAAGGAGAACGTGCTTTTACAGCTCCAGGGCAGGAGCATACTGTTCCAAAACGTGTACGCTGGCATCGTGATAGGGGTTTTGAGAAACGGGCTTTCAAGAAGGGAGGGCTTCAGCAACCTACTAGTGATCGATGAGGCGTGGAGGGTTAGCAGGCTCCGCTCCCTGGTCGAGCTGGTTAAGGAGGGGAGGAGCTGGAGGGTTGGCGTTGTAATAGCTACTCAGAACCCTGGGGATGTTCCGAGAGAAATACTTGAGAATGCTTCAAACCTTGTATTCTTCGGCTCCCTTGACGCTGATTACGTTGAGAAAGCGGTTAAGTCGACAGGGGTTGGGGCTGAATACGCACAGCAAATCATGAAGCTGGGGGTTGGGGAAGCACTCTACGTTAACACTGAGGAGGCGGCTCCCGTTCTATTAAGGGTTAAAACACCCATGGGCTTAAACAGCTCGTGATTTAAAACCCTTTCAAAGCATTAAAAACTCTCAGTGGTTTCAGAGAGGTGTTGGCTGATGGGCGGTAGGCAGAGAACAACCATTTTCATGACCAAGGAAAAAGTCAGGCCCGGGGAGAAGCAGGCTAAGGAGAAGCAATAGGGTTTTAAATGACCGAGGTAGACGTTGCAGTCCCCACGAGCATTCTCCGGGTGGAGTCAACCCTTCTTTTAAAAACCCTCAGGATCCATCAAGTAGCTAGGATCCTAGGGATTTTCGGGGTTTCAAGAGCATTCTTCTACAAGGATTTCGAGACCGATCTCTCTGCGCACAGGGAGTATGTTAGGCTGATCAGGAAGCACTGGGAGTACTTCTTCACACCCCCCTACCTGAGAAGGAGGCTTGTGCCGAGAAGCCCCGTCCTGAAACATGTTGGAATCCTCCCTCCCATCCGCCTGGAATGGTTCGACGTCCCCCGCGGGCTCAAACCCGGGGATGAAAGAGTTGGATACGTGTTCAAGAAGAGCGGGAGCTTCAAAGTATATATTGACTCCTCAAGGGTTTTCGACGCAACCGGTGAGTGCAGGGAGGGGTTGACAGTTATCAGGATAGTGGATCCCGAGGAGAAGATTGCTGAGTGTGTGGACAGGGACTTCTACAAGGGGCCTGAGCTCCGGTTCACGGATAGTTTCAAGCAGCTTGTAGAGGGCAACAGGGATGCGAGGATCGTGGCGACTAGCAGGTATGGGCGTGTCCCAGGCTTCGACGAGCTCTCAGCCCTAGCATCCAGTAGCAGGGTTTTAATACTGTTCGGATCCCCGGGGAGAGGGCTTCACGATATAGCTGGTGCTGAGGGGCTCAGGCTCGAGGAGCTTGGAGACGTGTGGAACACTGTGCCCGGTCAAAAAGTTAAAACTGTGAGAACGGAGGAGGCTTTAATAATAACTCTTGGACTAGTAAACCATGCTTTAAAATTAAAAAGGATCTGAAAAATTAGATTGAACAATATGCTTTAAAACCTGTATAATAATCCATCCATGAAGGTGGAAGCTAATGGGTCATCGAAAGCTGCACGCGCCGAGACGCGGAAGCCTTGGCGTTAGACCGAGGAAGAGAGCGGAGGAGCTGACTCCCCGCGTCAAGACATGGCCTGTTAAAACATGGGCTGAGCTGGTGCTGGAGAAGTATGGGAAGGAGGCTGAGAAGCACGGTGTAGTGTCGAAGCCTGTGCTACTGGGCTTCGCCGCGTACAAGGCTGGCATGACCCATGGTTTAATGGTTGAGGACAGGCCTCACACTCCTTTCACGGGTAAGGAGGTTTTCACGCCCGTAACCATCCTGGATGCCCCGCCCATGGTTATCCTTGGGCTACGTGCTTACGGTTTTGGAGAGCAGGGAGGCCTCGTCTCCCTCGGCGAGGCCTGGAGGAGCCCTGTTGAAGCAGTGGGGAGGGCTTACGAGGAATACTACAGCAAGAACCCCTTGCTCACCGACAGTGTTGACAGCGTTGTCAGGAAGTACCTGCAGGGGCTTAGGAAGCTCAACCACGGCCTTGTAAAACCTGATCCAACAGGTAAGTACGGGTTCAAGTTCGTGGAGACCAACTGGGAGGAGGCTTTCAAGAAAGTATTCACCGGCAACGTTGTCGAGGTTAGAGCGCTGGCTTCAACAATACCTGTTCTCTCAGGCTTCGGTAAGAAGAAGCCTGAGATCGTTGAGATAAAGATAGGCGGGGGAAAGGTTGAGGAAGTTGTGAAGTACGGGGAGAGCATTCTCGGCGGATTGGTAACGGTTAAGGATGTTTTCACCGAGGGACAGTTCATCGATGTGATAGGGGTTACCAAGGGCAAGGGCTTCCAGGGCGTGGTGAAAAGGTTTGGCGTGAAAGTGCTTCCGAGATGGCATAAGCACAGGAAGGGTGCTAGGAAGATAGGGTCGAGGAGCCCTGCTTTCGGAACAATGAGTGAGCCTCCGCAGGCTGGTCAGACAGGATTCCACCGTAGAACCGACTACAATAAGCGTGTCCTCAGGATAGGGTTGAACGGTCTTGAGGTAACGCCCAGCGGCGGCTTCCTACACTACGGCCTCGTTTACGGACCCTACTTGATGCTGAAGGGCACGGTGTTCGGCCCTGCCAAGAGGTTGTTGATACTGAGACACCCTGTTAGACCTCCTGCATGGCTCCCGATCGAGCCTCCCAGGATCACGTACTTAAACCTTGAGAGTAAGCAAGGTGTTTAGGTGGTAGCCCGTGACTTGGACTTTAATGGTTCCCATGCAGGTTGACAGGTTAACGGTGAAGGTTTTCAACACCGAGGGGGGTGAGGCCGGCAGTATCGAACTCCCCCCGGTGTTCCAGCTACCTGTTAGGAAGGACTTGATAAGGAGGGCCTTCCTCTCAGCTTTCACAGCCATGCTCCAGCCTAAGGGCAGGGACCCGATGGCTGGCAGGAGGACAACCGCCAAGTACTGGGGAGTTGGCTACGGTATTGCGAGAGTCCCGAGACTCCCCAATGGAACGGCCAGGTTCGTGGTTAGCACTAGGAAGGGGCACCTGGCATTCCCGCCAACGCCTGAGAGAAAGCTTCACGAGGAGGTTAACAAGAAGGAGAGGGTTTACGCGATAGCCTCAGCTTTAGCGGCTACTTCAAGGATTGAGCTGGTTAAAGCCCGCGGGCACGTGTTCACAGCTGACACGCTCCCCATCATAGTCCTGGATGATGCCGAGGAGAAGATAAGCGATTCGAAGCAGGCTAGGGAGTGGCTCTCAAAGCTAGGCTTATGGGATGATGTTGTCAGAAGCCAGGAGGGCACCGGGATCAGGGCTGGTAAGGGCAAGATGAGGGGGCGCAGGTATGTTGAGCCTAAGAGCATACTCTTCGTCCTCACAAGCTATGAGAAGCCGCTTGCCAAGGCTGTTAGAAACTTCCCTGGCGTGGATATTGCGACGCCCGGGAACCTGGGGATACTGCACCTGGCGCCCGGCGGGGTGCCCGGGAGGCTTACAGTTTTCTCGAAGACAGCTCTCGAAGAGGTTGCCAGGAAGTTCGAGGTGGTGTTCCTGTGAGCAGTGAGACCGAAAGGCTTTACAGCATAATAGTGAGGCCTGTTCAGAGCGAGAAAGCCCTGGGCATGATTGACAAGCAGAACACTTTAACCTTCATAGTGGATATCAACGCTAGCAAGCAGGATGTGAAGAGGGCTGTTGAAACACTGTTCAACGTTAAGGTTGAAAAGGTCAGGATACTTGTAACCCCTAAGGGGGAGAAGAAGGCTTACGTCAAGCTGGCCCCGGAGTACAAGGCCAGCGACGTGGCGGCTCAAATAGGCTTGATCTAGGGGTGGTTTGAATGGGTAAGAGGCTTATCATTCAGAGAAGGGGGCGTGGATCCCCTAATTTCAGGACACCGGATCACGTTCACGTAGCGCCGGCGAAATACCCGTTGATACCGTTCGACCAGACGTTTAAGGGAGTGGTAGCTGACTTCATCCACGACCCGGGCAGGTGGGTGCCTCTCGCAGAGATAGAGCTTGAGAACGGCCTGGTCTTCTACGTTCCAGCTGTCGAGGGGATGTATAAGGGGCAGGTTATTGAAGTAGGCCCTGCTGCGAAACCCGTTCACGGCAACATACTGCCCATAGGCTCAATACCCGAGGGAACCCAGATATGCAATATTGAGAAGAACCCGGGCGATGGCGGAAGGTTCGTGAGGTCTAGTGGAACCTACGCTATAATAGTTGGGAGAGCCGGGGGCAAGACCCAGGTCCAGCTCCCCAGCGGCAAGATCATTGAGGTGCCGAACGAGGCAAGGGCCATGGTAGGCGTTGTAGCCGGTGGGGGAAGGCTTGAGAAACCCTTGCTGAAAGCTGGCGCGTCATACTATAAGTGGAGCGCTAAGTCCAGGTGGTGGCCTAGGGTTAGAGGTGTGGCGATGAACGCTGCGTTCCACCCGCACGGTGGTGGAAGCCACCAGCATGTTGGAAGACCCTCGACAATCTCAAGGATGACTCCTCCGGGCAGGAAGGTCGGGCACATAGCTGCCAGGAGAACTGGCAGGAGGAAGGGTTAGGCTTTACAGCTTTTTCCAAGCTAAGGATTAATTAGGGGTTTCCCCTTAGATTTTCCTGAAAGGTTTCTGCAAATGACAGCAACTATTTCTCGAGACGATCCAGTGGTTAGGAAAGTGTTCGAAACCTACGAGCCCGTTGTCAAGCGCAGGGAAAGGGTTAGGGATCCTGAGGAGATCATAGAGGTTTTGAGAAGCGAGTTCAAGCTCGTTGTCAAGCCCTATGTAGTGTACTTGACGATTGCTTCATTCATGAATAATAGGCCTGTTCTCTACGAGGGCCCTCCCGGAACCGGGAAGACCGAGATAGGCGAGGCCATACTCTACCTATGGGCTGGTAAAACCCCTTTCATACTACCATGTAGCGAGAACTATGACGAGTACAGGGTTATAGGCGACTTCCACCCTGCCATGGCAATGGCTAAAGGCTTCAACGAGGAGAGCTTCATACCGAGGCCGCTTCTAGCAGCACTCATCATGGGGACAGGGGTCCTCATAGATGAGATAAGGAGGAGCAGTGAGGAGTTCCAGAACATGCTGCTCGACGTTATCGATAAGAGGAGGATTATCATACCGGAGCTGAAGAAGGTTTACAGCCAGGAGAGCGACGAGTTCCAAGTAGTCTTAACCAGCAACCCTCTTGACATAGCGCAGGGAGAGCTCAGCGATGCCTTCCTGAGAAGGGTTGTGAGGGTTGAGTTCAAATACCCGAGCATCGAGGAGGAGTACGAGATAGTGAGGCTTAAGCTAGGCTCCCTGTTCCAGAAGCTAAGGGATGATGATGTTTTGAAAGCACTATCCATTGTCAACAAGCTAAGGGAGAAGGCTAACTACAAGCCAGGGATATCAGACACGGTCACATGGCTAACCATGGCCGCGCTCCTGGCGGAGGCAAGGGGTAGGGAGAGGGTTGGGGATGAGGAGCTGAGGCAGGCCGGCTTGTCAACCCTTTACAAGAACCCTGAGGACGAGGAACTGGTTAATGAAGTCTTACGGTGAAGAATCACCCGAGGCTTTGAAAAAAGAGTTTTCTAGGAGAATAGAGGACTGGATCCGGGAAGCCTTCAAAGGAGCTGGGGCAACCGGGGTCTCCGTTGACAGGATAATTCTTTACGTCAAGCTCGGCCTCACGCTGGAGGGCTTGCTGAGGAGTCGCGAGCAGCTGGAGCAGTACAAGGACCTTCTCCGGGGCGCGCTCGGCCTTAAGCCCGTGGAGAAAACCGGGGAGGAGGTTTTAGCATCATTCAGCCTCGACCAGTCATTCCAGGCGAGGCTTTCAAGATCCAGGACCGTGAGGGTTTCAGACCTGTTGAGCAAGGATTCAACGCCTCAGCAGGTATTGGAGTATATCTGGTATAGGAAGACAGGGGTTATCCGGAGAAGCCGCAACGGAGGCTTCGTCGTAGATGCTGAGCGTTTAAGAAGCATGGGGGCCAGGGGCTCGATCACCGTTAAAGACCTAAACAAGTACCTTGGAGAGGTTCCCAGCCAGCTGTGGGGCAAGATTGTTTCAAGCAGTGTCCTGGAGAGGATGTCAAGGGATGAGATAGTCGAGTTTGCCAGCAGGTTCTACGGGAGAAACCCGGGGGTTGACAAGAGGATTGACCATGAAATCGCATCAAGGCTGAACGCTGGGTGGAGGCCTAGCCTTAACGAGTACCGGAGGATTGAGAGAGTTGTGAGCAGGGTTTCACCGAGGCTGAAAGCGAGCGCGCTACTCCCCTACATGCTTCCACAGGTTGACTCTAGCTTCCTGTCTAGAGATGATATGTCCCGGCTTGCGAAAAGGCTTGAGGAGCTCTCGTTGAGGGATAGGTGGAGGATTATCGACAAGATATACAAGAACCCTGGCTACGAGCCGTTGCTGAGCCAGCTTGGAGTTTTCTCACTAGCAGGTATTGGAAACCCTGACAGGCTTGGCGAGCCCTTGCGCTCGAAAACCATTCTCGGGCAATCCCTCATGAACTACGTCGCCTACCTCCTCACCCGAGACCCCTCATACCTCGACTACTCAATGTACCTGGCCTCCAGGGTGAACCCGGAGGCGCTGGAGCCGGGGCTGAGGAGGCTTCACGAGGGCTTGCAGGCTGGTGATTCCAGAAGGCTTATAACAATTATTGCCAGGCAGGACCCTGCTGAAGCTCTCGAGGCGTTATCGTACAAGCTGTGGGAGTATGTTTCAACCAGGGGGAGGCTTGAGGTTGAGCCCAGCATGTTGAGGAGGGCTGTTGAAATAGGCTGCATGATCTTGAACAGGGCTTGGGCTCGCAGAGGCGTTTCAGCTGAATGGAGGGTTTCAGCGAGGAGGGGCAGGGTGGATGTTAGGAAGACCATGTTTAAACATGTTAGAATGGATGAGACGATTGTCTACAGGAGGAGGGAGAGGAGGGTTAGGGTTGTAGGTGTTGTCGACGTGAGCGGGAGTATGTCAAGGTTTTCCCTATGGTCCATTCTCTCCCTGGCATCCCTGACCCCGGTTTTAAGCGGGGTTGTAATGTTCTCGGAGAAGCCCGTTATATATAGAGCGCCGGGGGCGAAAACCCAAAGGCTCCTCGTAAACTACCTGGAGAACCTTTTCCAGCAGGGTTTTAAAGGATACACTAACATCTCCAGCGCTCTCAGGGAGGCTTACAGGCTGAGCTTGAAAACAGGCTCCGGCAGGATCGTCTTGTTCACCGATCTCCAGCAGACAGTGCAGGATGTTGACCCGTGGGTTGAGGCGGCCGGGATCACGGGGAAGGGTGTGAAAGTGGTCGTGATAACTCCTTCCCAGGCTGACGAGAGGGTTGTCGAGTTGATGAGGAGTGCTGGATGCTTGGTTGAAGTAGTGTCGAGCCCTGAGAAGATACCAAAGATTTTAAAAAGGAAATTAAATGTTTAAAATACAGTCTAGCTTAGAATTAGATAACATATTGCTTACGTGCTGGGTGAACAGGGTTGGCGCTGAGTCTACAGGACCTGCCGGTTGAGTGGCGGAAGTTCAGGTATAGAGGCTACACTCTTGAAGAGTTGCTCAACATGCCGATGGATGACTTGATAAACCTCCTGCCCGCGAGGCAGAGGAGGAGTTTGAAGAGGGGTTTGACCAAGGCTCAGATCAGGCTTCTCGCAAGGATTAGGAAGGTTAGGGGCAACCCGGAGCTTGCCAGGAAGGGCGTGGTTAAAACACATGTTAGAGACATGATCATCCTCCCCGAGATGATCGGCTTAACAATAGCTGTTTACAACGGCAAGGAGTTCGTCCCCGTTAAGATATCGCCTGAGATGATAGGGCACTACCTGGGAGAGTTCAGCATTACCACGAAGAAGGTAACCCACGGGGAGCCCGGGTTGAAGGCAACCCGTAGCAGCAGGTTCGTAGCGCTCGCTAAGTAGGTGGGAGCATGCCTACATGGCACTACTCGGTTAGCTTTCTCGACGAGTCAAAGATTGCTAAAGCAGCCAGGTACGATATTCCCGTGTCGATAAAGTACATGAGGGAGATTGCCTACACCTTGAAGGGAATGAAGCTCCAGGATGCTATAAGGTTCCTGGAAGACGTTTTGAAGATGAAGCAGGCAGTCCCGTTCAGAAGGTACACGGGCAAGCTGAGCCATAAGAAAGGGCTGGCTGACAGGTTTAAATGGCCTATTGGCAGGTACCCTGTGAAGGGTGCCAGGTACATGCTCGAGGTTTTAAGGAATGTTGAAGCAAACGCTGAGAACAAGGGCTTGGACAAGGAGAAGCTTGTGATAATCCACATAGCTGCTCACAAAGGGCTCACTCTTAAAAGATATATGCCAAGGGCTTTCGGAAGGGCAACCCCTAAGTACAGGAGATTGAGCAATGTCGAGGTAATTGTTAAAGAGGTGGGGTAGCATGGTGGGGCCAAGGGTTAAATCATACTTCCTATCTTATGGTTTGAAAAAGCTGATGATAGACGAGTTCCTTGCGAACTACTTCAAGGACGCCGGGTACGCCGGGGTGGAGGTTTTCAGGACCCCGACCGGCCACAGGGTTGTGATATATGCTGAGTACCCTGGCAGGCTAATAGGCAGGGGAGGGAGCGTTATCAAGAAGCTGACCACGATCCTCCAGACAAGGTTCGGGCTAGAGAACGTTAACATCACCGTCTCACCTGTGATGGACCCCGACTTGAACGCCAGGGTTGTCGCCTTCAGGATTGTCAGGGCTTTGGAGAAGGAGATACCGTTTAGAAGGGTTATGATGGGGATGTTGAAGAGGATTATGGATGCTGGCGCAGTAGGTGCTGAGATAATAATCAGCGGTAAGCTGAGAGGGGAGAGGGCTACTTACGAGAAGATGAGGGTTGGCAAGATATACAAGGCTGGCGAACCCGTTGAATACATTGTTGACAGGGCTGTTGCAAGAGCATTGCTCAAGCCCGGTATATACGGTGTTGAAGTATTGATTGTTAAACCCGGCATAAAGCTCCCCGACCACGTGGAGATCAAGCCTGTGAAGCCTGAGGCTTTGAAGCAGGCGGCCCCGCAGCCAGGCGGGGAGGCAGAGAGCTCCCAGGAGGGTGGTGTAGTTGAAGGCTAGTGAGATAAGGAAGATGGCTCCGGAGGAGAGGCTGTTAAAGCTTAACGAGCTCAGGCTGGAGCTTGTCAAGCTCAGGCTTCAGTCAAAGGTCGGTACCTTGACGAACACTGCCAGGATTAGGAATGTTAGACGGGATATTGCTAGAATACTCACGGTTATGCGCGAGGAATCAGCAAAGGGTAGGCAACAGGCTGAAGAGGTTAAGGAGGAGGTTCCTGTTGAAGAGGAGAAGCAGTAACCTAGTATACCACGAGCTCATAGGCCTGAAGGCTCGTGTCGTAGAATACTCCGACCCATCCGTCAAGGGTTTCGAGGGAGTGGTGGTTGATGAAACCCTTAAGACCCTTGTACTCGAGAACTCTTCCCGTAGGATACGCGTTTTCAAGGAGAACGGTGTTTTCGAGTTCACGCTTCCAGATGGTGGAAGCGTGGTTATTAAAGGGTTTAAGATATTGGGTAGACCTTGGGAACGTGTTAAAATGGTTTTGAGGTAGGTTTGCATGAGCAGGGCTCAGGTTAACAATATAGGTTTAGAGGGCTTAACCCCGCCGGAGAGGACTTGCGAGGACCCTAAGTGCCCGTGGCACGGGCATGTCAAGGTTAGAGGGGTCGTGCTAACCGGGGTTGTGAGCAAGAGGAAGGCTCACGGAATGGTCGTGGTGAGGCACGACTACCTTCATTATGTTAAGAAGTTCATGAGGTATGAGAAGAGGAAGAAGCATATTCACGCCCACCTCCCGCCCTGCATAGAGGTAAGGGAGGGTGATACTGTAGTAATAGGTGAGACCCGCCCCCTCTCTAAGACTGTTTCCTTCGTTGTCCTAGCAGTGGTTAAGAAGGCAGGTGGTGTCTGATGGGTGCTAAGAGAGCTGTAGCCGGCAAGCCAGCCTTCTCCAGGAGAAGGGTTAACACAGGGCTTCAGGTTCAAACAGTAGCCAAGGTGGCTGACAACAGCGGTGCTAAGGAAGTAATGATAATCGGCGTGCCAGGCTATCATGGAAGGCTGAGGAGGGTTCCCCCAGCAGGCGTTGGAGACCTTGTCGTGGTGAGCGTTAAGAAAGGGATCCCGGAGATGAGGAAGCAGGTGTTTAAGGCAATAGTTGTGAGGCAGAGGAGGCCTTACAAGAGGGCTGACGGCACCTGGATTGCTTTCGAGGACAACGCTGTGGTTATACTGACCCCTGAGGGAACGCCTAAGGGAAGCGAGATCAGGGGGCCTATCGCGAGGGAGGCAGCGGAGAGGTGGCCCCAGATAGCTAATCTTGCATCAATGATTATTTAGGAGGAGTGTTTATGGCTGTCACAGCTTCACATAAACCAGGCAAGCAGAGGAAGGCTCTCGCCGAGATGCCCCTGCACTTGAGGAGGAAGCTTCTAACAGCAAGGCTCAGCGACGAGCTCGTGGAGAAGTACGGTGTTAAAAGGCTCCCGGTGAGGAAAGGAGACACCGTGCTGGTTATGAGGGGTGATTTCCAGGGAGCTGAGGGCAAGGTTGTCAGGGTGGATTTGAAGAGGGTGAGGATCTTTATAGAAGGGGTTCAGAAGAAGAAGGCTGATGGAACCCCTGTCTACGTTCCAATCCACCCCAGCAAGGTCATGATTACGAAGCTTGATCTCAGCGACAAGCTCCGCCTCAAAATCGTTGAGAGGCGGAGGGGTAAGACCGAGGAGTCGAAGAAGGAGGGTGAGTAGTCATGGGTAGTATGGGTGGGAGCAGGCATTTAAAAGCCATAGCAGCCCCGAGGTACTGGCCGATACTTAGGAAGGAGTATAAATGGGTTGTCAAACCCAGCCCCGGCCCTCACGCAATAGCCAGGTCCATCCCGCTGCTACTTGTCGTAAGGGATGTGCTGAGGCTTGCTAAAACAGGGAGGGAGGCTCGGAGGCTGATAAGCGAAGGATATTTCAAAGTAGACGGGAAGGTTAGGAGGAGCTACAAGTTCCCTGTTGGAATGATGGATGTTATTGAAGTAGTAGGTGTTAACGAGTACTATAGAGTAGTCCCAGTCCCCTCTAAAGTCCTCGACCTGGTGAAGATCACCAGGGAGGAGGCATCGTTCAAGCTTGTCAGAATAGAGGATAAGACAACGGTTAAAAACGGGCACATCCAGCTAAACCTTCACGACGGCAGGAACATTCTCATCAGGGTTAACGACCCCAGGAACCCTGTCGAAGATGTTTACGAAACCCTGGGCGTTCTCCAGATATCGGTGCCCAGTCAGGAAATACTCAATTACATCCCGCTGAAAGAAGGCGTCATCGCCATCATCTCCGGTGGTAGGAACGTTGGAAGAGTTGGCAGGATTGTCTCAATCCACAGGGGTATGAGAAGGCATAGGAGTATTGTAACCATTGAGGATAAGACTGGGGCAAGGGTTCAGACAAGCCTTGACTACATCTTCCCGATAGGTGTTGATAAGCCGTTGATAACGCTTCCCGAGGGTGCTTGGTGATGTCCACGGCAACAGTGTTAACCCCTGATGTTGAGAAGAAGATTATTGAGAAGTGGAACAGCAACCCAATGCTCAAGCCCAGGATAAGCAAGGTTACGGTTAACATTGGAGTAGGGGCTGAGACCGACAAGCTTCCAAAGGCTTTGAAAGTCCTAGAGGAGTTGACCGGTGCCAAGCCTGTCCCGAGAAGGGCGAAGAAGACTATCAAGGACTTCAACATTAGAAAGGGCGAGAACATTGCTGCAATAGTCACGCTGAGAGGGGACAAGGCCAGGGAGTTCCTCCGCAAGGTTTTCGAGACCCTCGGCTACAGGCTTAAAGCATCCTACTTCGACGACTACGGGAACGTTAGCGTGGGGATTAAGGAGCACATACACATGCCAGGGGTAAGGTACGACCCCGAGATAGGTGTTTTCGGAATGGATGTCGCTATAACTATTGAGAGACCCGGGTACAGGGTGATGAGGAGGAAGCGTTGCAGGAAGAGGAGGATTCCTAGGAGGCACCGGGTGAGCAAGCTTGAAGCAATGGTTTTCCTGAAAAACGAGTTCGGTGTTGAAATAGTGGGTGAGTAGGATGGGCAAGTTCAAACAGCCTAAAATACACAAGTATGGGCGTGGAGTCCAGGAGTGCCAGAGATGCGGTTCGAGAGACGCTGTTATCCAGGCGTACGGGCTCTACCTGTGCAGGCAGTGCTTCCGCGAGGTAGCGGGGACGATAGGGTTTAAGAAGTACAGTTAAAAAGGTGGTGTGTGGATTTAAGGAGGAGAGGTGTTTAACCCATGGTGGTCATGGACACGCTTTCAAACGCGCTTTCGGCAATACAGAACGCTGAGGTAAGGGCGAAGAGCGAGGTAGTGCTCTGGCCAGCGTCTAAGCTGGTTTTAAACGTTCTGAGAGTTTTGCAGAGAGAAGGGTATGTCGGCGAGTTCGAGTATATTGACGACGGGAGATGGGGGAAGATAAAAGTACAGCTTCTCGGAAGGATTAACAAGATAGGTGTTGTTAAGCCGAGGCACCCTGTCTCGTACAGGGAGCTCGAGGAGTTCCCGGAGTGGCTTAAAAGATACCTGCCAGCCTACAACATCGGGATATTAATAGTCAGCACATCCCAGGGCGTTATGTCGCACAAGGAGGCTGTTGAAAAGAAGACTGGCGGGGTACTGCTAGCCTACTGCTACTGAGGTGGCCCGCATGGTTAGGAGGCTTCACATCGCGGAATCCGTTGAAATCCCCGAGAACGTCACAGTCACTGTTGACGGTTTGAAAGTGGTTGTGAAGGGCCCGAAGGGAGAGCTGTCAAAGGACTTCTCCTACGCAAGGGATATTACGATAAGGCTTGAGGATGGAAGAGTTGTTGTTGAAGCATTCCTCGCTGACAGGAGGAAGAAGGCGCTGGCAGGGACGATAGCTGCTCATATAAGAAACATGATCACGGGCGTGACAAAGGGGTACCGGTACAAGCTGAAAATAATCTCGTCGCACTTCCCAATGACGGTTGTGGTTGACGAGAAGAACAGGATTGTCAGGATAAAGAACTTCATAGGAGAAAAAGCCGACAGGATCGCTAAGATCTACGGGAACGCCAAGGTCAAGGTCAGCGGGAGCGACGTGATAGTGGAAGGGCTGGACATTGAGGAGGTTGGGTTGACAGCTGCAAGCATTGAAAGGGCTACGAAGATACCTGATAGGGATAGGCGTGTTTTCTCAGATGGAATATTTATTTACGAGAAGGGTGAGGCTGTATGAGCAGTGGTTTCGAGAGATTATTGAGGCTAAGGAATGAGATGAACAAGGAGAGGCCGGAGTTCCTCAGGCATTTATGGTGGAAGAAGCCGAAGTTCAAGAACGAGCCCAAGTGGAGGAAGCCCAAGGGTATTGATAACAAGATGAGGAGGCAGCTTAAAGGATTCCCACCGGTTGTTAAGATAGGCTACAGGGGTCCAAGCCTAGCGAGAGGCCTCCACCCGACCGGCTTGAAACCCGTCGTGGTTCACAATGTGAGCGAGCTTGAAGGATTGAACCCTGCTACAACAATAATATACATATCCGGTACGGTTGGCTTCAGGAAGAGGGTTGAAATATTCAACGCGGCATTGTCCAAGGGCTTCAGGATTGCTAACCCGCCGAGAATCATACAGTCTTCAACCACGGGAGGTGTTGGTCAATGAGCGATCTATCCCTGCAGAAAAGGCTTGCAGCAGAGATCCTTGGAGTAGGGGTTTCAAGGATAAGGATTGACCCGTCAAGGGCTGAGGAGGTAAGCGGCGCGATAACGAGGGAGGAGGTTAAGAGACTGGTGAAGGACGGGGCTATATGGGTTGAACCCGTACACGGGATCGCAGGGGTTAGCTCAAAGGTTAGGAAAACCCAGAGGGCTAAGGGCAGGAGGAGGGGTCAGGGTAAGAGGAAGGGTGTTAAAACAGCAAGGCTTGACGAGAAGGAGGCGTGGATGGGAAGGATTAGGAAGATTAGAAGGTTCCTCAGATACCTCAGGGATAAGAACTTGATCGACAAGAGGACTTATAGAAGGCTCTACAGGCTTGCCAAGGGCGGTGCTTTCAAGAACCTTTCATCCCTCAAGCTCTACTTGAAGGAGAACAAGATCTTGAAGGAGGTTAAATAGGTGTCCTGAATGGCGAAGGGTCCAAGGTACAAGGTTCCGAGAAGGAGGAGAAGGGAGGGTAAGACAAACTACTATAAGAGATATGTCATGATACTTTCCAAACACCCGAGGTTTGTTGTTAGGAAAACGCTCAACTACATATGGGTTCAAATCATCGAGGCGAAGCCTGAGGGAGACGTGGTTATAGCGGCGGCTCACTCCAGGGAGCTGGTTAAAAAGTATGGGTGGAAAGCAGGCACCTGCAACACGCCCTCAGCCTACTTAACAGGCTTGCTTGCTGCCTGCAGGGCTTTGAAGAAGGGTGTTGAGTTCGCAACCCCTGACATCGGGCTGCACTCCTCGAGGAAGGGGGCAATAGTATATGCGGCGATAAAAGCAGCTAACGATGCAGGCTTGAAAGTACCGGTTAGCGAGGAAGTGGTCCCATCTGAGGAGAGGATTAGGGGTGAGCACATCTCAGAATACGCTAAAATACTAAGCGAGAAGGGTTTATTAGAGAAGAGGTTTTCAAAATACCTTGCTAACGGTTTAAACCCCGTTGACCTTCCCTCACACTTCGACGAGGTTAAGGAGAGGATTATGAAGGATTGCGGGGTGAAGGGGTGATTTAAATGGCTATGAGCGCGGTGGACAAAGTTGCCCTGGAGAGATGGGTTCCCAGGACCAGAGTAGGCAGGATGGTTGTCGAAGGCAAGATCACCAGTTTGAAGGAGATATTCGACAGGAACCTTCCATTGCTGGAGCCGGAGATAGTGGACTACCTCCTCCCCGATCTCAAATACGAGAGGATTGACGCCGGCATTGTTCAGAAAATGACAGATGCTGGAAGGAGGACGAAGTTCAGGGTTGTCGTAGTAATAGGCAACGGCAACGGGTTCGTGGGCGTGGGCTCAGGCAAGGCTAAGCAGTACACTGATGCCCTGGCCAAGGCGATTAGGAACGCGAAGCTCAACATAACCCCGATCAGGAGAGGGTGCGGGAGCTGGGAGTGCAGGTGCGGAGAGCCTCACAGCGTCCCGTTCACGGTTACCGGGAAGAGCGGGAGCGTTGAGATCATTATTAAGCCAGCGCCTAAGGGAACAGGGCTTGTAGCCGGAGATATTGGTAAAGTGGTTTTGAGAATGGCCGGTATCAAGGATGCGTGGACGGAGTCTTTTGGCGAGACAAGGACATCCCTGAACTTTGCAAAGGCAACGTTGAATGCTTTAAGGAACACGTACAGGTTTGTAACACCTGTTGACTGGTTGAAAGGCTGAGGTGGTTTAAATGGTTGCTGAACTCTACGCTATAATAAGGCTCAGGGGCTTGGCGGACACCCCGCCCGACGTCGAGCACGCGTTGAAACTGCTCAGGCTTCACAGGAAATACCACCTGGTCATCTACCCGTCAGACCTTCCCGGGCTGAAAGGCGTGTTGGAAACCGTCAAGGACTGGGTCACATGGGGCGAGATTTCAAGGGAAACCCTTATCGAACTGTTGAGGAGTAGGGGGAGAACCATCGGCGGCAGAAAGCTTACCGATGAGTACGTTAACGAGAAGCTGAAACACCTAGGCATAACCGGCGGGATAGAAGGGTTAGCGGACGCGTTGCTAGAGGGGCGTGTCAGGCTTCACGAGATAGACAGCCTGGTTAAACCTGTTTTCAGAATGCACCCGCCGAGAGGAGGGTTTAAGAGGAGCATTAAGAAATCAGTAGGGAATAGCGGGGAGCTAGGCTACAGGGGTAAGGCGATTAACGATTTAATAATGAAAATGATCTAGGGTGATTGGAATGGTTGTGAGAAAGGAGAAAAAATCCAGAAAGCTCCGCGGCAGGACCAGGACAATGGGATGGGGAAGGGTTGGCCAGCACAGGAAGAGCGGTTCAAGAGGCGGCTTCGGAGCTGTTGGAATGCACAAGCACAAGTACTTATGGGTTATAAAGAACGCTCCCAGATGGTACGGGAAGCACGGGTTCACCTCACCATGGAGCGTTAGGGAAGAGGTCAGGGCTATAAACGTTGGCGAGCTCGACGAGATAGCCAGGAGGCTTGAGCAGGAGGGTAAGGCGGTGGTTGAGAACGGGCTAGTAGTGATTAACACTGTGGAAATGGGTTATAACAAAGTGCTGGGGAGAGGAAGGGTTTCCGGGAAGCTAAAGGTTATTGCTGAGTATGTTTCCGAGGAGGCTAAGAGGAAGATCGAGGAGGCAGGCGGTAGGGTAGAGGTTTTAGAGTAGCATCATTCAATACTCCCTACGCACATCTTTCTCCTCACAAGTTAACGGTTGCCTCAGGCATTTCTCAATGTTTCAGCGTGCGGAATTAGGTATTTAAACGATTTATCAGTATTATTAAGGAGTCTAGAAGTGAATACTAAGAGGTAACGGTGTCGGCGATGGGAGTGCTCGACGTAATGGCTAAGATTGCTGATTACATGCCCACTGCTGTCAAGCCGTCTACAAAGCCCTCTCTCTACGAGAGGCTTTTCTGGACGGCAATAGCCCTGGTAGTCTACTTGATCATGGCTAACACCCCCTTGTACGGTATTGTACAGGCCGGTCCCGAGCAGATCCTCCTGGTTCAAATAATTTTCGCATCAAACCGTGGTACTTTAATGGAGCTCGGGATTGGACCTATAGTGACAGCGGGCTTGATAATGCAGATCCTAGTTGGGGCTAAGCTCATAGATCTAGATTTAACCAACCCGGAGAACCGGAAAAAGTTCACTGCTGCACAGAAAACCCTCGGAGTCTTCCTAGCAGGCTTCGAGGCAGCCATGTACGTGCTATCCTGCAGGTACTGGTACCCTACGGGCGGAAACCCCTTCCTCCAGTGCAGTGCATCCTGGACCACCCGTCTAATAGTGTGGGCACAGCTGTTCCTTGCATCATATATGGTTATCATGCTTGATGAAATGATTCAGAAAGGCTGGGGGCTGGGCTCAGGGGTTTCACTATTCATCCTGTCAGGTGTTGCCACAACAATCTTCTGGAACCTGTTCAGCCCCTTCACGCTTTCAACCGAAGCAGGCGGGGTGGAGCCCGTTGGCTTCATACCTTACGTGATATCGAGGATTCAGGCAGGGGGCGGGCTGGGGGACATATTGATCCGGCCTGGGGGGAGGGATTTAACAGGACTTATGGCAACCATTGTGATAATCTTCGTCCTACTATATCTCGACGCGATGAAGATTGAGATACCGGTTTCAACACCTAAAATGTATACTGTGAAGTCGAGGATCCCGTTGAAACTGCTCTACGTTGCAAACATCCCGATACTGTTCGTGGGCATCCTGTACGCTAACATCCTGGTGTTCGCAACCATCTTTAGAACATATCTCGGAGGGATCCTGCCGGCTTGGGTTGTCGAGTTGCTTGCAAAGTATGATGAGAACGGGAGGTTGATCGGCGGGTTAGCCTACTATTTGGCATCCCCCAACGGACTTTACAGCGTGTTCGCGGACCCTGTTCACATAATAGTCTACTCTGTCCTAGTAGTGATCCTGGCGATAATGTTCGGGTTGATGTGGGTTGAGGTTTCAGGGCTCAGCCCTGCTGCGCAGGCTGAGGAGCTTGTTAACAGCGGTTTCGAAATCCCCGGCATGAGGAGGAATCCGAAAATCCTGGAGAGCATGCTGGCGAAGTACATCTACCCGTTAACAGTGCTGTCAAGCATTATAGTAGCGTTGATAGCGGTCACGGCGGACGTGTTCGGCGCGTATGGAACCGGCACCGGTCTCCTACTAGCCATAGGCATTGTTCAACAGTACTACATGCTGATAGCTTACGAGAGAACGCTTGAGGCCTACCCGCTCCTCAAGCGGTTGGTTGGAGAGTAGTCATGATAATTTCAATAGTGGTTTTCACAAGCATTCTCTTCTCGCTAAGCATAGGCTTCATAATCGGGAAGGTCAGGTCTCTCGAATACTTTAAGGAAGCGGTCGAGGTTTACAGGAGCGTTCAAATCCCCGAAACCCCTAGGAGCAAGGGCGATGTGAGGCGGATCAGGAGGTACAGGCTCATGGTTAAAACAGCTAAGAGGAGGATGCTCCTCCTGTTTCTAACACAGTTCTCAGTGTTCATAGGCATGTATGTCTTAATGCTGCTAACCGTTATCACTATTGCTTCATGGACGGGTGTTGAATGGGTTGAAATACCCGTGGCCATACCCCTCCTCTCAGTGCCTTTAGAGGAGGGGGGTTTCACAACCCATGTAACCTTCATCTCCATTCTCGCCTTCGCCCTACCCCTCTACTTCGTTAACAAGAAGGTTAAGCTCTCCGAGGAGCCATCTCCTCCATAAAATTTAAGAAATCCTTACAATATTCATGAAACAATAGGCTAAGCCTGCTTACGGTGATCACTCATGCCGCGCCCAATGCTCAGGACAAGGAGCTGGAGAAGGGTAAGCGTTAGAACACCGTCCGGCAGGGTAGTGGTTCACTACGAGAAGAGGAGGCCAGGCGTTGCCAAGTGCTCGGTTTGCGGGAAACCCTTGAACGGTGTCCCCTCGCTCAGGCCCTCCAAGATGTCCAAGCTTGCTAAAACCGAGAAGAGACCTGAGAGAATGTACGGCGGCGTTGTCTGCCCCGACTGCCTTGCAAGAGGGCTGAGGGAAGCGGTTAGAGCGCAGCTGTAGCGGCTCAGCCAGCCTTGTCCCAACTCTAAAGGAGAGTGCCACGGGTCTTGGTTAGAATAGCGGTCAGCGGCCCCCCGGGTAGCGGGAAGACTACTCAGGCTAAGAAGATTGCGGAGCACTACGGGTTGAAATACTTCTCCGCGGGCGAGATATTCAGGGAGTACGCGAGATCCAGGGGGCTATCCCTTGAGGAGCTCAGCCTGCTGGCCGTGAAGGATCCAAGGATAGACTTGGAAATAGATAGGAGGACCATGGAGGTTGCCAGGGAGGACAACATCGTACTGGACGGGCATCTCTCAGCATGGATTGTCTCGGACATGATGGATGTTAAAATACTTGTTACCGCGCCAGTATCTCTCAGGATCCTCAGGATTGCAGGCAGGGATAACATACCCTTGGAGAAGGCTTACAGGGAGACAATTATCAGGGAGAACGCACAGAGGAAAAGGTTCATGGAGTTTTACGGCATAGACCTCGACGACTTATCCATCTTCGACGTCGTAATCAATACAAAGATAATAGGGGTTGACGAGGCCTTTCAGATCATTAGGACTGTTATAGATAAGGTTTTAAAGGGAGATCGTGGTTAAACGATTAGGAGATATATAGAGGTGTTTACCCATGCCGGCTATTGAAATAGGCAGGATATGTGTTAAGGTTGCTGGTAGGGAGGCTGGACGTAAATGCGTGGTTGTCGACATTGTTGATGAAAACTTCGTAATCGTGACAGGCCCCAAGTCCTTAACCGGGGTTAGGAGGAGGAAGACCAATATAAAGCATATTGAGCCAACCGACAAGATCGTGAACATCCCGAAAGGCGCTAGCGACGAGGATGTTTTAAAAGCCATCGGCGCCTCAGGCTTAACAGACTTTATGACACAGGTTGTTAAGCCAAAGCTCTCTCCTATTTAAGCTGTTAACAAAATATTTTGTTTACAAGGTGTTCATGTTTTATGAGCTTAGCCGCTAAAGGCGTGGAGTTTATAGACTACATAACCAGGAAAGCCGGCTACGAGAATAAGTGGATAATCCTCAGAGATGTTGAAACAGACCCTTCACACGGGAAGCTCCCGTACGAGAGAAGCATTGAAGAACACATATCGTACGGCGTGATAAACCTGGATAAGCCTCCGGGCCCAACCAGCCACGAGGTTGTAGCATGGGTTAAGAAGCTGTTCAACATTGACAAAGCCGGTCACGGGGGTACCCTAGAGCCCGCGCGGGGCGGGGAAACCCCAAGGTGACCGGTGTCTTACCGGTAGGGCTGGACAATAGCACAAAGGTTATTGGCAACGTCGTCCACTCGGTTAAGGAGTACGTGATGGTGATACAGTTCCACGGGGACGTGGAGATCGGGAAGCTTACTGAAGCATTGAAATACTTCACCGGCGAAATATATCAGAGACCGCCCCTCAGGTCAAGCGTGAAAAGAGTTTTGAGAACCAGGAGGATTCACGAGATAGAGCTCATCGACTTCAAGGACAGGTTCGCTCTCGTCAAGGCTTCATGCGATCCTGGAACATACATGAGAAAGCTCGCGCACGATATTGGGTTATACACCGGGGTAGGGGCTCACATGAGGGAGTTGAGGAGGACGAGGACAGGCCCCTACAGGGAGGATGAAACACTTGTAAAACTCCAGGATGTCAGCGAGGCACTGTACCTCTGGAGGTTTGAAAAAGATGAGAGGATGCTTAGAAGAATAATCCTGCCAGTTGAGACAGCGGTGACACACCTTCCTAAGATAGTGATCAATGACTTAGCTGTTGACGCGATCGCTCACGGAGCAAGCCTAGCAGCCCCCGGCGTGGTAAGGCTTACCGAGAACGTTTCAGCAGGGGCTACCGTGGCTGTTTTCACGCTTAAGGGAGAACTGGTCGCCCTGGCCAAGGCGTTGAAGAATGCTCGCGAAATAGCTTCGATGGAGAAAGGCATAGTTGCAAAGACGAAGAGGGTTTTAATGCCTACTGGCGTGTACCCCAGGTTCTGGAAGACCGGTGGAAAGGGCTAGCTAATGCATTATTTCAAGCCCGGTAAACCCGGAGAGAAGGTTTTAATCCCCTTCACAATACACGGGCACACTTTCGAGTTCGTCTCATACACGAGCCTTTTCTCGGGCAAGCAGGTGGACGAGGGGACGAGGCTCCTGCTTGAAAACATCAAAACCCCTGCTGAGGGAGAGGTTTTAGATGTCGGATGCGGGTACGGCGTGATAGGTATTGTGCTAGCTAAGCTCAACCCGAGGCTCAGGGTTTACATGACAGATGTGAACCCGCTTGCCGTTAAAACAGCCGAGCACAACGCGGTGTTAAACAGGGTTAGGGACAGGGTTTTAATCCTGCAGGGAGACAGGTATGAGCCTGTAAAGGATAAGGTTTTCAACGCGATATACTCCAACCCTCCCTTGTCAGCAGGCATGAGGATTGTTGAGGAAATAGTGCTGGGAGCGGCTAACCATTTAGCGCCGGGAGGGTTCGCACAGTTTGTTCTAGCCAGAGGAGGTGACTACCTGAGGAGAAAGGCGGCGGAGACCTACAGGGTTGTTGAAGCCCGTAGTAAAAAAGGTTATATTCTCCTATACCTAGAACCATAATAGGAGCCGGGGTGCCCGAGCGGTCTAAGGGGCTGGCCTTGAGAGCCAGTGGGCGCACGCCCGCGCGGGTTCAAATCCCGCCCCCGGCGCTGCCTTACTCCCAGATAATGACGGGCCTCCCTGGTTTCCAGAGGTCATTGTTAAACATTATTGAAGCGTTGACATATTGTTAGAGGGTATACTGGTTTATAGTTAAACGTTTAATTACCGTTGATGAATGTGAATTACTTTGACAGCTTAAAATTGCCAGGAGTGATGGGATTGTTCAGGCTCCTAGGGCGGAGGATGATAAGTAGTGGGCGTGCCAGAGGGTTCCTAGTAGAGTTTTCCCGTGAATGGCCCGAGAACGCTAGGAGAATATACCTGGTAGGTAATTTCACAAGCTGGTTCCCAGGCTTCAAAAGGCTTGCCAAGAAAGGGGGCAGGGGTTTCACTGTTCTTGAGCTGTTTCCAGGAGTATATGGCTACGGGTTCGTCGTGGACAACGATTTCACCAACATCCTAGACCCTGAAAACCCGGATACAATCCTCCTTCCAAACGTTATGACGCTGGAGGAGAACGCTTTCAAAGGGAGTAGGCTGGAGTTGAAGCCGCCCGTGGATCCGAGGGATTACGTGGTTCACGATGAGAATGATGAAGTATTCCTGCACAGGCATCTCGACCACTATGTTTTCAGGCTTAGAACCGGTGTTAAGGTTTTGAAATCCATACTGGTCGTCAATAATGAAGAATACGATGCGTCGGTGGTTTATGAGACAGGGTTTGAGAAGGTTTTCGAACACCACGTCCCTGTGGAGAAGCCTGGGAAAGCCATCACATACTATTTCAGGCTCGAGGCCCCTGGGGAGGAGTTCTCGTATGGTTTTAACGGGGTAGGGGAGAGGGTGCAGCCTATTCAGGTTTACACAGGCGATATTAAAGGCTTCGACAAGCCAGCGTGGTACATGGGCGCAGTGTACTACCACATCTTCGTCGACAGCTTCTACAACGCCGACCGGTCAAACGATCCCCCTGTAAAAGTGCCTGACACCGCTCCTAGGAGCCACGGGTATTTAGGCGGGGATTTGAAAGGTGTTACGGAGAAGCTCGACCACGTTGTCAGCCTCGGAGCCGAGGCTATTTATCTAACCCCAATATTTCCAGCCGGTAGCTACCACAGGTATGATGTTAAAGACTACCTTGGCGTTGACCCCTACCTCGGCTCAATTGAGGATTTCGAAGAGCTTGTCAGGAAAGCCGAGGAGAAGGGCATAAAAATAGTTCTTGACATCACACTCCACCATATGGGGGTTTGCCACCAGTTTTTCCGGGACGCTCTCACCAGGCGTGAGAAATCCGACTACTGGGACTGGTTCATCTTTCTTGAAAAACCCAGCCAGGACTTCTTAAGCCAGGCTGTCAAGTTGATTGAGGAATGCAATTATCAAGGGTTAAGGAACCTAATTTTTAGAGCAGGGTATAGGAGGCCTTTCTACGAGGCCTTCTACACTGTCTGGGCAATGCCCAGGATTAACCATGAAAACCCTGAGACCCTAAAGTATTTCATCCACGTAGCCGAATCATGGATTGGGAGAGGCGTCAGAGGCTTTAGAATAGATGTTGCGCACGGTGTAATGGATACTTGGATGCAAGCCTTCTACAGGGCTGTTAAGAAGAATTCAAAGGATGTCGTCATCATCGGCGAGGTATGCGACCACCCGTTCCTTTACAGGGATTACATGGACTCCTACATGAACTACTGGCTCAGATACATCCTCCTGGGAACGCTTGTTAAGGGCGATCTCAGCCCTCGGGAAATGGTTGCGAAAATCGGGGAGATCCTAGCCTCCCACCCCGTCTACCAAGCCACCATGCTCTACAACCTCCTAGGCTCACACGACACTCCGAGAATCATTGAACTAGTGAAAAAAGATAAGACGTTGCTGAAGCTGTTGATAAACCTGTTGAACATTCTCCCGGGTTCCCTGGCAATATACTACGGGGATGAGGTAGGGCTTGAAGGGGGGAACGACCCGGACAACAGGAGGCTCATGAAGTGGGATCGTAGAGAATGGGATGAGGAGGTTCTCACCACCTATCTTGAAGCTGTTGAAACACGCAGGAAACACACAGCAGTGAGGTATGGCTTCACACGGACATGGCTCTGCAACGATAAAGTACTGGTTGTGGAGAGATGGTTGCAAGGGGATAAAGTTACCGGGTTGTTCAACCTTACAGGGGAGGAGGCAGATGTTTCAGACTGTGTAGGAAAATTGTTCAGGGAAGCTTCCAGCAATAACCATGTCGAGATGAAATCGTTAAGGGGCCACGACTTTGTCATTATCGCTCATAATAGGTAAACGTATTCACCCCGAGGGAAGTTAATTGCCGTTAACCTATGCTGGTTTAACGCTTAAGCATTCAAGAAAGGCCCTAGACGTGAAAACGTGTCTAGGGCTATTTAAACTATCTTCTCACTTTTTTAAACAAGAGGATCAGGGCTAGCATTAGCAGAATTATAGCGGATATTGCAACATATGTTATTGTTTCACCACCTGGGGCCTCCTGTTCCGTCATACTTGTCTGAGAGGTTTCCGTGCTAGTGGTCGTCGGCGAATAAGTTGTTAGGGTGGTGGTGCTCGACGTGGTAGCAGTTAGCGATGCGTATGGTGGGATGATGGGGTTCGCCAATGGATACTTGTCGACTGATTGCTTACCTGTTGAAGAGGGAATGATGTAAGGTTGGTCAACTATTCCATCGGAGTCGGCATCCGGACCCGTGTGATCATACCAGTAGTTCCCTACTCTATGTGTCTCATTCTCCAGGTACCACTGGTTGAACCCGCTGTCATCCGCGGCGTTATAGTTGTAGCAGTACCAAAACGTGTTGCCGAATATGAGGTTTTCCGAAGTATACTCTGACATGTAAATGCCAACCCAGCCTGTCATGTTTACTAGGTTGAAGGATATGGTGTTTCCATGCCCGTTAGCCGCGTGAACACCTCTACCGCCTGATAAGTAGTTGTATGATATTTGATTATAGTCACCGTGTAGCTGGATCGCGTGGTTTCCGCTGATGGTGTTGTGGTGGATGATATTATATCTTCCAACCAATCTAACTCCTATGTCACTCCCTGTTATCTTATTTCCTCTAATCTCGTTGCTGCTTAAAGATGTTTGAGGTATATCAATCCCTATCTTCCCCGTTATCTCGTTCTCCTCTACAAACGCGTTTGATCCCGTGAGCGTTACTGCGTTCTCGTTTGTGGAAGATATTACGGATGATTTAACCGTTCCGGCTCCAATCTTCAAGGCCGTCTTTCCTGCAGAGATACTGCTTGAAAATATATCGGTGTTGCCGCAACCTGACACGCCTATGCCGTTTGACACCTGTATTGTTGAGTAGGTTATTGTTAAACTATTGCACACCCCCCACACGCCTGAGGGAGTACCGTATGTCTCAGCCCCGCCGGCGCTTATTTGAACAGATTCCAGGGAGACTACCCCCTCCGTGCGGCTTGCATCACCCACTTGAACACCGCTAGCACCGCTCTCTACGATGATGTTGGCTAGAACTATCCCCCTGCCAAACAACTTTACCGCTGAGTCGAGGCCTGAAGTAGGGTTTTCCAGTAAAACCTTTAGAGAAGAGATGTGAACGTCATCTGCTTCAACAACTATTCTACCATTTACAACTACCTCGGCAGGGCTTGTGCCAATTATCGTTAAGCTCTTCGATACTGTGAAACCCATGTACACCCCTCTTGAGACTATTATGATGTCTCCTCTCTCAGCGTTGTCAACGGCTGCTTGAATCTCGGGATAGTCGCCTGGTACATTAATGGTTCTACCGTGGGTTATTCTTGCGCATCCGAGAGCCGTGAGACCTATTAGTAGGAGGAGTAGTAGGAGTAGCCTAGTCTTCACTAAATAGTACATTGATAAGGCCTCCTTTAATGGTTGATACTTGTTTTGTTTTACTAATAAACTTTTCCCACAAACATGCCACAACCAATTATCGAATATCATGTTATGGTTTAAAACCAGGTTAACACAGGGCTTGTTTGAGATTAAGAGATAGACAACTTCCCTATCCATGCAGAGTGGGGGAACAACGCAGATCAGTGATGGTTTGATAAAAAGATACGATAGTGTTCAGTTCTGGAAACACTTTTTATGTACGTTGCCTGTTAATAATGCTGGGTGTCTACCAGTGAGGCATGCATGGTTTAAGCTTACAATTACCCTGTTCGCAATATTGCTCACAGTTTCTGCAACGGTCTCAGTGAACGCTGAGAACGTTGTATACCACCAGGGAGACTGGGCCTCCTACAGGGCGTCCCTGAATATTGGAGGAACCGAGTGCGTGTACAGGATCAGGCTCACAGTTAAGGATGTTAACGGCACTATTGTCAAGTATTCTCTAGCGCTTGAAAATCTTGAGAAAGGCGATGAGCAGAAATGCCAATTAATCTCAGCACTCCTGCTTCTCGGGTTTACGTTTTCAACAAATATTGAAAGAGATGTTTCAGCCCTCACCCCTGAGTCTAAGGAGGTGTTGATAAATCCTTCGTACACGGGCAAGTACACGACAAGCGATGGTGCAAGAGTCTCTTACACCAGGGGTGTTTTAACAGTGCTTGAGCAGGAGTCCAGCGATGTTATTGTAAGCCGTGTTAAGATAGAGCTCGTGGATACCAGCATATTCCTGATCAAGATGTACAGCTGGATACCCTACATAGTGATCGCAGGTCTCGCCTTAATACTGGCTGCGGCAGTAGCATTTTTAATCAAGCGTTTAAGGAGGAAGGTTGAAAATGCTGAGCCAGTTCGAGTTTAGGTGATCGATTCGAGCAGAATTTTATTAATCAAGCTCCCTGGGCTCTAATGCTTCCTCCAACTGTTTGTTCACGAACATTTCAACAGCTTTGCCAAGCGGCACCAAGCTTCCCGTAGCACCCTCCACCGGCACATAGTATATTTTAACACCGCTCTCCCTTAGCAAGCGGAATGCTCCATAACCTATTCCGAGCACTATTACGGAGTCTACGCCCCGTGAAGTCAGCATCTCTATCACCCTGCTCCCCCTGCCATGCTCATGCCTTACATGGGGGTTCTCAATAATCTCTAGAATCCTGTAATCATTCCCTGCTACCTGAACTATGGCGAAGAAGGGCGCCCGCCCAAAGTGAGGGGTTAAATAGTACTCGCTCCCAACCTTTACCACTGGCGCGGCTACCATGAATGGTTGAATGCTAGAGGACTCACTGCTCATTTCAACCCTGCCTCCCTATTCCTGAGCTCTTCAAGCCTCTTATCTATTTCCTTCAAGACGACTTCGGTTAGGTATTTCCTCAGCTCCTCCAGATACTTTGCCTCATCCTCGTTGCTTACCGGTGGAAGCGGAGTAGTGGTCCACAGCCTGCACCATCCTCTTCCGAAATACCAGCCTGGTCTCTCCCAGGGTGGTAGATTGCTCCACGGCCCTTTTCCAGGATGTGGTTTCCAAGACCTTATCCAACGCCAATCCATTTTTACACCGTATTAGAAATATGTTTCAAATACCTTTATATGTTTAAGGATTTTTCCGCTGAAATAAGAAACATATTTCAATCTACGGACTCGACCCTCCCGACTCCTGTTTCGACGAAACAACCCTAATAGGCTTATGCTCGATGAGCGCTTTAGCCAGCTTAAACCTTGCCTGCTCTAGTATTCGCCAAAAAGTTGTTTTAGACAGCTTCAACCTCTCCGAGGCCTCGTCCGTGGTTAAACCCTGGTAGTGAACCAGTGAGAAAGCCTCGATCTCGAAATCATAGATCTCAACGCACTCACCCGGGTTGAAGCCGGCAACGGGCTTCACAGGCAGGTAGAAAATATCCGTGACGCCCAGGCTACTCTCGACCTGCGCCCTAACCCTATACCGTCCCCAGCGATGACAGCACCGTCTAGGCATGGTTAAACCCTAATTTAAACTTGAAACATATTCCAATAAATATCTTTGCCCCAGCTACTAGGAAATGAGTAATTACTGCTAACAGTCGCGTGCTTTCTGTCCTGGAACATGTTTCAACCAGGATGAGTACTATCCATATGTATGAAAGATACGCTTGCTTTATTAATAGTTGAAGCGTGATCTTAAACCAAGGTGTTTGTATTTTGACAAACGTTTTCATAGTCATGATGTTCCTGCTTTCAATCCTACTAATAGGCGTCGGGTATGGCTTATGGAGCGATACTTTGAAAGCCAACGTCTACATCCACATGTTCCCCGGGTATTTGGAGATAGGGTCCTGGAAGGTTTTCGCACGCTACAGATGTGATGGATGCCTAGGCTATGATTTAACATTCTTGTCGCCAAGCAACGACACCTTACACATACTTATTGGAAGCAGGGTTGTTGAATACTTGTGGATAGGGCTGGTAATAGAGAATAATAAGGAAGCCAGCCTCTACTTGGAGAACATGGAGGTCAAGATCAACGATACTTCAGGAGAATACGAGTTAACCCCAATATCATACCTATATGAGCCTGTTAAAACAGGCATAGGCTACATGCCCTACTGGGGAGGGGTTAGGTGCTCTGACCTACCCGTGAACGGTTACCTAGCAGGGTATCCTGTGCTGGTTAAGCCAGGTTATAAAATGGTTGCATGGCTCTATGTAGAGCTCGGGCTGAGCAATGCTGAGATCACTGTGGAGATAGTTTCAGGTTATTAAAATACACTGTGATGGTTGATTAAACAATTTCTCATAAAAAATAACTAACTTCTTTTTTAAAATGTATTAGATATACGGAAGCTTTATAGGTAGATAAATGCATTTATTATTTAAATGATTAACGAAGGTTTAATGCTTGAGTAATAGAACGCGAATCGACATAGTTGAAAAAATCCTAGACTATATAGCAAGAGAGGAGAAAGCTCTTAAAACCCATATCCTCTATGCCTCAAACCTGAACAGTAGCAATCTTAACAAGTACCTGGAGTGGATGGTAAAGCTCGGTCTTGTAGAAAGGTTTGAAGATAACAGGAACATAGCGTACGCGATCACCCCTAAAGGGATAGAACTTCTTGAAAAGTTGAAAAACATCAACGATGTATTGAACAGTAAGAGGGATTTGCTGAGCGACGAGCTCGTCTTCTACAGGGATGTTTTCAAGAAGACCATGGGCTCGCAGGAGTTCACGGTTTCCTACAGGTCGGTGATAGGTAAAACCGGGTTAACATACATCCACCTCACAGTGGGATACGGGGGTGTTGAACACCTTCTAGTATCTTTAAACGAGGCAGTTGTCTCCCAGTATTTAATTCGAAATCTCGCGTACTCACTGCTTGTCTCAGACGACACGGGCATGCCCTTATTGATTGTTTTGAGAAACAAGAGAATACAAGATGTAGTTGAAAGGCTAGCCTCATCCAATTCTCCGGAGAGAAGGGTTAGGATAATAGTGGTTTAATATGTATAGTTAATACATATGGTTAATACATAATACTTCTGCACTAGTGTTTTAAAAGCTGCTTACAATAACCCAAACCGAAAGGTGTAATGTATGAAATCTATATCAACTATAATGGGCTTAACCTTCATAGGGTTAATGCTCCTAGCTCTAGGAGTGGCAACAGCTATGTGGATGGAGACATTGTGGATAAACACTTATATCGAGACTGGCGAGGTAAGAGTTGCCTGGACCGAGTGGACGTGTTCGGACCAGGGCCCAGACCCCCAGGCTGGCGAACCCTTCCATAACGAGGAAGGTAAGAATGTAGCGCAGTGCATTGTAACGCCGGAGATCTACGATGACGAGCAAAACGTTATCAAGGTTAACATCACACTGGTCAACGCATACCCCGGTTATGCACCGTTCATAACACTATACGCTGGTAATATTGGAACGATACCTGTTAAACTATTGAACTATACTAATCTACAGTACGATGAGGAACCATTGACGGTTTACCTAGACATTCCAGAGGACACTCAGATACATCCAGGCGAATCCCTGCCTATAGGGATACACATAATTGTGAACCAGGAAGCCGAAGAGCTAACAACATACTCGTTCGAACTGGAATTCACGTTCGCACAGTGGAACGAGGTTCCATAGTTTTTCAGAGAGAAATGCTTGCTCATAGCAAGCATTAAACCATAGCGTAACAACGTAATAAGGTGTATTCAAATGAATAAAAGCATAATGTATATGTTAAGCATAGCGCTCGTAGGGGTGTCAGTCCTCGTAGGACTAGCCATGTGGACTGACAGCTTGAAAGCAAACAGCTACGTGTCAACAGGAGAGCTTGATTGGGAGATCGTGCCTGGTCCAACTATCTGGCTGGACGCATGCGGTCTTCCGCCGGGCTATGGAATGTTCAAAGGGAACGACTGGAACGCAAGCCTTCTCCCAATGCCAGGCGCCATCCAGCTCGACAAGGACGTGGGGTGCACTAGCGTCACCCTAATAGATTCTGACGGCGATGGAGACTATGACACAATGAATGTTACCCTAGTGAACGTTTACCCATGGTACTATACTCACATAGCTTTCAAAGTACACAATGATGGGACAATACCTTTGAAAATATGGAGAGTTGTCTTCGACGGACACGAATACTATGAGATAAACGAGGGTGAGCTGCAGCAAGGCGTTGAAGTTGACTTAGACGGTGATGGAAACCCCGACATACTAGTATGGTGGGGAGACAACTTCGGGAAGCAACTACATCCTTGTCAGTCAGCAGACATAAGCTTCGATTTGACAATACTGCAGACAGCTCCACAGGGAGCTTCGCTCTCATTCACAATATACTTTGACGCGATAGCTTGGAACGAGTATTATACTCCGTCCACAGTTACCCCAATCCAAGGGCCAGAGTAGCCCCTGCGAGGCGCGTGTAAATGAGCAGATCTTTTTTTATCGAAAACATCCAATTCATATATTTCTCCCTAGCCTTTTCAGCCCTAATTATTCTGTTCACGGGCAAAATGCTTTACAGTAACGCATACTACTTAATTCCTTCAATGATTTTTCTTATAGGTTTTAGCGTGAACTATTCATACCTGAAAGGGTTGAGCGAGGACTTGTCGCATTCTTTCAACGCTCTATCCTTGATTATATACCTGGCATCTTTCCTAGTAGCAGGCTTGATATGGGGGTTTGGATTAAACACTTTACTTTTAACGCCTCTCACGCTCGCCTTGAGGACTATGCTGGTTTTAACAGCTGTGTTTTTCACGGAGTCTTCCAGAATCCTCCTCACGGTGAAAACCCGTTTACACTCCCACTCTGTTTTTGCCACAGCTGTTTCAGCACTCCCCTTAGCAGTCATATACGCGTATGTTTTCGAGGGCGTGCCCTCCGGTTTAAACTGGGTTATAAAATACCTTGCCTTTGCATCATACAGCACGGTTTTATCGATCATAGCGTGGAGGTACGGGTTTAAAACCTCGTTATTGAACGCATTAACCTATGCTAGTCTCTTCTACCTATCCCCTGTCATACCTGCCTCTACATCTCTTCTTACAAGTGTTCTCACATTAACATTGCAGACTATTCTGCTCTCAGGATCCCTGTACGCCCTGGCTAAGCCTGCCCCGGTCCCTGCAGGATATCGTGCTCGAAAACCTTCTTCAAAAATCTTCTCAATCATGCTTATCGCGCTATCGATTTTACTACTCGGCTCCTTCCTCCTCGGGGTGAGACTGCTAGCAGTGGGCAGTGGCAGCATGACTCCCTCAATCAATATTGGAGATGTTGTTGTAGCAATACCGGTTTCACCCGGCGAGCTGAAAACAGGGGATGTCATTGTTTTCACCGGGGACTCAAGCCTTATTGTTCACCGGATCGTTGAGCCATCAGGCAACAACTGCTTCGTAACAAGGGGGGATGCTAATGAAAGCCCCGATCCTTTGTGGGCTTGCAGCGGTAGCATTGTTGGAAAAGTTGTAGCCGTGATCCCGCTGGTAGGGTTGCCGACAGTTATTCTATTGGGTTTTCTACGCAGCTTCTCCTCACTAGTATCCCTGATGCTTGCTTTATTATCCCTTGTTTACGTTTACTATGTTGTGAAAGGAGTTGTATTGTTTTGAGCAAAATCCTATCTAGAAACCGCTTATTCTCAGGGAAGGTTGTTAAAAGCCTCCTCTTACTTCTCACAGTTGTGTCTATCCTGGTCTTTGCTACCAGTGCTTTCTACCTCGCCGAGAGCTATAGGCTTCAGCCCTACATTACCTACAAGAACTCGTACAAGACAGCGGATATCAATTCCCAACCCTACTACAGCGTCCTCGTTAAGCCCTCGCTAATATATGATTACGCGACTGTGGTGACCTATTCAACAGTCTACCTTTCCCTGGCGGAGAAAGTTGATTATGTCTTCAACTTATCCTGGGCAGTGTACAATAACACAGCGAAAGGCCCGGTTTCAAGCATTACGTACAGTGTTGAACCTGCCCTCTTAATAACTACTTCAACGTGGAGTAAAAGCTTCGCAATAACCCCCGAGATCCTTGAGACGGGCGAGGGGGTTGTGGTTAAAGGCTCCTTCAACATCAGCGAGCTGGAAGGCTTAGTGGACGCTATAGACAAGGAGGTTCGGGTAAGCTCGTGGAGGTTTGACGCAAACACTACTTTGAGCCTCAGGATTCATGCCGCATACTCTACAGGGGTTAACGCTTCCTACGAGTTGAAACCTTTTATAGCGCTAAGCATCAACAAGATATACAATCTCCTGGAAATATCTACAGGCGGTTTGACCTCATCCTACGGTGAAGAAGTTAAGAAAACCATTGAAAACACGATGACCCTCCCATTAGGATTTAGCGTTAGAGTATCCACTGTTAGAAGCGTGGCAACCATTTCAACACTAACCACCGGCTTGCTGGCAGCGGTAATGGGTTACACCTCCCTCAGGTCTTACGGGGTGTTCAAAACACAGGGAGGGAAGAAGTTTAAGAGAAGGATTGTGAAAGCACGTGTAGACGAGTACCGGTTTAAAACAGTCATCGTGGAGAGTGCAGAGGATTTTGACGCGCTGGCTAGGAGGGTTGACGCGCCAGTCATATATTCCGAACAGGATAGGAAATACTACTTGGTAATAGGAGATATTGCATACGTTTACCAGGAGAGTTAAAAAACTATATTGGTTTAACAAACCCCCATTTCTCCAGGGCCCGGGCAAGCTCCCTGTGTGATTCAGCGTATTCGTCGAGAGGTATCCCTTTCACAACGGCTTCGAGCGCTTGTCTAACAGCCATTGCGCCGGCCCTAGGTCCATCAGGGTGTCCAACCACCCCGCCCCCCACCTGGAGCACTATGTTAGTCCCCAACGCCTCGATCACGGGAGGCAGGTTCCCTGGGTGTAACCCGCCTGAGGAGACAGGCATTGCCGGCTTGATATGGTGCATGTCCTGGGGGAGGTGGAACCGGTCCTCCGGATCCGGCGTGAACCTCTCCTCTCTTAATATTCTCGCACACCTTACAACGTCGAGTTTTCCGCCCTCAAGCTTCCCAGCGCCCGCTGTTCCAACGTGGAGCTGGTCAACCCCGATAACCCTGTAAAGCTTTGCCAGCACGAACATGGATATTCCGTGGTAGGGGTTTCTCGTAAAGGATGCGTGCATTGCTCTGTGAGCGTGAACGGCGAGACCATACTCCTCTGCGAGATCCCTGATGTAGTTTAAAACTCCCCAGCCGGACACTACTACGTCAACCATTACGTAGGGATTCCCGTAGTCAGCCACCAGCCTCAGCCTCTTCTCCATCTCCCTGACGTCAGCGGTTATGTTTGCAAACCAGGCCTTCCTCTCACCCGTCTCCTTCTCGACCTTGTCAATAACCTTCATTATAGCCTTGGCCCTTGCCTCGAAGCTACAATACTTCGGGCTTGTCAGGTTTTCATCGTCCTTGATGTAATCCAGACCACCCATTAACAGCTCGGTGGCGAGTTTTTCAACCTCTTCGGGCGAGTAGCCAACCTTCGGCTTCGGAACAGTGCCCACGATCGGCCTGTCTTTAACCTTGAAGATCTCCCTTACCCCTTCAACACCCTTGGAGGGGCCTTTGAAATCTTTGAGAAATCCTCCCGGCAGGTATATATCCTCAAGCCTTAATCCCTCCACCCGTCTCATTCCGAAAACATTTCCCGCAATGCTCGCCAACAATCCTGGAATATTCCCTTCCTCAAAGAGCTCGACCGGGTACGCTATCTTAACGATCCATGAACCATCCTTTAAGTCCAAGAACTCATAAGCCCTCCCGCTGAGCCTCCTAACCCTCTCCCTATCATACCAGTTGTAAATAGTTGTCCATGTACCCGTACTGCTTTCAGCAGCCACTCCCCCCGCGGCATCATCTATTGTGAAGCCCTGGGCTGGCTTAATCCTGAAGACAGCGATTACATGGTTGTCGGGGTCTGGTTTAAACGTTCTATCAATGTACTCATGGTATGTTTCGAAATCGAACTTCTCAGGCATGAGAACGCGCCTCAAGTGTTTGAAAATATATTGTCTACAGGGAATTATAAGTATTATCGGGTTTTGACCCGGGGTGTTTTAAATGATGGAGAAAGTTGTTGGAGGAATACCAGGGAGGTTTGAGTTTCTGGAGCACATGAGCGATGTTTATGTGAGAGCCTATGGGAGGAGCATTATTGAGTTGTTTGAGAATTCTGGGCTGGCATTGTTTGAAGCTATGACGGATACTTCCAAAATCAGCAGGAGTGTTGAAAGGCTTGTGGAGGCCGAGGGTTTTGACCTGGAGAGTCTTCTATACAAGTGGCTTGAGAACCTCCTAGTACTATACTATGCTGAGAGGGTAATGTGTAACCAGGTAGAGATATGGGAGTTTAAAATTGAGAAGAAGGAGGCTGGAGAGGAATACAGGATCAGGGGTGCTTGCAGAGGCGAGGTTTTCAACCCATCTATTCACGAGGCAAGGGTTGAGATTAAATCACCAACCTACAGTTTAATGCGGATTCTCAAGGATGTTGATCAGTGGAGGGCTTACTTCGTGCTTGACATATAAGTTTTAAGCAGTGATTTGCACTGGGGGCAGAAGAATGCTGTTTTCTCGTCAACCTCTCTCACGCTATTGCTGAACCTCATAACACAGGCTCTATTTCCACAATGTTTAAGCCCCAATAAGTGGCCCAGCTCGTGCACAACTTCCTTCACAAGCCTCTCCAAATACTTGCCGGGGTCCGGTTCGTCCCCGTAGAACTCCGGCTTCAATCTTTTCGAGAAGACAACAGCGACTCCTTTAGAAGGGACTGCCTCGCCGAACACGAAGTTCAACCCGTACTCATAACCGTCTAAGTAGCCGATACCGATCACGAGGATTCTCCTACCAGCCTTGAAGACGGCGAAGTGCTTGTCAAGCTGCTCCACCAGGCACTGCGCCACGTACTGAGCCCTCTCCCAGTCGAAGCATTTGAGAGAAGGCTTGAATACCCCGGGCCAAGCATTGATCTCAAGGGTTATGCCGGAATCGGATAGGATGTTTGAAATTCTTGATGCTAAATCCTCCAGGTATTCTGACATCCCGTGGCTGGTCATGGAAACCAGTAGCAACTCCATAAGGGAACACCGTTCAGCCTATTTTTAAGAAAACATGGAGGGTTTAATAAAACAAAGCGAGTGCCGCCGCGGGGACTTGAACCCCGGGCATCCCGGTCTTCAGCCGGGCGCTCTCCCAGCTGAGCTACGGCGGCCTATTAAATCATTAAGATTTCAGGGTTTATTAGTTTTATATTTCAGCTCCCGCATCTTATAAATCATGCTTGGTGTGTTGCAATGCTGGCAGCGATCCTGGCAGGTGGTTATGGTAAGAGGCTGAGACCATTCACTAATGACGTGCCAAAGCCCTTGGTTCAGGTCGGGGATAAGACGCTTGTTGAGTGGCAGATAGAATGGTTGAGGAAGCATGGTTTTAACGAGCTGGTTCTCTTGGTAGGGTATAAGAAGGAGAAGATGATCGAGCATGTTGGTAGCGGCATAAGATACGGGGTGAGGGTGACTTATGTTATCGAGGATGAGCCGTTGGGGACGGGAGGGGCTGTTAAAAATGCCGAACACATCTTGAGCAAGACTGATGTCTTCCTCGTAGTCAACGGGGATATACTTACAGATCTCGATCCCAAACTACTTATCGAGAAGCTTGAATCGACCCGCGGATTACTGGGCGTGATAGCTTCAATACCGCTTCCAAGCCCCTACGGTGTCTTAGAGATGAATGGTGACATGGTCACAGGCTTCGTGGAGAAACCCTTGCTGAGGGATTACTGGATTAACGCTGGAGTATATGCTTTGAAACCCGAGGCGTTAAGGTATTTCCCGGATAAAGGCGATCTCGAAAAAACAGCCTTCCCCGCAATGGCGAAGGATGGGGTTCTAGGAGCAGTGAGATACACCGAAGTGTTCTGGAAAGCGATTGACACTTTCAAGGAGCTGGAGGAAGCGTCGAAAACGCTTATGGAACGCTATAGGAGTGGTTAGGGATCAGGATTTCCGGCTCTCATCACAGCTAACTGCTCAAGAGACCCTCTTGTCATCACTATTTTTAATACTAGGAGTAACCAGTCTTATATAAGCCAGCATCGGGAAGTTTTAAAAACAACAACAAGGAATACACATATTAATGAGCGGCGGTCGTCTAGCCTGGACTAGGACGCCGGCCCTCCAAGCCGGAGATCCCGGGTTCAAATCCCGGCCGCCGCATTTAATCTTCATTAATCTTCAATGGTGCATGTCTCAATGTTTTTATCATGGGAGGTATGCAACATTATTTTCCAGAGGTAGGGGTAGGCGGATTCTACGAGATTATGAGAGCCTTAACAGGCTTTTAACTGAAGGAATCAATCTGTTTTTAAGACGAGTGTTAGCGGATCATTCGCTTTTACCCAGGGGTTAAATGAAATCTATTTCCGAATCTCTCATCTACTATGAGGACCTCTTCAAACCCCGCTTCCTTAAGCTTCTCCCTCATCTTGCTGATTATAGTGTTCCACAATGTGTTGTTTATGAATTTACAGAACAAGCAGCTTGGCTGGGAACCCGTGAAGTCCACGTAGACAGTTATTTTTCTTCCATCGTTTGAAATCCTGAAACCTGTGACCAACCCGCTGCTTACTACATCTACGTCGAAACCTGGGACTTCGATGCCTGATAACACCTTCTCAGCTAGCCTTGCTTTTTCATCCATAAATATGAACACCCGTCCCGCTTGATATTCAGAGATTAGGTTTTTAAAGTATTAATCACGACTTTTAAAAGAAGATAAGCGAGATCACTTTTTCATAATTTCTTCTCAACAAGATACTTGTAATCGGAAGTGGTCGAACAGCGCATCTAGAATAATGCCGGCTTCAAAAAGAATTGGTGGATGATGGCTTCCCCTAACTCTCAAGGGCTTTGCGTATTATGCGGTAGAGTTCTCTAGGGTTTTCAAAGAATAGTTTTATAAGCTTCTCCATAGGTTCGTCGATGAAAATGTTAAGCTTTACGGGATAAATGAACATTCTCGCGATCATTTCAGCGGATGATGAAGACCCATATACGTTGGAGACGATGTCTCTGAAAGTCCATGGCTCCTCTAGGAAGAGTTCTGCACAGTCTTTGCCGGCCGTTCTACGGCAATAGATATTCAGCGTGTGGATCAATCCCGGTGCAACGCTTCTAACATAGGCTTCAATATTATTCACTAAAACATCTTTAACGCTCCCGCTCACTTCCCCCACCCAGCCTCTGTTTTGCAAGCTTGGCTAAATCCCGCGAATATGAGGCCAGTTTGCCCATATCCTCGCTCTTGAAACCTATCACTTGTGGGTGGAAACCCTGCCTCCAGACCAGGAATTCAGGATGTAGCTCCCCGTTACCCTCACGTTTAAAGTATACCCGAACCACTAGGTCTGAAACAGCTTCAAGGGTCTTATTCCAGTAAGGATCTATCCTTGCAAAGTAGTTTACGACTATCTTGCCTTTGTTTTTAAGCCAAACCATAAGGTTTCTATGGTTTATCCAGAAATCGCTGAAACCCTTGTAAGTAGCGGCGAGAACCTCTCCTCCGTGAAACACGACTATTTCAGGGTTGACACTCTCGATCAAATCAGCCAGTAGCATCATTAGGTGTGATGGAGAATATGCAGAAGGGTTGAAAGAAGCTATATGCAGATACTTCTTTAAGACTTCCCTGGCAAGCTCTGCCTCGAAGTTAAGGTAATTCTGCATAATTCCTGTTAACAACTCCTCAATAACGTCCGGAGAGTATAGGAATGTTACGAATAATATTTTTGAATCATTCGTTATCGCTAAATCTACTAGGGGTAGCAGTGTTAACGGCGTTCTACCCCATGAAGGATAACTTACAAGCAGTGTATTCCCCGTTTTCAACGAGCCTCCTAACCCTTCTAGAAACTCTTTAATAGTCGTGGATAGTTTCTTGACCGGGCCGGGGCAGATTTCCCCAGGCTTAGGGGGCTTAAAAACCCTTATTCCCTTCCCCTCTATGATTACGAACGGTATTTCAACGGTCTGGAGAGGGAGGCCGCGGATTTTCCTCAACTCCATAATACGAGAGAGCATCCCGCGTTCAACCCTATGCTTCAAATATATCACGGCGTCAGCGACGAAATCTATAGGACGAGTTTCAACATTTTCACCTCTTGCTTCAACCTCAGCTAACACTACTAGTAGTCCTATAATCGAGCTCGTTAACTGGTAAAAAAAGTTTAGCAGTATAGCCCTATGCTCTTCCCTTTTCTCCGTTAGTTCTAAAACAGGGTTTACCGAGTCTAAAACAACCACGTCAAAGTCTTCCCTCTCCAGTAAGCTGGCGAATTCTTTTAGAAAACTCTCAATGGATACAACCGGTAGTTTCACGAACTTGAAAAATCCTTTCTCCTCGGCACTCTGAAAATCCACCCCGATCTTAGACATGTTCTTGTAAAGCTTTCCCTTATCCTCGTAGAATGTCACGTAGAGGCACTTTTTACCGAGTCTCATGTTAGCGTAACATATCTGTGAAGCCAGGGAGGTTTTTCCAGAGCCAGGATGTCCTGCTATAAGTAGCATGCTATTCGGAAGAATAGGACCGATTAAATCATCAAGCTCTGGTGAACCAGTAGTATACTCGGCCTCCTTGTTCAGCATTCAGGACCGCCACTCTCTTTTAAAATATTTCTCGGATCTCAGTTAAAAGCTAACAGACAATTTCCTGAACGCTAAACCCCCGCAGTCCATTACACGGGCCTATGTTGATCAGTACTTGTCACGAAGTGAAAGCCTCACTACGACGGCAGTTCCCCATACTTTTCTACAAGGTTAACCGGTATTTGCCTCCCTGGAGGAGAATACGTTTAGGATTGTTGTGAAAACCTTCTCTGTAAGGCTCGTCAGCGAGTACAATTTAAATTTCCCCTCGCGTTTATACTGGACTAGCCCAGCCTTAAGTAGTGTTTTAAGGTGGTGTGAAACCAGGGTTTGATCAAGGCCTAGCACATGAGATATAATGCACACTGGCAGAGACCCGTTCAGGTATAGTAGCGAGAGGATTTTAAGCCTCGTAGGGTCTGAGAAATGTTTGAAAATGTGATTTAACTCACTAAGCCCCTCTCCAGGTATTTTAATCTCTAAACTAGGGTTTAGCGGTATTGCCTCGCTAATCCTGCACGCTCCCCTATCCTTTAACTCTTTAAGGATTTCGGAAACCTTCAACGATCTAGCTATCAAATCCTTAATCCCTTGGTAATCCAATATTTCAGACTGTCTTAAAAAGAAATGCGTGTTGAATCACTCTGCAATATCTCCATTGTAACGTATCGCTTCCCCGGGACAGACCTTCTGGCAACCTCTGCACATTTCTACACAGTTATCTGGGTTCACCACTAACGGCTTTCCATCTTCTCGAAGACCGTAAACGCCGTGTGGGCAGAAATTCAAGCATGAGAGGTAGCCAGTACACTTCTCGTAGTCTATGACTGGGTACCAGTTCCTCGCCACCATCCCCACCCGGTTTAAAGCGCGTTTTCAATTGCTTTAACAGCCTCTTCCGTCGACATGTTCCTTATTTCAACACCAACGAATTTTGACTCGTCGAACCCGAGTTCCTTAAACACCCAGCCGAACATTTTCTTCTGCATGACGGGGTCGCAACCGGCTACTATAACTTTGTCAATGTCTTCATTCTTGCTTAGCAAGACTTTCCAGAAGCTTCCATCTATTCGAATAGAAGGGATGCGTTTAAGACGATAATAAGACCTCTTTCAGAGCTCTTACCTTTCTTAAGACATCTGAGGATTGTCAGATATTGGATGGGATATTACGATATGACGCCAGATCATCATCCAATTTATGGCCCCATAGAAGGATTTGATAACCTGTTTATAGCTGCTGGCTTCAGCGGGCACGGCATGATGCTAGGACCAGTGACAGGAGAAGTGATATCGAGCTGGATTGTTGAAGGCAAGCCTTCGCCATCAATAGCTCAAAACCTTACGTTGAAGAGGTTTGAAAGAGGAGCTCTCGTTAAAGAGTTAGCGGTCATAGGTTAAAAACGTTTGTTAGCGTTAACACGTTCACACCTAGGCATGTCATAACTTTTAAGATACATTAAATTCATCTTTTACTTAAAATAATCACGTCTCTATTCAATGAATGCATTGATATATGAAAACAAAGGTTTCAGTTATGCTTATAAACCCAACGCTAGGAATAATATGTACACGTCTTATGGTGAAATCCAATGGGTGTGAAAATCTGGGATTCTATAAATAGAGTTCCCGGAGGTTTAATGGTAATACCATTAATATTAGGCTCCTTAACGAGAACGTTTTTCCCACAATTCCTCGACATGGGCGGTTTTGTAACAGCGCTCTTTAAGAACAGCGCGTTGCCGTTGATAGCTTTGTTGATATTTGCTACAGGAGCCAACACCCCTCTTAGACTTTTAGGCATCGTTGGAGCTAAAGCAGGAGCTCTGTTAGCTGCAAAGACCTTCATCCCAGGTCTTCTAGTGATACTGTACGGATTTGCTGTAGGCAGAGCTGAAATCTTGCCGGGCCTAGGACTCTTGGCTTTGATCTCCGGCACGATAAACTCGAACGGCGGCTTATGGATTGCATTGGCAAGCAAATATGGCAACCAAAGCGACGTTGGCGCTTATATAGCGTCAGCACTAAACGATGGTCCGTTCTTCGCCATGTTGTTCCTAGGACTTTCCGGACTAGCTCAGATACCCGTGCAGTATATTGTTGCAGCAATACTGCCTTATCTGTTAGGATTGGTATTAGGAAACCTAGATCCAAAGATAGGTGAGATTTTCAAGCCAACATCCAACATAACCATACCGTTTTTCGCGTTCTCCCTTGGAGCAGGAATAGATATAATGACGTTGGGCTCGGCTGCTAGCGGCGGTTTAATAATAGGCATGTTGAGTTTATCCACAGGCCTATTAGGATACCTGTTCTATAGGGCGTTGTTCAAGAGAGACACCAATCCAGGCGTTGGTGCAGCAATCGGAACGACTGCTGGAAATGCTGCAGCGGTACCAACTATGATAGCTGAAGCAGATCCCACGTTTAAACCGTTCGTAGCATCCGCTTCTGCTGCAGTAGGTTTTGCTGTACTGTTCACAGCGATATTTGCTCCCATATTGACCCATTACTTAGCAAGCTACCATAATAAGAAGAACGCGCGATCAAACAAATAGAAGATAAAAGGTTTTGCACATGAAGAAGAGATTTTTTAGAAAAGTTCTCATAATTGCAGATGATTTTACAGGCGCTAACGACACAGTCGCGCAGTTTGCAAAATTAGCACTACCAAGCGTAACCGTAATTCGTTCTTCGGCGTGCACCTCAAGCTATTTGAGAAGTCTTGCTGACGAGTACGACGTCATTGCTATAAATACTGATAGCAGAGCCTTGGACCCTAGAGAGGCATATAAAGCGATATACAGCCTGTTTGAAAAAATAAATGAAGCGTTCGACGAAGCTGAAGATCTACTGATATATAAGAAGATAGATTCTACTCTAAGAGGCAACATAACCGCAGAATTACAAGCAGTGTACGATTCCTTCAAACCACAGCTCATATCATTTGCGCCAGCCTATCCTAAACAAGGTAGAACTACGTTAAACGGCATACACTTAGTGAACGGAGTACCAGTAGATCAGACTCAATTCGCTAAAGATCCTAGAAATCCAGTCAAAAGTTCTTACATACCTTCATATTTTGAAGACGTGTTTAAGGAAAAATACAAACATATCACAATCGATGAGCTTCGATCAGACAAAGCTAGCGATATGATTGAGAGATACGAAGTCCTATCGTTTGACATCGAGAATGACAATGATTTGAAGACCTTAGTAAACTGTGTATTAAGAACGGACAAGAAGGTAATATGGGTTGGATCAGCGGGTTTAGCTGAACATTTAGCTTACACGACAATAGTGGGGAGAACGCGTGGAAAGCCTGTACTTGTAGCCATAGGAACGCTCAATAACGTGACCAGGATCCAGGTGAGTGAGCTTACGAAAGCGCTGAACTGTAAGCTGTTGTTGATCAATTTAAAAAGTTTGCTGGACGATCCTGAATTGGAATATAAACGATTGAAAGATGACATAGAAGTAGGTCTTAAGGAATCCTCAGAGATCATACTGACTACTAGTTATACGCAAGAACAAGTCAAAGATGGTGAGCTGTTAGCTAATGAGATGGGCATAGGACTTTCACAATTAGGAGCCCTAATAGCAAAGAACATGGGAGAGCTCATAAATATGATAGTATCGGATTATGGAATAGAGAGATTCAGTGGCATATTTGCAAGCGGAGGAGACATAGCCTTGGCTATAATCAATAAGCTCAACATAGACTTCGTTTCTGTCATAGGCGAGATCGAACCCGGTCTTCCGTTACTGAAGCACAAGAACTCGTACATCGTTACGAAAGCTGGAGGATTTGGAAAAGAAGATACGCTTATTAAAACAGTAGTTCGTATTAAGAGTTTGGCGAGAAGACATGAGTGAAGTCAAAATAGCTATAACCATGGGAGATCCAGCTGGTTCAGGTCCAGAGCTAACCATCAAAGCTTTGAGAAAATTAGCTCCAACATTTGAAGCAATCCCTATTCTTATAGGCGACTTTAACGTTTTTACAAAAGCTGCTTCAATAGTAAACGCAAAAGATTTGGTCTTTGTGAAGGTAGAACACCCAAGAGAAGCGGTTAAAGCTCCTTTCACTGTAAACGTCATCGATCTAAACAACGTCAAATTAGAGGAGCTCGTTTATGGAAAGCCGTCTCCGATGGGCGGCAGAGCTTCATATGAGTGTATAGTCAAGGCTGTAGATTACGCTGTTAAAGGGGAAGTGGACGCCATAGTGACAGCTCCTATAAGCAAAGAGAGCTTGAACATCGCTGGTTATAAGTATCCAGGTCATACTGAATTGCTGGCTGATTTAACAAATTCTAAAGAAGTTAGGATGATGTTGGTCGCTAGGCATTTGAGAGTAGTTCACGTGACTACACATGTTTCGTTGAGAAAAGCCATAGATATGATAAAGAAGGATAGAGTGCTGAGAACGATCGAAATAACAGACGATTACTTGAAGAAATACTTCGGCATAGAGAGACCTGTACTTGGGATTGCAGGACTCAATCCACATGCCGGTGAAGGCGGATTGTTTGGTGATGAAGAGATAATCGAGATAGTTCCTGCAATCAATGAGGCAATGAACAAAGGCATAAATGTTAAGGGACCCTATCCTCCAGACTCCGTGTTTTACAGAGCGTATTATAACAAGGAGTTCGATGCAGTAGTAGCCATGTACCACGATCAAGGTCATATACCGTTGAAAATGGTTGGATTTATGGAAGGAGTGAACATCACTCTTGGCTTGCCGATAATAAGGGTTTCTCCAGATCACGGAACAGTATGGGGTAAGGCGGGCACTGGTAGAGGAGATGAAACCGCTACATTAGAAGCGATAAAAATAGCAACAGAACTCGCTAAAAGGAAAAAGAGTTGGTCCTAACTTTTCCTAAAACATCGAACTTTAACTATAAATTAGGAAACTCTTCTTTTGGCTTGAAAGACAAAGCTTTCATTCGTAAATTTCACTTTCACTCAAGTCTCTGAGAGTATGGAAAAAACTTCCACAAAAGCTTATGTATAATGACTATCGAGCTCTTTATGGTGATTTCAATCATGAGTTGTACTAAAGCTCAAATAATAATCCTGCTTGAAAAGATAAAAGACGAATTGAAACACGAAGATGATAAGGCGATTACACAAACAGTTGATGGAGGCTTTATATTAGCAAGAGACATGGAAGACGCTCCAGAAGTTATCACCGTCTGTCGCACACAGCTGTGGGTGAATAACTGCGAAGTCGATCTTCTTATTCCGCCTAAAATAGTTGACCACTTCGAACGGGTTCACTTTCTGGAAGGACATGTTCCCTGGCAGACACACATTATCAAGCTCTTCATATGAATCACAATTCACTTGTATATCGATTTAAGTATAAAAGCCTTGCGCTCCCCAAATGTTTTAACCCGGGTAGGGTAATAATTGCTTAAACAGGGATTGATTTGAAAATACTTGTCTTATCCGATATCCACGGAAACCTGGACGCGTTGAAAACAATTCTCGAGCACGCTCCAAGCTGGGATGAGCTGTGGGTTCTAGGAGACCTCGTAGACTATGGGCCCGAGCCAGGTGAGGTAATAGATTTTGTCAAATCCCTCGGTCCCAGGCATATTCTCCGCGGAAACCACGACCACGCCGTTGCCTACGGGGTTGACTGCGGGTGCGGCGAGAAAACCCACGACCTCAGCATTTACACGAGGATTAAAATCTCGGTTAAAATGATTAGTAGAGAGCAGGTTGAATGGCTTAGGACCCTAAGCCCTGTTGAAAGAGTCGCCGATAAAGGATTGGAGGCTGTTCTAGTCCATGGGAGCCCTCGAAACCCGCTCTACGATTACATGCTTCCCACGCTCCCCCCTGAGGATTTAAGGAGAATGCTCACCCCGCCTCCTCTCTCACCATATGGGTTTAAGGGGATGGTCACAGGGCTAGTGGTTTCAGGGCATACCCACATACCTATGGATGTAAGAGTCGGCGACACGAGAATAGTTAACCCCGGTAGCGTTGGACAGCCAAGGGACGGCGATCCGAGGGCGTCCTGCGGCCTACTCGATAGCGAGACCATGGAGTTCAGGATCATCAGGTTTAAGTATGATGTTGAAAAGACTCTCTCCAAGCTTAAAGCATTGATAACTGATCAAGCAATCTACCAGAGGCTTGCATCCATATTGTTAACAGGCAGGGTTTAGATTCAATGATTAATTATGGTTTAAACACTAATTGATTTAAAGGTAAAGGAATGAGAGTAATGGGTTTGATGACCAAGAATGTTTTAGAGAGAAAAGGATACAGCTTCATATTCTTCACAGACCCTCCGGTAGAACCCTCATATTCTAGCTTAAAGTTTAAAGACGTCCTACCCGAGTTCTCATCAATAGAACTGGGCGATAAACCCCTCTACAAGCACCAGCTGGAAGCATATGAATCATTGATGAAAGGCCTCAACGTGTTGTTGAAAGCTGGGACAGGTAGCGGGAAGACCGAGGCATGGATGCTGTATGCTTTAAACAGGATTAGAGAGGATAAAAGGTTCAGGACCATAGCCCTGTACCCTACTCTCGCGCTGGCTAACGACCAGATTAGGCGGATTGAGAAATACGTGGGCCTCGTCGGCGGTAAGAGCATTCAAATAGACAGTGTTAAGAAGGAAGAGTATGTTAAAAAGCATGGGTTGCCATGGCTCAGGGAAGCCGTAGGCTCCTCAAACATAATCATCTCCAACCCAGCCTTCCTGATGCATGATTTGAAGAAATACTTGTTAAGAAAGACGCAAGGGATCCTGGCCGGCTTATACAGTAAGCTCGACTTAATAATCATTGATGAACTCGACTTCTACGACCCGAGAAGCCTAGCCCTCTTAATGGGTGTGTTGCAAATACTCAGCGATATAAGCGATGTTAAGCCCCAGGTAGCGGTGCTGACCGCAACCCTCTCCAACCCTGAGGACATGGGGGATTTCTTGAAGAAGGCCACGGGACGGGATTACCGGGTAGTTGAGGGCGAGGCGTTCAGGATCACCAACCACTACTACATAGTGCTAGGCAAGAATATGAGGGAAGTCTACAATAGTGTTAGAAGATTGTGGGGTGAGGCGGTCAAGGCGCATCCCGAACTAGCTAATTACACCAAGTTCGTCGAGGATTACTCATTGTTTGAGAAAGAAGCATACAGGATAGTTTCAATACTTGAGGGTCTCGGCTTCGATGTTCCAAGCATTAGTGTAAACCCCGCTGAGATAGTGTCGGAGTTTTTCAAAGATGACTACGTAACACTGGTTTTCACAAGGAGTATTAGCTCTGCCGAAGAGCTTGTAAGAAGTATTAAACAATACGTTGGGGAGGACGCACCGCTCGCAAGCCATCACCACTTAATCTCCAAGGCGAAGAGGGAGGAGGTTGAGGAGAAGGCGAGGAGAGGGCTGGTTAAAGTAGTGGTGTCTCCGAGGACCCTTTCCCAAGGTATAGACATAGGGACTATAAGGAGGATAGTCCACCTCGGACTCCCGGACGATGTTAAAGAGTTCTATCAGCGGGAAGGGAGGAAGGGGAGGAGGAGGGAGCTGGGATATGCGGAGACTGTAATAATCCCGTGTACGAGATGGGATAGGGAGCTGTTGAATAATGGTCTTGAAACCCTTCGCAAATGGCTCGGTCTTGGGATCGAGAAAACCCTTGTTAACGAGGAAAACCTCTACATATACCTATTCACGGGGATTGTTAAGCTCAAGTCACCGTGGTATCGGAAAGAGTTGAATGAGCTTGAGAAGAATGCGCTGTCTAAGGCGGGTGTGTTGCTGAAGGACAGGGTTAACACGGAACTGCTGGACTGGGTCTTCGAGAGGATGAACTTCTACGAGTTCGCCCCGCCATACGGAATTAAAAGGTATATCGAGAGGAGCGGGGAGCTTAGACCGCTTGAACCGATTGGACATGTTGACTTGATCGAAAAGTTCCAGCCAGGATGCATCGACTACTCCGAGGACGCGCTAGTGGTTTCCATAGAGTATGGGAGAACATCAAGGCTTGTCAAAAGCGTGATAGAGAAGCCGATCAAGGACATAGACTTTTACTCCCACGATGCTTTATCAATAGCGGCGGAAGAGTACAAGTACTGGAAGATGAACTGGGGCGAGAAGCCATCACTCGTCAAGGATCTTTTAACGGGAAGAATAACGAGCGAGGAGCTCTGCGTGGTTTATGTCCCCAGGAACGGTTTCGGCAGGTATAGGAAGATACCTGAGAGATGTATTTGGACTGTGAGGTCTGAGAAGCCCAGGTACGTGCGCGTTGACAACACGCCACTAGTCTTTTACGATAAGAAGACCATTTACGTTCCTACGCCGACAGGGGGCGAGTACAGGGATTTCACATATGGCTACATATACGAGGTTGAAATAAGCGAGGACTCCGAGCTCCTCAGGCTGGCGCTCGCGGCATTAATGGTCCTGCTCAGGAGGCTCCACGGAATAGCTTTCGAGACAATAATGTACGATGTCGTCAAGCTAGGGGAGTACAAGTACTTCTCGCTCCACGAGCCCGTAGCGGCCGGTATCATAGACAGGCTTGACTGGTTGAGCGTTAGAAGGGATGTTGAGAAATACGTTTTCGACGACTTAGACAGGATTCTAATATCCGAGATAGACGATATTGCCTACTCAACCCTAGTCTCCCTGAAGTTTAACTGGAGCCTTGTGAAAGCGGAAATGCTCAGGGTGGTTGACTACATCCTGGCCAAGGAGAAGATCCGGGCAGTGATAGAAGGCGTTGAGACACTCATACCGAGACCCAGCCCAGCGTTGAAAACCCTTTCACTCAGCATCATTAGTGAAGTACTGGATGAGGATTCTCTCTCCCCGAGCCTTCTCGTGGCGCTAGCCTACTATGACGGGGGCTTGTCAAGAGCGGTGGTAGAGCTTTATCCCCCAATACCTTACGTTAAACCCCCGCAAGCAATACTAGAGTTTGAGAGAGAGGTCCTGGATAAAATCCTCTACGAGGACTTCAAGCTTGTCGTCGAGGACAGGGGCATGGTTCTCAAGCAGTTGAGAACTGCTAACCTAAGGATGCTTGCAGGATTCATTGAAAAAGAGCCTGGTAAAGTTGTAGACCTGCGTGAAAAATCTGCTGACCTCTCTGTTAAACCATTCACTCCTGAATCCTTGTTAACAGGTGAGGAGAAGGAGCCGAGGATTGAGCCAGCTGATGTTCAGCTGGTTTTGAAAGAGGCTAGGGAGAGGAAGGAATTATCCGAGAGCATGAAGAATGTTATCCAAAGATTTATGGCTAGAAGGGCGCGGGCTGATTACATAGCATACCTAGTTCTAAAGGAGGTTGCGGGCAGGAAGGGTGTAGTGGATAGAAGCAAGACCGGTGTCATCTAGCTCCCAGCCTAGGAGACGTCTAGGACTATTTGACCAAGGCTACGACCGTGTTTAAGCTCTTTCAACGCTTCATTAGCCTCCTCGAGCTTGAAGGCTTTAACCTCAGGCTTAATCCCGTGCTTAACCGCGAGCTGGAGGAACTCGGACACATCCCTTCTCGTCACGTTTGCAACAGTCTTAACCTCCCTCTCCTCCCAGAGTAGCCTATACTCAAGCCTCTCTATAGGGGTCATGTATATCTCGCCTAGTACGACCCTGCCTCCCTTGTCAACCTTCCGCAAAGCTTCCACGAACACTTGTGAAGCCGGTGCATAAACTATTGCAGCATCAAGTTTTGACGGCGGTTCATCAACCGTTCTCCCAGCCCACTCAGCCCCGTTCTTAAGCGCGTGCTCTATTTTCCACGGACTGCTCGTGAAAACGTAAACCCGTAGCCCCAGCTTCCTAGCTGTTTGAAGCATTAAATGCGCCGCGCTCCCGTATCCGAACAAGCCTAACACCCCGTCCGAGCCCACGAGGCCGGTTAGTCTTAAAGACCTGTAGCCTACGGCTCCGGCGCACATTAAGGGAGCTGCTTCAAGCTCACTGAGCCCTCCGGGTATTTTATGAATAAACCTGTAGTGTGCCACCATGTATTCAGCATAACCCCCGTTTACAGAGTAGCCTGTGAACAATGCTTTATCGCAGAGGTTTTCCAAACCCCTTTTACAATACCTGCACTCACCGCATGCGTAGTACAGCCATGGAACACCCACAAGCTCGCCAGGCACCACGCCTTCAACAGCGTCTCCAACCTCAACGATTCTCCCTATCACCTGGTGCCCAGGGATTAATGGGAGTCTTGGAGGAGGTAGCTCGCCCTCGACTATGTGGAGGTCTGTCCTGCAGACGCCGCATTTCGATATTTTTATCAAGACTTCCTCGCTCCTCGGAGAAGGGGTTTCAACGTTAACGTATTCCAGGGGATTGGTTTCAACAGGGGCTGGGTTACGCAGGAGCATTGCCTTCATAAGTTAAAATACACCTGTCTACTATAAGGGTTGAAGGGGGTAATTAATTGGTTTCACTAGCCAGCACGAACGTTTACTTTCTACAGGAAGTTTCAGCGGTGCTGTTGCTTGCAATACTTGCCTTCATACTGCTAGCCGGTGTGAAAGGGTGGAGGAGGTATGTGGTCACCTGGCTCAGCCTCGTGTTAATCATCCTCCACTACACGGTAATTAGCATAATATCGAAGTACGCTAAGGTTACAGTGCTCCCTTTAATAGTGGTTGAGCATGATTCATACGGGGGTAGCCTATACGTAGACTACGGGCAGCTAGCGATTCTAACAATCCTTATAGTTTGGAGGAGGGAGATTTACGAGAGAATTAAGAAAATAGCCAACAAACTCAGGGCAGGGAGGGGTGGGCTTGAGAGTTCTCAAACTGGAGGGGTTGGTGAAGGCCTGGCTGAGGAAAAGAGTTAACAGGTTCACGGTTGAAGTAGAGGTAGATGGTTCCCCGGTGAAGGCTCATTTAACCAATACCGGCAGGCTTCAAGAATACCTGGTGAATGGGAGGAAATCCCTCCTCGCCAGGATTAAAGGCCCCAGGCTCAGCTACAGGCTTATTGCTGTTGAAGATGGTGATGGATACGCTGTGGTAGACACTATCAGCCAGCAAAGGGTTTTCGAATCACTGGTACGGGACAACTCGATTCCATGGCTTAAGGACTGCTTCATCGTTAAGAGAAACTATAGGATTGAGGGAGAGGTTATAGACTACCTTATCGAATGCCACGGTCTGCAAAGGCTTGTAGAGCTCAAGAGCAGTGTCTTGAGAACAGTAGATAACTACGCATCATACCCGGACTGCCCTACCGATAGAGGAGTGAGACAGATTGAAACCCTTGCACGGTTCGCTGAGAAGTACAAGCCCCTCGTCGTGTTCATCGCGGCTCTTCCACGCGTCAAAGGGTTTAAACCGTTCTGCAGGGGAGACCCAAGGATACTTGAGGCCGTGATGAATGCTTCCATGAAAGGAGTGGTTTTCAAATCCATTAACACGTACATGGTTGACGAATCGGGCTGGATTGTTTTAGAGAACCCTGACCTTCCTGTACTGCTTGAGTGTTAGGGAGAAGTGCCGCCGCCGGGATTTGAACCCGGGTTTCCCGCACCCTTCTCGAACGGACCTAGGGTGTCACGGGCTCGAGAGGCCCGCATACTTGACCGGGCTATACTACGGCGGCACCTAGGTATTCGTTTAATAGTTAATGGGGGTTTAAAACCTTGCTTAACCTTGTCGGAAGAGGACTGCTTACTTACCGCTGTCAGGCTTGGGAGGGGTTACACTAACCTGCCCCTGATACTTCCCCTCGTAGGGCTTGTAGACAGGGCTGCTCGTCCTTAAGAAGACTATGTGGAGGAACCGTTGCAGAGGGTAAACCCTCACCGGGACATTCCCGCCTATAACTTCAATGGTAATGTTCCCCTTGAAGCCAGCATCTATCACGGTTGGAGGGATGAACAGGTTGAGCCTGGCGAAAGTACTCCTCAAGTTGACGAGACCCACCAGGTCTATCGGCATCTCAACCCATTCAAGAGTTGTCGCCAGGACGTGCTCGTGAGGATTTATCACGAAGCCCTCGTCACCAACCTCTACACACTCCAGGAAGTCTCCCACGTTAACCAGCTTGGAGTCTAGAATGCTCCCGTTGGCCTTGAACCTGCAGAACGTGTTGCCAAACCTCAGGTCCACACCATTCTCCCTTACCGTGTCCTCGTAGAGAGGGCTTATAGCGAGGAGTTTTTTCTCAAGGTAGACTTTAATATCCCAGTCGCTCAAAATCATTCAAAACACCCTTTGGCAGCATCTAAGGGGTATTTATAGAGCCTGTTCATTTAAAAACAATATTGAAGCAGAAAGGAGAAAAACAGGGTAGGGTTATTCCCCAACCTCCTCCAGTGGCGGGGCAGGAGGCCTCCCGAGAGCTTTCCCGATGGCTATCAATACTAGGAAGGTGATCACTCCTACAAGGGCGCCGATCACGGTATCCCCGATCCCGTACGGCTGACCAGCAAGCCTCCAGTAGACTCCGGCAATGCTCCCGGTAATTATCGCAGCAATCCCCGCTTCCTTAGTGACATACTTCATTATCAAGCCCAGGGCGAAGGGCGCGAAGGGTCCCGCGGATCTCAGCATGAACGCGAAAGTGTTGATCGTCACTATGTCGAACCTTGTCAAGGCTGCTGAAGCTGCTAGTACGCCTACAACAACTACTCCTAAACGGGTCAGGATCAGTATTTCCTTGTTGCTAGCGTTTTTCCTAATGTATCTCTTCCATATGTCGACAGCGAATATTGAAGCTGTCCCCAGCATGTCTGAGTCAGCGCTGGACATGGTTGCTGCTAGAATGGCGGCTAAGGCTATTCCTGCAACAGGCTCGGGCGCGTATCCAAGCATTACCTTTGCATATGCTTCGCTAGCATTTATGCCTGGAAGCTCGGCCAGCGCTATCAGTCCGATTAAAGCTGGTATGAAGGCATACACGCCCATTAAGACTCCCGAAAGTATTGATCCTTTCAGAGCGATTTTCTCATCCCTGGACGCAAGGGCTCTCGAGGCCATTTCAGCACCGGTTATGAAAGATACTATGTACATGAACGTCAGGTTCAGAATATTGTTGTATCCCAGCTTGAAGAAGTCTAGGTGTCCGGCAGGCAGCCTTGCAACAACGCTTTCCCACCCTCCTGCGTTGGCTAGTATAAACGGTATTGCGACAAGCATTCCCAGGGTTATCATGAGCCACTGCACGAAATCCGTCATCACATCAGCCCATAACCCGCCGAGAATAGTGTAGAGGATGGTGATGATTGTTGCTAAGAGCACGCCGGTTTCGAAGGAGAGGCCTGTTAGGGCTGAGAAAATAGTTCCCGACGCAAGTATTTGCGAAGCCGTCAGGGTTGTGAGAGATATCATTTGAAGAATGGAGGTAGTTAGGTGGGAGGGGGCGCCGAACCTTTTAGATATGACTTGTGGAAGGGTCCAAGCACGGGTTTTCCTCATGTAGTAGAAGACGTAGCCAACGGGTATCATAGCTATTCCAGCTGTCATAATATACCATCCGGCGGACAGCCCCCATGCCCCGTACGCCCTAGCAGCCACGCCCACGGTGCTTCCTCCGCCGATGTTATTGGCTGAGAGCGACGCAGCCACGAATAATAATCCTACCCTTCGGCCAGCTATTACAAGGTCTTCAGCAGTTTTCACCTTATACCTAGCAGCGTAGAACCCGACCCCAAGCATTAGTAACAGGTAGGCTAGGACAACTATTAAGGCCCAGACATACATAGGACTCACAATTAATATTGGGATGGCTTTATTTTTAAAACTTGTTGTTTAAGGATGGGGTCACAGGTTCAGCAGGTTCTTACCAGACTGTTTCTCGAAAACATGTAGCTTATCCACGCGGAAACTGATCCAGACCTCCTCCCTGGAGGCCACCTCTGCTTGCTCGGGAGGAATTATAGCTGTTAAACGAGTGTCTGCGATTTTCAAGTGGGCCACTAGTTCACGCCCAAGCTTCTCAGTATACATCACCTTCCCTGGAAAGCTTCCTTCTTCCTTGAAAACCGATACTTTAACATGCTCCGGCCTCACGCCCAAAACTATCTCTAACACCTTCTTCTCAGCCGCAATCCTACCGTAGGCTTCCGGGAGCTTGTACTCTCCGAACTCGCATAGAACTGTGCCTGTTTCAAAATCCTGCATCCTACAGTTAAACATGTTCATAGGCGGGCTTCCAATGAAACCTGCTATGAAAGTGTTCAACGGCTTCTCATAAATCTCCTCAGGGGTTGCCACCTGTTGGAGAACGCCGGACGACATCACACCCACTCTGTCGCCCATGCTCATAGCCTCCACCTGGTCATGGGTAACGTAAACCACGGTGCTCCTGAACTCTCTCTGTATCTTCTTGAGCTCAACCCTCATCAAAACCCTCAACTTGGCATCAAGGTTTGAGAGAGGCTCATCCATTAAGAGTAGCGGCGGGTTCCTGATTAAAGCTCTCGCTAAGGCAACCCTTTGCCTCTCCCCACCGCTCAACTGCGCCGGCTTCTTAGACAATAAATGTTGAATACCTAGGATGGCTGAAATATTCGTAACCCTATCCTTAATAGTCTCCGGGCTTTCTCCTCTAACTTTCAAGGGAAATGCTATGTTATCGAACACTGTCATGTGGGGGTATAAGGCATAATCCTGGAAAACCATTCCCAGGTTTCTCTCCTGTGGCGGAATATATATCTTCTTCTCCGCTGAGGCGACTAGTTTATCGCCAATCCAGATTTCCCCTTTATCAGGCCTCAGTATTCCCGCTATACAGTTTAATACTGTTGACTTCCCACTCCCGCTCGGCCCGAGCAGGACGAAAAACTCCCCATCCCTTATCTCCAGGGTGAATTCTCTCACTGCCTCTGTTTTCCCGAACCTCTTGTGCAGGTTTACGATCGATACACCAACCACGGTCTCACCCCTTCACCGCCCCTGAGAGATACCCTCTAATCAAGTATTTTCCTAAAACTACGTACACAATAATCACGGGTAGGGCGTAGATAAGGGTTCCAGCCATTTGAACATTCCACTCAGCCGAGGTCGTGCCGAGGAGGTTTGCCAACACGACGCTAGCAGGCTGATTCACGCCTCTTGTGAGTATTAAGCCGAACAATAGGTCGTTCCATATGCTTGTGAACTGGAAAACACCTGTTACAACGAAAGCAGGCCATGAGACGGGTAGTGCTATGTTAAAGTATATTCTCAGCAAGCCTGCGCCGTCAATTCTCGCAGCGTTGATAATGCTCTCCGGTATTTCACCGTAGAAGTTTCTAAAGAAGAGAGTACATATCGGGATGCCGTAGATCGTGTGAACAATTGACATACCCAGTATGGAGTTGAACAATCCCAGGTTCCTGGTAACAATTATTAATGGAATAATAACTGCGTGGTAGGGTATGAATATTCCAAGAGTCAGCAGGAAGAAGACAAGATCCGAGTACTTGAACCTAATTCTCGTCAGGGCGAAACCGTTAACGGAGCCTATCATGGTTGAGAGCACGGTGGCTACGCTTGTGAAAATCAAGCTGTTGAGAAGCCCTTGTGAAATAGCGTTTAAAGCTCTCCCCAAGGGATCTATTGTGGGCTGGGATGGAGGGGCGATAGGGATGGATGTTCTAACTTCAATATCGTTCTTCAACGCGGTTGTGAAAACCGTCCAGAACGGGAGTAGGTAGAACAGCGCGAACAATGTGAGGATCGCGTAAATCACAATCCTGCCTGGAAACCTCACTTCTGCCCCCTCCTCAAGGAGACTATCATGTACGGGATAACAATGGCCATAACCATTAAGTAGAGGATACTGGCTAGTGCAGCACCGTACTGGAAGTCTGTTTCAAAGAACGCTCTCCTATACATTAATAGTGCGAGAACATATGTTGAAACACCCGGGCCTCCATTGGTGAGCACGAATATGAAGTCGAAAGCCTTAAGCGAGAAAACCATTAGAACAACGAAGATTGAGAGAATCCATGGCTTTATCTGGGGTAGAACAATCTTGGTGTATATTTGTAGCGGGGAAGCCCCATCTATTCTCGCAGCGTGGAGCTGGGATTCCGGTATCGACTTAATCCCAGCCAGCATGACTAGTGACGCATACCCCGAGAACTGCCAGGTTAACGCTATTATCACGCTGTATAAAGCGATCTCGGGATCCCCTAGCCAGTTAACACGCTGTCCCAGAAGGGTGTTGATTACTCCGTATGAGTAGTTGTACATCCAAGCCCACATTGATGCTGTGACTACGAAGGATAGTGAGAACGGGAGCAGGTATAGACTCCTGTAGAAACTCTCGAACCTCCCGCCCACAATGTCGAGCAGGATTGCCACCAGCAGTCCAACACCCACGCTTATGGGGATGAAAACCGTTATCAAAACTATGTTGTTTCTAAGTGAAACCCAGAAAACAGGGTCTTCAAGGGCTTTGTAGTATTGTTCGAGACCTGAAAACCTGAACTCCATGGTTAAACCAGTGGATTCTGAAAGCGATAAGAAAGTGTTCCACCCTATAAGCCCGTAGATGAAGAAGTATGCTATTGTGATCGTGAAAGCGAGAAAAATTACGAGGAAAAGGGAGCCTTTCTCCACCCGGTCTCCCCTATCTTATAGTTGATTATGGAGGGTTTTAAAAAAACTTTATGGAATGAGCTTCCATTCTTTAACATACTCGTTTTTCGCGGCCTGTATAGCGTTTATTATGCCATTACATGCTTCCTGAACATTCCTGTTCGACGCGAAAGCGCTTGCCACGTCGTTAAAGGCGCTCGCGAACTTTTCAGGCGCTCCGCTACCGTGAACTATGCTGGGAGCCATGTACTGGGCGTTTTTGAAGTCCTGGATAGCTGATCTCTGATAGGGGCCGTACTTGTTAATGTCAGCGTCGAGCCTAGCTGGTATTGAACCCTTAATCGGGTTGAACGCATCCTGGCCCTCCTTTGACCCAACCACTATTAGCCATTTCTCAGAGTTCTCAGGGTGCCTAGCACCCTTGGGTTTCTGGAAGCAGTCGACAACTAACACGTAGACCCCCTTCGTTCCTGGCACAGGTATTGCACCATAATCCACGTTGAACGTCTTGTTAGCTACGAGGAACTCTCCATTAGCCCAGTCTCCCATGATTGTGAAGACGGATTCACCCCTAATCACTTTAGCAACAGCCTGATCCCAGGTGAGGGTTGCATAGTCAGGGTTCACGTAATCCATGTATCTCTTGAAGATGTTGAACGCGTTGACGAGCCTTGGATCGTTAGGGTCTGAGAGCTTGCCGTTTATCAAGTCCTGGTAGAAGTCAACTCCTTGACTTATCAGTATCTGCTCGAGCGCGTGCGCTATTTCCCATTTACCAATACCGCCCATCGCGATAGGGTATGTGATACCCTCCCTTCTGAGTTTTTCACAAGCCTCGAAGAAGCCGTCCCAGGTCTCCAGGGATGCGGGGTCGATATTGTGCTGTTCCAGGATTTTCTTATTGTACCATAGGACGTTGGCCCTGTGAATGTTCAATGGGACGGCATAGTAATGCCCGCCCCACTTAACCATGTCCTTCACTACGGCGGGGAAGACTTCCTCCCATCCCTGCTGAGCCCATAGGTGGTCTATTGGTTCAAGGTAGCCTCCATCGATATATGGTTTCATCTCATATCCTGCGTGGATTTGGAACGAGTCTGGGGCCTCCCCCGCCGCCACCATTGACTTCATTACTGCTTTCAACACGTATCCAGCTCCTCCAGCAACGGGGCTTTGAATAACGCCCACGTCGGGATATTTCTCCTGGAATACTGCTACGAGGGCGTCTATGGCGGCTTTCTCGCCGCCGGATGTCCACCAGTGATATATTTCCAACAGGTTAGCCTTCGGCTTGGGAGCCGTTGATAGGAAGTAGTATAGTATTCCGCCAACAATTATAGCGGTTACGAGAACGGCTATTATTACCGCGTGGAGGGTGCGCATTACCTCCACCGATATGTAAATTTTACGCACGATTATTTAAAATTTTATATCAAGTAATGCTGGAGTGGCCGATTTTTCAATCAGCCAGGAATATAGGTAGCCTGAGAAAGGTTTCAGGGAGAGGGGTTGTTGACAGCGTTTTTCAAGCAGGAGGGGATTTTATCGTTTGGGACAAGCTCGGGGCATCTCTGAATAGTGAACGAGCACTTGCCCTCTAAGTAATCGTTGAGGCTGCAGGGGTTGTTTCTCACCCTGTTCTCCAGTAGCACGCAGCGTGGTCCTGCGTAGGAGAAGATTGCAGGGTGTGTTTTAACCAGCTGATTCCTCAGCTCCCAGGCTATCATTCTAATCTCCCATTGAGCACGGGAGCACATTCTCAGGGGGAGGAAAACCTCCAGGAGCTCCCTAGCGTTCATTGAGACTAGTACACGGGTTTTCACAGCCTGGGGGAGCAGGTATCTGGCATCCTCGTAGGGTGTTTGCGATGCGAGAGCCTTGTAGTAAGCGGCTGTTGCCTTTAAAAGATGCTTGAGGAACCAGGCCTCGCCAGCCTTAACCATGGTTGGAGGGATCACGTATGCCTCGCTGACAAGATCCAGCAGGGTGTTGAAATCGTCCAGGCTTCCCCCAGCCTCCTCCAACACCTCGGCGGCTTCAGCAAAGCCTTCTGGAACCGGGGAGTTGACAAGGGCTGAAGCCTTCTCAACAAGCCTTCTCAAAAACCTATCGCTATATCTCTGCGACAGCTGAGAATAGCTTGCATGCCTATGCCTAACCAGCTGATGACTACACGCCCTGCTACAGACGATTTCAAACACGTAAACACTATGCTCCAAAGGACTCCCATGACCCCTTGAGACAAGCTCACGTATCCATGAATCCCTCTTCTCGTCGCTAAAGCTTTCAAGTATCTCCGTGAACTCCTTAGGGGATATTGTCAGCTTAGCAGCGGATGCGATAATCAAGTCAGCCTGGTCAAGCCAAGCCACAAGCCTAGCCTGCGGGAGATGCTTATACTGGTTTTCCCCGGGGATATTGCTCATTCCACAACCCTTTAAGGCTTCTTGACGCACACCTACTTATAATAACCATAATTAATATTCTATTTATGAGTAAAGTTGTGTGATACCATGAGCGAGATAAGGAAAATCTACAGGTCCAGGAGCGATAAAATCTTATGCGGGGTTTGCGGCGGCTTGGCTTCATACTTCAGGGTAGACCCCACTATCGTGAGGCTTCTATGGGTTGCCGTAACCGTATTGGCTCCTGCTCCCGGATTGATCCTCTACCTTGTAGCATGCTTAATAATCCCGGAGGAGCCTGGTCCTCAGCAACCTCCTGCACCGAGCCAACCACTTCGTTTAGAGCGCACTGTAGACGAGAAGCCTCTTCTAGTGGCAGGGATTATTCTACTAGTGGTTGGAGGCTTAATCATCACTAGCGTGATGGGTGATCTCGTAAAGGATTTAGCCCGATGGTGGGGCTATGTATGGGTTGATGAGAGGCTTAGGGCGCTCGCCGGCGTAATCCTCGTGATTGTAGGGTTGGTGCTTGTTTTAAAGCATCGTGAAAAACCTGTTAAGCCGGCTCCTCCCTCACAGCAATCTTTGTAAAACCATGTTTCCTCAACACATCATTTAGCAAGGAGAGGAAGTCACCGTCTATTGCGCAGTTTTTAACACACCATTCAACACTCCTAGGGGTTGTGACAGGGGGACCCATCAGAGGCTGGATGATAATGACGAGGTTGCTGAGTTTGTGAAGGTGCTTCCCAATAATGGTTAAAGACTCCTCTAAAACCTCAGGCTTAAGAAGCCTGGAAACCGGGATCCTGAGCTCCAAGGGTATGTCGTGCTCTGACACTAGCTTCAGGTTTTCCAGATAGTTCTCCCAAAGCCTATCCGATACATCTGCTGGGAGACCGTACAGCTCACGGTGCGGTAGCTTTAAATCGGTTGCAACATGGTCTACGAGGCCTGCCTCCAGGAGCCTTTTAAAAGGCTCTTTCAAAGTCATATTTGTGTTCAAGCTTCTCTTAACTCCGAGAGAATCCCCCGCCTCCTGGAAGAGCTTGGACAGGGGCCGCCACTGCAGTAAGGGCTCCCCGCCCGTTACGTGCAAGTAGTCTATGAACATTAGCGATGCTGACAGGCTTTCAACAACCTCGTCAATACTAACCCATCTGCAAACCCCTGGGTCGTTTTCTGCAAGCCTCCAGTTGTGGCAGAAGGGGCATTTCAAGTTGCAACCACAGAGCCAAAGGGTGAACGATACGGAATTGTACACGTCTATCAAGGAGACGTTCTTCCAGCCTGAGGAGTATATGAGCGAGGTCATTAGCGTTCATCTAGAATAGCTTGGTGAAGTTGAAGAGTGAAAAAGAAGGGTTAAAGCCCATAGTGTTTTCTCTGCCAGAACTCCTTCCTCCTGTACGGGTTCCAGTTCCTGAGGGGTCTGTAGTAGCCTATTATCCTGCTCCACACGTCGACATTACCGCTACCGCACTTGGGGCAAGCCCTGTAAAGCCCTGTTACTGTTGCCCCGCAGTCGTTGCAGTGTGTTATAGCGGGGGTGAAGCTCCAGTAGACAATATCGGTTTCCACAATCCTCTTAGCCAGCTTGGCAAGAGCCTCGGGATCCGCTTCCTCTCCCAGGAAGAGATGCATCATTACTCCTCCTGTGAAGTATTTCTGAACCCTTGCCTCAACCTCAATCCTGTCGGGAATGGTCATGGAGTCGGTGTAGTAGGGGGCGACGCTGGTGCTGTAGAGGGGTTCGGCTGGGAGGTACTCGGCTAGCTCAGGGTAGAGCTTCATGTCTTTGAGAGCCAGCTTGGGTGCGGCTGACTCTCCAGGCACTTCCTCCACATTCCATGGGACACCTGTCTCCCTCATCCACTCCCTAGCCCTGTCAGTAGCGAACTCAACCATCCTCCTCATGAGCTCAGCCGCTCTCAACCAATCCTTCCTATTCCCGTCAAGCCATAGCTTAGGCTCACCCATGAGTATTGCCGATGCCTCGGGAAGCCCTATGATGCCGACAGTGTTGAAGTGGCTTGAGGGAAACTCCTCCATATACTCTGCTATCAACCCGTAGAATCCTGGAGCCTGCTTCAAAATAGAGACATACCTGTTCCTGAACCATTCAACGGCTTCCTTAACCAGCTTAAGCCTCTCCTCGTAGAGCTCCCAGAACCTTGACTCCTCGCCACGAGCCTCAAGGGCAAGCCTCGGCAGGTTGATATCCACGACGTTGACCGAGCCGGTTACATCAGGCATAGCCCAGAGCCCGCCAAACCTCTGCCTCTCAATCCTGCTCCAGTAATCCTCCTTGGCAACCCCGAGGTCTCTTTTAAGAGAGAACTTTGAGCCATTGTTGAAAACGTGTTTCAGCTCGTTCTTATCTATTGCTAGACGACAGCACAGGGCGAAGCTGGCGTCTGGGTCAACCATTCTCGTGTTGAGCCAGTAGAAGCTCCCTCTCTTAGAGGCTACCTTGAATATTAGCTCGTGTAGCTCAGGGTCCTCCCATATCCATGATGCAGTTGCCATGAGGGTTGGGATTGGAAAGGTGAAGGGTTGTCCAACAGAGTCTCCTTCAAGCAGGACGTGTGAGAGTGCTTTGAGAAACAGCTTCGCCTCCTCCTCGTAGTCGCCTAAAACCCCTGCGTCCTCCCCGCCGTAAACAGCCCTATCCTCCTCCATCATCTTTTTCGGAGCATCCATGGTTATTGTGAAGTTGGTGAAGGGTGTTTGAAGCCCTATCCTGGTAGGGTAGTTAAGGTTGAACAGTAGCCTCTGAATCTGCTGTTTAACATCCTTGAAGCCTAATCCATCCCTCCTGATGAAGGGTCCTGAATACCATTCAACGCTTGAGAAAGCCTGTGCCCCGGTGAAGTAGTGCTGGGCTGTTATCAAGTAGTTTGCAATATGGTCTACGAGAGTGTCAAGGTGCCTGGCAGGTCTGGAAACCACTGTGGGTGTTCTAAGCCCTTTTCTCAAAAGCCTGCTTATGCTGTGCCCTGTGCAGTAGGGGATGTAGACGCTGTGAGGGAGCTTGTGAATGTATATTAAACCATCCATGTGTGCCCTCGCAATATGCCTGGGGAGAAGCTGGATTGACTCGTACTTGATCTTCTCCTCAAGGAGCCATGCGAAGAAGCTCCCCGGTCCTAAATACCTGTTAGCGTTCTCGTTAACCTCAAGACTATTCCAGGCTATGTACTCCTCCAAAGGATCTTTCACGAGGTTCTCGCTCAAACCAACCTGCATGCGTCCACAACTCTGAATTATCTCTTAGTGTGGTGGTTTAAAAGTTTTTTCTTTTTATTAAACATTGATCAGTTTTTTAAACAGATAAATAAATAATGATCACATGAATCACATATTATTATAGGATGTTCGCTAGCAACTCAGCCGTTGATATCAGCCTTGATGCTACCACCCACGTCATCAGAGACTCCTCGTATATGGAGTAGCAGTAGTCGGCTGCTTCGAGAGTCTCCTGGCTGAAATCCCCGTGCGGGAAACCGCCGACTCCTATGAGGAGGGCGTTATTTAAGGCTTTCACCACCACGCTTCTAACACTCTCCCTCTCGCACTCCTCTCTGAGAAGTAGGAGTCCGCTTGCCCCCGCGGCTCTCACCAGGTCAGGGAGCCTCATGCTCTTGGCTTGAAGTAGTGGTTCAGGAGACCCTGGTGGAACCTTCCCCTCGACAAGTAGCTGCTCCATCAGGCCTGTGAACCTGTTATAGTTTCTAGGTATTCTTGTAGAGGGATGTATGAATATTGCCTTACCATCGTACGTGTGCACGTATATTTCGAGAAGGCCCTTCTTGTTCAAGGGGCTTTCCAATGCTTCTAGAAGGGTGACGTGTACTATGTCAGGCCTCCCTCTCTTAAACCTGTCGCGGATTCTCAGCATGGCGGAGTAGTGTATGCTCACGTCTAGAAGAGTGTGAGCTGGGGGCTTCCCCCTTCTGGCCGCGTTCTTAACTACTGAAGGATGGTTTGAAATCTCCTTTGGAACAAGCTCTACGCCAGCTTCAAGAATTGCTATCTTCAGCTTCCCCATCGCAACGACCTTGTAAACAATATTTAAGCATTAGCTCAAAAATAGTTTTGATAATGAACTCTTCGAGGGGATTGCTAACTATTGCCCAGGTCCAGGGTGAATGTTTTAAGAGAGATTGCTCGTGAAAGAATAGTGCTTCTATACAAGCTCGCGGTGGAGCAGGCGAGAAAGGGGGATTACGCGCTCGCTAGAAGGTATGTTGAGATAATGCTGAAGATTTCGGCTAAGGCAAGGGTTAAGCCTCCAAGATATATTAGGAGGGGTTATTGTAGAAGCTGTAAGATACCCTTGATCCCCGGGGTTACATCCCGGGTTAGGGTTAGGAGTGATGGGTCAGTATCGAGGGTTGTTGTATCATGCCTTGCATGTGGATGGATGAGGAGGTACGTGGTGAAGACTTCAGGGAGAGGTTGAAGGAGCGTAGGAGAGGCAAGGTTGACATTAGAATTGGGAAGAAGGGTGTGACGGAATCCCTTCTCGAGGAGGTTAGGAGGAGGCTGGAGAAGCAGGGTGTTGTTAAGGTTAAGGTTTTAAAGTCTGCTAGGGCTGAACCAGGTTTCAACCGGGAGGAGTTCGCGGAGGAGGTTGCGAGAGCTGTTGGAGGAGTTCTCAAGGAGGTTAAGGGATATACTTTTATAATTGTGAAGAAGGATCGTTGAAGTCCCGGGTATTAATATTAAAAAGGATTAATCAAATAACAGAGATTTACAGGTGTGGATGCAATGGTTAATGCTTTGGAAGCACCGGCTGAGAAGCTGTTGGAGAGGCTGGCTGACTACATTAGGGAGAATATTCCAGAGGTTAAGCCGCCTTCATGGGCCATGTTTGTGAAAACAGGGTCTCACAAGGAGAAGCCACCGGTGGATCCAAACTGGTGGTATATCAGGGCTGCCAGCATATTGAGAAAGCTTTACAAGAACTCTGCTCCCACCGGGTTGACGGAGTTTAGGAGGGAGTATGGTGGGAGGAAGAACAGGGGCGTGAGGCCTGAGAGAAGCGTTGAGGCACCTGGCAACGCTATTAGGAAGATTCTTCAACAGCTTGAAGCCGCCGGGCTGGTGAGGAGGACTCGGCGGGGACGGGTGCTTACTCCACAGGGCAAGGCCTTGCTGGACAGGCTTGCGTACGACGTCATGGTTGAGGAGGCTAGGAGGAACCCTGAGCTGGCGAAGTACCTGCCGGAGTCTGCACGGGCTAGGATACTAGGCTAGGTTCAGCGGTGGAATCATGGAGGATTACGGGTACAGCGACGAGGAGTTGGAGGCTATTAGGCAACGGAAGATGATGGAGCTTAAAAAGCGAATGGAGGAAGAGCAGGCCCGTAGGGCTCAGATAGAGGCTGTGATGCGGAAGCTGCTAACTCCTGAGGCTCGTGAAAGACTCAACAATATCAGGCTTGTCAAGCCTGAGCTGGCTGAAGCCCTTGAGCAACAAATAATAGCCCTGGCCCAGGCCGGGCGCATACCTGTTCCCGTTACTGATGAGTTTTTAAAGAAGATTTTATCAGAATTATATGAGCATTCCCGGAGGGAAACACGCATAACGTTTAAGAGGAAGTAGGTGGTGTTTATGGCTCGCTTCAAACACCTGGCTCGCAAGCTAAGGCTTGCCGCGGCTGATAAGAGTAATAAGCCTATTCCAATATGGGTCACTGTTAAAACCAGGATGAGTGTTAGAAGAGGTTTCAGGCTTAGGAATTGGAGGAGGAGTAAGCTTAAGAATATTTAGGTGAGGCACCATGAGCGAGCAGGGTCAGGTTGTTAAAGCCGTTCACGTAATTCCTTTGAGAAAAGTCTACTATGGCAGGAGGGCTAACAGGGCTGACCGCGCGGTGAGGCTGGTTAAGAAGTACGTGGCCAGGCATTTCAAGGAGGCGGAGAAGATTATTGTCGACCCAGCGGTGAACAACTACATATGGTCTAGAAGCAGGGAGAAGCCTCCTAGGAAGGTCGTGGTTGAGGTAAGGCTTGACAAGGAGAATAAGGTTGCCAAAGTTTTTTTGGCTAGAAAAACTGCCACGCCGAAACCATCCGGCTAACCCTTAAAGCCCAGGTGTGAACATGGATATCATCAGGATGAGTTTTTTCGGAAACTCAAACATTGGAGTATACGGATTCACCAATAACAAGATCATCATCCTACCCCCTGGAATCGGGCGTGACGACTTAGCAGCAATCTCCGAAACCCTTAAAGTCGATATAGTAGAGGCGAGGATAGCCGGCACAATCTTAAACGGGGTCTTCATTAACGGTAACGACAACGGGATAATTCTCCCGCACATTGTTTTCGAAGAAGAGCTCAGCTTGATCAAGGAGAAGGCTAGGGAGCACGGGCTCAGCGTTGAAGTAGTGAGGTCGAGGCACACAGCGCTTGGCAACCTACTCCTATGCAATAATAAGGGGTGTATAACAAGCCCCCTGCTCGAGAGAGAGGCTCAGAAAAAAGTCTCGGACGTTCTCGGCGTCGAAGTGGTTGAGAAGGATTTAATGAAGCTGTCAATACCTGGCAGCCTCGGCGTGGTAAACGATCTCGGCGGCGCCGTCCACCCAGGCTTCGTTGAAGATGATTTTAAAACCCTATTAGATGTTTTAAAGATTAAGGCTGAGAAGGCCACGGTTAACGCAGGAGTACCATATATAAGGAGCGGGGTATTAGCTAATAATAAGGGAATAGTGGTCGGGGGCAACACGACCGGCCCCGAAATACTCAGGATTAAGAGGGGTTTGGGAGGTGAGCTGGAGTGAGCACGGTTAAAACATATCGGGTTAAAGGATACATGCTTATCAGCCATGACAGGCTCCCTACTTGGCAGGTTTTTACGAAAGATGTGAGAGCCGTTAACGAGAGCGACGCGCTCGAGAAGATATACAGCTTGATGGGTAGCAAGCACAAGCTTAAAAGATACCATATAAGAATCGAGAGCATCACTGAGATAAATCCTGAGGAATCCATCGACGTGGTTGTGAGGGAGTTGGCTAGAGCGACGAGGATTGTTAAGCCATGAGCGGTGAGCAGGCGGAAGGCGAGAAGACGATAACGCTGGAGGAGCTCCTGGCAAGAGCCTCAGAGCTCAGGGAGTATATAACTGTTTTATCCAACACTATCAACAACTACGTGACACAGTATAGGGAGCTTCAGCTAGCATCAGAGACTTTGAAAAGCCTTCCCGAAGCGGGAGGAGAAGGCTTCGTAGTCGTTGACAGGCTGTCAAGCGTCCTGGTGCCGGGGATTATCAGGGAGGGGTGGACAGGGAGCGTCCTGGTTAACATAGGGTTTGGCTACTACTTGAAAACTAGTAGGGATAAGGCTGTTGAAGTGATAGAGAAAAGGATTGCCAGCGTTAACAGGTTGCTCGACGAGCTTCAAAAAAGGTATAGGGCAGCGCTTGACGAGTACTCTGCTATCCAGGGTATTCTAAACCAGATGTATGCCGAGGCTCAGAAACCCGAGGACTCGGGAGGCCAAGCCACTGGTGGCTAGCTTTTGTTCAAGAAGATTAAAGAAGCTTTTAGAAAGTTTATTGACTCAGCCTCGTCGATAATTTTCTCGCGAGAGAAGCTTGAATCCCTTATTGATGAGTTAAAGCTCGAGCTAGTTGCGAGCGATGTGGCCTACGAGGTTGCAGAAGAGATTTCAGCCAGGCTTTTAAAAGCAGTGGATGAGGGCTTGGTTAAGAGCAGGGAGGATCTTCAGCGCGTCCTTAAGAACATTTTAATAGAGGTTTTCGAGAAAGCGGGTAGTGTCAACCTCCTCGATGTCGCAAGGGCTAACAAGCCCTGCAAACTCGTATTCCTAGGCGTTAACGGAGTGGGTAAGACAACCACTATTGCTAAAGTAGCCGTGCTCTTAAGGGAGAACGGTTTTAAGCCGTTAATGGTTGCTGCGGACACTTTCCGTGCTGGAGCGCAGGAGCAGCTGAAGATACATAGTGAGAGAACAGGAATCCCTGTTTTCACAGGCAAGTACGGTTCTGACCCAGCCTCCGTGGCTTACGACGCCATACAGTTCGCATCCAGCAGGGGCTTTGACGCACTGTTGATAGATACTGCTGGGAGAATGCATGTTGACGTGGACCTGGTTAACGAGTTGAAGAAAGTTGTGAGGATTGTTAAACCCCATTTCAAAATACTCGTGGTGGATGCTTTAACCGGTAACGACGCGATAGAGCAAGCCAGGTTTTTCAACGACGCGGTAGGGGTTGACGGCGTTGTCGTCACAAAGGTTGATGCTTACGAGCAGGGCGGTGTACCGCTGAGTATTGCGTACATACTTGGGAAGCCAGTGATCTACGCAGGGGTTGGGCAGGGCTATAAAGATTTAAAGCCGTTTAACGTTTATGAATACGTCAACAAGATTTTGCCGGATTAGAGAGTTGATGAGTAATGAACCTGAGGGAACTGGTTGAGGCTTGGAGGAAGATACTCTTGCTGGCTACTAAGCCGAGCAGGGATGACTACATGACGTCCTTGAAGCTCAGCCTCCTAGGGCTGGCCCTAGTGGGGGGC
>ERZ1669249.18-NODE-18-length-132463-cov-37.893541_pt1 | contig 132463 bp, 143 predicted proteins | sample MGYA00579293_ERZ1669249 | MGnify/ENA primary metagenome ERZ1669249 (study PRJEB41166, sample SAMN08046057) | hot springs metagenome | biome: hot spring; feature: neutral hot spring; material: thermophilic sediment; isolation source: thermophilic sediment from... | reverse complement strand
ACCCAGCCGCAAAAGCACTTCGTGGTGGTCATCGGCTTTGTAGGCGACCACATAGTTCTTGCCGACCCATCCTGGGGCCGGAGGATCGTCCCTTTCACCGCATTCGTGAAGGAACACGGATATAGCGAGGTAGTCCTCGTTCCCATTCCTCCCCCTGAACTTTTCCCCACCGCCTGGGAAAGACAAAAAGCCACGCTGGAATGGGCGAGAAATCGCGTTTCAACTCTGGCGAACCTGCGGGAATGGCTGCCCTGAAAACTGGGTTGAAGGAGGGGAACGCCAAGGTTTGGCCTTGTCGATGCGGACGCTAGCGGTTATCTTGGCTTTTCCGGTTTTCGCCCAACAGCCGATCGATCCTCTGCGCCGGCCAGAGGAAACGGTTGGGCAATATACCTGGCGTCTGAGCCTGGGATATACCCCATCCGGTCGGGAGGGGGTGGGCGTGGATGAACTGGGTCGGCCCTACACTTTCACCACGTTTTCCCAGGAATGGCGACTGACCTTAAGCGGAACAGTCCAGCTTGCCACCGGCCTCAAAGCAGGGGTAGAGGTCAGCGAGCAAACGGTTTTCACCCAGGAAGTTCGGCGCTATCCGGAGGAGGTGCGCCTTTCCTTCAGCCGTCGCGCGGTTTCCTCTGGCCTTTTCTGTGAATATCGCTTGGATCCCCAAAAGCCTTGGGACCCGCGGGCTTCTTTCCTTTTGGGTTATCCATGGAAAGGGGGAGCCGGGCTTTCCCTCAGCCTCCTGCGGGATCCCATGGTCCTTGTGGCCGACCTTTCCGTGCGTTATCAAGAAGAGGAGCCCTGGAGTTGGTTCATATTGGGCCTCGGTGCGGGCTTTGTGGCCAATCTCTGGATCAACATAAGCGCCTCCGCAACCCTGGCAGTGCCCGTAGGTGGAATTGGGGTTCCTCAAACAAGCTTGAGCATTCGCGCGCGGTATGCCCTGGATGTGAAGGGCAAGCAGGAGATCGGGTTGCGGGCCAACCTTGTTCTTCGGGGCGAGCAAACTTGGTTGGGCCTGGAGGCGGAGTGGCTCGGGCGAGGGCCTTAAAATCAGGCGAGGAGGGAAGATATGTGGTTGAAAAAGGCTTTGGTGGGATGGGTGTTTGGTTTGAGCGCTCTGGCCAACGCGGTTGTGGTTATTCCCGATCCAGGCCTTGAGGCCGCCATTCGGGAAACTCTCCATAAATGGGAGGGAGAGATCACCATAGCTGACCTGGAAAGGATCACGGAACTCGAGGCTTTGGGTCGGGGCATAGAAACCATTGTTGGGCTTGAGCACGCCGTGAACCTCAAACGCCTGGATCTTTCGGTGAATCGCATTTTCGATCTCACACCCTTGTCGGAGCTTGTCAATCTCGAGGAGCTGGCACTTACGGCCAATCGGATCGTCGACTTAAAACCGCTTTCAAAGCTCAAGAATTTGCGCACGCTCACGCTCGATTTCAATCAAATTGTTGACCTCTCCCCTTTGGCAGCTTTGACGAGGCTGGAGGCGCTCAGCCTTGCAGGAAACAGAATCCGCCAGATCGGTCCTCTTTCTCGGTTGATCGAGTTGCAATTCCTCGATTTGATGATGAACGAAGTGGTTGATTTGACGCCTCTTTCGGGTTTGCTGAAGCTCAAAATTCTTCTTTTGTCAGGAAATAATGTAGTGGACATACGTCCGCTTTCTAACCTCAAGGGTTTGGCCTGGCTCGTCCTGGACGGGAACGTGGTTTTAGATCTCACACCTATTGCCAACATGAACGAATTACAATGGTTTTCGGCAAAGGGTTGTTTGATCGCAGATGTCGAACCCTTGGCCAACCTGAAGAAGCTTGAAAGGCTCGATCTCTCCTTCAACGCCATAGACGATATCTCACCCCTGGCCAACCTTGGCAGTTTGCGGGAGCTGAATCTGGCGGGCAACGAGATCTCCGATGTTTCCCCCCTCTCTAATTTAAAGGAGTTGCGGACATTGGATCTCAGCAACAATGCGATTGCCGATCTAAAGCCGTTGGCCAACCTTGTCAACCTGGAAGTCTTGGATATTTCTGGGAACAGGGTTATGGACCTCGGTCCTTTGGGGCAGTTGAAGAATCTAACGAAGCTTTTTGCTCAAGAGAATAGGATTTCCGATCTTGCGCCTCTTAAGGAGCTTTCGAGGCTTCGCACCCTTAATCTTCAGGCAAACAGGATAAAGAACATCGAGCCGCTATCGAACTGCATAGACCTCCGGGATCTTCTTTTGGGGGGCAACATGGTGGTGGACATCAGTGCCCTTGCTAACCTGAAAGAGCTGGAGATACTCGATCTATCCAGCAATTCCATCGGCGATTTTTCTCCTCTATTGAAGCTCTACAATCTTCGCCTGCTAAACGTGATGGGCATGCTATTGGATGACGAGGACAAAAAGGTCTTAGAACGACTGGAGGCCCGGGGTGTACTAATAATACGTTGAAGATCATTTTTGGCTTTCGATCTCAAGGCCACGCAGGTCCGAAAGCAAAGCATCGGCATGGGGGGCCAAATCCTCAGGCGTGCCAAGTCCGGTGAGCACCCCAATGGAGGCGCGACAGCCGGCCGCCCGGCCAGCTTGAAGATCCATGGGGGTATCCCCCACCATGGCCCCGGCGGCTGGGGAAAGGCCAAGGAGACGACAGGCGGTTAGGACGGGATCGGGCGCGGGTTTCTTCACCGGGCAGAGGTCCAGCCCCACCACCACGTCCACGAGCTCCTCCCAGCCCAGGGCCCGCAAATGCAGCTGGGCCGCGGAGGCAAGATCGTGGGTGACCACCCCCACTTTCCCGCCCGCTCGCTTGATCCGGACAAGCAGCTCCTCCGCGCCAGGCGTGGGCCGAAGATGGTTTTCAAAGGGGAAATCCCTGTCCACCTCAGCAAAGATCCTTTGGACTTTAGGAAGGGCCTCGGTTAAAGGAACCCCGAGCAACTCGGCCAAAAAGCGTGCCGTGGCCTCCTCCGCCTCCGTTCGGGGAAGGGGGATGATCCCCCAATCCTCTCCCCGCTCCACCCCCATGAATTTTCGCAGGGCCATAGCTTCCGGGGAGGAGAGGCCGAAAAGCCTCTCCAAGCGGCGGGCCCGCTCGGCCATCACCCTGAACCAATGGTCGAAGGTGATGAGTGTTCCGTCCTTGTCAAAGAGGAACGCGGAGGCCGAGAACTTCCGGCCATTGGCACTAAATACGACGTCCACAACTTCGAATCCTACCGGACCGCGCAGAAAGGGGCTAGGCGTGGGAAGGGTTACGGACAAACGGGCCAAGCCCCCAAGCCCCTCGGTCCCGATGTTCGGGTGAAGGCGGGTTATCCTGGAGCTCGATGAAGCTTGGCTTTTATCTCCTTGTCCTTGGGGTTCTGGTCCTTTGTATGGCGTTCTTGGCCCAGGCCCCCAGTCCTCCGGAGGGGGCAAGTCCCCCACAAAAAGGGGAGCCCAAAGAAAAACCGGGGGCTAACGAAGCGATCCACGGAAGGCGCGGGGTCTATCTCACCGCTTACGTGGCCTCCGACCCCAAAATTTTGGCCGAGGTTTTGGAGCAAAGCAAAAAATTCGGGCTCAATGCAATAGTAGTGGACGTGAAAAACAATAATGGTGAGGTTTGTTATTCTTCCAGTGTGCCTTTGGCAAAAGCTGTCGGAGCCGTGCGCCCAATTTTGGACCTTCCAGAGCTTATAGAGAGGCTCCACAAAAACGGCCTTTATGTCATCGCCCGCCAAGTGGTGTTTTATGATCCTCTTTTGGCCAAATACCTGGGGAATGGTGGGGCGCCTTGGGTTTTGCCCACCAATGGCACCGCGGTTTCCTACAATTTGGCCATCGCCAAAGAGGTGGAAAGCTTCGGGGTGGACGAGATCCAATTCGACTACATCCGTTTTCCCGACGATGGCCCCATTGGTCCGGACTACTCCGGGCGCTGCGCCGCGGTGGAGGATTTCTTGGCCCAAGCCAGGGCCGCGCTTTCCGTGCCCATCTCCGCGGACGTCTACGGCCGGGTCATGTGGCCCTGGAACGCCCAGAAAATCGACCCTATCGGACAAAATCTCGAGGGCATCGCCCGCCATGTTCAGGTGATCTCCCCCATGCTTTATCCTTCGCATTTTGTGGAGGAGGAGCTCAAGGCCGATCCGTATGGGACGGTTTTTCGGACGCTGTCCCACGGGAAAGCCCGGGTGAAAGTGCCGCTCCGCCCCTTCCTTCAGGCTTTTTCCATGGCCATCCCCTCTGGGATGAGCCTTCCGGAGTACATCCTGGCCCAGATTCGGGCCGCGGAGGCCGCGGGCGCGGATGGCCATCTTTTCTGGAACCCGCGGGGCGATTATTCGGCCCTCTGGCAAGCGCTAGCTATTTTGGCCGAGCAAAGGGGAGGGGCGTAGAATGAACAGAAAGGGGGAAGGGTGCGTTCCTGGGTTTGGGCGATAGCCACGCTTTTCGCTTTGGGAGGTTTGGCCACCGAGCTTTATCCGGAATCCTTCAGCTGCACGGGCGAAGCCAGAGGCGACTTCTGTTGGCTCAACGACGCCCGGATGTATGCCACGGCCTCCTGGCATTTTTCGGGGGTGAACCCTGGCCTTTGGACTTTGGTTTTGGTGGCGGAGACCTTCGACCCGTGCGCGGAATGCGGCTGTGAGCGGGATGTGACCCTCCAGGTGTTTTGGCGGGAGGGGCTTGGGGAGCCATGGAATTGGCGGTTTGTGGTGTTGCGGCCCAAGGAGCCCGGGGTGTGCCAAGCCCGCGGGGAAATCCCTTTAAGGCTTGGCGGCCCGGAGCTTTGGGTGTTGGTCCGCCGGGCCATCGTTTGCGATCCCTTCACGGGCTTTTCCCCCCTCTCCGCGCATCTTCTCGCTCCAACCCCGGTGGAGGCCCCTCTTCCTCCACCGCCACCGGAGACGCTGCCCCCGCCTCCGCCTCCACCTCCACCCCCTCAAAAAGTGTGCCAAGTCGGACCACTTTTCTCTTGCTCTTTGGGTCCTGTCCCCTCCGAATGTGTTCCCCCTGATTTGGAGGCGGTTCCCCGCATGGCCCTCCTGGATACCTACGGCCCGGCCGACGCCCAATCCTTGGAATTGGGGCACTACGTGGGCGAAATGTCTCCGGGCGACTATCAGGACTGGTATAAATTTTCCGCCCCCAAGGGCGAGGCCCGCCTCGTGTACTTCGAGGCCCGCGGGGACCTCGTGGTGGACCTGTATCTCGTCCATGATCCTTGTGGAACGGATTTGGCCATCTGTCAGAACCTCGGAGGATCAGCGGTTGTCCAGGCTCCATGCCAAGCGGGGGTGGAGTGCGTGACCATCCCCAATGGGCTCAGCGAATGCTTCACCGGGCCGCGCTGTGGGTTTTTCCTGCGGATCGTGTGGCGCGCGGGCTCCGGGAAATATTTCATCTCCATTTTGCCGGGGGAGATCGCACCCTAATTGGTCCTGATCGGCATTGATTTGGCTTGGTCCGAGGCCAACCCTTCGGCGGCCGTGGCCTTGCGCTGGGATGGGCGCCTTGGCCATCCGTTTCTTTGGGCTGAGAGGCTTGGGGAGGACCGGGAGATCCTAGATTTTGTGGGGGAAGCCGCGGGGTCCGGGCCGGCTTTGGTGGCCATCGACGCTCCCCTCCTCGTCCCCAATGAAACGGGGACAAGGCCTTGTGATCGGGAGTTGTCCCGGGTTTACCGGAAAGCCCATGCCCAGGCCTATCCGGCCAATCGCCGACGCTTGGGCCCCGTCGTCCGGGGTGAGGCGCTGGCTTCCGAGTTCATCCTCCGCGGTTTTTCCCATAGTCCAAAAGTGGAAGCACGAAAACCCGTGCGGCAAGTAGTCGAAATTTTCCCCCATCCTGCGACGGTCGAGCTCTTTGGCCTTCCCCACATACTCCGATATAAAGCTCGTCCCGGTCGCTCCCTTCCCTTTCGCTGGGAGGAGCTTCGCCGCTACCGGGAGCTTTTGAGCTCGCTGAAGGGGGCTGAGCCGGCCGCGGACTTAAGCCCCATCCTTGACAAAGCCGATCCCGTCGGCCGAAGGGGGAGGGCCCTGAAAGCACTAGAAGATCTTTTGGATGCGGCGTTTTGCGCGTACATCGCTTTGCACCTTTGGTATTGGGGGGAGAGGGGTTATCGTTGTTTTGGCGACGGGGAAAGGGGTTATATCCTCGTCCCAGTGAGGCCAAAATATGCGTAAGCTCACCAACGAGGAGAAGGAAGGGCACTGGGGTAGATTTCGGCCGCCCAAAAGGTTTCCCATCGCCGCGGTTTTAGATAACATCCGCAGCGCCTACAACGTGGGCTCGATGTTCCGCACCGCGGAGTGCGCCTATATTTCCGAGCTGATCCTCTGTGGGATTACTGCCAAACCGCCGCATAAAGAAGTGGAGAAAACCGCCCTCGGCACCACCCAGCTTGTGCCCTGGCGGTATTTCCCGGATACGCTGGAGGCCGTCCAGGCCTTAAAAAGGGAGGGCTGGAGGATCGCGGCCCTGGAGATCACCGACCAAAGCGTTCCCATCCAATCCGTGGGGAAAGGGGATTTCCCCTTGGCTTTGGTGGTGGGGAACGAGGTGAGCGGCGTGGACGATCGCGTGCTCGCTTCAGCCGATTTGGTTGTGGAAATCCCACAGTTCGGGAAAAAGGAATCCCTGAACGTGGCGGTGGCTTTCGGGGTGGCGGTTTTCCTCCTCCTTGAGAAGTGTCGTCCGGACTTCGCCCCCTAGGCGAGGCCCAAATATTCCCGCTGTTGGGGGGTGAGCTCATCGGTGGTTACGCCGCGGCTTTGGAGGAAGAGGCGGGCCACCTCGGCATCGATTTCCTCGGGGACCGGGTAGACCTGGGGAGCGAGCTTCCTCCCCTCTTTGGCCAGCCAAAGGAGGGAGAGGAGCTGGAGGGAAAAGGAGAGGTCCATGATTTCCGCGGGATGGCCGTCCCCGGCCACGAGGTTCACGAGCCTCCCCTTGGCCAAAAGGTACACACGCTTTCCGTTGGGAAGGAGGCATTCCTCCACGTGTTCCCGCACCCTTTGCACTTGGGCTTTGGCATAGAGGCCCCGCACATCGATCTCCACGTCGAAGTGGCCGGCATTGGCGAGGATGCAGCCGTCCTTGGCCTCGAGGATGGCCTCGTAAGGTACGGCCGCAACGCATCCCGTCGCCGTGACCACGAGATCCGCCTTCCCGATGGCCTCGCGCACTTTGGCCACCCGGAATCCCTCGAGGAGGGCCTCCGCGGCCTTGACCGGGTCCACCTCGGAAACGATCACCTGCGCCCCCAATCCCCGGGCCCGCTGGGCGATCCCTTTCCCACACCAGCCGTAACCCACCACGAGGACGGTCTTCCCGGCCACGAGGAGGTTCGTGGCCCGCATGATCGCATCCCACACGGATTGCCCAGTTCCATAGCGGTTATCAAACAGGGATTTCATGCGGGCATCGTTCACCGCCACCGCGGGAAAGCGCAGCTTCCCCTCCCGCTCGAGCTTCCGCAGGCGGATCACCCCGGTCGTGGTCTCCTCGCAAACCCCCAAGGTCTCCTCCCCCAGCTCCCAGGCCTGGGAGTGCAGGAGATGGGAAAGATCCCCGCCATCGTCGAGAACAAGGTGCGGCCGGATGGCAAGGACTTTGCGAAGGAATGCGTGGTATTCCTCCTCCGTGGCCTCGCCGCGGGCGTGGACGGGCATCTCCTCGGAGAGGGCCAGGGCCACGTCGTCCTTGGCGGAAAGGGGGTTGGAGCTGGTGACGGCCACCTCCGCGCCCAGGGCCTTCAGGGCCAAAGCGAGCCGCGCGGTTTTCGCCTCAAGATGGATGGCCATGGAGACCCGTTTCCCGGAAAGGGGCTTTTCCTTGGCGTATCTCTCCTCGAGAAGGGCCAAAACCGGCATATGATCCCGCACCCACCGGATCTTCTCCCAACCGCGGTTTTTGAGCTCATCCATGGCTCAGGATCTTAGCTGAGCGGAGCGCAGGCTGCAGAGGATGCCGAGGAGGACGAGGGCCATTCCCACCCCTTGCACAGGGCGAAGGCCCTCCCCAAAGAGCAAGAAGGCCCAAAGGGCCGCGCCCACGGGCTCCCCAAGGATGGATACGGCCACGGCGAAGGCCGGGAACCTCCCCAGGGCCCAGTTCACCGCGGTGTGCCCAAGGATTTGGGGGACCAGGGCAATGAGACCGATCCACGGCCAGTCCTGGCGGGAGGGAAAGGGCGCGGCGAGGGCCAAGGTTAGCGGCCAAAGGAAGAGGGCTGCGGCCAAATAGGTCAGGGAAACGTAAGGGATGAGGGGCATTGTTTTTCTCACTTTGCGCCCCAAAAGGAGATAGCCGGAGGCGGCCATGGCCCCGAGCACGGCGAGGGCATCGCCCCAAAGGGCTTTTGCGCTCAGGGAAAAATCGCCCAGGCCGATCAAAGCGGTCCCGGCCAAGGAAATGGCCACGCCGCTCCAAAAAGGCCGGCCGGGCGCTTCCCCCAAAAGCCAGGAAAAAAGCCCGACAAAAAGGGGGTTGGTGTTCACCAAAACCACGGAACTGGCCACGGAGGTGAGGCGGAGGGATTGGATCCAGAAGGCGAAGTGGGCGGCAAGGAAAGCTCCCGCGGGGATGGCCAGGCGGATGTCCTTTCCCCGCCGAGATCTTAGACCGAAGGGCAAAAAGAACGCGGCGGAAAGGAGCATCCGCCAGGCGGCCACGGTTAAGGCCGGGGCGGAGGTGAGGCGGATGAGCGGCCCACCCCAGGATACCGCTCCCACCCCTAAAAACAGGGCCAGCCACTCCCAGCCCTTCCTCATCCCAAAATTAAAAAAGCCCCGGCCAAGAGCGCCGGAGCTTTTCTCGGCCCGCAGAGGCCGGCCTCAGCGGCTGATCGCCCCCACCGGGCACTGGTCCATGGCCTCGTCCACACAGGGGAGGTCCTCGTCGGCGCCCCTCTTCACGTGGGAATAACCATCATCGCCGATCTCAAAAACCTCCGGACAGATTTGGGCACAAAGCCCGCAACCAGTGCACAGATCCTTGTCCACTTTAAGGGCCATGCCACCTCCTTTGCGTGGCGTGACTATAGCACCGGATCCCCTCACGGTCCACGCTGGCTTTGGGCGCGGCAAACGGCTATAGTTCCAACCAATTGGAGGTGGAGAGGATGAAAGCGCTGGGAGTTGTGATGGTGCTCGCGGCTTTGAGCCTGGTGGGGTTAGCTCAAGGGGACTTAGTGGCCCAGGCGGATGCCCTTTTCCACGAGGTCTGGCTTTCCCCCTATTCTCCGACCACCGCCGGGGAGCTCCGGGCGAAGTTGGAGGTGGCCATCGATCTTTACCTTCGGGCCCTGAACCTCGACCCCCAAAACACCCACATCCTCAACATGCTTTCCCGCTCGTATTACACCTTGGCCGACATCTTCCTCCCGGAGAGGGAAAAACAAGCGGTTCACGAGCAGGGCCAAATTTATGGGGAGCGTTCACTCAGGACGAGCATAGAGTTTGTGCAGGTCGAGAAAGAAAAGGGGTTTGTGGAAGCGGTGGGGACGAGCAAGGATGTGGAAGCTCTGTATTGGACCTATGCCAACTGGGCGCGGAAGGTGGAGCTGGGCGGGGCCCTTGGGCTCATCGCCGCGGCCCTGCGGGGTGACGACAAAAAGCTCAACGCCCTCATGAGCCGCTGTATGGAGCTCGATCGCGATTACCTTGCGGGCGGGCCGCTCAGGGCTTTGGCCGGCTACTACGCCAAGCACCCGTTCAATAAGGACTACGAAAAAGCCCGGGAGCTCCTCCAGGAGGCCATGCAAAAGCACGGCGACTATCTGGAAAACGCATTTTTCTACGTTCGATATTATCTCATCCCCAAGGAGCTCTGGGCGGAGGCGGAGTCCGTGTTGAACCAAATCCTTTCCGCCCCCATCGAGCCCTACCCCCTCATGAACAGCTACTGTCAGTTCAAAGCTTCCCAGCTTCTGGCCGAGGTCCAGGGGAAGAGGTGAGGGATGCCGGCGCTCCTGGTGATTTTGGACGGGCTTGGCGGGCGGCCCACGGATTTTGGAGGGGCCACGTGTCTTGAGCGCGCTTCCCACCCAAATTTGGATGAGCTTGCCGCCCAAGGGGCCCTGGGCCTCATGGACCCCATCGCCCCCGGCGTCCGGCCCGGCTCGGACACCGCCCACCTTTCCATCTTCGGCTACGACCCGTTCAAGGTTTACACGGGAAGGGGGGCGTTCGAGGTCTTGGGGATCGGAATGGACGTGCGCGGCGGGGACATCTGCTTTCGGGCGAACTTCGCCACCGTGGAGGAACGGGACGGGAAACTCATCGTGGTGGATCGCCGCGCCGGAAGGCTCGAGGAGGGGAAACTCCTCGAGGAGGCGGTGAACTCCGTTTCCCTTCGGGATTTTGGGGTGGAGTTCTTTTTCCGCGCCTCCACCGAGCACCGGGGCGCGTTGGTCCTGCGGGGGGAGGACCTCTCCGCCGCCGTCTCCGATACTGATCCCCACGAGGTGGGGGTTCCTGTGGCCGAGGCCAAACCCCTGGAGGAGACGGAGGCCGCCCGGCGCACGGCCCAGATCCTCAACGCCTTCACCCGCCGCGCCCACGAGGCCCTGCGCGAACACCCCGTGAACAAAAAACGCCTGGCTGAAGGAAAACTCCCCGGGAACGCCCTCCTTTTGCGGGGGGCGGCGGTGATGCCTCACCTCGTTCCCGTCACTGAGACTTACGGAATCCGCGCGGCCTGTGTGGCCGGCGGCGCCCTCTACAAGGGCGTGGCCCGGCTCGCGGGGATGGAGGTCCTTTCCGTCCCCGGGGCCACGGGCGATCTCAAAACGGACCTTAGGGCCAAGGCCCGCGCGGCCCTGGAAGCCCTGCGCTCCTTCGACCTCGTCTTCGTCCACATCAAGGGCACGGACAACGCCGGCCACGATGGCGACGCCGAGGCGAAAAAGGCCTTCATCGAACGAGCGGATCGGGAGTTCTTCGGAACACTCCTTCTTGAGCTCCCCAAGGGTTTGCACCTCTGCGTTTCCGGGGATCACACCACGCCGCCGGCGACCAGGGAGCACACGGCTGATCCTGTTCCTGCCCTGTTTTTCGGGCCGGCGGTTCGGCCGGATCGCGTCCGCACCTTTTCCGAGCGGGCCGCGGGCGAAGGGGGGCTTGGCCGCTTCTCCGGAAGGCTCCTCCCCCAGCTCCTCGGTTATTGCGACCTTGGGGGAAAGTTCGGGGCCTAAAATGAGGCTGCGGGAGGTGGCGGAGCTGGTGGGGGCGCGCTTCCTCGCCGGTGAGGATTTGGCCGACCGGGAGGTGCGGGCCGGCTTTGCTGCCGACCTCCTCTCCGATGTTCTGGCCATGGTCCGGGAGGAGGGGGTCCTTCTCATCACCGGCATGGTCACGGCCCAGGTGGTGCGGGTGGCGGAGGTGATGAACCTCGCCGGCGTCCTTTTCGTGCGGGGCAAGCTTCCGGCCAAGCCCACGGTGGAATACGCTGCTTCCGCGGGCATCCCCCTCCTCGCCACCCTTCACACCATGTACGAAGTCTGCGGCATCCTCTACAACCACGGCCTCCCTCCGGCCAAGCGCAAGCCCCTCCCCCACGAAAATGAGCCTCCCCACCCCGCCCCGCCATAGGGAGATCTTTTCCGTGGTGGGGCTGGATCTGGAACGGGCTGGACAGGTTTCCACGGAAGTGCAGCGGATCCTGCGCCGGCTGGGGGTGGAGCCGGAGGTGGTGCGGCGGGCGGGGATCGTCTGTTTCGAGGGGGAGATGAACATCGTCCTCTACACCCCCGGCGGCCGGATCATCCTCCTCGTCTACGACGACCGGGTGGAGCTCATTTTTTCCGACCAGGGGCCAGGGATACCGGATGTAGAGCTTGCCCGCCAACCCGGTTATTCCACGGCCCCGGAGTGGGCGCGGGAATTGGGCTTCGGCTCGGGAATGGGCATCCCCAATATGGAGGCCAACTCCGACCGCCTGGAGATCCGCTCCCGGGTGGGCGAGGGCACGGTGATCCGGGCCACCCTCTTTAGGAGGAAAGGTGAGGCTGCGGGAAATAGCGGAAAAGCTGGGGCTTGAGTTCTTGGTGGCGACGGACCCGGAGGCCGAGGTCCGCGGGGGATATGTTTCCGACCTCCTTTCCGATGTCTTGGCCCATGCCCAAGCTGGCGACCTTTGGATCACGCACCAGCGGCACCTCAATGTGGTGGCGGTGGGGAAATTGCGGGCCGTCTCGGGGGTGGTCTTCGCCCGGGGCCTCCGGCCCGGCCCGGAAACCCTCCGCCGCGCCGAAGAGGAGGGGGTGAATCTCCTCGTTTCTCCAAGCGACGCCTTCGAGACGGCGGGGAGGCTCCACCGGCTCCTCTTTCCATGAGGTGGTTTCGCGCGGATTTGCACATCCACTCCACCCTTTCCCCCTGTGGCTCCTTGGCGATGTCCCCGCGGAGGATCGTGGAAGAGGCCAGGAAAGCCGGCCTTTCCCTGATCGCCATCTGTGATCACAATGCCGGGGAAAACGGGGTTTACGCCCGGCGGCTGGCCCGCGGTTCCCCCACAGTTCTCATGGGGATGGAGATCCAAACCGCCGAAGAGGTGGAGGTCCTCGCCCTTTTCCCCGAGGAAGAGCCCTGCCTCTCCCTCCAGGACGAGCTCTATTCTCTTCTTCCCCCGATCCCGAACGATCCGGAGCTCTTCGGGGACCAGGTGGTAGTGGACGAAAGGGAGGAGATCGTGCGCACGGTGGAGAAGCTCCTCCTTTCGCCCGTCCCCCTTTCCTTGGCGGAGGTGGTGGCGCGGGTGGAGGGCCGCGGGGGGCTGGTGATCCCGGCCCATGTGGACCGCGTTCCCGGCGGGCTCCTTGGGGTTTTGGGGATATTTCCGCCGGGCGAGTGGCCGGCGGTGGAGATCTCCCCTTGGGCGGAGCTTTCCGCGCTTTGGGAACGTTGGCCGGAGCTCCGCGGCCGCGTTATCTTTCGTTCCTCGGATGCTCACTATCCGGAAGAGATCGGCCGGGCTTGGACGGAGCTCTACCTTCGGGAGCCGAGTTTTTCCGAGCTCCTTTGGGCTTTAGAGGGGAAAGATGGGCGTAGAGTGCGGCCCGGCCCGCCGATGAAGGAGGGGAAATGAACGCCCTTTCCGAGCGAGTAGAGGAGATCGTCCGGCCTTATTCCGGAAAGCCCACGGAGCTGATCCAGGCTTTGCACAAGGTGCAAAGCGCCATCGGCTATGTGCCCAGGGAAGCCCAGGAGGCGGTGGCGAAGACCTTGGGCGTCCCGCCCTCCCAAGTGCGGGGCGTCCTCACCTTCTACCATTTTTTCCGCACCAGGCCCGCCGGCCGCCACACCATCCGGGTTTGTCTTGGGACCGCTTGCCACGTGCGCGGAGGGGAACGGGTCCTTTCCGCCCTGAAGGAGGAGCTCGGGGCCGAGGTGGGTGAAACCAGTGTGGATGGGAAGTTCACCCTGGAGGTCGCTCGATGTTTGGGCTGTTGTGGCCTGGCCCCGGTGATGATGATCGATGAGGAGGTCTACGGAAAGCTTGACCCCAAAAAGGCGCGCCAGATCGTGCGCAACGTCCCCTGATGGTCGAGGACCTCGCTTTTCACCTCGCGGATCTTTTGGAGAACGCCCTGCGGGCTGGGGCGAAATTTGTGGAGGTGGAGCTCGCCCGCGAGGGCGGGACCCTTTTGATCCGGGTGGAGGACGATGGGGTAGGGATGGATGAGGAGCAACTCCGGCGCGCTTCTGATCCATTCTTCACCACCAAACCAGGCCGAAGGATCGGGTTGGGATTGGCCTTCCTTCGCCAGACCGCGGAGGAGCTGGGCGGCCATTTTCAAATCCAATCCAAACTGGGTCGGGGGACCCGGGTGGAGGCCCGCCTCCCCTGGGACCACCCCGATCGCCCGCCCCTGGGCGATCTCCCCGGCACGCTCCTCCCCATTCTCGTCACGAGCCCCGTTGAATTTCGCCTGATCTTCCGGGATCATAAGAACACGTGGGCTTTGGATACGCGCGAGGTGAAAAAGGCCTTGGGTTCGGTGTCCCTCAGCGATCCCCAAGTCCTTTCTTTTTTGGAAAGGGAGATGCGTGAGGCCTTGGCGGCCTTCGGGTGGAAGGAGGAGGGATGAAGCTCGAGGAGCTCCGGAAGATCCGGGAGCGGGCGGAGGCGGAGATGCGCCTTCGGACCGGGCAGGCCCGGGTGAAGATCGTGGTGGGAATGGGCACTTCCGGCATCGCCGCCGGCGCCCGCCAGGTCTTAAGAGCCATCCTCGATGAGGTGGCCCGGCGCAACCTCCGCGACGTCATCGTCACCCAAACCGGGGAGAAGGGCCTGGCTGCAAAGGAACCGATTGTGGAGGTCCACGAGCCCGGCCGAGTGACGATTTACGGGGAGGTGGACGAGGCCACGGCCCGGCGCATCGTGGCCGAGCACGTGGTGAACGGCCGCGTCCTCGAGGACCACCTGGTGGAGCTGCGGGAGGTGCCGGCGTGATCAACCTCACCATCGACGGGATGAAGGTTCAGGCGGAGGAAGGGGAGACCATCCTTCAAGCGGCAAAACGCGCGGGCATTCGCCTCCCCACCCTCTGTTACCTGGAGGGCCTTTCCCCCCGGGGTGCCTGCCGCCTCTGCCTCGTGGAGGTGCGGAATTGGGGGGGAAGGCTCGTTCCCTCCTGCGCGACCCCGGTCCAAGAGGGGATGGATATTGTGGCCAATTCCCCCAGGCTCCGGGAACTTCGGCGCACCATTCTTGAGATGATCTTCGCCGAGCGGAACCACATCTGCGCCTTTTGCGTTTCCAACGGACATTGCGAGCTTCAGGATCTGGCCATGGAGCTGGGGATGGACCATGTGCAGCTCCCTTACCGCTGGCCCCTTTTGCCGGTGGATCTGAGCCACGAAAAATACGGGATCGATCACAACCGCTGTGTCCTCTGCGGCCGATGTGTCCGGGCCTGCGCGGAGGTGGAGGGCGCCATGACCTGGGGTTTTTCGGGGCGGGGGATCTTCACCCTGGTGGAGGCCGATCTGGGCGACCCTTGGGGGAAGTCCACCACCTGCACTGGCTGCGGGAAATGCGTGCAGGCCTGCCCCACCGGGGCCCTCTTCGAGAAGGGCAAAGCCACGAGCGAGCAGGTGAAGCGGCCGGAGATCATCGTGGAGGTCACGGAAAGGAGGCCCCGTGCCTAAGCTCAGGGTGGCCACGGTCTGGTTCTCGGGGTGCTCCGGGTGTCACATGTCTTTTCTCGATCTGGACGAACGGCTTTTGGAGTTCGCCGAGCGCGCGGAACTCGTGTTCTCGCCCGTTGCCGACGTGAAGGAGTTCCCAGACGATGTAGATTTAGTCCTGATTGAGGGAGCGGTGGGGAATAGCGAACACCTCCACCAACTTTTGGAGATCCGCAAAAAGGCCAAGATCCTGGTGGCTTTCGGCGATTGTGCGGTGACCGGGAACGTCCCGAGCCTGCGCAACCCCCTCCCCCGGGAGGAGGTCCTAGAAGCAGTTTATGCCACCGCCGATCCGCCCGGGCTCGAGGAAGGAGAGGTGCCAAAGCTCCTTCCCCAGGCCCTTCCCCTCCATGCCGTGGTTCCCGTGGATTACTTCCTCCCGGGTTGCCCGCCCTCGGCGGACCGCATTTGGAAGTTCCTCCGGCCCATCCTCCTTGGGCAGAAGCCCGCGCTTTCCGGGCCGGATTTGAAGTTCGGCTGAAGGAGGAGCCGTGCAGCACTACCGCATCCCTGTGACCAGGATCGAAGGGCACGGCCTCATCACCGTCCACTTGGGCGAGGATGGGAGGGTCCGGGAGGCCCGCTTCCATGTGACCGAACTCCGGGGCTTTGAGCGGTTTTGTGTGGGCCGCACCCTCTGGGAGATGCCGGCCCTTACCGCCCGCATCTGCGGGATCTGCCCGGTCTCCCACCTCCTCTGTTCGGCCAAGGCCTGCGATGCCATCCTGGCGGTCAGGATCCCCCGACCGGCGGAAAAGCTCCGCCGCCTCATGAACCTCGGCCAGATCGTGCAGTCCCATGCCCTCTCCTTTTTCCATCTTTCTTCGCCGGACCTCCTTTTGGGCTGGGATGCCGATCCCAAGGTGCGCAACATCTTCGGGGTCGCGGCCTTCGACCGGAAGCTCGCCCTGGATGGGATTCGTCTGCGGGCTTTCGGACAGGAGATCATCGAGATTTTGGGGGGCAAAAGAATCCATCCGGCCTGGGCGGTCCCCGGCGGGGTGAACCAGCCCCTTTCCGCAGAGGGGCGGGACCGCATCGCCGCCAAACTCCCCGAGGCCTTGCGCATCGCCCAGGATGCCCTCTCCTTTTACGAGGAGAACATGGGGAAATGGGCGGAGGAGATCGAACATTTTGGGAAATTCCCGAGCCTCTTCATGGGCCTTGTGGCCGCGGACGGCTCCTGGGAGCACTATGGGGGCCGAATTCGCTTTGTGGACGAAAACCGCAGGGTAGTGGCCGATGGGCTCGACCCCGCCCGATACCAGGAGTACATCGGCGAGGCCGTGGAAACCTGGTCCTACCTGAAGTTCCCGTACTACAAGCCCTACGGGTACCCGGAGGGGATGTACCGGGTGGGGCCCTTGGCCCGCCTCAATTGTTGTGAGCGCTTTGGGACGAAGCTCGCCGATGAGGCCCTCTCCCGCTTTCGGGCCGCAGCCCAAGGGAAGGCCATGACCGCCTCCTTCCACTACCACTGGGCCCGCCTCATCGAGATCGTTGGGAGCTTGGAAAAAATCGGGGAGCTTTTGGAGGACCCGGAGATCCTCTCCCCCCGGGTGCGGGCGGAGGCGGGGGTGAACGAGCTTGAAGGGGTGGGCGTGCACGAGGCCCCCCGCGGGACCCTTTTCCACCACTATGTCGTGGACGAAACGGGGGTGATCCAGAAGGTGAACTTGATCGTCTCCACCGGGCACAACAACCTGGCCATGAACCGCACCGTGGCCCAGATCGCCGGGCACTGGCTCTCCGGAAAGGAGATTACCGAGGGGCTCCTCAACCGCCTGGAGGGCGGGATCCGCGCTTACGATCCTTGCCTTTCCTGCTCCGTGCACGCTGTGGGCGAGATGCCCCTTAAGGTGGTGCTTTTGGGGCCGAACGGCGAGGTCCTCGGGGAAAGGACGCGCGGCGCATGATCCTCGTCGTCGGTATAGGGCATCCATTGCGGCGGGATGATGCTGTGGGCCTTTGGATTGCCCAGAACCTGGAGGAACGGGAGGGTGTGAAGGTTTTAGGGGTTCAGGAGCTCACTCCCGAGCTCATTGCCCAAGTGGTGGGCGCGGATTTGGTGATCTTCGTGGATGCCCGTTGTGGCGCGGGTCCAGTGCGCTGGGAGCGAATAAAACCCGGGCCCACCCCGCCCCTCACCCACACCCTCACCCCCCAGGGCCTGCTCTCTTGGACGGCCCGCCTGTTCGGCACGGCTCCCGAGGCCTGGCTTGTCACTGTGCCGGCCCGCGATTTCTCCCTGGGAGAGGGGTTTTCCCGGCGCACCCGCCTGGCCGCGGAGGCCCTCCTCCGCCGTCTCATGACTTACCTTGGGGGTGAGGAATGAGGCGCCTGCAAGTGCTTTTGTGCTCAGGGTCGGCTTGCCAATCCGCCGGCGCTTTGGAGTTGAAAAAGGCTTTGGTGGAAGCCATCGCTGAACTTGGTCTTACTGAGGAGGTTCAACTCGTGGAGACGGGGTGTATGGGGCCTTGTGAACTTGGCCCCATCGTCCTTGTGTATCCTGAGGGTGCTTATTACGTGCGGGTGAAGCCGGAGGACGCCCGGGAGATCGCGGAGGAGCATTTTTTGAAGGGGCGGCCGGTGCGGCGACTCCTTTGGGCTGGGCCGGCGCCGGAGCCCCGCACCATCCCCTTCTTCGCCCGCCAAAGGAAGGTGGTGCTCGCTAACTGCGGCCAAATAGATCCGGAGAGGATTGAGGAGTACATCGCCGTGGGCGGCTACGAGGCCTTGGCCAAGGTCCTCACCCAGATGACACCGGAGGCAGTGATCGCGGAGGTCACCCGTGCGGGCCTGCGGGGCCGGGGCGGCGCGGGTTTTCCCACCGGGAAAAAATGGCAAGCGGTGCGGGAGGCCCCTGGCCGCCCCAAATATGTTGTCTGTAACGGAGACGAGGGTGATCCCGGGGCCTTCATGGATCGGGCGGTCCTCGAGGGCGATCCCCATAGCGTCCTCGAGGGGATGGCCATCGCCGCCTATGCCGTGGGCGCGGAAAAGGGCTATATCTACGTGCGGGCCGAATACCCCTTGGCCGTGAAGCGCCTGGAGGTGGCCATCGCCCAGGCCCGAAAGCTCGGGCTTTTGGGCCCGAGGATCTTCGATACGGATTTTTCCTTCGACGTGGAACTGCGCATGGGCGCAGGGGCCTTCGTGTGCGGGGAGGAGACGGCCCTCATCGCCTCCATCGAAGGGAAGCGGGGCGAGCCCAGGCCCAGACCCCCCTATCCCGCCACCTCCGGCCTCTTTGGAAAACCCACCCTCATCAACAACGTCGAGACCTTCGCCAACATCCGCCACATCATCCTCCAGGGCGCGGATTGGTTTTCTCAAATGGGGACAGCCACGAGCAAGGGGACCAAGGTGTTCGCCCTCGCTGGGCAGGTGCGCAACACCGGCCTCGTGGAGGTTCCCATGGGGATCACCCTGCGGGAGCTCATCTTCGACATCGGCGGTGGAGTCCCGGAGGGGCGCAAATTCAAGGCCGTGCAGATCGGCGGCCCCTCGGGCGGGTGCCTCCCCGAAAGCCTCCTCGATGTCCCCATCGACTACGAGTCCCTAAAACAATACGGGGCCATCATGGGTTCGGGCGGGGTGATCGTCCTGGACGATTCTTCCTGCATGGTCAACGTGGCCAAGTTCTTCCTGGAGTTCACCGCCGATGAGTCCTGCGGGAAGTGCGTCCCCTGTCGGGTTGGGTTGCGGATCATGCTTGGAATTTTGGAGCGGATCGTGCGCGGAGAGGGGAACGAAGGGGATCTTTCCCGGCTGGAGGAGCTCGGGAAGCTCATCCAGACCACGTCCCTCTGCGGGCTGGGTCAAACCGCGCCCAACCCGGTCCTTTCCACCCTGCGTTATTTCCGGGACGAATACCTCGCCCATATTCGGGACAAGGCCTGCCCAGCCGGGGTTTGCCCCGATTTGATCCATTACGAGGTCCAGCCGGATCTCTGCCGGGCCTGTGATCTCTGCCGGCGGGCCTGCCCCACGGGCGCGGCCCAAGGTATCCCCCGCCATCCCCCTTATCGCATCGTCCAGGAACTCTGTATCCGTTGTGGTGCATGTTTGGAGGCCTGCCCGTTTGGGGCGGTGGTGAAGCTCCCAGGCCGAAAGGGGTGACCGTGGACAAAAAAGGGCTTTTGGAGAAATTCCCGCGCTCGCCCGATGTCCTTTTGGCCCTTTTGCACGAGCTCCAGCGGGCCAACCCCCAAAATTACTTGACCCCCGAGGACCTCGCCTTGGCCGCCGAGCATTTGGGGCTTCCCCTTTCCCGGGTGCGGGACGCCGTGACCTTCTACACCATGTTCAGCCTCCGCCCCCGGGGAAAGCACATAATCCGTGTTTGCGATTCCCCCAACTGCCACCTCTTTGGGGCTTGGTCCGTGGTGGAGGAGATAAAGGAGTTTTTGGGGATCGAGGTGGGGGAGACCACGCCCGATGGCCTTTTCACCTTGGAGCTCACAAGCTGTCTTGGCGCCTGCGGGGTGGCCCCGGTGATGATGGTGGACGACGAGGTCTTTGGGAACCTCCGGCCCGAAAGGGTGCGGGAGATCCTCAGGCGTTTTAAGGGGGAAGGATGAGGCCGGCGCGGGTCCACCTCCTTGTGGCCGTGGACGAGGAGGCCCGCCTTTCCGGGGTGGATCAGGTCCTCGTGGCCCTCCGCGAGGCCCTGGAGCATTACGGCCTGGGGGACGAGGTCCAGGTGATCGAAACCGGGACGCTGGGGATTTCCGGCCAGGGCGTGGTCCTCGCCGTCTATCCCGATGGAGTTTTCTATGGGCAGGTGCGGCCGGAGGATGTACGGGAGATCGTGGAAGTGCACCTCCTCAAGGGCCGGCCAGTGGCGCGGCTCCGCCTGCCCACGGCTGCGCCCCTGAGCCGGCCGGGCGAGATCCTCGGCCGCCAAGTCCGCGTGGTTTTGCGCAACGTGGGGGTGATCGATCCCGAGAACATCGAGGAGTACATCGCCCAAGGGGGTTACGAAGCCCTGGCCAAGGCCCTCACGGAGATGAAGCCGGAGGAAGTGATCGAGGAGGTACGGCGCGCGGGGTTGCGGGGCCGGGGTGGGGCGGGCTTCCCCACCGGGGTGAAATGGGCGGCGGTGCGCCAGGCCCCGGGCGCGGAAAAATACGTGATCTGCAACGCCGACGAAGGCGAGCCCGGAACCTTTAAGGACCGGCTCATCCTCGAGGGCGACCCCCATCGGATCCTCGAGGCCATGGCCATCGCCGGCTACGCCGTGGGCGCGAAGCTCGGGATCATCTACGTCCGCGGGGAATACGCCCTTTCCATCCGCCGCCTCCACCGGGCCCTCGAGCAGGCTCGGAAATACGGGCTTTTGGGGGAGAACATCCTGGAGACCGGTTTTTCCTTCGATATCGAGGTTCGGCCGGGCGCGGGCGCCTACGTGTGCGGGGAGGAGACGGCCCTCATCGAGTCCCTGGAGGGGAAGCGCGGCTGGCCCCGGATCCGCCCGCCCTATCCCGTCACCCATGGGCTTTGGGGGAAGCCCACGGTGGTGAACAACGTGGAGACCTTGGCCAACGTTCCGGACATCCTCCTCCGTGGGGCGGCCTGGTTCCGGACCCTGGGCACCCCCACCTGCCCAGGAACCAAGGTGTACACGATCCTGGGGCATGTGCGCTTCCCCGGCCTCGTGGAAGTGGAGATGGGCACGCCGCTTCGTGTTTTGATCTATGAACTTGGCGGGGGCCTGCGGGATGGCCGCGCCCTGAAAGCTGTGCTCATCGGCGGAGCGGCCGGGGCTTTCCTCACCCCTGAGGATCTCGACATCCGTTTAGATTTCGATTCCCTGGCGGGAAGGGCTGCGGTGCTCGGTTCCGGGGCGGTCCTGGTCATGGATGAAAGCGCCTGCATCGTGGACATGTTGGGGAGCATCCTCCGCTTTTTCCGACATGAATCCTGCGGCCAGTGTGCACCCTGTCGGGCCGGAACGGACCTCCTTTTGCGCCTTTGGGAAAGGGTGAGGAAAGGCGAGGCTAGCGAGGAAGTCCTGGGCCGGATGGTGGAGATCGTGGAAACGATGCGCCAGGCTTCCCTCTGTCCGCTGGGGCAGTCGTTGGCGTTGCCCGTGCGCTCAGCCTTGGAGAAGTTCCGAGAGGAATTCCTCGAACATATTTCCCGCGGGCCCTGCGCCCGCTGCAAAGGAGAGGAATGAGGATCACCTTTGCTGGTGCCGCTGGAACCGTGACTGGCTCCTGTTTTTTCGTGGAGACAAAGGGGGTTAAATTCCTCGTGGATTGCGGGATGTTCCAGGGCCTTCCCGAGCTGGAGGCCCGGAACGCCGAGCCCTTTCCTTTCGATCCCGCGGAGGTGGACTGGCTCATCCTCACCCACGGCCACCTCGATCACCTTGGGCTTGTGCCGAGACTCGTGCGCGAGGGATTCCAAGGGAAAGGGATCTGCACGGTGCCCACCCGAGATATTGCTCAAGTGATGCTCATGGACGCCGCCCGCATTCAGGAAGAGGAGGAAGACGGGGCCCTCTACACCGTGGAGGACGCCCTGGACGCTTTGGATCGCCTGGTGGTCACCGTGGAGTACGGGGAGGAGGTGGAGCTTGGGAAAGGGGTGAGGGTCCGCTTCCACGATGCCGGGCATATCTTGGGCGCGGCGTTTTTGGAAATCCAGGCGGAGGGCAAAACCCTCGTCTTTTCCGGGGATTTGGGGAATCGGGGCAAACCCCTGGTGGAGGATCCCTCCTATCCGCCCAAGGCCGACATCTTGGTGTTGGAATCGACCTATGGGGATCGGTTTCATCCGCCGGTGGAGGAGTCCATCGAGGAGCTGCGCCGGGTGATCGTGGAGACCCTGGAGGGCGGGGGAAACGTGGTCATCCCTTCCTTTGCCCTGGAGCGCACCCAGGAAGTCCTCTACATCCTCTTTCGGCTGTGGAGGGAGCGGAAGATCCCGCGCACCAAGATCTTCCTGGATTCGCCTTTGGCCACCCAGGCCACGCGGATCTTCGAGCGCTACACCGAGCGGTTCCCCGAGCCGGCCCGCAGGCTTTTCCACAAAAAGGAAAATCCTTTCGACTTCGAGCTTTTGGAGTACACCCTCACCAAGGCCGCCTCGAAAAAGATCGCCGAAGAAGAGGGGGTCATCATCATCGCCGGGTCGGGGATGTGCACGGGCGGCCGCATCCTCTACCACCTCCGGGCCAACCTCCCCCGGCCGGAGTCCTCCATCGTGTTCGTGGGGTACCAAGCGGAGGGCACGCTGGGGCGGGCCATTTTGGATGGAGCCCCGGTGGTGGAAATCCTGGGGAGCCCGGTCCCGGTAAGGGCGGGGATCTGGCGCATCGAGGGCCTGTCTGCCCACGCCGACCAAGAGATCCTCGTGGACTGGGCCCTGCATGCTGACCCAAACCAGGTCTTCCTCGTGCACGGCGAGCCTCAGGCCCTGGGCGCCTTGGCCGCCCGCCTCACCGACCACGGCTACCCCGTGCACATCCCGGCTTGGCACGAGACCGTCGAGCTGTGAGGGTCGGGGTTTTGGGTAGCCTCAATATGGACCTCGTCACCGTCGTGGAGAGGCTTCCGAGCCCCGGGGAAACCGTTTTAGGTCGAAGCTTTGCCCGCTATCCCGGCGGGAAAGGCTTGAACCAAGCGGTGGCCGCGGCCCGGCTGGGCGCGGAGGTTTTGCTCTTCGGCCGCGTGGGGAAAGATCCCTTTGGGGAAGAGCTCCTCTCCGTGGCCGAGGCAAACGGCGTGGATGTGGCCTTTTTGGAGTCCGTGGACGCCCAAACCGGCACAGCCGCGATCCTCGTGGACCCAAAGGGGGAGAACATGATCGCCTATGCCCCGGGAGCCAATGCCCTGGTGGACGAGGCCTATTTGGAGCGGGTCCTTCCGGTTTTGTCCGAAATGGATGTGCTCCTTGTGCAGTTGGAGATCCCCCTTTCCACGGTGGGGGCCCTCCTTCGGCGGCTTCCTCCCGAGCGCCCGTTGGTCATCCTCAACCCCTCCCCCGCCCAGGATTTGAGTTCCCTGCGCCTGGGCCGCGTGGATGTGCTTGTCCCTAATTTCCAAGAGTTCCAGGCCCTCACGGGCTGGGCCGGGAGCCCGGAGGAATTGGAGCGGGTGGGGAGGGCTTTCCTTGGGCTTGGGGTGCAGGCCTTGGTGGTCACCGCGGGCCCGGCCGGCGCGTACTTGGTGGAGCCCGAGGGATTCGCCCGCTTTCCGGCGTTCCCGGCGGAGGTGGTGGACACCACCGGTGCCGGTGATGCCTTTTGCGCGGCGCTGGCGGTGAAGCTCGGGCAGGGGCGCGGCCTTTATGAGGCCATCGGGTTTGCCAACGCCGCCGCGGCCCTCACCACCACCAAAAAAGGCGCTGTCCCAAGCCTCCCCACCCTGAGCGAGGTCCAGGCCTTCTTGGCGCGCTTCGCCGCGTGATCCCCATGGATGGCCGGGGTCCTCCCCAGGCCTTATCATGGGTACGTGCGGGGAAAGGGCGAACCGACTTTTCCCGCGCGGGATAAAGGATGCGGGAAATAGTGGTGGCGGGGATCGCTGTGGATGAAGAGAGCGGCGGGCCCGTGCTCCTTTTGCGGGATCCCGCGGAGAAAGATCGTTTTGTCCCTCTGCGGATCGGCGAAGCGGAGGCGGTTTCCATCATGCTGGGCCTGAGAGGCGAGAGCGCTCCCCGGCCCCTCACCCACGACCTCCTCCTTGCCGTCATCGCCGCCCTGGAGGCGGACCTCGCGGAAGTGCGCCTGAATCGGGTGGAGGCGGGCGTTTGCTGCGCTTCCTTGCGCCTGCGGCGGGCTTCCGGGGAGGAGGTGGAAGTGGATGCCCGGCCTTCCGATTCCGTGGCCTTGGCCGTCCGCACCGGATCCCCGATCCTCATCGAGGAGGAAGTTTACGCGGCGCTTGTGCAGGAGATCCCGGGCCTTTAACCATGCTTTTGGCCATCGATATCGGCAATAGCCTCACTACTTTAGGTGTACACGACGGCCGGACCTTTCGCGCCCGGTTTCGCATCCGCACGGTGGTGGAAAAGACCGCCGATGAATACGCGATGTTGATTTTGGCCCTTCTGCGCAGCCAAGGGCTGGAAGGAAATTTCGAGAGGATCGTCCTGGCCAGCGCCGTTCCTCCGCTTGTCCCGGTGTTTCGAGAACTCGGGGAGAGGTGGTTTGGGGTGGAGGTTTTAGTGGTGGGGCCGGGGGTGCGCACGGGATTGAGCATCCGGGCGGATAACCCGGCCGAGGTGGGGCCGGATCTTGTGGCCAACGCGGTGGCGGCCTATGCCAAGTTCGGGACAAACTGCATTGCCGTGGATTTCGGGACGGCCACGAGTTTTGTGGCCGTGGCCGAACCCGGGGTCCTCGCGGGCGTGGCCATCGCCCCCGGCTTGTGCATCGGTCTAGAGGCCCTGGCCGAGCGCACCGCTCAGCTTCCCCGCGTTCCCTTGGCCCTCCCCCCGCGGGCGTTGGGCAAAAACACGGTGACGGCGATCCAAGCCGGGACAATTTTGGGCCACGCGGCCCTGGTGGATGGGGTGGTGCGGCGGATGCGGGAGGAATTGGGTGGGAGGGCTAAAGCGGTGGCCACGGGGGAGTGGGCTAACCTCCTTTCCCCCCTCCTCTCCGAGGTCGAGGCCGTCGATCCCTGGCTGACCCTCGAGGGCCTTCGCCTCATTTCCGCCCGCAACGAATAGCTTCCGGATTGCCGAAATTTTCGCGGTAAGCTATATTTTTGTCGGAGGTGACACTCCCAAAAGGAGGTGACACTCCGTGCGCAAAGTTTGTTTGGCCTTCGTTTTCCTCGGCTTTTTGGGCTTTGGAAGCGAGCTCATCCTCGCTGTCTCCACCGAACCGCCCTCCCTTGATCCCACCACCAACGCCGCGGCCGTGATTCGCCTCCTTCTCCAAGGCAACCTCTACGAAACCCTCCTGACCGTGGATGAGGAGGGCCGCTTTCAGCCGGTCCTGGCGCGAAGCTGGGAGATCTCCGAAGATGGCCGGGCCTACACGTTCTATCTTCGGGAACCCGTCTTTTTCCACGACGGGACGGCCTGCGACGCCGAGGCCGTGAGGAGAAGCTTCCTGCGCGCAAAAGATCCGAAACGTGGACACGTCCATCCCGAGTATTTCCAAGAAATCGAGGAAATCCAAGTCCTCGACGACTCGACGGTTCGTTTCGTTTTGGCCCGGTCTGATGCGGCCTTCCTCGCCCTCTTGGCCTTGGGGGACGCGGTGGTGGTTCCAGACCGGGACGATCTTGGGAAAAATCCTGTGGGAACAGGACCGTTTCGCTTCGATCGTTGGGATCCTGGGTACCAATTGCGCCTCGTTCGCTATGAGCGCTACTGGGACCAGGGGAAGCCAAAACTCGAGGCGATAATTTTCCGATTCATCGCTGATCCCGCAAGCCAACTTGTTTCCCTGCGATCAGGAGACGTGGATGTCATCGTGGAGGCCACCCCGGAACTCGCCCAAAGCCTCGCTCATTCCCCAGGGATCGGGGTCCTCTCCGCCCCTCAGGATTTGGTCCAAATCTTGGCCATCAACAAAACCAGGCCGCCGTTCGATTCTTTGGCGGTCCGCAAAGCTTTGGCCCTGGCCGTGGACCGGGAGGAGCTGATCCGATTGGTCTCTTTGGGCTACGCCTCCCCCATCGGGAGCCACCTCGCTCCCACCATGCCCTACTACGCGGACATGACCTGGGTTTATCCACACGATCCGAAGCGGGCCAAGGAGCTCCTTGTGGAAAGCGGGTATCCTCAGGGGTTTTCCGCGGTTTTGACCCTGCCGGCGAACTATGTCTTCCACGTGCGGACCGGCGAGGTCCTGGCCTCCCAGCTTGCCCGGGTCGGGATAAACCTGCGTCTGGAGCTTGTGGATTGGCCAACCTGGCTCGAGCGGGTTTACGGCCAGGGCGATTTCGACCTCACCGTGATCGGCCATGTGGGGCGCCTTGATCCCGCTTTGACTTTGATCTTCTACGGCCCGGATCGTCCGGATTACTATTTCCGCCGCGGCTGGGACAATCCCGAACTGGATGAACTCCTGCGCCTTGGCGCATCCATCGTCGACCCAAAAGCGCGGCAAAGCATCTATACCGTGGCCCAGTACCTCATCGCCCGGGACGTGGTAAACGTATTCCTGCAAGCCCCTCACCGGATCCTCATCTTCCGGGATGACGTACGAGGGCTTAAACTCTCCCCCCTTTACGTCCTTCCCCTCGCGGAGGCCGCGAAAGGCTGAGGAGCGGGCGAAGCCGCGGATCCAGGAGGTCCCTTAAGAAATCCCCGAGGAGGTTCAGGCCCAAAACGGTGGAGAAGAGCACCAGTCCCGGGAAAAACGCGGGCCAAAAGGACTGTCCAAGCCAGCTTTGGGCCTCCCAAAGCATCCGTCCCCAAGAGGGGTGTGGTGGCTGCACCCCCAAGCCCAAATAGGAAAGGGAGGCCTCGGCCAAAAGGGTGCTTCCCAGGGAAAAGGTGGCCTGAATCAAAAGGGGGGAAGCTAAGTTGGGCAGGATATGGCGGAAAAGGAGGCGGGATGTGGGCGCTCCCACGGCCAAGGCGGCCAGGATGAATTCCCGTTCTTTTAGGCTTAGAGTGCCCGCATGGGCCAGCCGCAAAAAATAAGGCAGGTTGAAGAGGATTAGGGCCAGGGCCACGCCCACGACCCCGCGGCCGAGAAGACTGGCGAGGACCAGGGCCAAAAGCACAGCGGGGAAGGCGAGGATTCCGTCGGAGAGCCGCAGGAGGCCTGAACCCCAAAAGCCCTGGAAATAGCCGGCCCCAAGGCCCAAGGCGACCCCAAGGAGGGAGCTCACCCCGATGCTGAGGGCGGCGATGGCCCAGCTCGCCCGGCCGCCGGCCATCACTCGCGAGAAAACGTCCCGGCCGAACCAATCGGTCCCAAAGGGATGGGAAAGGGAAGGCGGAAGAAATGGGCTATCCACGACGACTGTGGGCTGGTACGGAAGCCAAAAAGCTCCCAAAATCACCAGAGCGAGGCCGGGGAGGATCAAAAAGATCGCCAGGACTAAGCGCCTCAAGCGTAGCGGATCCGGGGATCCAAAAGGGCGTAAAGGAGGTCAGCCGCGGTGCTCACCGCGGCCACCATGGCCGTCACCAGGGCCGTGAGCCCCAAAAGAAGGGGGATGTCCCGGCCGAAGGCCGCCTCGAGGGCCAGCTTCCCCAGCCCCGGCAAGGAAAAAACCTGCTCGATCACCAAAGCCCCACCAAGGAGCCTGGCGAAGGTTAGGCCCAGCCCGGCCACGAGGGGGATGAGGGCATTGCGCAGGGCGTGGCCAAAGAGGACCCGCCCCTCCTGGAGCCCTTTGGCCCTGGCCAGGCGCACAAAATCCAAGGAGAGGATGTCGGCCATGGTGGCCCTGGTGAGCCGGGAGAAATAGGCGAGCCGGGGAAGAGCGAGGGCCAAAGCGGGGAGAGCTAGATAACTCAGGCTTTGGCCTTTTCCCCAGCCGGGGAAACCGCCAGCGGGAAACCAGCCAAGCCTCACCGAGAAAAGGCCGAGGAGGAGGATGCCCAGCCAGAACTCCGGGATCGCTAAAAAGGTCTGACCTGCCGTGGAAAGGAGGAGGTCCAGGGTGCTTCCTGGGCGAGCGGCGCAGACGGTTCCCGCGATCACCCCGAGGGAAAAAGCAAGGAGGGCGACAACCGCGGCGATGGGGAAGGTCACAGCCAAGCCCCGGCGAAGGAGCTCGGCCACGGAAAAGGCCGGGTACCGGAAGGATGTGCCGAGCTCCCCGTGAAAAGCCGCCCAAAGCCATCGGCCGAAGCGGGCTGGCCAGGGCTCATCGAGGCCCAGGGCCTTGCGGGCCGCCTCATAGCGTGCGGGAGAGGCCTCCGTTCCCACCATAAGCCGGGCCGCATCGCCGGGAAGGACCGTGAGGAGCAAAGAGGCGGCCATGGCCACCCCGAGGACCGTGGCGACCATGGCCGCCAGCCGAAAAGAAAAGAAGCGGAGCACAACAGGTGGGGTTCAGTCCCCAGCCACCCCCGCGTGGATTTTCCCTTTTATCGCGGCCTGAGCCGCGGCCAGCCTAGCTACAGGGATCCGCCAAGGAGAGGCGGAAACGTAATCCAGGCCGAGCTCATGACAGAGGTGGACGGAGCGGGACTCCCCGCCGTGCTCGCCGCAGATCCCCACGGAGAGATCGGGCCTCGTCCTGCGCCCCTTCTCCACCGCGATCCTCATGAGCTCGCCCACACCATTTCGATCCAGGGTTTCGAAGGGGTCCTCGGGGAGGATCCGCCGCTCCAAATACTCCCGGATGAATTTGCCCGCATCATCCCGGGAGAAACCGAAGGTCATCTGGGTGAGGTCGTTGGTCCCGAAGGAGAAGAACTCGGCCTCGCGGGCGATCTCGTCGGCGGTGATGGCCGCCCTGGGCACCTCCACCATCGTCCCCACCTTGAAGTGGACCTCCACCCCTTCCTCGGCCATGACCTTTCGGGCGATCTCCACCACCCGCTCCCGCATGACCTTCATTTCGTTCACATGGCCCACGAGGGGGATCATCACCTCGGGTTTGGGGTTGAGCCCCTCCTTCTTGAGCTTGGCCGCGGCGCGGAAAATGGCCTCCACCTGCATGTCGTAAAGGTCCGGATGGGTGATCCCGAGCCGCACCCCGCGGTGACCGAGCATGGGGTTGAACTCCTGGAGGGACTCGATATAGGCCCGCAGGTCCTCGAACTTCATCCCCAGCCGCTCCGCGAGGAGCCGGATTTCCTTCTCCTCCTTGGGGAGGAACTCGTGCATGGGCGGGTCCAAAAGCCTGATGATCACGGGTTTCCCATCCATGACCCGGAGGATCCCCTCGAAGTCCTGGGTCTGCATCCTTTGGAGCGCAGCGAGGGCCTTCTTCCGGGCCTCGGGGCTCGGGGCCACCAGGGCTTCTTGCATGTAGGGGATGCGCTCCTCGGCGAAGAACATGTGCTCTGTACGGCAAAGGCCGATCCCCTCCGCCCCAAAAGCGAGGGCGATCGCGGCCTGATCAGGCTGGTCGGCGTTGGCCCGCACCCCAAGCCTCCTCCGCGCGTCGGCCCAGCGCATGAGCTTCTCGAAAAGCCGGTAAATGGGGGCTTCCTCCGGCCGGAGGGTCTTGGTGATGAGGACCTGGACGACCTCGCTCGGCTGGGTCGGGATTTTCCCCAGGAGCACCTCGCCTGTGGTCCCGTCGATGGAGAGCCAATCCCCTTCTTTCAAGGTCTCGCCGGCTACGCGGATCTCGCGCTTTCCGTAATCGATGTGCAGGGCTTCGCACCCCACCACCGCCACTTTGCCGATCTGGCGGGCCACCACCGCGGCATGGGAGGTGAGGCCGCCCCGGGCGGTGAGGATCCCTTGGGCGACGGCCATCCCGCGGATGTCATCAGGCGAGGTCTCGTGGCGCACGAGGATCACTGGCCCCTCTTTGGCCATCTCCTCCGCCTTTTGGGCGGAGAGGGCGATCCGGCCGGTGGCCGCCCCGGGCCCGGCCGCCAACCCCTTGGCCAAAACCTTGGCCCTCGCCTTGGCCTTGGGATCGAAAATGGGCTGGAGGAGCTGGGAAAGCTGTTCTGCCGGATCTATGCGGAGGATGGCCTCGTCCTCGGTGATGAGCCCTTCTTCCGCCATCTCCACGGCGATCCGCACCGCGGCAAAGCCCGTGCGCTTGCCCGCCCGCGTCTGCAGGATGTAAAGTTTTCCTTCCTCGATGGTGAACTCCACGTCCTGCATGTCCCGGTAATGGCGCTCGAGGACCTCGCGGATTCGTAAAAGCTCCCGGTAGACTTCGGGCATGGCCTCCTCAAGGGAGATCTGGGTGGGGTCGGTCTTCGCCGCCTTGGAGATGGGGTTGGGGGTGCGAATCCCGGCCACCACGTCCTCGCCCTGGGCGTTGAGGAGGAATTCCCCATAGATGCGGTTTTCGCCGGTGGCGGGATCGCGGGTGAAGCAAACGCCCGTTCCCGAGCGATTCCCGAGGTTGCCGAACACCATGGCCTGGACGTTCACCGCCGTGCCCATGTCCTCAGGGATGCGATACATCCGGCGATAAACCTTAGCCCGCTCGTTCATCCACGAGCGCACCACCGCCTCGATCGCGCCCCAAAGTTGTTCCCAAGGATCCTGGGGGAAGTCCTTTCCGGCCCTACGGATGATCTCTTTGTAGCGGGCCACAAGATTTTGGAAATCCTCGGCGGTGAGGTCCAAATCGGAGGAAGCCCTCCTCTCCCGCTTAAGCTCCTCCATGGCTTCCCCGAAGGGGTCCACCTCGTCTTTGATCCCCAAAACCACGGAGCCGTACATGGAAAGGAGCCTTCTGTAGGCGTCGTAAGCGAAGCGGGGGGAGGTCCGGGAGGCCAGCCCTTCCACCGCCCGGTCGTTCAGGCCCAAATTGAGGATGGTGTCCATCATCCCCGGCATGGAGACGGGGGCGCCGGAGCGCACGGAAACGAGGAGGGGATTTTCTGGGTCGCCGAACCGCCGCCCGGTGGTCTCCTCCAAAAAGCGCATTCCTTGGCGAACCTGTTCCTCCAAACCCTCCGGATAACGGCCGCCGTTTTTGTAGTAATAGCGGCAGACCTCGGTGGTGATGGTGAAGCCGGGAGGAACAGGGATGCCGATTGCCGCCATCTCCGCGAGGTTCGCGCCCTTCCCGCCGAGGAGGTCCTTCATTTTGGCGCTGCCCTCGGTCCTTCCCGCGCCGAAGAGGTACACGTATTTCGCCATCTTCACCCCCTCAGGAGCGCCCGAGCGAATTCCGCGGCGCGAAACGGAGCTAAATCGTCCAGCCCCCTTCCCACCCCTAACCAGAGGATGGGGATCTTCAGCGTCCTCACCGCCGGGAGGATCGCGCCGCCCCGGGCCGTCCCATCGAGTTTCGTCACCACAAGGCCGGTAAGCCCCACCGCCTCATGGAAAAGCTGGGCTTGAGAGATGGCATTTTGCCCAACGGTGGCATCCACCACGAGGATTCGCTCGTCGGGCTTTCGGTTCATCAGCTTCTCCACAACGCGGCACACTTTGCTAAGCTCCTCCATGAGCGGCTTTTTGGTCTGAAGCCGGCCTGCTGTGTCAACCAAAACAACATCATAACCGGAAGCTTTGGCGTGTACCAGGGCATCGTGGACCACTGCGGCTGGGTCGGCCCCGGGTTTTTGGGCCACCACCTCCGCCCCGATGCTTCGGCCCAGTTCCTGAAGCTGCTCGATGGCGGCGGCCCGGAAGGTATCGGCGGCCACAAGAAGGGGCTTTTTCCCCTGATCCTTGAGCCACTTTCCCACCTTGGCGATGGTGGTGGTTTTTCCCGACCCGTTCACCCCCACGAAAAGGAGCACAGAAAGCTCAGCGGGCAAAGAAAAAGCCCTTTCGGCCATGGCCAGCTCCGTGGCGATGAGCTCCTCCACCATGGCCAAAAGCTCCTCCCAAGTGCAGCGGCTGGGGAGTTTTTCCCGAACGGCGGACACGATTCGTCTAGTTTCCTCGGGGCCGACGTCGGTGGAAAGGAGCGCCTCCTCCAAGCGGCCAAGGAGCTCCGCGGTCTTTTGGCCCTGAGCGGCCGGGCCCAACGAGCCCAAAAGCGCCTCCCGCGTGCGGGAAAGCCCGGAGCGCAAGCGCTCCCAGAGGCTCTCAGCCATCACATCTCCTCAGGTGCCCGCACCCCGAGGATGGAAAGGCCGCGAAAGAGGACGAGTTTGACCCCAAAGAGGAGGGCCAGGCGGGCGGGGGTCGCCCTCCCTTGCCCGAGGATCCGCACCCGGGCGTAATAGGGGTGGAAGATCCCGGCCAAATTCTCCAAATACTCGCAAAGGAGGTGGGGGGAGAATCCGCGGGCCGCCAGGCGCACGACATCCGGGAAACGATCGAGCTCCATGATCAGCTGCAGTTCCTCCGGCCCGGTGAGGGGGGAAAGATCCAGGGAAAGGAGATCCTCGGGGAACTCCCCACGGGCTTGGGCCTCCCGGAAGACGGAGGCGATGCGGGTGTGGGCGTATTGCACGTAATACACGGGGTTTTCCAGGCTCTGCTTTTTGGCGAGCGCAAAGTCGAAGACCAGGTGGCTTTCGGGCTTGCGCATGACCATGAAGTAGCGGGTGGCGTCGCGGCCGACCTCGTCCACCAAATCCTTTAAGCGCAAAAACCTCCCGGCCCGGGTGGACATCTTCTCGATCCCCTCCGCACCTTTGAGCGTAACGAACTGGTGCAAGCAATAGCTCAAAAAGTTCTCGGGGATCCCAAGGAGGCGGAGGGCGAGCTTCACCTCCTGTTGCTCCTCCACGTGATCGGCGCCCTGGACGTCCACTACCCAGTCGAAGCCGCGCCGGAATTTATCGAGGTGGTAGGCGATGTCCACCATGAGATAGGTAGGGGTGCCATCGGAGCGGATGAGGACTGGATCGCGAGGGAGGCCATGTATTTTAGCGGAAAGCCAAATGGCCCCATCCTTTTCGTAGACGTGGCCGCCCTCCCGGAGCCGGCGGAGGACCTCATCGACCAGGCCCTTCCGGATTATGTCCCCTTCGCGAGTCCACACATCGAAGGAAACGCCGATGGCCTCGAGATCCTCTTCGATCATCCGGAGCATCCGGGGAACGACCTCTTCCCGGAAGACTTTTTTGGCCTCGGCGTTCCACTCTGGATAAGCGTTCCCGAACTTTTGGGCGAGTTCTTCGCCGATGGGGATGAGGTAATCACCGTGGTAGCCGCCCTCGGGGATGGGCTTTGGGTCGCCCAGGGCTTGGCGGTAGCGGGCCCAGAGGGACTGGGCCAAAAGTTCGATCTGCCGGCCCTCGTCGTTGAGGTAATACTCCCGGGTCACCTGAAAGCCCAGCTCGGAAAAGAGGTTGGCCAAAACATCGCCCAAGGCGGCCTGCCGGCCATGGCCGATGGTAAGAGGCCCAGTGGGATTGGAAGAAACGAACTCCACCTGGAGCCTTTTTCCCCGGCCTTCCTCCCCTTTCCCGTAGGCCAAACCCTCCTGGAGGATCTCCTTCAAAACCCCATGAAGGGTTTGGGGGCGGAGGCGGAAGTTCAAAAAACCTTGCACGGCCTGGACCTGGGAGAAAGCCGGATGGGAGGAGAGCTCTTTTGCCAATTCCTCGGCCACCACTTGAGGCGGCTTTTTTAGCTCCTTAGTTAAAAGGAAGGCGATGCGGCTGGATAAATCCCCTAGCTCCCGATGGGGAGGCCGGTCCACCGGGATTTCCGGGGGAGAGAGACCCAAACGGTCCAGGACCGAGCGGATTGAACCCTGGACCAGCGCCTCTAATCGCATTTACTTTTCGATCACGAAGCGGATGCCAGTTTTGACCTCTCCGCCGATCTCCACATCGATGAAACCAGGGGTGACCTTGATCTCCGCCTCGCCCTCCCTCTCCACCAACCTTCGGGCGATGGCGATGGCCTTGACCGCCTGGTTTACGGCGCCGGCCCCGATGGCGTGGGCCTCGACGATCCCATCCTCCTCCAAAGCTCCGGCAATGGCCCCCGCTACCGCCTTGGGATTAGAAGTAGCCGCGACCTTGAGGATCTGCATGCTTGCCTCCTTTTTGGCGAAAACTTCGCGAGGCATTCTAGCCAGGAGTGGAGGCTCCGGCAATAGGGGTTGAGCGGGAAGGGAAAAAGCTTACGATCCTTTCGATGCCCCGCTGGATTTTGCATGTGGATATGGACGCCTTTTATGCCTCTGTGGAGGAGCTGGACCACCCGGAGCTTCGGGGAAAGCCGGTGATCGTGGCTGGCCCCGAGCCCCGCGGGGTGGTGGCCACCGCCTCCTATTCGGCCCGAAAATTCGGGGTCCGCTCGGGGATGCCCACCGCCCAGGCCAAACGCCTCTGCCCCCAAGGGATCTTCCTTCCCCCGCGTTTCGAGCGCTACGAGGAGGTGGCCCAAAAGGTGCGGGCCATCCTGAGGGAATATAGCCCCGTTTTGGAACCGATCTCCCTGGACGAGGCCTTCTTGGACCTCACGGGAACGGAACTCCTCCATGGCCCCCCGGAGAAAGTGGCCGCGGAGATCCACGCCCGCATCCCCCGGGAAACCGGGCTTTCCTGTTCCGTGGGCCTTGGCCCCAATAAACTCTTGGCTAAACTGGCCTCGGATTCAGCAAAACCCGGGGGTTTGCGGATCGTGCGGCCCGAGGAAGTCCAAAGCTTTCTCGATCCTTTGCCGGTGGAGGACCTTTGGGGGGTGGGGCCGAAGACGGCGGAACGGCTTTGGGAAAAGGGGATCCGTACTGTGCGGGATTTGCGGGAAATACCTGTGGGGCTTCTGCGCTCCTGGTTTGGGCAAAAGGGCGGGGAGGCCCTCTGGCAATTGGCGCGGGGAATCGATGAATCTCCCGTGGTGCCCGTGCGCGCGGCGAAATCCATCTCCAACGAGGTCACCTACCCCGAGGACCTTTTCGAGCGGGAGAAAATTCTGGCCGAATTGCGGAGGCTAGCCCTTTTGGTGGCTGATCGGCTTAGGGAAGAGGGCTTTTTAGCCCAAACGGTGCAAATAAAGGTTCGCTTCTCCAATTTCGTCACTTCCACCAGGCAAACGAAGCTCCCCGCGCCCACGGATCATCCTTTGATTTTGGCGGAAGAGGCGGTGGGCCTTTTTTCCCGGGTGGGGGTTCCCCCAGGGCAGGGGATCCGCCTTTTGGGGGTGGGTTTGGCTGACCTTGTCCCCGCCACATTCAGGCCGATCCCGCTTTTTCCCGATCCCAAGCTTGGTGAGGCCCTTTGGGAGGTGCGCCGGAAATTCGGGCCTGACTCCCTTGGCCTTGGGCCCACTGGCTTAAAATAGCAAGATGAGTTACGCTTCAGGTTGCCATGTTTTGGAAAGCGTTTTTCGTCCTCCTTTGGGTTGTGCCGGCGTTTGGCCTGAGCCTTTGTCAATATCAAGCCCCGACCACAAATCTTTTGCGGGGCGAGGCCGCCTTCAGTTACCACTATTTTGAGGATCCCGCCACTCCCGGCCCGGACGTGAATTCCGGGAAATTCACGATCTTTGGGGAGTGGGTGGTGGATTCCCCGGTGCACGGGATCGGGCTTAGCTTTTCTGGGGAATTCAACCTCTTGGGCTTGGCCTTGGCCGCGGCCTCCACCCAGGTCTCCGGGACCTTCCGGGAATACCCGTTTCCTTCCCTTTCCTATTTCGTTTTCGGCGGCTTAGAGGGGGCCCTAAATAGCCAGCAGCCGCGGCCGTGGCTGGAGGCGCGAAGCGGGGTGGGCTATGGCCGCTTCACCGATGTGACCCCCTTAGTGCGGGCCCTGCGGATCGAGGAGAAACTCCTGAGACGGGGGGTACTGCTCGCCTCGCTGCGGGAAAGTACCCTGCTTCGCTTGGCCCAGGAGATCGGCCGCGGCCAAATGTACCCCTCCACCTCCGACCTGGCCGCAGCCTTGGCCAAGATCCTCTCCTCCGAGGCCAACGTCACCTTTGACCCCCGCAGCGTGCTTCTTGTGGAGGAGGTTTTGGAGGAAAGCGGACTGGAGCGATACTGTGGTTGGGCCGTGCAATTCGGTTTCGGCTACGTCTTAAGCCGCCCCCAGCCCGGCTCCATCCTCACCTTCAACCTCTCCCTCCAAGGGGCGATGACCCCCGATCCCCGCTCCCAAATCCTCTTTAAATCCGATCTTTCCGCGCCCTATCAGGTTTTTGAGGAATACACCTGGAACCTGAGCGCCTCCTATACTTACGAACTCAACGAGAGCACCGATTTTTCCGCGCAGTATGTGCTGAGGCAGGTGAAGCCACGGGGGCAAATGCCGGCGGGAACGCAAAACGCTTCCTTCCAATTGAGCTTCAAATTGGGCGGGGCCACGATCGCCTTGCAGGTCAATTTCTCCAAGCTAGCCGAGGCGCGGGAGTGGACCCAAGAATTCCTCATTTCCGCAGGATGGCAAATTTGGTGAGAAGGATCCTGGTCGTTCCCATCTGGCTATATCAGCGCCTGCTCTCCCCGATCTTGCCCCACCGTTGTCGTTTTTACCCCACCTGTTCGGAGTATGCCCGGGAGGCGATCCTCCGGCACGGCCCCCTCAGGGGCGGGTGGTTGGCGCTGCGGAGGCTTTTGCGCTGCGGCCCTTGGCACCCTGGCGGTTACGATCCCGTTCCCTGACGGAACTCCTCCTGGACCTTCCAGAAAAGCTCCGGGTCCGTCCAAAGCTCCAAGCAGGTGGCGGCCACGGCCTTGGCCGCCGCAATCATGGCCCTCTTGGCGCCTTCGCTTTTTGCGGCCTCGGCAAATTCCCGGGAATGGCCGGGGATCTCCCCTGGTCCGATGCGGATGTAGGGGTGAATGGCGGGGACCTCCCAGGAGACGTCGCCCATGTCCGTGGACCCCATCCCGCCCTTTGGCTCCTCAGGGGGATAGCCGAGTTCCGCAAGATACTTGGCGAAGACCTGGGCCATGGCCTTGTTGGGCCGGATGGCCTTGTACTCGTGGCCCACTTTGGTGAAGGTGAGCTTGGCCCCGGTGGCCAGGGCCGCACCCTCCGCGCATTTTTTGAGCTTTTCCACGAGCTCGTCGCGATAAGCATTGTCCGCGGAGCGCACATAAAAAAGGGCCGCCGCATACTCCGGAACGATGTTGGGCTTCACCCCGCCGTGGGTGATGATCCCATGGATGCGGGAGCCGTCCTTTATGTGCTGGCGGAGGGCATTCAGGGCCACGAAGGTCTGGATTACCGCATCGAGGGCATTGATCCCCTTCTCCGGCTCGGAGGAGGCGTGGGCCGCCTTCCCATGGAACTCAATTTTCACCTCGGTGATGGCCAAAGACCCGCGGTCCACCACGGTTTGATCGGCGGGATGGACCATCATGGCCGCGTCCACGTCGCGGAAGATCCCGGCTTGGAGGAGTTTTATTTTTCCGCCGCCGCCCTCCTCCGCGGGCGTGCCGATCACCAGGAGCGCTCCCGGGAGGCCCGCTTTGAAGGGGGCCAGGCCCAGGGCCGCGCCCACGGCGATGGTGGCGATGAGGTTGTGCCCGCAAGCATGGCCCAGCTCCGGAAGGGCATCGTATTCGGCGAGGATGGCGATCCGCGGGCCGGGCCTTTCCGCAGGATGCACGGCGCGGAAGGCCGTGGGAAGCCCGCCCACCCCCCGCTCCACCCGGAACCCGCCTCCCTCCAAGATCTCCGTGAGCCAGGCCGCGGCCTTGTGCTCCTCAAAACCAAGCTCGGGGTTAGCGTGGATCCGCAGGGCCAAATCCCAAAGATCCTCGGAAAGCTCATCGATCCTTTGCCAGACAGCGTTTTTCACTTGCCCACCCCCACCGGAACCTGCGAGACCAGCCACTCCAAGGCGGCTTTGAGGTCCAGATCCTCCTCGGTGTCCTTCGCCTCGGGGACGGGGATGTCCGGAGAAAGCCCCACATCCTGGACGGCCCGGCCTTTGGGCGTGAGGTATTCGCCGGTGGTGAGCTTCAGGACCCCGCCATCCGGGGTCTGGAGGACTATCTCCTGGATCAAGCCTTTCCCGAAGGTTTTTCGGCCCACCAGGACCCCGACCCCGTAATCTTGGATGGCGCCGGCCACGATCTCCGCGCCGGAGGCCGTTCCCTCATTGACCAAAACGGCAAGGGGGAGATTGGGAAAAGAGTTTCCGCGGGAGTTGTAGACCCGTTCCCCGAAGGAGGGGCCGCGGGTGCGCACGATCGGGCCGCGATCGATGAAGAAGCTGGCCACCTCCACCGCGGCGGAGAGGAGGCCGCCTGGGTTATTGCGCAAATCCAAGACCACGCCGCGCAGCTCATCCAAGGGGAAGGAGAAAAGGGCCCGGCCCACCAAGGCTGGAGCCTCCTCATCGAACCTGAGGATCCGTACGTACCCGACCTTTTCCTCCGCCAGGTATTGGGAACGCACGGCCTCCACCTTGATCTTCGCCCGGATGATGGTCAGGGTCTCCACTTTTCCGTCGGGATGGCGAACTTTCAGGGTCACGGGGGTCCCTTCCGGCCCACGGATATGCATGGAGGCCTGTTCCAGGGTCCAGCCCTCGGTGGATTCGCCATCCACTTCGAGGATCACGTCGCCGGGGCGGATCCCCGCGGCCTCCGCCGGCGTCCCCGGCAGGGGCGTCACCACCGTGATCCACCCGTTGCGAATGGTTATTTCGATCCCCACCCCGCTGTATTCCCCAGATAGGCTGCGCTGCCATTCGGCGTATTCCTCGGGCGTGAAGTAGGTGGAATAGGGGTCACCAAGGCTCTCCACCATCCCGCGGATCGCGCCCTGGACGAGCTGGGCATCGCTGACCTTGTCCGCCCAAAGATAATATTGCCGGATGGCCTCGTAGACCTGGGAGAGGGGTTGGAGGATGGTGGTGGTTTGTCCGGCCCCAAAACCGATGAATCCCAAAAGGGCTAAGGCCGCAAAAATTTTGCGCATTTATCTCACCCCCAAGGCATGCGCAAGTTCCAAAAAGACCGGGTCCACCGGCTTTGGGCTCCGGGGGAGGGCCTCGCTTAAGGGGACGGCCACGATCTCATGGCCCCTGAGGCCCACCATGACCCCGAATTTCCCCTGGAGGGCGAATTCCACCGCCGCCACCCCAAAGCGCGTGGCCAAAAGGCGATCGAAGGGGGTGGCGGTGCCGCCGCGCTGGAGGTGCCCGAGGACCACAACCCGGCACTCCATCCCCCGCTCGCGCAGCCGGTCAGCAAGCCAATAGCCGATCCCACCCAGCTGCACGTGGCCGAAGGCGTCCACCCGGCCCTCTTGTGCCACGGGTTTCCCCCCCAATTCCACCGGCCGCGCACCCTCCGCCACCACGATGATGGAGAAGGTCCGGCCCCGGGCCAGCCGGTTTTTTATCCCCTTCACCACATCATCCACGGAGAAGGGCTCCTCCGGAACGAGGATCACATCCCCGCCGCCGGCGATCCCCCCAAGGAGGGCGATCCAGCCGGAATCCCGGCCCATCACCTCCACGATGAAAACCCGATGGTGGGATTGGGCCGTGGTGTGGAGCCGATCCAGGGCCTCGGTGACCACAGCCAGCGCCGAATGGAACCCCAGACAAAAATCGGTGCCAGCCACATCGTTGTCGATGGTCTGGGGGATACCCACCACTTTTAGCCCGTGGCTTTCGGAGAGTCGCCAGGCCACGCCGAGGGTATCATCCCCGCCGATGGGGATGAGGGCGTCGACGGCCCTCTTTTTTAAGTTGGCCAAGATGCGTTCCACCTTCTCCGTCGGCTCCCAGACCGTTTTCCCGTCCTTTTGGATCTTGCGGAAGGGGTTGGTGCGGGAGGTGCCAAGGATGGTGCCCCCTTGGGGGAGGATCCCGGAGACGCTATCCAGGGTGAGGATGACGGCGTCGTCCTCGATGGGGCCGCGCCAGCCATCCCGGAAGCCTACGACCTCGAGCCCCTCTTTTTCCGCCCGGCGGACGATGGCCCGGATGCAGGCGTTGATCCCGGCGGAATCCCCACCGCCCGTAAGGATCCCAATCCGCTTTAGGCTAGGCATAGAGAGACCTCCCTCCTGATCCGACCTGGTCGATCATCTCCTCGGCCACCCTTTGGATGGCCGCCTGGATTTCTTTCCCCAAAACCCGGGGATCGAAGATCTTTTTGTTCGGGGACCATTTCGCGCCCTGGGCCTCGAAGGTGATGGGATCGAAGGGGACGCCATCGGGCGGGAGGATCTCCGTGCGCTGTGTGATGTAGAAGGTGGCGGCAGTGCGAGCGTAGACGTACTGATAAGTCGTGTCTTTGTTGACTTTACAGATCCCCGCGGCCACCAAGGCCCGCACTTGTTCAGCGGTGAGGCCGGAGGCCCCATGCAGAACCAGTGGCCGTTCGAGCCCCGCAACCCTAAGTTTTTCCTCGATCTTTTGGGCCAAATCCACGCGGAGCTTGAGCTCCTTTCCCGCGGAAACCCCGTGCTGGGTGCCCACCGAGACGGCCAGAAGATCCACACCCGTGCGCTCCACGTACTCCACAGCCTCGTCCGGATCCGTGTAAAAAGCCTCCTCCGAGACGATCCCTTCCTCCGCGCCCTTGATGCGGCCAAGTTCCCCTTCCACCAAAACCCCATAGGGCCGGGCGAGTTCCACCACTTTTTTGGTGATGGCCACGTTCTCCTCAAACGGCCGGTCCGAGGCATCGATCATCACCGAGGAGCAGAGGCCCTCTTCCAGGGCCGGAACGATGAAGGAATCGATGGCATCAGGGCTGACGTGATCGAGGTTTATGAAGACGCCTATGGGATATTCCGCGGCGATGGCCCGCACATAGGAGACGAGGGCGCGGAGCCCGGCCAGGGGCTTACCCCCACCGGCGAATTTCGCCGCGCCCTGAGAGATTTGAAGGAGAAGATCGCTTTTCTTCGCGTTGTGGGCGGAAAAAAGCCCCAAAAGGACATTTGTTTCCGCGAAGTTATTGGCCAAAAGGGCGAACCCCTCGCGTTTGGCCTTTTTGTAGACCTCCGCTAACTCTTTCCCCCCGAGAAGTGGCATACCCCCTCCTTGGACCCCCGAATGATACGCGCGAGCTAAAGGGTTTCGAGCTCGCCCGGCGGCTCTTGGCCCAAGGCCCGCCAGGCCTGGCCCAAATGGGCCCGGAAAATCCTGGCGAAACGGGAGAAAAGAGGGGTGTGGTTACGGGAACTCCGCCACCAAAACCAGTCGCTCCCCTCCGCCACATAGATGTGGGCCAGGGCTTCGTCCTTCTTTTTGGGGTCCCCAACTTTTTCCGCGGCCTCCCGCACCTCTGCTAAGGCCTGCCAGGCTCTGTTTTGCTGGGGTTCGCCGATCCAGGTGCGGAAATCCGCGTCGATCCAGGAGCCCGACCAAACGGTGGAAAGTTCCCCAGCTGGCCCATAACGGGCGATGTACTCCCCGATTTTCACGGGGGCGAAATTTTCAAGGAGCGCGCAATAAAGGCCTAAGAGGAAGGGCCGGCCGTTCCGTTCGTAATAATCCCAGGCGTTTTCCCCGTCCAGGGCGATGAGGACAAGGGGTGGAGCGGCCGAAGACCAATGGGAAACGGCGGCTTGGATTTTGCCCACCAAGTCCGCCACAGCCTTTTCCCACGGCCACTTTTCGTACGCAAAGCTCACAAGATTGGAGAGGAAGGAATCGCGGAAGACCACGATGATCCCTTGGGGGCCAAAGCGCAGGCGCCAGGGGCGATAAAGTTCCTCCGGCCGCGGCGGCCGGCCCAAAGTTCTGGCGAGTATCTCCCCATCGGTGGCGACCCACTCCACCCCGAGATTGGCGAGGAGCTCCAGGGCCTCCGGGCTCACCGCTCCCTCCGCGGGCCACATGCCTTTTGGCTTTCCCCCGAAGATCTCGGCGTGGTGGGCCAAGGCCCGCGCGGCCTGAGCTTCAGCATCGGCCGCAGCTTGAAAATGGGGGATGTCGTCCCCTGGCCTGGCCCGCTTGGCCACCGCGCTATCGATGAGGAGGGGGAGGATGGGATGATAAAAGGGGGTCGTGGAAAGCTCGATCTGACCAGAATCCTCAAGCCTCCGGTAAAGGGGAAGGACTTCGGCTACGAGCTCTTTTTGCATCCCCAGCAAAAGCGAAAGCCTCTCCCCTGGGGCCTTGGTGGAGGGAAAAGCCTTGAGGCGCGGGTCCTCTTCTAGCGCAGTTTGGGCGGTCCAGGCCAAGTAAAACCAAGCCCAAAAATCCTCGGGGGAATGAAAGGAAGGCGGGAGGGGAAGGCCGCGGCGGGCAAGGGGCATGGGGATGAGCCCGCCCTGTAGCTCCCCCAAGGCCCAGGGAGGGCCGTCCGGCGTATACGGATCCGAGGTTTTCCCCGCGGAAAGGAGGCGCAATTGTTCGGTAAGGGAGGGGGTGAAGTTCACGGTGCAAGGAAATCCTGTGCGTAAAAGGTGATGGGCCATGTCGTAATAATCTTTGGCCGCCCGCAGCCGCACCCAAGGGAGCACCGCCTCCCTCCCACCCGGAAGGAGGTACCAGGGCTGGTGCATGTGCCAAAGGAAGGCCACGTGCACTTTTTCCTTCATAGGCTCACCCCGAAGAGCCTCCGGGCGTTCTCCAAGGTGATCTCCGCCACCTCCGCCGGCTGCATCCCCCAAAGGCCGGCGAGGGCTTCCGCCACGTATTTGACTTTCAAGGGATCGTTCCGCTGGCCCCGGAAAGGCTGGGGCGGAAGATAGGGGCAATCCGTCTCCAAAAGGACGCGGCTTTGGGGGATCCTCCGCAGGGCCTGGCGCAGCCCCTCGTTCTTCGGGTAGGTGACGGGCCCGCCGATCCCGAGGAAAAGGCCAAGGCCCAGGGCCTCTTGGGCCTTGGGGAGGTCACCGGAGAAGGCGTGGACCACGCCGCGGACCGGCCCCTCCTCCCGCAGGGCCGAGATGAACTCCGGCCAGGCCGCCCGCTCGTGGAGGATCACGGGCAAATCGAGCTTCTTCGCCAGCCGGAGCTGGGCACGAAAAGCTTCCATCTGCGCATCCCTTGGGGAAAGGTTCCGGTAGAAATCCAGACCGCATTCGCCCACGGCCACCGCCCCGCGCCGCAAAAGCCCCTCGAGCTCCGCTAAAACTTCGCCACCGACAACCTTCGCCTCGTGGGGGTGGATCCCACAGGCCGGGAAAACATTGGGGTTCTCCATGCTCAGGCGAAGCGAAGCCTGGGAGCTTTTGAGGTCCACGCCCACGTTTAGGGCATAGACCCCTTGATCCCGCATGGCCGCAAGGAGGAGAGCGCGGTCGGGGTCGAACTGGGGGAAGTCCAAGTGGGCGTGGGTGTCGAAAAGGCGCATCCTAGAAGCGTTCTAGGCCCAGGAAAACCTGGGGAAGCGCGGAGAGGATCTCGCTGGGGAGGACGGCCCGGGCCGAGCTCTCGAGGGTCAGGATCTCCGCGGCTTTGCCGTGGACGAAGACTCCCAGGCAGGCCGCGTCCACCGCAGGAATACCCCCGGCCCAAAGCCCGGCGATGAGGCCCGCCAGGACGTCGCCCGAGCCGCCATGGGCCAGGGCTGTGTTCCCCGTGGTGTTCAGGAAAACCGGGCCAGAGGGGGCGGCGATCGCCGTGGGCGGGCCTTTGAGGACCACCACGGCTTTCCACTCCTCCGCCTTTTCCTTGGCCCACCGGATCTTCTCGGGCACGATCTCCTCCGCCGGCGCTCCCACAAGGCGCGAAAATTCCCCAGGATGGGGGGTGAGGACCAATTCCCCGTGCTTTTTCCGCAAAAGTTTGGGATCTTGGGCTAGGGCGAAGAGGGCATCGGCATCCAGGACGATTTTGGGGATTTTTTCGGTGAGGAGGGCCCGCACCACCTCCGCCGGGCCGGGCGTGCGCCCCAACCCCGGCCCGATCACCACCACGTCCATGTTTTTCGCGAGCTTGAGGGCGGCTTCCGCGGCCTCCGGGGCAAAGGTGCCGTCTTCCGAAGCGGGGGCCGGGTGCACCAAGGCCTCGGGAAGGAGGCCAGCCACGATGGGGAAGAGCGGCTGGGGGGTGAGGACGTGGACGAGTCCCGCGCCCCCGCGCAGGGCCCCCTCGGCGCAGAGGGCCGCTGCCCCGGCCATCCCCACCGATCCGGCCACCACCAAAACCCGGCCGAATGTGCCCTTGTGGCCGAACCGCGGCCGCGGGGGAAGAAGACGAGAACAGTGCTCTTCGTCCAAAACGAGGGCCAGAGGAGGAACTGCTTCCCAAGCGGAAGGAGGGTAAGCGACCTCCACCACCCGCACCTCCCCGCAGAGCTCAGCGGCGGGCGGAAGGAGATGGCAGGGTTTGAGGGCGCCCATGGCCAGGGTGAGGTGGGCCCGCACCGCCGGGCCCGGGATCCTCCCGGAATCCGCAAAAAGACCGGAGGGAAGATCGATGGCCACCACCAGGCCCATGAAATTTTGCAAAAGTTCGACGGCCCGCCGGGCCAAACCCTGGGCCGGCCCCGTCACCCCCACCCCCAAAATCCCGTCCAACACCACCTCCGCCCAGAGGAACCAGTCGGCAAGCTCCTCCAGCTCCCCTTCCTCCCGCACCACCTTCAGGTTTTCCGGAAAGGAGGCGGAGAAGGCTTGGAATTCGGTGGCCGCAGGCCCCGTGGGCTCCCCAAGGAGGAAGGCCCGTACCTCCGCTCCCCAAAGGCCGAGGTATCGAAGAGCACAGAGGGCATCCCCGCCGTTCCCTCCTTTCCCGCAGAGGGCGAGGATCCGCCGGCCCCGCACCTCGGAAAGCCATTTGCGAAGCTCCTCCGCTGCCCCTCTCCCTGCGGACTCCATGAGGAGAAGGGAGGGGACGCCCAGGGCCTCAGCCCTGCGGTCCAACTCCTTGATCCCTTCCCCGGAAAGGACGGAAAGCATGGCGCTCATTGTAGGCTGGGATCGAACCGGCGCCAAACGGCGAGGACCTCTTCGCCCACCTCCTCCGGACTTTTTCCGGACACATCGAGCCAGGTCACATCCTTTTCCGCCCGGAAGAAGGCGAGCTGCCTGCGCGCGTAATCCTTGGTGTTTCGGAGGATGCGGCGCTTGGCCTCGGAGAGGTCATATTCCCCGCGGAAGTAGCCGAAAAGTTCGCGGTAGCCGATGGTGCGGAGGATGGGGGCCTCGGGAGGAAGGTCCATTTCCCAAAGAGCCCGGGCTTCCTCCACCAGGCCTTCCTGGAACATCCGTTCCACCCGCTCCGCGATGCGCCGATAAAGCTCTTCCCGCTCACAGATGAGGCCCACCTTGACCAAAGGCCAAGGGAAAGGCTTTTCCCGCCCCCATTGGGTGGAGATGGGTTTTCCCGTGAGGCGGAAGACCTCCAGGGCCCGGATCATCCGCACCCGATCCCGGGGGTGGATCCTCTTTGCGCTTTCCGGATCCACCCGGAGGAGTTCCTCCCGCAGGGCCTCGGTGGGAAGGCGGGAGAGTTCCGCGCGGAGGGCGGGGTCCGCGGCGGGGCCGGGGAAAAGGCCGCGGGTGATGGCCCGGATGTACAGGGTGCTTCCGCCCACGATCATCGCCTTTTTCCCCCGGGCCAGGATCTCCGCCACCAGGCGCTCGCAGTCCGCGCGGAAGCGGGCCGCATCGTACCGGGCCTCGGGAGGGAGGATGCCCAGAAGATGGTGAGGGACGCGGGCCAGGATCTGCGGGGGCGGCCGATCCCCGCCCACCACGATGTCCCGAAAGATCGTGCGGGCATCGGCGGAGATGATCTCGGCCCCCGCTTTCTCCGCCACATAGGCCCCAACCCGGGTTTTCCCCACCGCCGTGGGGCCAAAGAGGACGAGGACGGTCATTCCTCTGAAAGAAGGAGGGTGTAAAGGTAGCGGAGGGAGCGCTGGCGCGCCGGATATTTCAGCTTTTCCAGGGCCTTGAGCTCCAGCTGCCGCACCCGTTCGCGGGTGATGTCAAAGTGCGTGGCCACCTCTTTCAGCGTGCGGGGATGCCCATCCCGTAGGCCATAGCGGAGCTCGAGGATCTCCCGCTCCCGGGGCTCCAGCTCCTGGAGGGCCCGCAGGAGATCCTCTCTTAAGCGCGCTTTCAGGGCCTCCCTGACGGGGGAGGGCGCGCTCTCGTCGGGGATGAAATCGCCCAAGGTTTCCTCATCCTCCTCGGAAAGGGGCCGCTCGAGGGAGGTGGTGGGCATCAGGGCCCGCTCCAGCTTTTTCACGCGGTCCACGCTCGTCCCCAAAAGCTCGGCGAGTTCCTCATAGGTGGGAGGAACGCCGTGCTCGCGCAGATATTCTTGGCGCAGGCGTTGGAGCTCTTGGATGGCCTCCATGGTGTGGGTGGGGACGCGGATGGTGCGGGCCTGATCGGCGATGGCCCGGGTGATGGCCTGGCGAATCCACCAGGTGGCGTAGGTGGAGAATTTGAAGCCCTTTCGCCAGTCGAACTTCTCGATGGCCCGCATGAGGCCGATGTTCCCCTCCTGGATGAGGTCCAAAAAGGAAAGGCCCCGGTGCATGTAGCGCTTGGCGATGGAGACCACGAGCCGCAGATTGGCCGCGGCCATCTTCTCCCGAGCCAACCTCCCCTCCCGCACGAGCTCCTCCAAGCGGGCCCTTTCCTCCGAGGAAAGATCCTTTTCTTGGGCCAGCCGGCGCGCCGCCTCCCGCCCAGCCTCAATCTTCTTGGCAAGCTCCACTTCCTCCTCCTTGGTGAGGAGGGGGATGCGGCTGATCTCCTGGATGTAGGTCCGGATGGGGTCCTGGCTGCGGTCCTCCTCCTCGGGCTCGGCCTCGGCCATCTCCACGAGGAAGGGGATCAACTCCACCAGCTCTTCCTCGGCGTCTTCGGAGCGCCCGCTTTCGGGCAGGCCTGGGTTTTTCCCGAGCTCTTCGGGCTCCATCACCGCCTCCGCAGGAGTTCGAACCGCTCCCGGCAAAGCCTTTGAAACTCCAAAGTGAAACGCCGCACGGCCTCGCTGTCCCCGCGCCTCTCCGCGTCCTTGAGGGCCAGCTTCACCTCCTCCATCCGTTCCGAAAGGCGCGGAAGATAGAGGAAGCGGATGAGCGCTTCCTCCAAAGCTTTGGTCTCATCGGCCACCTTCAGGTCCAAAAGGAGCAGGCGGGAGACGCGGGAAGCGCTTTCCGGGGAGAGGTCCGAAATAAGTGAGGCCGCGTCGGGAGAACTCCCTTCGGCCCGGCGTTCCGCCCACCGCCGCACCACCTCGCGATAAACCGCGGAAAACCGGTGCTCCTCGGCCAAAAGCTCCGGCACCAAACCCGCGGGAACTTTGCCCTCGAGCAGGAACTTCACCACCAGGTCCTCGGGGGTGAGGCGGATTTCCGCCACTTTTTCCTCAGCCCGCGGCACCGGCCTGGTCACGCCCCGCAGGGCCTCTTGAACTTCTTCCGGTGGGAGGCCCAAAAGTTGGGAAAAACCCTGGACTATCGCGAGCCTGAGCACCGAGCTTTTGATCTCCGGCCAAAAGCTTTGGGCCTCCCGAAGGAGGGCCTCTTTTCCTTCCATTTTGGAAAGATCGTGCCGGGAGGCCAGGGCATGGAGGAAGAACTCCTGGAAAGGTTGCGCTTGGGCGAGGATCTCCTCCACCGCCCTTCCTCCGGCTTTGCGCACGAAGGAATCCGGGTCCTCCTCGGGTGGGAGGGAGGCCACCCGCACCCGGAGCCCGACCCCATGCAGGATGAACATCCCCCGCAGGGCCGAGGCCTCGCCAGCCGCATCCCGGTCGTAGGCGATCACCACCTCGTCGGTGTAGCGGGAAAGGAGCCGGGCCTGGTCCTCGGTGAGGGAGGTCCCCATGGAGGCCACGGCCTCCTCGATCCCGGCGGCATGGAGGCTGATCACGTCGGTGTATCCCTCCACGATCACCGCTCGACCCCGGCGGCGGATGGCATCCTTGGCGAGATCCAAGCCATAGAGGACGGTTCCTTTCGTGAAAAGCGGGGTGTTTGGGGTGTTCAAGTACTTCGGCTCGCCCTCAAAACCTCGGCCGGCGAAGGCCACCACCCGGCCCTGCTCATCCCGAATGGGGAAGATCACGCGGTCGCGGAAGCGATCATAAGGGCCATGCTCGCCCATGACCACTAGGCCCAAATCCAAAAGGGCCTGCACCCCAAAGCGGCTCAGGGCGCGCAGAAGGCCGTCCCAGGCGGGCGGGGCATAGCCTAACCCCCATCTCTCCCAAAGGTTTTCGCCAAGCCCGCGGGAAAGGAGATATTCGCGAGCCTTCTCGCCCTGGGGGCCGCGCAGCTCCCGCTGGAAAAACTTCAAAGCTTCGAGGTTCACCTGGAAAAGCCGGTTCCTCCCCTCCCCGCCGGACCGAAGCTCGATCCCCAGTTCCTGGGCCAGTTTCCCCACCGCTTCCTGGAAGGAGAGGCGCTCGATGCGCATGAGGAACCCGATGGCGTCGCCACCGGCCCCGCAGCCGAAACAGTGCCAAAGACCCTTTTCTGGGGAGACCATGAGGGAAGGGGTGTCGTCGGGATGGAACGGGCAGCGGGCCTTGTAGTTCTTCCCCGCCGGCTTCAGGACCACATACCGGCCGATGAGGTCCACGATGTTCACCCTGGCCTTGATCTCCTCAACCACGCCCATGCGCCAACTCCCGCAAAAACGGGTTACGTTCCCGCTCTTGGGAGAGCTCCGTGGCCGGGCCATGCCCGGGGAAAATGTGCCAACCATCGCCCAAAGAAAGGAGCCGCGCAAGGGAACGGGAAAGCTCTTCCCAAGAGCCACCGGGGAGATCCGTGCGCCCCACCGACCCAGCAAAGAGCACATCCCCAACGAACGCGGCCTTGCCCTTCTCCCAAAGGAAGGCCACGGAGCCCGGGGAGTGCCCGGGAAGATGCCAGACCAAAAGCTCTTCCCCGCCCAAAGGGAGGCGGTCCCCGTCGGAAAGAGGGCGATCCAGGGGCGGTGGGGTGCGGCCCATGGTCCAAAACACCGTTTTTTCCTCGGGGTGGTAGAGGATTTGGGCACCCGTGCGGGAGCGGAAAAGCTCGGCGTAGTCGGCGTGATCGAAGTGGCCGTGGGTGAGGAGGATGTAGCGGAGCTTTGTCTGGGAGAGGGCCAGTTCCAGGGCCGGGGAGGTTCCGCCCGGATCGATGAGGGCCGCTTCCCCTCCGTCCAAAAGGAGGTAGGAATTGGTGAGAAGTGGTCCTACCACAAATTTTTTGATCTCCATCAGTCCTTCCCTACCGTGCGGGCACAGGTGAGCACCGCCACCTCCCCGAATCCCCCGGCCTGAAGGGCCCGCACCCCTTCGGCCACGGTGGCCCCGGTGGTCATCACATCATCCACGAGGAGAACGGTCTCTCCGCGGCCCCGCCGGGTGGCGAGGAAAAGGCCATGCATGGCTTTGCGCCTCTCTTCCCGCGGCCGGCCCACTTGTTCAGGCGAATGTTTGAGCTTTTGCAAAAGGGGCCGCGCCGGAAGCCCCAGAATTTTGGCCACCTCCCGCCCCAAAAGTTCAGCCCCGTGGAAACCGCGCTCCCGGAACCGCACGGGATCCGGCGGAACCCAGCTGACCAGGGTAGCCTCTCCGGCGGCAATCCCCGCCATCTCCCGCGCCAAAAGTTTCGCCACGGCCTTCTCGCCCTCGTACTTCACGAGGAGCACCAGGGCCCGGAGTACCCCCTCATAAGGCCCAATGGATCTAGCCCAGACGTAGGGCCTGGCCTCCACCGCGCATCCTTCACAAAGATCCAGGCCCGGCTCAACCCCGACCCCGCAGATCTGGCAGACCGCTCCCCAGCGGGGGATTTCCCCAAAACAGTCCGCGCAGACCGCGGAAAGCCCGTCTATTTCCTGCCCACAAACTAGGCATCGGGGCGGGAAGAGCAGCCCAACCCACCCCGCAAGCCACCTAGCGGCCCGCGATGTACTGGGCCACATCCAAAAGCCGGCAACAGTAGCCCCACTCGTTGTCGTAGAAGGAGAGAACCTTCACCACGTCCAATGCGGCGGAGAGGACCATGGTGTAGGAGAGAGCCACCACCGCGGAGTGATCCTCGCCCAGTACGTCGGAGGAAACGATGGGATCGCGGGTCACAGCCATGACCTCGCCCAAGGGCCCTTTGGCGGCCTCCTCGAACGCGCGGTTCACGTTTTCCACCGCTTCCTTGGCGGTGGCGCCCGCAGGCCTCTTCAGCTTGGCCACGAAATCGGAAACGGAGCCCGAGGGAACTGGAACCCGCATGGCGATCCCATCCATCTTTCCCTTCAACTCGGGGAAGATGGTGGGGATGGAGCGGGCCGCCCCAGTGGAGGTGGGGACGATGTTGGCCGCCGCCGCCCTGGCCCGGGCCAGATCCCGATGCGGCGCATCCACAAGCCTCTGGTCCGCAGTATAGGCGTGCACCGTGGTGAGGAACCCGTATTCAACCCCGAAGGCCTCGTGGAGGACCTTCACCACCGGCCCGAGGGAGTTGGTGGTGCAGGAGGCGGCGGAGACGATCTGGTGCTTTTTAGGATCGAAGTGATGCTCGTTTATCCGCCAGAGGATCTGGGGGACATCCGCGCTCTCCTCGCCTTTGGGGGGCGCGGAGATGAGCACCCTTTTGGCCCCGGCCTTGAGGTGTCCCGCGGCTAACGCCGGATCGGTGAAAGCCCCGCTGGATTCGATCACCACGTCGATCCCCAGATCATTCCAGGGCAAGGCCGCCGGATCCTTCTCCGCAAGGAAGCGGATCTCCCGCCCGTCGACCAACAGGGCGTTGTCCTTGGCGGAGATGGGGAAAGGCGCCCGGCCATAAACTGTGTCGTACCTCGTCAGATGTGCGGCCACCTGGGGGGAGAGGAAGGGATCGTTTATGGCCACGAGTTCCAATGGCCAACCCCGCTTGACCAGGATCCGCAAAGTGATGCGCCCAATGCGCCCGAACCCGTTGATGGCTATCCTCGCCATGCTCACTCCTTTCTGCACAAATTCAGGAAAAGCTCGTGGACGCGGAGGTCCTCGGTGAGCTCGGGGTGAAAAGTGGCCCCAAGGATCGCCCCTTGTTTGACCAAAGCCGGCTCATCGTCGTGAGTCCCAAGCACCTTCACACCCCTTCCCACCCGCCGAATGGCCGGAGCCCGGATGAACACCGCCGGTACCTCCCCAAGGCCATCCACTTCCACCTCGGCCTCGAAGGAATCCACCTGTCTTCCCGTGGCGTTCCGCTCCACCGCCACATCCAAAAGGCCCAAATAATGCTCGGGCCAATTCGTGATCTCTTTGGCCAAAAGGATGAGGCCGGCACAGGTCCCGAAAGCGGGAAGCCCTTCCTCCAAGGCTTTCTTGAGGGGTTCCGCCAAGCCTGCCCGGGAAAGGAGGCGCCATTGGGCCGTGGATTCGCCGCCGGGGAGGACGATCCCGGAAAGATCCAAAAGATCCGGGGGACGCAAAACTGGCACCGCTTCCACCCCGAGTTTCCGCAGGCACAAAATATGTTCCCTGGCCGCGCCTTGGACGGCTAAAACCCCGATTTTCATCGGTATTGCATGAGGGAGTGCTCGGGGATCTTCTCGATCTCCACCCCGGGCATGGCCTCGCCCAAATCCTCGGAAACCTTGGCCAAAAGCTCAGGGTCATCATAATAGGTGCAGGCTAGGACGATGGCCCGGGCGCGCTTTTCGGGGTTTTCGCTCTTGAAGATCCCGCTTCCCACGAAGACCCCATCCGCGCCCAGCATCCTCATGAGGGCGGCATCGGCCGGGGTGGCGATCCCGCCGGCAGCAAAATTCACCACCGGAAGCCTTCCTAGCTCCTGGATCATCTCCAGGATCTCCACGGGCGCGCCGATCTCCTTGGCGTAGGTCACGAGCTCCGCGCGGGACATCTCCTTTAGGCGCCGGATTTGATCGTTGAGGATGCGCATGTGCCGCACGGCCTCCACCACGTTCCCCGTCCCGGCCTCGCCTTTCGTGCGCAGCATGGCCGCGCCCTCGGCCAGCCTCCGGCAGGCCTCGCCCAGATCGCGGCAGCCGCAGACAAACGGAACTTTGAACTGCCATTTATCGATATGGTGGAAGGGATCAGCCGGGGTTAGGACCTCACTTTCGTCGATGAAATCGACGCCCAAGGCCTCGAGGATCCTGGCCTCGGCGATGTGGCCGATTCTGCATTTGGCCATGACCGGGATGGAGACGGCCCTCATGATCTCCTTTATCTTTTTGGGGTCGGCCATGCGGGCCACGCCCCCTTGGGCGCGGATGTCCGCGGGCACCCGCTCCAGGGCCATCACCGCCACCGCCCCGGCCTCCTCGGCGATCTGGGCCTGCTCGGGTGTGGTCACATCCATGATCACCCCGCCCTTGAACATCTCGGCGAACCCCGTTTTCACCCGATAGGTCCCCTTTTGCATGCGCCCTCACCTCCTGGGCTAAGCCGGCGAGAGGATTCGAACCTCTGACCCGCCGCTTACGAAGCGGCTGCTCTGCCGCTGAGCTACGCCGGCACCAAAAGAAAAGCTTACTTTTCTTTTCCCCTCGCGCAAGGGCAAAGCTGCGCCTCGCCCGCAAATCCTCCCTTAAGCCCCTCGAAATCAGACCTTAACGCCGCACCCGCCAGGATCCTCCTTTTTGCCCGCCCACAAGCCAATCCCCGTAAAGCTCGCTCGCGTAGGGGTTATAAGAGCCGACCAAAGTGACCACTATCGTTATTCCTGGCCACTGGAACTGTAGCTGAAATTGGCCATTGGCGTAACTTCCGTTTCCGGTGGTGGCCAAACCGCCGATGAAGACGCTGGCGGTCACGTTCACCCCGACCTGCTGGAGCTGCATCTCGAATTGCCCGGTCACCCCGCGGTTGTCGGAGATGGTGCCCACCCATCTTCCCGTGAGGTTTCCTGTCCCACCGCTTCCCTCGCTCACGGCCCCGGTGTACATGGCCGTAGCGCTTTTCCCGCAGTTATCGGTGACGGTGACCCCGATGGTTTGGGTTCCCGGGGCGGTGAAGGGTGTAGGTGGCGGTGGGACCGCTGGCGCCGAAGCTCCAGGCGTAGGTGTAGGTGCCGCCGGTGGCTGTGGCCGTGAAGGTCAGGGGTTGTCCCACCGTGGCGGAGGTGGGCCCGCTCATGGTCACCGTGGGTTCCCGCTTATAAGACAGCACCCAGCCAAGGTGCCGGCGCTGAGGAAAAGGACCAGTCCGGAGAAGACCTTTTTGAACCGCATGATTTCCCCTCGGCACCGCGTCGCCCCAAAGCGACGGATGCGCTTTTCGATCCGGCCGAGGGACTCGTGAGGCCTTTGGGAAGTCCTCCCGCCAGAGATTTGTGAGCTTAGTATAGCTCAGGCGGCCACGGCTCGCTTGCACCGGTTCCCTTTCGGTTTTCCGCACCTTTCGCGTCCTTCCTGACGGGAATTCCCCGCAAGAGGTGGTAAGCTCCCAAGTATGGAAGGGTTGGAGATCGCCAAGGCCCTGGAAGAAGCGCAGGAGCTGGTGGGAGCAAGGCTGAGCAAGGTCCACCAGATCGGGGAAGTTTTCTTTCTGCGCTTCTTCGATCCCCCTGGGGCCTTGGCCCTCGATCCCAAGGGGAAGGCCTTCCATCGCACAGAGCTTCGGCCGCTTGCCCCGCCCAAGCCGCCCGCCTTCTGCCAGCTTTTGCGCGCCCTCGTGGGCCAACCCCTTCTGGCCCTGGAGCAAGCCGGGTTCGATCGGGTCGTGCGCCTTCGCTTCCCCGAGGCCGATTTGATCTTGGACCTCCGCCCCCGGGCGGGGAACCTTTTTTTCTTCGGAAGGGATGGGAAAAGGGAAGCCCTGCGGGAGGGGGCGTTTCAGGAAATCCCTTTTGGTCCAGGGGATCCCGTAGCGGGGTTGGGGCCGGGACTTCGTCGGGCCCTTTTTGCCCGCCTTGGACAAGAACCAAGTGAAACGGAGCTCCGGGAATTTGCGGAGGAGCTCCTCCGCCTTCCCCCAAAAGGTTTCCTTTACCGCGCGGGGAAAGGGCTAAAAGCCTCGTTTTTCCCGGGGCCGGATTTTGGCGAACCCCTTCAAGAATTTCCCGCCTTTTGGGAGGCCCTGGACCGCGTTTTGGAGGAGCGGGTTTGCGAGGATTTGGCAAAAGCGCGGATTGAAGAGCTTGAGCGGGAGCTTGAGCGGAAAAAGCGGGCCCTTTCCGCTTTAGCCAGGGCCGAGGAGGAGGCCCAAGGCTGGCGCGCCCTGCAAGAGAAGGCGGATTTGATCCTCGCGAGGCTTTTGGAGATCCCGCGGGGCGCGCCCCGTGCGGTGGTGGAGGGGTTCGACGGGAATCCCGTGGAGATCGAGCTCGATCCCGCATTCTCCCCTCAGGAGTATGCCCAAGTTTTGTATCGGCAGGCCCAGAAAATGCGGCGCACCCTGGCGGCTGTGCCTGCCCGGCGGGCGGCGCTGGAGGGCGAGACCGCCCGCATCGCTGAGGAGATAGAACTCCTCCGGGCGCGGCCGGATCTCGCGCCTTTTTTAGTTTTTCGCAAAGAGGAGCCGGAAAAGGCCAAAGAAAAAGAACCACCTGCGCAACCGCGGCAATATCGCATTGGGGGATTCACCGTGCTCGTGGGCCGCTCCGCCAAGGAGAACGACTGGATCGTGCGCCGGGCGAGCCCCAACGATATTTGGCTTCACGCCCGCGGCGTTCCCGGGGCCCACGTCCTCATCAGGAGCGGGGGACGGCGTGTGCCCGAGGAAGTTCTCATTCAGGCCGCGAAACTCGCCGCCTGGCACTCCAAGGCCCGGGGTGAACGAAAAGTGGAGGTGAGCTACACTGAGGCCCGGTACGTCAAAAAGCCGAAAGGTAGCCCGCCAGGCATGGTGACACTTTTGCGCGAGGAGGTTTTGGTGGTGTCGGGAGAGGAGGCCCCTTGAGCCTTTTTCTGCAAATTGTTTTTGCGATCCTCGCTCTTTTCCTTTGTGTCATCCCCCATGAGCTCGCCCACGGTCTTGTGGCCCTTTGGCTTGGGGATCCCACGGCCAAGCGGGCCGGCCGGCTCTCCCTCAATCCCCTGCGCCACCTGGACCCCATCGGTTCGGTGCTCCTCCCCTTGGCCTTGATCCTCATCCGCCGGTTCACGGGTGTGCCCCTTGTGGTCTTCGGTTGGGCCAAACCAGTCCCCATCAATCCCTATTACTTTCGGGACCCCTGGCGGGGAATGGTTTGGGTGGGCTTGGCTGGGCCAGCGGTGAACATCGCCCTTGCCGGCTTTACCGCGGCCGTGGCCAGGCTCCTTTATCTTGCCGGGGTACGGAGTGCCTCGGTGTACATGTTCCTCGCCCTCTTCACGGTGATTTCCCTTCTCATCGCCTTTTTCAACCTCGTGCCCATCCCGCCCCTCGATGGTTCCCGCATCCTCACCTACTTCCTTCCCCAGGGCTGGCGGCTTGGGGTGGTGCGATTGGAGCAATTTGGCATCATCATTGTGGTCGTGCTCATGCTTTTGGGCCTCCTCGATGTGGTCCTCCGCGGGGCCGAGGCCGTGGCGGTGTACATGCTGGGCGTGGATGTGGCCCGTTTTTCTGGGCTTTGGTGGTAGGCAGGTATAATGCCCAACGCGGTGCCCACGGAAAACATTCAGGTGAAGCGCGAGGGGACCCAGGTCAGCCTGGAGATCCGCGTCCCCAAAGAGGCCGTTCGCCAAAAGGAGGAGGAGCTCCTGCGGGTTTTGGCCCAAGAGCTCCACGTCCCGGGGTTCCGGCCGGGCAAAGCTCCCAGGGATCTTCTGCTTCGCCGTTACGGGGTGGAGAACTTCTGGGAGGAGGTCCGGGAAAACCTCATCCAGGACTGGCTGGATAGGGCCCTGAAGGAGTTTTCCCTCCATCCCCTTACCACCCCCAAAGTGAAGACCCTGGAGTTCGTGAAGGGGGAAAGCCTTGCTTTCCAGGCGGAATTCGAGGTCCTGCCGGAGTTCACTTTGCCTACGGATTTGCAATTGACCGTGGAGGAGCCGCCAGCGGCGGAGGTGCGGGAGGAGGAGGTGGAAGCGGTTTTGGCCGATCTTCGGCGCGAGGCCGCGACCCTGGAGCCGAAGGATGCGCCAGCGGAGGAGGGCGATGTGGTGCACATCCGCCGCGGCGAGCACGTCTGGGAGGGAACAGCCACGAACGCGCGCCCGCTCGGCCGACAGCTCCTCGGGGCCAAAGCGGGGACCCGGGTGATCCTCACCGACGAGGAAGGGCACGCCGAGGAATTCGAGGTGGTCGGGGTTTATCGGCTTATCCTCCCCAGCCCGGAGGAAACCGCGCGCCATTATGGCAAGGAGACCTGGGAAGAACTCAAGGAGGAGGTGCGGCGGGAGCTTTTGGCCCGGGCGGAGGCCAGGCGCCGGGATGAGCTCCGCCGCCGGGCCCTGGATGCCCTGGCTGAGGCCTTGAACATCCCCGTTCCCGCGGGTTTTTTGGCCGAGGCGGTGGAGGAGGAGATGAAAAAATTTCCCAAAAATCCGGAGGTCCGGGCGGAGGTGGAGAAGGCCGTGGCCCGCCGCCTACGCCGGGAAATCCTCATCCATCGTTTGTCTGAGGAAAAGGGGCTTACGCCCGATCCGGAGGAGGTGCGGCGCATCGCCGCCGCAGAGGGGGAGGACGAGGAAATCGTGCACAATCGCCTGCTTTTCGAGCGCACCGCCGATTGGGTGTTGGAGAACCTGAGGAGGTCGCAATGAGACTGCAATACTTCGAGGAAGAGGAATTGCGCATGATGCGCTACTGGGAGCGGGCTTTCGCCCGCCTTTTCAAGGACCGGATCATCTTCCTTTCCGGGGAGATCGTCTCCAGCGCTGGGGGTTACCCCCATTCCGGGGCCGCCGACAACATCATCGCCCAGCTCCTTTGTCTTGAGGCGGAGGACCCGGAGAAGGACATCCAGCTTTACATAAACAGTCCCGGCGGGGACCTCCAGGCGGCGCTGGCCATCTACGATGCCATGCAGTATGTGCGTTGTCCGGTGCGGACGATCTGTGTGGGGATCGCTGCTTCCGCCGCGGCCCTGATCCTCGCCGGCGGGGCCAAGGGGAAACGCTATGCCCTCCCCAATTCCCGCATCATGATCCACCAGCCCTGGGGCATGGTGGGCGGCCAGGCGGTGGACATCAAGATCGAGGCCGATGAGATCCTTAAACTCCGGGACCGGGTTAACGAGATCCTCGCCCACCACACCGGCCAGCCCAAGGAGAAGATCGAGCGGGACACGGATCGGAACTTTTGGATGAGTGCGGAGGAGGCCAAGGCCTACGGGATCGTGGACGAGGTGATTCAACCGCGCAAAAAATAAATGCGCCCGGCAGGATTTGAACCTGCGGCCTCCGGCTCCGCAGGCCGGCACTCTATCCGCTGAGCTACGGGCGCTGGCGGAGGGACGGGGACTCGAACCCCGAAGGCCAAAAGGCCCTACCGGTTTTCGAGACCGGCTCCTTGCCGTTCGGACATCCCTCCCGGCTCAACGATTATCCGGGCCTTTCTTCCCTGGGTCAACGGCGCTCACCACGAAAATCCCGGAAAGGACGAGCAGCGCTCCCCCAAGTTGGAGGGAGGAGAGCGTTTCCCCAAGCAAAAGCCAGCCGAAGAACGCGGCGAACACCGGCTCCATGGCCAAGATCACCGCAGTCTTTGTGGCGCTGGCCCGGCTCTCCGCCCAGGCCAAAACGTAATAGGCCAAGGCGGAAGCGAGGATCCCTGTGATCACCAGAGCTTTCCATGCTTGCGAAGAAAGGGGCCAGCGCACCTCCCCAAAAAGGCCGGCCCCCAAGAACGAGAGGACGGCCACCACGGCGAGTTGCAGGGGGAGAAGGGGGCCGATCCCGGTGGACCTGGCGTAGCGGGCCAAGAAGGCAATGTACAAGGCGAAGGAAACGGCACAGATCACGGTGAGGAGGTCGCCAAAGAGGCTCCCCTCCCCGCCGGTTTCCGCACCCAGGGACAAAAAGGCCACGCCCAGGCCAGCCAGGACCACCCCCAGGGCCGCGCGCCGGGAAACCCTTTCCCCCAAAAAGCGGGCCACGATCGGTACGAGGACCACGGAAAGCCCGGTTATGAGCCCAGATTTTTGCGCGGTGGTGTAACGCAGCCCCCAAGTCTGGAAGAAATAGCCGCCGAAAAGGAAGGCCCCCAAAAGGAGGGCTTCCCGCCAGGGAAGGGGGCCGCGGCGCAAAAAGGGAATGGTGCAGAGGAAAGCCAAGGAGAACCGGAGGGCCAAAAACCAAAAGGGGCCGACTTCCGCCACCGCCTCCTTCACCGGCACGAAAGTCCAGCCCCAGATCGCGGTGACGATGATTAAGGCGAGGGTGGCCATCAGGCGACGATGAAGTGGATTACGTCCCCATCCTGAACAACGTAATCCCGGCCCGCTCGCAAAATCTTCCCCGCCTCCCGCAGGGCCTTGTCCGAGCGGTATTGCTCGAGGTCCTCCAGGCGCATGATCTCCGCCAAAACGAAGCGGTCGCGGAAATCCGTGTGGATTACGGCGCCGGCCTCAGGGGCTTTTGTCCCTGCGGGCACCGTCCAGGCCCGCACCTCCGGGCCCACGAAGGTGTAAAAAGTGATCACGGAGAGGAGACGATAGGCCTCGCGCACGAGCCGCTCCACCGCAAGCTCCCCAATCCCGTACTCCCGGAGGAATTCCCGCCTCTCCTCCTCCGCCAGCTCAGAGAGTTCCATCTCCAGGCGGCCGCGGATCACCACCATGCCGGCCCCCCGCTCCCGGGCCAGCTCCGCAACTTTTCGGGAATGCTCGTTCTCTCCGGAATCGCCCACGTTGGCCACAAAAAGCACGGGTTTCAGGGTGAGGGGGGCAAGGCCTTTTAGCTTTTCCTTCTCCTCGGCGGTGAGGGAAGCGTTTCGGATGGGAACGCCCCGCTTGAGGGCATCGATGAGGCGATCCAAAAGGGCCAGCTCTTCCCGGGCCTGTTTGTCGCCGATGCGCGCAGTTTTGGCGATCCTCTCCCTCCGGCCTTCCAAAGTCTCCAAATCCTTGAGGAGGAGCTCGGTCTCCACGACCTCGATATCCCTTTTCACGTCGAGCTCCCCCATGGGGTGGGCCACATCCTCGGCCTCGAAACAGCGCACCACGTGGAGGATGGCCTCCACATTGCGGATGTCCGCGAGGAATTGGTTCCCTAGGCCCTCGCCGCGGGAAGCCCCTTCCACAAGGCCAGCGATGTCCACCACCTCGATGGTGGTGGGAACTTTTTTCTTTTCGGGGAAAAGGGCGTGGAGGCGGTCGAGCCGGGGATCGGGGACGGGAGCGATGCCCTTTTGCGCTTGGAGGGTGCAAAAAGGATAGGGTTCCACCCGGGCGCCGGCGGCGGTGAGGGCGTTGAAAATGGTGGACTTCCCGGCGTTGGGGAGGCCCACAAGCCCGAAGGTCCGGCTCACTTGAGGACCTCCTCCACCAAGGACGCCACCTCCGCAGGGGTGCGGGCCACCGGAACGCCGAGCTTTTCCAAGCGCTGGGCCTTGGCCTGAGCTGTGTCTTCCCCGCCGGTGACGATGGCGCCGGCGTGGCCCATGCGCTTCCCCGGCGGGGCGGAGAAGCCAGCGATATATGCCACGAGCGGCTTTTTCATGTGCTTTTTCGCGTACTCCGCTGCCTCCTCCTCCGCGGCGCCGCCGATCTCGCCCACCATAACCACCGCCTCCGTTTCCGGGTCCTCCTCGAAAAGCGGGAGGAGCTCAACAAAGGTCGTGCCCACGATGGGGTCGCCGCCGATCCCCACCACCGTGGACTGGCCTAGCCCCCGCTGGGAAAGATGGGAGGCGATCTCGTAGGTGAGGGTTCCCGAGCGGGAGACGATCCCCACCGGCCCAGGGGTGAAAGGGTTATGGGGGATGACCCCCACTTTGGCCCTCCCCGGGGAGATGATCCCTGGGCAATTTGGGCCGATGAGCCGCCCGGGATAGCTTCGCAGGAGATGATAAGTGCGGAGCATGGCATGGAGGGGGATCCCTTCGGTTATGCAGACGATGAGGGGTATTCCAGCGTCGGCGGCCTCCAAGATGGCCTCGGGGGCGAAGGCCGCCGGCACGAAGATCACGGAGGCCTCGATCTCATGATGTTCACAGGCCTCAAGCACCGTGTCGTAAACGGGGATCCCATCGAGGCTTTGCCCGCCTTTGCCGGGGGTGACCCCGGCCACCACCTTCGTGCCGTAGGCCACCATCTGCCGGGTGTGGAAGGAGCCCTCCGTCCCGGTGATGCCCTGCACCAAAACCCTCGTATGCTCGTGGATGAGGATGGCCACGGGGTCAAGGATAGGGGAAATCCGCGACTTCGGGCAAGCTTTTCGGGCTTACACGGGTTTTGGGGCCTAAAAGGCTTGGGGATCGAGCTTTTTCCCGAGGGCTTTGAACTTCTCTTCCAAGGCGCGTTCCACGCAGCGCGGGACGAATTTGGAGACGTCGCCGCCGTAAAGCTTCACTTCCTTCACGATGGAGGAGGAGAGGAAGGAATATTGGCCGGCGGTCATGAGGAAGACCGTCTCGATGTCGCTATCCAGGTCCCGGTTGGTGAGGGCGAGCTGAAACTCGTAATCGAAGTCGGAGGTGGCCCTAAGCCCGCGCACCACCGCCACCGCCCCCACCTTCTTTGCGCACTCAATGAGGAGGCCGGAATAAGTGATCACTTCCACCCCGCAAATCCCTTCCTCATTGAGGGCCTCTTCCACGAGCCTCTTCCTCTCCTCAGCGGTGAAAAGCGGGGTTTTCCGGGGGTTTTCCACCACGGCGACAATGAGCTTATCGAAGAGCCTCTTGGCCCGGCGCAGGACATCGATGTGTCCATAAGTGATGGGGTCGAAGCTCCCCGGATAAAGGGCGATCCTCACACCTTCACCTCCACCACCCCCTTCAGGGCTTTGCGAATGCGCTCCGCGGAGGGGCCCACCGCGGCCACCGCGGCTTTTTCCAGGCGCAGGAATTTCTTGGCCAGCTCCTGTACGTCCTCCGGGGTTACCGCGGCGAATCTCCGAAGAACTTCCTCCGAGGAGATCGGTTTCCGCCCCAAGGAAGCCACTGTCCCCAAGCGCACCATCCGCCCGCTTGGGTCATCCAAATTGAGGAGGAAAGCGTTGGAAAGGCGCTGGATGGCCCGCTCCACCTCGTTCTTTGGGAGGGGATGGCGGGACAGATCCGCGATCTCCCGCTGCACCACCTCCATCACCCGCAGGAGGTTTCTCTCCTCGGCCGCGGCGTAAACGGAGAGGACCCCGGCGTCGGAGAAATAGGCGGTGGCTGAAAAGATGGTGTAGGCTAACCCCAGCTCCTCCCGCACCCGCTGGAAAAGGCGGGAGCTCACACCCCCTCCCAGGATGGAATTCAAAACTTCCAAAGCGTAGCGTTCCGGGGCGGAGGCGGGTACCGTGGGAAAACCCAAAGCCACATGCACCTGCTGGATCCCCTTTTCCGCCAAAGCTAACCCCGAGCCGGGGACCGGCGGAGTTCGGGGATTATCGGAATCCCCTTTTCCCTTTTCGGTGAATCTCTGGGCCAGGGCAAAAAAATCCTGCGGTTCCACACCACCACAGGCCACAAGGATCATCCTTTTGGAGTGATAATGCTCCTCGAAGAAGGCCCAAAGATCGGGAAGCTCGATGCGGGAGACGGAGTCCAGCCGGCCGATGACCGGTTTTCCCAAAGGATGGCCCCCAGACCAAAGCGTCTCCCCAAGGAGCCGGAAGGCCACATCCTCCGGATCGTCCTCGGCTGTGCGGATCTCTTCGGAGATCACCACCCGCTCCCTCGGCAGATCCTCGGGGGAGAAGCGGGGCATGGTCACAAGCTCTTGCAAAATTTCCAGGGCTTCTGGGACGTGAGTGCTGAGGACTTCCGTGTAGTAGAAGGTGTATTCGGCGGTGGTGGCGGCATTGAGGTGGCCGCCCAAAGCGTCGATGCTCTGAGCCAATTCCAGGGCGGAACGCCGCTTGGTCCCTTTGAAGGTCATGTGCTCGACGAAGTGGGCCAAGCCCTCTTTTCCCGGCGGGTCCTCCCGGCTCCCCGCCTTGATCCAAAGGCCCAGGGCCACGCCCCGAAAGCCCGGCATGGGCTCGACCAAAATTTGTAAGCCCGAAGGAGTGGTGGCGGAAAAGCACCCGGGGTAAAGCTCGATCATTGCTTGGAATCCAGGCGTATCGCGCCCTTTGGGACCACCCGGCGTAGTTTGTACCGGCCTTCCTCATCGATCTCCACGATCTCCACCAATATCTTGTCGCCTTTTTTGGCGACCTTGGCCGGCTCCTCGTTGGTGCCCAGGCGCGAGCGGTGCACCAAACCCCGCACCCCTGGCGCGATCTCCACGAATATCCCGTAATCCACGACGTTGGTGACCCTTCCGGGGACGATATCCCCCACCTTCAGGGTCGGCTTTTCCTGCACGAGTTTGAACCGCGGGCGGCCGAGCTCGTCGGTCCCCACCACCTCCACCGTGACCTCGTCGCCCACCTTCACCACGTCCTCAACCTTTTTCACATAACCTTCGCCAAGTTGAGAGATGTGGATCAGTCCGTCCACGCCGGGGCGGATCTCCACGATGGCCCCAAACGGGACGATCCTGGTCACCCGGCCGCGGAAGGTCATCCCCACCTCGATCTCCTCGGTGAGCTCCTCGATCATTTCTTTGGCCCTCTGCACCCCAGCTTGCCCTTCGCCCACGATCTTCACGGTGCCATCGTCCTCAATCTCGATTTGGGTCTTCGTTTCATCTTGGATCTTGCGGATCGTCCGGCCGCCTGGACCGATGACGATCCCGATTTTTTCAGGATTGATCTTGATTACGTCGAGGTAAGGGGCGTAAGGGGAGAGGGCCGGCCGCGGCGCGGGCAAGGCTTTCTCCATGAGATCGAGGATGTACATACGGGCCGCGCGGGCTTGGGCCAAGGCCTCCCGCATGAGTTCGGGGGTGAGCCCGCCCGTTTTCACGTCCAGCTGGAAGGCCGTTACCCCTTTTCTCGTCCCGGCCACCTTGAAGTCCATATCCCCAAAGTGGTCCTCAAGCCCGATGATGTCCGTGAGGATCCGGTACCTCCCCGTGGTGGGGTCGGTGACGAGGCCCATGGCCACCCCGGCCACGTGGGCTTTTAAGGGCACCCCAGCATCCATCATCGCCAAACAGCCCGAGCAGACCGAGGCCATGGAGGAAGAACCGTTGGATTCAAGGATCTCCGAGACCACCCGGATGATGTAGGGGAATTCCTCCTCGGAGGGGATCACCGCGGAAAGGGCGTTCTCCGCGAGCTTCCCGTGGCCGATCTCCCGGCGGGAGGGCGCGCCGATCCGGCCCGCTTCTCCCGTGCAGAAGGGCGGAAAATTGTAGTGGAACATGAAGCGCTTGAGACCCTCCTCCATCATGAGGTCGATGATCTGCGCGTCCTTTCTGGTGGCCCCGAGGGTACAGGTCCCCAAGGACTGGGTCTCCCCGCGGGTGAAGAGGGCCGAGCCGTGCACGCGGGGAAGGAGCCCCACCTGAATGGAGATGGGCCGGATCTCTTCGGGGCGCCTTCCGTCCATGCGCTCCCCAAGCTCCAGAATGGACCAGCGCACGTATTCCCGGTAAACATCGTCGAAGAGGGCCTTGGCCAAAGCCTTTATCCTCTCCTGGTCCGCTTCGGGATAGCCCTGAGCCACAGCAGAAGAGGCCTCCTCGGCCAAGGCCTCGGCCATCTCGTCCCGGGCCTTCTTCCCCGGGGCGCGCTTGAGCTCATGGAGCCGGTCCCAAACGTAAGCCTTCACCTTCTCCCGCACCTCCGCTTCCAGGGGATCGGGCGGGGGAACCTCCTTTTTCCTCACGGGAACGAGGCGGACGAGCTCCTCTTGGAGGGCGATCAATTTCTGGATCTCCCCGTGGGCCAGGGAGATGGCCCGCACCACATCCTCCTCGTCCACCTCCTTCATCAGGCCCTCCACCATGGTCACCGTCTCCTTGGTCCCGGCCACGACGATGTCCATGAACCCCGTTTCCCGATCGTGATCGGAAGGGTGGAGGATGAATTGCCCGTCTTTCAGGCCCACCCGGACCCCGGCCACCGGGCCCAAAAAGGGCGCGGGTGAAAGCATGAGGGCCGCAGAAGCCCCCAAAAGCCCGACCACATCGGGTGGAGCGTCCTTCTCCGCAGAGAGCACGGTGGCCACCACGTGGACCTCCTCCTTATAGCCCTTGGGGAAGAGGGGGCGGATGGGTCGGTCGATGAGGCGGGCGGCGAGGATGGCCTCGTCAGAAGGCTTCCCCTCCCGTTTGAAGAACCCGCCGGGAATTTTCCCGCCGGCGTAGAACCTCTCCTCGAAATCCACGCGGAGCGGGAAGTAACCGGGGTCCTGTTGGAGGGGCTGGCAGACCACGGTGACCAGGACCATGGTGTCGCCCCAGGTGACCAAGACCGCGGCGCTGGCCTGGCGCGCCAGCCCGCCCGTCTCCAGTTTTACGATTTTTCCGCCGACCTCGGTTTGCACTTCCGGCATTTCAGATCCCTCGGAGATTCAAGGTCTCCACAAGGCGGCGGTAGCGGGCCGGGTCCTTCTTTTGAAGGTACCGCAAAAGGCGGCGCCGCCGGCCCACCAAGATGTACAAACCCCGCCGAGAATGAAAGTCCTTCTTGTGGACCTTGAGGTGCTCGGTGAGCCTCTCGATCCGGGCCGTGAGCAAAGCCACTTGAACCTCCACCGATCCTGTATCGTTGGGATCCTGGGCGAATTTGGCCACGATCCTCTGCTTCTCTTCCTTGGAAAGCGCCACGTTCTCACCCCCAATCGCCCCCTCCCCGGCGCAAGGAAGGGGGTTCAAATTTCAGCGAAACTTCTTGGCCAGCTCCCGACAACGGGCGAGCACCTCCTCCTCATCCAGGGTCTGAAGCTCCCCCGCAAGGAGGAGGAAGCGGCCGTCCACGAACACGGAATCCACCTCCGAGCCTTTGGCGGCGTACACCAAGTTCGCCAAAAGATCATGGTCGGGAAAAAGATGTGCCTGATCCAATCTGATCATGACGCCATCAGCTCGCCGGCCGGGCTCAATTGTACCTAAATCCTTTCCCCAGCCAAGGGCCACAGCGCCTCGCCAGGTGGCCAAACCCAGGGCCTCCGGCGCGGAAAGGGCCTGGGGATCCCCGGTCTTCACCTTGGCCAAAAGGGCGGCAAGCCTCATCTCCTCCACCATGTTCAAATCCCCGGCGGAGCCCGCACCGTCGGTGCCAAGGCACACGTTCACCCCGCCTTTCAGCATCTCCACCACCGGGGCGATCCCGCAGGCGAGCTTCAGGTTCGAGGTGGGGCAGTGGGCGACGTGGACCCCGTGGGCGGCGAGGATCTCGATGTCCTTCTCCGAAAGATGCACTCCATGGGCAGCAAGGGTGGGAACGCCGAAGACCCCGAGCTCCTCCAGCCACTCCACCGGCGACCGGCCGGTTTGGGCCTGGAACCTCTCCACCTCCTCCTTCGTCTCCGCAAGATGGGTGTGAATGGGGATGCGCAGCTCCTTGGCCAGGCCCACCGCTTTCTTCCACACCTCCGGGCCGCAGGTGTAGGGGGCATGAGGGGAGAGAGCTGTGCGGATACGGCCTTCCGCCTTTCCCTCCCATTCCCGGGCGAAGGCTTCGGCCTTTTTAAGCTCGGGCTCGATCCGCTCCGGGGTGGGAGCGATGATCCCGTAGGAGAGGAGGGCCCGCACCCCCGCTTTTTCCACGGCCTCGGCCACCTCCTCCATGAAGAAGTACATGTCGGCGAAGGCCGTGGTCCCCGCGCGGATCATCTCCACAAGGCCCAGGAGGGAAAACCAGTGCACGATCTCCCCGGTGAGCCTTTTTTCCCGGGGCCAGACCTCTTTTTCCAGCCAGTCCATGAGGGGCCGGTCCTGGGCTAGGCCGCGGAAGAGGGTCATGGCCAAATGGGTGTGGGCGTTCACCAGCCCCGGGATGAGGAGCTTTCCCTCCCCCTCCACGATCCTATCGAATGGGCCGGAAACCTCTTCCCCCACGGCGACCGCCGCGAACCGCCGCCCCTCGATCACCACGTCGGCCTTGGGGATCACCCCCGTTTCCGGCCGGGGAATGACCGCGACCCCGCGGATGAGGATCCGCATGACCTTCGCAGTATACGCGCAAGGCTCCATTCCCGGCCAACTGGGCGGGTAAGATGGGGGCGTGGAGGGGAAGAGGGCGGAGGAGTTGGCGGCTGAGCATTTGCGGGCCCAAGGGATGCGCATCGTGGCCCGCAACTGGCGTTGGCGCGGCGGGGAAGTGGATATCATCGCCAAAGACGGGGATGTTTTGGTCTTCGTCGAGGTCAAGGGCCGGGAAAATTCGAATTTTATGAGGCCGGAAGAGGCGGTGGACCAGCGGAAGCGCTTGCACCTTTGGCAATCGGCCCAAGCTTATCTTCAGGGCAAACCCTGGGTTCCCGTGCGGTTCGATGTGGTGGCCATAACCCCGGAGGGGATCCGCCACATCCGCGGTGCGTTCGGGGAGGAGGATGTTCGCCCAAGTCCTTAGCGGGACGCCCTACGGGGTGGAAGCGAAGCTTGTAGAGGTCCAGTGCGATGTGGGGCCGGGGATGCCCGGGTTCACCATCGTGGGCCTCCCGGAGAAGGAGGTTTCCGAGGCCCGGGATCGGGTGCGCTCGGCCATCCGCAACCTCGGCCTGGAATTTCCCCAGCTGCGCATCACCGCGAACCTCGCCCCGGCTGATCTGCGAAAGGAGGGGGCTGGCTTCGATTTGGCCCTCGCCGTGGCCCTCCTTTTGGCCACAGGGCAGATCCCTAAAAATCGGGCCGCGGACAGCGTTTTCCTCGGGGAGCTTTCCCTGGACGGCGGGGTGCGGCCGGTGCGGGGTGTTTTGGCCGTGGCCTTGGCCGCCAAGGAGGCGGGGGTCCCCAGGATGGTGGTGGCCCAGGATTCCGCGCCCGAAGCAGCCCTGGTCGAAGGGCTTCAGGTCTTTCCGGTCGCGGATTTGGGTGAGGCCGTGGCCTTCCTGCGAGGGGAGAAGGAGATCCCGCCAGCGCCGCGGGTCATCCCCGAGGCGCCTCCGCCTGATTGGATCGATCTTGCGCTGGTGAAGGGCCAGGAGCATGCTCGCAGGGCCCTGGAGATCGCGGCCGCCGGCGGCCACCACCTCCTCATGATCGGCCCGCCCGGCGCCGGCAAATCCCTCCTCGCCCGCTGCCTCCCCGGGATCCTCCCGCCCCTTTCCTTTGAGGAGGCCTTGGAGGTGAGCCGCATCCACTCCGTGGCTGGCCTCCTTTCGCCCAAATACCCCCTCATGCGGTGGCGGCCATTCCGCGCCCCTCATCACACCATCTCTTACGTGGGCATGGTGGGCGGCGGCCACGGCATCCCCGTCCCGGGCGAAATCAGCCTCGCCCACCATGGGGTTCTTTTCCTGGATGAGCTTCCCGAGTTCGATCGCAAGGTCCTTGAGGCCCTGCGCCAGCCCCTGGAGGACCGACAGATCACGGTGGTGCGGGCCGGGGTGAGCGTGACCTTCCCTGCCTCCTTTACCCTGGTTGGGGCCATGAATCCCTGCCCATGCGGATACTACGGCGACCCCTTGCGGCCCTGCCGCTGCCGCCCCCACGAGATCGTGCAGTACCGAAAGAAGCTTTCCGGTCCCTTTTTGGATCGTATCGACCTCTTCGTGCATGTTCCCCGCCTCACCAAGGAGGAGCTCCTCGGCGAAGGCGGGGGAGAACCTTCCGAAGCCGTGAGGAGGAGGGTGGCGGAGGCGCGGGAGATCCAGTCCCGCAGGTTCTCCGGGAAAATTCACGCCAACGCCGAGATGGGCGCGCGAGAGGTGAAAAAACACTGCGTTCTCTCCCCGGAGGCCAAAGGCCTCCTCGCCCGGGCCATCGACCGCTTCGCCCTCACGGGAAGGGGCTATGTGCGGACCCTCAAGGTGGCTCGGACCATTGCGGATCTTGCTGGTTCCGATACCATCGAGGCCGAGCACGTGGCCGAGGCTTTGCAGTACCGGGCATTTCCGGAGGGGGATGCGCTGTGAGAAAGGTTTTAGTTTTTGTGGCGTTCCTGGGTTTTATGGTCTGGGCCCAGACTTTCCCCGTGGATCGCCTGGAGATCGTGGGGAACCAAAACGTTTCCACGGCCGAGATCCTGGCCAAGCTCCCCTTCAAGGTCGGCGACACGGTGGACCGGGATAAGGTCTTGGCCGGGGCCAAAGCCCTCGAGGAAATGGGGTATTTCTCCCAGGTCACCCCCGAGGTCACTGTGGAAGATAGTCGTGTGGTGGTGCGCTATCGGGTGGTGGAATATCCCAAGGTGAAGGAGCTCGTGATCGAGGGCGTTCCTCCCGAGCCGCGGGGCGGGCGAACCCTGTGGTCCTGGATCGAGGTTTGGGTGGGCCAGCTCCTCGGTCCTTCCCAGGTCTACCAGAGCCGGGTCCGAGAGATCCTCGCAGATCATGGGATCAAACCTGGCCAGGTCCTGAACATAAAGAAGCTCGAGGAGGGTCTAAGAGCCGTGCTCGATGAGTACCAAAAGAAGGACATCGCCACCGTCCAGGTGAGCCAGGTCATCCCCGGCGAAACCTTGGTCATTCGCTTTGAGGAGCTCCCGGTGGTGGCCCATGAGGTGCGGGGCCTTGCCACCGTGCCCGCGGAGGAGGCCCTGAAGTTGATCGATGTCCCGGTGGGCGGGGTCGGGCGGATCTCCCAGATCCGAGCGGCGTTGCAAAAACTTTCGCGCTCCGTGTACTTTTCCCAGGCCAGGGTGAGCCCTGAAGCGGTCCAGGGAGGGGTGAAACTCGTGTGGGATCTGGTGGAGCGGGTGGTCCTTCCCGCGCCCGCAGCCCTTCGGGAGATCCAAGTGGAGGGGGTGACCATCCTTCCCCCGGAGCGGGTTCAAGGCCTCCTTGGTCCTCTTCCCCAGGGAACCGCTTCCAACTTGGATGTCCTTCGGGCCCTAAGCGGCCTTTACGATTATTATCGTCGGGAAGGCTATTTCCTCGTGGACTTCGTGGGGAAAGGGGTTGAGGGTGGGGTCCTCCACGTGGAAGTCCGGGAGGGGAAACTCGGCCGGGTGGAGGTCAAAGGGGCGACCCGCACCGCCGCTTGGGTCATCCTCAGGGTCTTGGGCCTCAGGCCCGGCCAGCTCCTCACCGAGGCCCGCTTGGCCGTGGCCCGGCAAAATCTCATGTCCCTTGGGTACTTCAGCGACGTCACTGTGAGCCCAAACTGGGCCGATGACGAAGTCCTCCTCACCGTGGAGGTGAAGGAGCTGGAGAAACTCGGGAGCATCCAGGGCTCGGTGAGCCTTTCCCCGGAGACCGGGGGGATCGTGGGGAACCTTTCTTATTCCCAAAAGAACCTGTTCGGAACGGCTCAGGATCTTTCCCTCACTTATTCCCGGGGCCTCGCTGGGAGCACCGAGGCCACCTGGAACCTTAATTACACTGGCCGCTCCTTCCCCGTCTTCAGTGAGGTTTCCCTCGCCCTTTATCGCAGGGAAGAGGGGTCCCGCCTGACCCTGGGCGGGAATATCCGGGTGGCCTATCCCCTTGCCGACTACCTGAACCTAACCCTGGGGTTCACGAGCGAAGCGCCGTTTATGCTTCCTTCCGATTCCCTTCCCCCGCGTAATGCCCTTTCTCTTGGGCTTGTGTACGATGATCGCGATAACCCGTTCTTCCCGCGCCATGGCCAGCGGAGTGAGGCCACCTTGGAGAAAGCGGGGACGTTCGCCCCAGGGGTGGAGTACCTTTCCCTGCGGCTAGGAACAAGCAGGTTTTGGCCTTTGGATCTTGGGGATCAGCGCTGTGCCTTGGCGGTGCGGGCCCTGGTTCAAAGAGGATTGGATCTTCCCCAGGATTACTGGTTCGCTTTGGGCGGCGTGGATTCCGTGCGCGGGGCAAAGAAGGTGACCACCGATCGTTTGGCCCTCCTCAACGCGGAGTTCCGCATCGAGCTCGCCCAAGGGGCGTGGTTCGCCCCCTTCTTCGACCTGGGGGTGGACCTGCGCACCGGCCGTGTCAAGGCGGCGCCGGGGCTGGAAGTGGCGGTGAACCTGGGGGGGATGTTCGTGCGGCTCTCCGCCTCCTGGCCAAACGATCGGGAGCCCACTTGGGTTCCGGCCTTCGAGTTCGGGATGAGCCCGATGTTCTAAAGGGAGGAAAAAGATGAACGGAAAACTCGCGGTATGGATCGTGGTTGGGGTTCTGGTTGCCCTGATCTTGGGTTTTGTCGGGGGCATCGTGGGTGGAATGATGTTTGGCCCAAAGAGCGCGGACACCTCAGGATTGGCCAAGGACCTTGGGGCTTTGCAGGCCAGAGTGCAAAGTCTGGAGGGAAAGGTGGCCACGCTTCCTGGAACCTCCGGAAGCTCCTCTCTGAAGATCGGCGTGGTGGATGCGGAAACCCTTTTTGCTCGCGTTATCCTTTTCCAGGTGGCCGCCGAGCGCAACGCCCTCCAAGCCAAGGCCCAGGCCATCCAAGATCTGCAGAGCAAATACGCCCAAGGCCAGATAAAACCAGATGCTTACCAGCAACAGTATGCCAAGCTCCAGGCTGAATACCTCCAGGCCTGGGTTCAGGTGAACATGTCCATGCTGGACAAGATGATCGCTTCCCCCGGTTTTTCCGATCTTCGCGCGGATCTCCAGCGCCTTAGGGACCAGGCCAAACCCCTGGCTGACCAAGTGGATACGTTGGTGAAGCAGGCCCAGGTCACGATCCTCGACTACAACACGTTCTTCAACCAGCTCCAGCAGCTCCAATCGGCGTTCCAACAGGTGGATCAGCTCCTCACCCAGGTGGCAGCCGCCAAAATCCTGCAGATCTCCCAACAGGTGGCCCAGGAGCAGGGGTACGATATCGTCCTGCGCACGAAGGATGTGGTCATGTACCAACGCGCCCCAGCCATAACCGACCTCTCCTCTGAGGTGGAGAAGCGCCTTTGGAACCTGTTCCCGGCTAAGTGATGGATATTGAGGAGCTGAAGAGAGCCCTGCCCCTTGGGTATCCCTACCTCCTCCTCGATCGGGTGCTTTCCCTGAGCGCGGAGGAGGTGGTGGCCCAAAAATGTGTGACCATCAATGAGCCGTATTTTCAGGGGCATTTTCGACCGCCGTTCCCCTCCATCATGCCGGGGACGATGATCCTCGAGGGGATGGCCCAGGCCGCGGGCCTCCTTTTGGGGCAGGAGGGGCTTGCGGTTTTGGCGGAGGTGGAGCGGGCCCGGTTCCGCCGGCCCGTGGTCCCCGGCGACCGCTTGACCTTCCGGGCCAAAGCCCTGCGGCGCCGCGGCCCCCTCCTTCAGGCTCAAGTTCAGGCCGAAGTGGAGGGCGAACTCGTGGCCGAGGCCATCCTCACTTTGGTGAGCCGCGATGTTGAACAAACTCGTTGAGTGTGTCCCCAACGTCTCTGAGGGCCGGAACCGGGGATCGATCGAAGCTATAGCCGAGGCCATCCGCTCCGTCCCCACTGTGCGCCTTTTGGATGTGCAGTCCGATCCCGATCATCACCGCTCGGTCTTCACCTTCGTCGGCGATCCCGAGGGCGTAGCGGAAGCCGTCTTCCGCCTTTTCGCGGCCGCCCTTCCCCGCATCGACCTCCGCCTCCACAAAGGCCAACATCCCCGCATGGGGGCCGTGGATGTGGTCCCATTTGTCCCCGTGCGCGGGGCCACCATGGCCGAGTGCGTGACCCTGGCCCGCGCGGTGGGAAAGGAGATCTGGGAGCGTTTTCGCGTCCCCGTTTATCTCTACGCCGAGGCCGCCACCCGTCCGGAGCGGGAGGACCTGGCGGAGATCCGGAAAGGCGAGTTCGAGGGCTTCTTCGAGAAAATAAAGGATCCCAAGTGGCACCCGGATTTCGGGGACCCCGTCGTCCATCCCACCGCCGGGGTCACCGCCGTGGGGGCGCGGGAGTTCCTCATCGCCTTCAACGTGAACTTGGGCACCGCGGACCTTCGGGTGGCCAAAGAGATCGCCAAAGCCGTGCGCTTCTCCTCCGGCGGGCTTCGCTACGTGAAGGCTTTGGGGATGGAGCTCAAGGAGCGAGGGATCGTCCAGGTTTCCATGAACCTCACGAACTTCCGGAAGACCCCGATCCCCCGGGTCCTGGAGCTCGTGCGCCGGGAGGCGGAGCGGTTCGGGGTCCCGGTGGTGGGGACGGAGATCGTGGGCCTCATCCCCGAGGAAGCTTTGGTCCAGGTGGCCGAGTATTACCTCCAGCTGGAGAAATTTTCCTTAGGGCAAATTTTGGAGCGCCGCCTGGAGGAAGCCTTTCGCGAGGAATGACGCTTCCACAACGCATTTCCATCCTAGGTTTTGGTCGCACCGGCCGGGCCCTCGTTGAGGCCTTGGCTAGCAAAGCCGAACTTTTCCTCTCTGAATCCCGCATCCTTTCCCCGGAGGAACGGGATTTTTTGGGGAGGCTGGGGATCCCTTTCGAGGAAGGTGGCCACTCCCCCCAAGTTTTGGATGCGGATTTGCTCGTGCCAAGCCCCGGGGTTCCGCCCAATACCCCTGTGCTCCAAGAGGCCCTGAGGAAGGGGATCCCCATCTGGTCGGAGATCGAGCTTTCCTACCGTTTGGCCCGCCCGAGCTTGATCTTCGCCGTCACCGGGACGAACGGGAAATCCACGACCACCGAGCTCATTGGGGCCATCCTTCGGGCCTGGGGTTTTAAGCCGGTGGTGGCCGGGAACATCGGCCGGCCGGCGATCGGGACCATTGGGGAGGTGGAGGGCCGGCCCTGGGTCCTCGAGGTGAGCTCCTTCCAGCTCCTTTGGACGGAGGAATTCCGGCCAAATGTGGCCGTGTGGCTCAACTTCGCCCCCGACCACCTCGACTATCACGGGACCCTTGCCGCCTACTTTGCCGCCAAAGCCCGTATCCTGCGTCGCCAAACGGGAAAGGACCTAGCCGTGGTTGGTCGGGAAATCCTGGGCGCTCTCTCTCCCCGGGCCCGGGTGCAGGTGATCGAGGAGGTCGCGTTGCCCAAGGGATGGGAAGGGGATTTTCCTGGGCATCTTCGTTTTAACCTTCAGGCAGCCTGGGCCTCTGCTTCCCAGGCCTTTCCCGGCCATGCTCCCCCTCCTCTAGGGCTCCTTTGGCCCGCCCTCCATGGGCCCCACCGCCTGGAGGAGGTGGGGGAGATCCAAGGGATCCCGTTTGTGAACGACTCCAAGGGGACCAATGCCCATGCCACTTGTGCGGCTTTGGCCGCCATCCCCGGCCGGGTGGTCCTCATCCTCGGCGGCCGCCACAAAGGCGGGGGTTACGAGGCGTTGGCCCCCCTCTTGCGGGAGAAAGTGCGGGCTTGTGTGCTCATCGGCGAATCCCAAGGATTTTTCTCCGAGCTCCTTTCAGCCTGGGGAATACCCTTCGTTTGCGGCGCCGATCCCCTGGACGCCTTGCGCAAGGCCTATCGCCTGGCCAGGCCTGGGGACACCGTCCTCCTTTCCCCAGCCTGTGCGAGCTTCGATCAGTTCAAGGATTACGCCCACCGGGGCGAGGCATTCAAGGAGGCGTTCCGAAAACTCCGGGGGGAAGCCCCGGCTGTCCCATAAATTCTGGAATTCCCGCACCTTCTTAAGGCGCTGACGGCCAAGGCCCAGGGATTTCCTTTCCTTTGGCCAGAGGCATTGTGGGCCGAGACTTTCCCCGATGCTCGGCCTGGAGGGAAGGGTCTTGGTGGTGGCGGCTTTTTTGCTCCTGGCGGGGCTGGTCTTTGTGAGCACCGCCTCCACTCCTGTTTCCACGCGGCTCTATGGCGATCCCTGGGCCATGCTCCGCCGCCAAGCCACGGCTGCCGGCCTCGGCCTCCTCGCCCTCCTCCTTTTTTGGCGGGTGGACTATCACCGCTGGTTTGGCCTCGACGACCTCCTCCTCGTCGGCTCTTTTTTTCTCACCTTGCTCACCCTCGTTCCCCAGGTGAGTTCCGGCGGACGCTGGCTGGAGGCTGGGCCAGTGAACCTCCAGCCCTCGGAATTCGGTAAACTCGCGCTCCTCCTTTATCTTTCCGGTTCCTTAGTGCGCCGCGATCGTTCCCTTGAGGATCCGAGGCAGGGCCTTTTCCCCCACCTTTTGGTCCTGGCCGCCTTCGGCGCAGTCCTCCTCTTGCAGCCGGATTTCGGGATGCTCCTCGTGTACGCCTGCCTCACCCTCTTCCTCCTTTGGGTGGGAGGGGTTCCTACCGGCCACCTCCTCATCACCGGCCTTTTAGCCCTTCCCATGAGCGTTGTCCTTCTTTTCTCCGCCCGCTATCGCCTGGAAAGGTTTTTGGCCTTCCTCAACCCCGAAGCCTACCGAGACACCGTGGGATACCAGCTTTATCAGGCCCTCTTGGCCATCGGTTCCGGAGGGATTTTTGGGCGCGGGCTTGGGGCTTCCCGGGCCAAGCTCTTTTACCTTCCCTCCGCCCACAACGATTTCGTTTTCGCCGTGGTCGCTGAGGAGGTCGGTTTTTTGGGGGTGTCCATCCTTCTCGCCCTTTATGTGAGCCTTGTGGTCCTCGGTTTTCTTGTGGCCAAAAGGGCTCCGGATAAGCTCGGCGCCCTTTATGCCTTCGGGGCTTCCTTCCTTTTGGGTTTTCAGGCGGTTCTCAATTTGGGGGTGGTGGTGGGCGTGGTTCCCGTCACCGGCTTGACCCTTCCCTTCCTGAGCTACGGCGGCTCGTCGGTGGTGGTGAGCTTGGCCTTGGTCGGCCTCATTTTGGGGGTGGCCAGGGCCAGCCGCGTTTCTCAAACAGCTTTGGTTGTGCCGGAGGGGCTAGGATGAGGGTCCTTGTGGCTGCCGGTGGCTCTGGTGGGCACATCTTCCCAGCCTTGGCCGTTCTGGAGGAGCTCCAAGGGGAGGGCGGGCATGCCCTTGGCTGGGTCGGTTCCCCCCAGGGTTTAGAGGCCCAAATCGCCGCGAAACGCCCGTGGATCGAGTTCTTCCCCCTGCTTAGCCGGGGATTGCCTCGCCAGGAACCTTGGGCTTGGCCCGGGGCCCTCCTTCAGGACCTCCGGGCTTTGGCCGAGGCCAGGCGCATCGTCCGCGCGTTCAAGCCGGACGTGGTTTTGGCTATGGGGGGTTATCCCGCGGTGGCTCCAGCCCTTGCCGCAAAGTCCCTGGGTGTCCCCGTGGTCCTCCATGAGCAAAACGCCGTGATGGGCCTAGCTAACCGTTTCCTGGCGCGTTTTTCCGACCTCGTCCTCCTTGCCTTTCCCAAAACCCAGGGCTGTCCACACCGGGCCAACGTCCTCGTCACTGGAACCCCTGTGCGCCGGGCAATCACCGCTTTACCCCAGGGCCTGGGCCAGGAGTTCTTGGTCCTGGGCGGTTCCCTTGGCTCGCGGGCCCTGGTGGAGGCCGTTCTAGCCCGGGCGCCAAAGTTCGCCGCGCTCCAGGGTTTTCGGGTGCGGCTCGTGGTTGGCCGCGCTGGAAACCCCGAGGAGCTGGCCCGAAAGCTCCGGGAAAAGGGGGTCTATGCCGAGGCCCAAAGTTTCACCGAGCGGGTGGAGGAGTTGCTGGCGCGGGCCAGATTGGTTTTGGCCCGGGCCGGTGGTTCCACTGTGGCGGAATTGGCCTGCGCGGGAAGGCCGGCGATCCTCGTCCCATGGGAGGGAGCCGCAACTGGGCACCAGTTGAAGAACGCGGAATACCTAGCCAAAGGGGGCGGCTTCCTCCTTCTGCGGGAGCGCGAACTTTCCTCTTCCAAATTGGATGAGCTGGTCGAGGGACTTTGGGCGGATGAGGCTGGGCTTTTTCGGCTCAGCGCCGCGGCCCGGGCTCAGGCCCGGCCGGATGCGGCTCAGCGGGTGGTGGAGGCCCTAAAGGCCCTGGGAAAGGAACCTTCATGATCGGGGATTTACGGAAAGTTCATCTGGTGGGGATCGGTGGGGACGGCATGTCCGGTTTGGCCCGCCTCCTTTGGCAGGGCGGGGCCAAAATCAGCGGTTCCGATGCCCAAAGCTCCGGGAAGCTCCAGGAGGTCCGGGAATGGGCGGAGGTATTCATTGGGCACGATCCGGCGCACCTCCCGCTTAAGGTGGATTTGGTGGTTTTTTCCTCGGCGGTGGCCCCAAACAATCCGGAGCTCCGCGCCGCAAGTCCCCACGCGCTTCTGCCCAGGCTCTATGCTTTGGGCCATCTCCTCAAGGATCGGGCGCTTGTGGCCGTGGTGGGCACGCACGGCAAAACCACCACTACCACTTGGCTCACCTACCTTTTGCGCCATGGCGGGCTTTTGCCCGGCCACTATGTGGGCGGGCAGATCCCGGGCCTGCCCTCCGCCACCTGGGGGAAAGACAAAATTTTTGTGGCCGAAGTGGATGAATCCGACGGGCGCTTCATCTGCCTTAACCCGGCCCTCGTCGTCCTCACCTCGATAGATGGCGATCATCTCCAAAACTTCCGCGGTTTTGCCGGGCTTAAACGGGCCTTCTCCCTTTTTTTGAGCCGTTCCCAGCGGGTCGTGGCCTCGTTGGACGACCCCACCGTGGCCGAGCTCATTCGAGATCGCCCTGACGCCATCACCTTTGGGCTCGACGAGCGTGCGGACTTCCGGGCCCGGGGGATCTCCTTTTTCGGCGAGCGCTCGGTGTTCGAGCTTTTGGCCTTTGGCCGGCCCGCCGGGGAGGTGGAGGTGCCCGGCCCTGGGGTTCACAACGTGCGCAACGCCCTGGCGGCCATAGCCGCCGGCTATGTCCTGGGCCTTCCCCTTGAGACTTTACGGCAGGGCCTGGCCTTGGCGCCGCGGCCCCGCCGGCGCCTGGAGATCCTGGAAGAGAACGGGTACTTGGTGGTGGACGATTACGCGCACCACCCCACTGAATTAGCTGCGGGGATCGCCGCCTTGCGCGCGGGCTGGCCGGGCCGAAGGATCGTCGCCATATTCCAGCCCCATCGCTATACCCGCACTGCCCTTTTGGCCCGCCAATTCGGGGAGGTTTTGGCCCGAGCTGATGCCGTGGTGGTGACCGAGATTTATCCGGCTTTTGAGGAGCCGATTCCAGGGGTGAGCGGTCAGAGCGTAGCGGAGGCCATCCGCTGCGCTGGGGGCAAAGCCCTTTTCCGGGCAGAGCTGGCCCAGGCCATGGAGGCAGCGGCCGAGCTCATCCGGCCCGGGGACATCGTGGTGGGGTTCGGCGCGGGGGATATATGGCGCTTGACCAAAGAGATGGCGCGCTCGCTCTCCTCGAGCTCTTGAGGGACCTGCCTGGGGAGGCGCGGCTGAACGAACCCCTGGCCCCTTACACCACCTTCCGCATCGGGGGGCCGGCTTGGCTCCTCTTTTTCCCCAAAACCGTGGAGGCCCTGGCCGAGGCAGCCAAGAGGGCCAATGCCGAAAAAATCCCGTACCGGATCATCGGGGGAGGGGCAAAGGTCCTCTTTCCCGACGAGGGCTTCCCCGGCCTCGTCCTCCACACCCGTCTCCTTCGCCGCGTCGTGGAACAGGAGGAGGGCCTGTGGGTTGAACCGGGCTTCCCCATCTTTGGGCTGGTGAAACGGGGCCTTTGGGTATTGGCGGGTGTGCCCGGTTCCGCGGGCGGAGCGGTGGTCATGAATGCCGGCACCCGTTACGGCTCCATCTCTTCCTACGTCACCTCCGTCCAAACCCTGCTGCCCGATGGTTCTTTGGCCATCATCCCCCGCGAGGAATGTCGGTTTTCCTACCGGAGCTCGCTTTTCCGGGAGAAACGCCTCCCCGTGCTTGGGGTGGGGCTAAAACTTCCGGAGGAGGTGCGCTCGGTGGAGGGGATCTTGGCGGAACGGCGCCGCACCCAACCCTTGGGTTTGCCCTCTGCCGGCTGCATCTTTCGCAATCCCGAAGGGGCCTCGGCCGGATGGCTCATCGATCAAGTTGGACTCAAAGGAAGGCGAATCGGTGATGCTCAAATTTCCGAAAAGCACGCGAACTTCATCGTTAACCTTGGGAAAGCCCACGCCAAAGATGTTTTGTCCTTGATCGAGGCCGCGCAAACCGCGGTGCAGCGGATCTTCGGCATCACCTTGTCCTTGGAGCTCGAGGTCGTCCTTCCTTGATCCGTGCTTTTCGAAGCTTTTTGGTTTTTGCCCTCTTATCGCTTTTTTGCCTCATTTTTTTGAGGTGGAGCGGCCTTTTAAAGGTCCAGGAAGTGAAAATTTACCCTACCCGCTATGTGGCCGTGGACAAGTTGACAGGGCGGATCCTTGGGGCCAACATACTTCGTTTGGACCTCAAACCATTGTGTGAGGCTATTTTGAGGGACCCGCGGGTTTTGCACGTCGTCACCCGGATCGATTTTTTTCATCTCCGGGTAGAAATCGACGTCCGCGAGAGGTATGCGCTTGTCCCCGTCGGTCTAATAAGCGGTGAAAAATTTTGGGTTGATAGGGACGGTGTCATTTTAGAGCTGGCGGAGGAAGCCCATGTGGTGGGGGCCAAGGCCCAAGGGGAGGGGGTGGGGAGGGAGGTGGTGGAGGCGGCGTTGGCCTGGGAACGTCTCCCCCGCGCCCTGCGCGAACGCTATCCAGTCCTGGATCTTTCCTCGGGCGAGGCCGTGGCGCCAGGAGCTCCCGCCCTCCTTCTTGGTGCGATTTGCCAAGTACCCGAAAAACTCGGTATCCTCACCACGCTTTGGCAGGAGGGGCTGTTGGAGGGATATGGGTTTGTGGACCTGCGCCTGCGCGATTTGGTGATCCTGAAAAGAGGCGGACTAGGACGGTGAGGGCATGAAGCGGGAGCAATTGGTGGTGGGGCTGGATGTGGGCACAACCAAAGTGGCCTGTCTCATCGCCAGTGTGGTGGATGACCTGATTGAGATCATCGGGGTGGGGGTGGCCCCTTCCCGGGGCCTGGAGAAAGGGGTGGTGGTGGACATCGGCCGCACCATTCAGTCCATCCGCAAGGCCGTGGAGGAAGCGGAGAACATGGCCGATGTCAAGGTCCGGGAGGCCTACGTGGGCATCGCGGGAAAGCACATCCGATCCATCAACAATTCCGCGATCATCTCCATCACCCGCTCCGATCGGATCATCACTCAAGAGGATGTGCGGCGCGTGATCGAGGCCGCAAGGGCTATCCCTGTTTCCCCGGACCTCCAAATCATCCACATCATCCCCCGGCAGTACATCGTGGATGGCCAAGAGGGCATAACCGATCCGGTGGGGATGACCGGGACTCGCCTTGAGGCCGATGTGCACATCGTGCTTGGCTCGGTCACCGCTGTTCATAACCTCGTGCGCTGCGTAGAGGCCGTGGGGATTGCGGTGAAGCAGATAGTCCTTGAGCCCTTAGCTTCGGCCATGGCCGTCCTGTCCTCAGCGGAGAAGGAATTGGGTGTGATGCTGGTGGACTGCGGCGGGGGGACCACGGATATTTCGGTCTTCCGCGGCGGGGATATTTGGTTCGCCAAAACCATCCCCATCGCCGGTGAACATATCACTAATGACATCACTGTCGGCCTACAAACCCCCATTGAGGAAGCGGAACGGATAAAAAAGCTTTACGGCACATGCCTGGTGGACTCCGTGGGCGATGATGAGAAGATCGAGATCGCCACCTTGGGCGGGGAGGGAACCCGCCAGGTGCCCCGAAAAAGGCTGGCCAAAATCATCGAACCGCGGGTGGAGGAGATCTTGGATTTGGCCATGCAGGAGGTGGAGGACGCGGGGTATCGGGACCTCATCCCGGCGGGCATGGTCCTCACCGGCGGAACCTCCCTGCTCCATGGGATCGTGGAGTTCGCCCAGCGGCGTTACGGAATCCCCGTGCGGCGGGGAAGCGTCCCCAAGAATATTCATGGGTTCCAGGAGATCGTGGAGTCCCCGATCTTCGCCACCGGGGTTGGGCTTTTGAAGTTCGCGGTGGAGGGGAAGGATTTCGTGCGGGGCCTGCAGGCTCGGCGGACGAAGGGGTTGATGGCCCGGTTATTCGGGTGGTTCAGGCAGTTTTTGCGCGGTGGATGATGAACGGGGAGAGTCCGGCGCGGATTTTGGTGGTAGGGGTGGGCGGCGGCGGGGGGAATGCCGTGAACCGCATGTTCCGCGCAGGGCTGCGGGGGGTGGAGCTCGTGGCCATGAACACCGACGTGCAGGTCCTCTCCCTTGTCCAAGCCCATAAACACCTTCAGCTCGGGCCGCGCCTCACTGGGGGGCTCGGCGCCGGCGGCGATCCGGAGGTGGGGAAAAAGGCCGCCGAGGAATCCCGCGAGGACATCGCTGACATCCTCGAGGGAGCGGACATGGTGTTCATCACCGCGGGGATGGGCGGGGGAACCGGGACCGGCGGGGCTCCGGTGGTGGCGGAGGTGGCCAAAGAGATGGGGATCCTCACGGTGGCCATCGTCACGAGGCCTTTCAGTTTCGAGGGGCCGGCCCGGGCTCAAAAGGCCGAAATGGGGATTCAACGCCTCGCCAAAGTGGTGGACGCCCTCATCACCATCTCCAACGATAAACTCCTCAAGATCGCTCCGCCGGATATGCCCCTCACCAAGGCCTTCGAATTGGCCGACGAGGTCCTGCACCAGGGCGTACAAGGGGTGACGGAGCTCGTCACCGTTCCCGGCCTCATCAACTTGGATTTCGCCGATCTTGAAGCGGTTCTTCGCGGGGCAGGGACGGCCCTCATGGGGATCGGCGAGGCCGAGGGCGACAATCGCACCCGCGAGGCCGCCCGCCGGGCCATTTCCTCACCCCTTTTGGATTTCAGCATCAAGGACGCCAAGAAGGCCATCCTCAACATCACCGGTGGCGAGGACCTCACCCTGGAGGACGTGGTCGCCGCGGCCAGCGTCGTGCGCGAAGCCCTCTCCGACCGGGCCGATATCTTCTTTGGGGCCACCATCTGGGAGGGGTTCAATCGCACGCGGGTCACGGTGATCGCCACCGGTTTTTCCGCGGTCTCCGCCGCCGAGCCCGCCCAAGAAGAGAAAGCTGTTCTGATCGAGCAACTCCGCCGGGAAGGCGTGCGCGATGACTACGATATCCCCGCGTTCCTCCGCCGGGCAAAGCCCGAGGGCCTGGTCTAGCCCAAAAATCCGTGGGTAATGGGAAAACGCCAGCCTAGCCCAAAAGCTTTGGGTGTGACTTTCAGGACGATAGGGAGTTGCCGGCGCTTGTATTCCGAGCGATAAAGCCGGCGCAGGACTTCCTCGGCCAGTTTTTCGCCGAACCTTTCGGTTAACTCTGCATAAGAGAGGTTTTCCTCAAGCAGCGCTCTGAGGCATGGATCGAGGAGGGAGTAAGGGGGAAGGTCGTCCTCATCCCGTTGGCCTGGGCGGAGTTCCGCCGACGGCGGTCTGGTGAGGACCTCCTCGGGGATTATCGGTCGCCCGGCCCTTTCGTTGATGAGGCGGGCCAGGGCATACACGTCCTCCTTCAAGAGGTCGCCAATGGGAGCTAAAGCTCCAACGGTATCGCCGTAAAGGGTGTTATAGCCCATGGCGACCTCCGCTTTGTTCCCCGGGCAGAGCACTATGGCTCCCATCGCGTTGGCCAAAGCCATGAGGACTACCCCACGGATTCGCGCTTGCAAATTCTCTTCCACCAAACCCGCGACCTTTATGGCCGCCCCCAAACTTTTCTTTAACGCCTCAAACGCGGGCACGATGGAAATTTCTACGAGTTCAACCCCCAAATTTTCGGCCACATTTTTCGCCCCTTCCCTGGAAATGGCCGCAGTATACGGGCCGGGGAGGAAAGCCGCGACCACGTTTTTTGAGCCAAGGGCTGCCGTGGCCAATGCCGTCACTACTGCCGAATCAACCCCACCGGAAACGCCAACGACCGCTTTTTGTATCTTGTTTTTCAAGCAATAGTCCCGGATCCCCAAGATTAACGCTTGGTAAATGTTGTCAAAGTCATCTTCAGGGGGCGGGGAAACGGGCGGAGCGGCGAGGTTTACGGTGAAGACCCCCTCTACAAATCCCGGACAAACTGTGAGGAATTGGCCGTCCGGCCGAATCGCGAAAGATCGACCATCGAAAACTAGATCGTCCTGAGCTCCCACCAGGTTGGCGTAGATCAGGGGTGCGTTGGCCCTAGCTGCCCAGTTTCTCGCTAGCTCATATCGTAGCTTTGGCTTTCCCCGGAAAAACGGGGAGGCCGAGACGTTTATGAGGAGATCCACCCCGGTCTTGCTCTGCTCGGCCAAAGGGCCATCGGCGTACCAAAAGTCTTCGCACACCGAAAGCCCCAGCCGCAGCCCCGCGAAATCAAAGATCTCCGTCTTTTCCCCGGCCTGGAAATACCGGTCCTCCTCAAAGACGTCGAACGAAGGAAGACGGTTTTTCGTTTGAAATCCGAGGACCTCACCGTGGGCCAGCAAAAAGGCCGCGTTGTAGAGGGCATGGGGCCGCCAGCGAAAGGCGGAGGGGTCCTTCCGGTTGCCCGAGGCCACAGGTGCCCGGGCGATGTGGCCGATCACCATGGGCATTTTTGCGCTTTCCTTCACAATCTCCTGGAAAGCGGCTTCCGCGGCTTCCACGAAGCCCCGGCGGAGCAAAAGATCCCGCGGTGGATAGCCAAGGAGGGCGTGCTCGGGAAGGACCAGGAGATCGGCCCCAGCCCTCTTGGCCTCGGCTATGGCCGCCTGAGCCTTCTCCAGATTTCCAGAAAGGTCCCCCACCTTGGGGTTTATCTGGCCAATCGCGATCTTCATGGAAACAGTGATAACCCAGGAGTTTTGCCCTGTCAATTTCGGTGTTCTCGGAGGAGGAATTCCGGTTGTTAAGGGAGATTCCGGTGGGGCAGCGGGATCCCTCAAACATTTTTGGCCCAAAAGTTATAAGATGTGGGCTTCCTTTGCCTGCATCCAGTGGAAGAGCCATGAAGATTTGGGATGTGGTGGTCATAGGTGGTGGGCCAGCCGGGCTTTTTGCCGGGATCGCCGCCGCGGAGCAGGGAGCCCAAGTCCTCATCCTGGAAAAACGGGAAAAGCCGGGCGGAAAAATCCCGGTCTCCGGCGGCGGGAGAGGCAATCTCACCCATGTTGGGGAAATCCCCGAGCTTCTCCGCCATTATCAGGGCGGGGAAACCCCCGACGCAGCCGCGCGTTTCCTCAAACCCGCTTTGTACACATTTTCCAACCTCGACCTCATGAAATTCTTCTCGGCCCGCGGCCTTCCCCTCGGGGTTGAGCCCGATGGGCGGGTTTTCCCCAAGACCGATCGCGCGGAAGACGCCCTCCGCGTTTTGCTTTCCGAGCTCGAACGGACAGGGGTGGAAATTCGCACACAAACGCGCGTGTCGAAAATACAAAAGGTGGCCCATGGCTTTGCCATTTTCGCACAAGGACTAGCTACACCCATAGCGAGAGGTTCCAGCGTGATTCTCGCCACCGGGGGCCGGTCTTGCCCAAGCCTTGGGGCCACCGGCGATGGGTACCGTTTGGCCGCGGAGCTCGGCCACCGCGTTGTCCCCCCGCGGCCAGCCTTGGTGCCCGTTGTGGTTGCTTCTCAAGTTTTCTCCCCTTTTGCCGAAAGCACCGGGATCACGTTGCGTGGCGTTGGAGTCACCTTGATCCGCCGAGGCAAAACGGTGCGGAAAGCAAGGGGAGGCGTTCTTTTCACCCACCAAGGTCTTTCTGGGCCCGCGGTTTTGAACCTCTCCCGGGATGTGGAACCCGGCGATATTTTGCGGGTGTCTTTCCTTTCCGAAGTCAAGGATACATCGGCGGTGGAGCGGGAATTCCTTGCTCAAGCAAGAAATCACGGCCGAAGGACGATTTCCCGTGCCCTCCAGGAACTTGGGCTTCCCTTGCGTTTGGCACGGGCGCTGGTCCGAAGCTTGGGGATGGCCGCGGAGACGCGCCTCGCTGAGCTTTCCCGCGAAGGAAGGCGGGCGTTGGTGGAGACCCTGGTGGAAGGCTATCCTTTTCCCATCGCGGGCTTCGCTAGTTGGGAGGAAGCCATGGTCACCAGGGGCGGCATAGCCCTAAACGAGGTGGATCACAAAACCATGGAGAGCCTGCTCGTCCGTGGCCTTTTCTTCGCTGGAGAGGTGCTCGATATCGATGGGGAGACAGGTGGCTACAACCTGCAAGCCGCCTTCTCCACGGGTTTTTTGGCCGGCAAATCCGCAGCCCAAAAGGCAAAGGATTGATCGCGGGCCTCAACGGTTTGGAAAGGAGGAGGGATGGAGCTGAAACTGGTCAGAATTGAAAAGCCGGAGGATGTGAACCTGATCCTTGGCCAGGCCCACTTCATAAAAACCGTGGAAGATTTGCATGAGGCCATGGTCAACGCCGTACCGGGAGCCAAATTTGGCCTCGCTTTTTGTGAGTCCTCCGGGCCGGCCCTGGTCCGGTGGTCCGGAACCGATCCGGAGCTCACGGAACTCGCCAAGAGGAACGCCTTTAATCTCGGATGCGGCCACGTTTTCCTGATCCTCATGCGTGGGATGTATCCCATCAACGTCCTCAACGCGATCAAAATGGTTCCCGAGGTCTGCCGGATCTTTTGCGCCACCGCCAACCCGGTGGAGGTTGTCGTGGCCGAAACCGAACAGGGCCGTGGGGTCCTCGGAGTAATCGACGGCGTAAAAACAAAGGGCGTGGAGGGAGAAAAGGAGCGAGCTGAACGCAAAGAGCTCCTTAGGAAAATCGGCTATAAGCTTTGATTTTTTCGCCGGCTTCGCTCATTTTCCGGGTGGGAGTGGAGCAAGGGGACGTTTGTCCACCGCCCTTGAGAGACAAACGAGGCTGCGAGGCCCAGGCCTTGGCTTTATCCTTGCCCCGTATTTGCCGGAGGTGAGCGATGAGCACCCGGGTGACAAAGAAATTGGTTACGCCTTTTGAAACATGTGGGGCCACGGGCGCCGTTCTCCTTGTAAACCTGTACGACCCTCAGGTTCCCACCCTGCGCCTTTTCTTGGAGGCCTTGGAACGGGCCAAGCTCCCTTATCTCATCACGGGCAATAAGCTCGATCTCGTGGATCCAAGGAAGGTGCAGCAAGTTCAAAAGGAGCTTGGGCAGGAATTCCCAGTCATGTCCCTCCTCACCGGGGAGAACGTGCCCGCGGTGGTGGCGGAAATAGAGCAGCGTTTTCCTCAAGGCTCGCGCATTGTGATCCTTGGGATTTTCAACTCCGGGAAAACGAGCCTCATCGCCCGGCTCACCGGGAAGGACCTGAGGATCGGAGACATCCCGGGGACGACCTTGGAGTTCGAGGAGCACGAGTGGAACGGGCGGGTGCTCATCGACTCAGTAGGCCAGGTTATCGACGTGAACCGGCCCCTCATGGTTGGCTACGACTTCACCGGCTGTGAAACACCGGAGGAGATGTTCGAAAAGGCCCTGCGGCTTGAGGCCGAGGGCATCCTCTCCTCGCTGGTCACGGCCAAAGAAGGCTTCCTCCAAGCGCTGGCCCTCATTTCTGAGCGCTTGGAAAGGGGCGGGAAGATCGTGACCACGGGAGCAGGGGCTTCGGCCTTGGTGGCGGAGGAAATCGCCGGCCAATGCTATGAGACCGGGGTCCCCTGCCTCTGCATCACCAATAACATGGCGCAAGCTTTGCCCGTTTCCTTTGCCAAGGGGACGGCCGAGGAGGAAGGGGGTTTAGCCCGGTTTATCGCGGATCAAGTCACAGAAAAAGACGTTCTCATCGGGATTTCTGCCTCAGGGGGTACGGGTTTCGTGTATGAGGCGGTGCGCTTAGCCCGGGAGAAAGGCGCCCTCACCGTGGCCATCACGGAGAACCTCGATACGCCTTTGGGGAAAAACGCGCATGTGGTGATCAAAAGCAATGCCAAACCTGAAGGGCCCTCCAGTACCAGGATTCAAACTGCGCATTTGGCGATTGGGCACGCGTTGGTCTGCATACTTGCGGCCTTGCGGGGGATAACCGCGGAGGAATCCATTCGCTACATGCTCCCCGAGAAGATCGCCACAAAAAAGATGGGGATCAAATGATCCGCGCTATCCTCTTAGATTTGGGCGGCCCGGTTTTCGATGAGGACGCGGAGTATACGCGCTGGACGGAAATCCTTCTTCTTGAGCTCAGCAAAAACGGGTTCCATGTAAGCCCGGAGGAATTCCAAGGAGCCTTGTTGGAGGAGTTGAGAAACTGCGAGCCCAATCCCTGGCTCTCCGCACTTTGGCGATTTGTAAGACCTGACCTTTTGAAGTTTCGCGCGATCCTCAAAGTTTTTCGCGTCCAAAACCAGGTGTTTCAGGAAAACCTCCCCGGGGTCCGCATAAGGCCGGAGGCCTTGGAGGTGGTGCCCAGGCTGGCTGGGCGGTACCGTTTGGCCCTCGCCGCCAATCAACCTCCCCGGGCCTTGACCCTTTTGGAAGAAGCTGGTCTCCTTCGCCATTTTTGTTGGCGGAACGTTTCCGATACCATGGGCATTGCCAAACCCAGCCCCCTTTTCTTTCGTATGATCCTCGATGGGCTCGACGTGAAGCCCGCGGAGGCGATCATGGTGGGCGATCGGTTGGATCACGACGTTTTTCCCGCAAAGCTTTTGGGGATGAGGACGGTCCGCGTCCTTCTCGGCCCCTACCGCCACCAGCGACCTCCAACCCCTCTTCACTCCCCCCACCTTTCCGTTTCTGATCTCTTCGAGCTTGAAGAGGTCCTGAAGGGGATGGGATGAGTTGCTAGGATTCGATGGGTATGCGGGTCACTATCCATGACATCGCCAGGCTTTTGGGGGTTTCGCCCTCCACCGTTTCCCGGGCCCTCTCGGGCAAAGGACGGATCAGTCCGGCTACCCGGGAAAAAATTCGGCGGGTGGCGGAGGAGCTGGGGTACCGCCCCAATGCCCTGGCCCGGGGGCTGGCCACCCGCCGCACGGGAGAAGTGGGGGTGGTGATCCACGAGCGGCATCTTCCTTTGGACGAGCGCTCATTTTATGGGGTGATCCTCGAGGCGATTGAGGCGGAGTTGGCTGTGCATGGTTATCATGTTTTGTTTTCGACCATGGGCGACCAGTTTTTCCCCCGCTGTGTGGAGGAAAGGCGGGTTGACGGGTTGATCATTTTGGGTACGGACGTGAGTGAGGATTTGGTGCGCTCTTTGGCGGAGTTTGTGCCCTTGGTGTTAGTGGATCACACCTTTCCTGGGATTCCGTCTGTGGTGAGTGACAACGTTGGCGGGGCCAGGTTGGCCACCCTTCACCTTTTGGATCATGGCCACAGGGAAGTGGCGTTTGTTGCGGAGACCCTGGCTGACCCCAGCTTCAGAGCGCGGTTTGAGGGGTATCGTTTGGCCCTGCGGGAGCGGGGGTTGAGGGTGCGTAGGGGGTTCGTGGTAGAGGGGGGACGAAGGAGCGATTCCGACCAAGTGGCCATGGCGAAGCTTTTGGGAGGGGGCCGACTTCCCACGGCGATTTTCGCTGCAAACGATTTTATGGCTGTAGGGGCAATAAAAGCGCTTACAACGGCGGGGTTAAAAGTTCCCCAGGACGTGGCGGTGGTGGGTTTCGATGATGGGGCCCTGGCTACATTAGTGCATCCGCCCCTTACCACTGTGCGGGTTCCCCGGGTGGAAATGGGGCGAGCCGCGGCCCGCAAACTCCTTGCGCTCTTGCGAGGGGGAAACGCCCACCCTGTGGTGGAAATTCTTCCCACCGCTCTCACGGTCCGCACCTCCTGCGGCTGCATTTCTTCTTCCAGATAGAGTGCCAAGTCCTCTCCTCTTGACACGGGCTGGCCTTCTTTCTATAATTGAGCAACCGGTTGCGCAAGGAGGTGAGAAAGGGGGAGAAAACGGGGGGTTGGGGAATACGGTCCTAAACGTTTAAGGAGGTGAATTTATGTACAAGTGGTTGGCAGCGGCGCTGATGATGGCGATGGTGGCCTCTGCTGCGGAGGTGGTGGTCTATAACTTTACTCCTGAGATGATCGCCGCGGCCTGGCAGCCTTTCTTGGATCCCGTAAGCGGTGAGTTCCTCGCCGCCGGCACGGTGAGCTTGGTGGAGGGCAAGGCCGTGGTGGGCCTGAGCTTCGGTGAGCCCTGGGGCGGCGGGGTCATAAGCCCCTGGCTCCTTTTGGACATGTCCAAGAACCCGGTCATCATCCTCCACAACGTTAAACCCACCGACAAGTGGACCCTTAAAGCGCATCTCCGCGGTCTTAAACCCGCTGTATTTGAGCCTGTGGAAGGTTGGGGTACTTATCTCATCGGGGACAACAACCTTTCTGGAGATGTGGAAATCAATGTGGCTGAAGGGCTTAGACAATTCGCTCCCATCGGGGTGATCCGGGCGATTCCGAAGAACCCACTCATTCTAGTTCGGCTCTGGTTCTGGGGGGTTGGTGGAAGTGTATCCGTAGACGGGATCAGCATCGTTTACCGCACAGAATAGCAGGGGAGAGGGGGAGGGGGATACCCCCTCCCCCTTGTTCGTTTAGGAGGGCCGATGAGCAAAGTCTTGTTCCTCGTGTTCTTGGCGATTTTCGCTGCTGGAACCAGGGCTGAGGAAGTGCGCGTTTCTAGCCTTGACGGCATCCCTTCACTGCCACCGGTGTTGGAATTGCGCGATTGGAAAGAGGTAGCTCGCCAATACACCTCTTTAGTGTTCGACCTTTCTGCCCAGGGGGATTTTCTCCCCCTCTGCTGGTGGGATAAACGCGGGATAAATTTCGGACTAGATCACTTAGCCCTTCCCGCTTATGTAGGCGATTATCGTTATGGTCGTGATGGTGCACAGGAAGCAATTAATGTGATTGCCGCCGTGCGCAGCGCCACTCTTGTCGGGTTGGACATGAGCAACTGGCAAGGGCTTGATCTTGTAACTATGCAAAAGGAGTTCTTTAATAGGGATAATGGGCAAAATCTCGTTCTCAATAACCCAAGCGCCACAACTGGTGGAAGTTTTTGGTACGAAATTTATCCGGGAATCCTTTTTGCCATCCTTTGCTACCAGTACCCGGGATTAGCTCAGGTTAAGAATGGCCCGGAGGATTTGAGCATGCTAGAGATCCTCAGAATTTCGGCGGAACGGTGGTGCCAAGCGGCTGAGGTTCTGAAAGACGGCGGGGGAATTCCCAATTTTTCCTGGCAAGCCTTTGATTTTAGTCAGATGCGCCCGGTTTACCGTTGGTGGCGTGAGCCGGACGCAGCAGCTGGAGTGGCTTGGTTCCTGTACATAGCTTATTTAATTTTCGAAGAGCCGCGGTATCTTGACACGGCAGAGGATTGTCTCAGGTTTTTGGAAAGTTTTGTAGCTAGGGACGAAAACCCCCTTTACGAATTGCTCCTCCCTTATGGAGCTTTAGTGGCAGCTAGGCTGAATGCTGAACTTGGTCGGAACTATAGTGTAGAAGCTTTTGTGCGTTGGTGTTTTGGGGTATCCCAGGCTCGGCCAGGCTGGGGCATGCTCAGCGGGGAGTGGGACGGCCACCGGGTCGACGGCCTCATCGGAAGCCTCACGGATCAGGAGGGATACGCTTTTTCCATGAACACCTTTGTTTGGGCCGAGCCCCTTGTGCCCCTTGTCCGCTACGATCCCAGGTTCGCGCGCGTCGTTGGGAAATGGCTTTTGCACGCCGCGGTGAATGCCAGACTGTTTTATGCTCCTTTTCTTCCCGCCGATCACCAATCTTCCGCGTTCTGGGCGGAGACCTCAAAAGGTGTTATTCCCTATGAAGGCCTGCGGCGGTGGGGAGTGGTGGGATGGGATGTGGTCAGTCCGTATGCCACAGGCGATGCGGTGAAGAATAAATGGGCCAAAACGGATTTCTCTCTCTATTCCGGCTCCCATGCGGGGATATTTGGAGCCTTGATTACCCCGACAAACGTGGAAGGTATTCTTCAGGTTGACCTTTTGGCTACCGACTACTTCCATGCCCCGGCGTATCCAACCTACCTTCTTTACAACCCTTATGCTGAAGAAAAAGTGGTGGAAATCAGCGTGGGCTTCGAGCCCACAGACGTGTACGATGCGGTTCGCCAGGAATTTATAGTAAGAGGGGCTACAGGGCTGACCTCCCTTTCCCTCCCACCGGATTCGGCAGCGGTAGCAGTTCTTATCCCTGCAGGAAAGGAGGTGGTAGAGAAAGATGGGAAAGTTTTGGCTGGCGAGGTAGTGGTGGATTGGCAGGCTTCGAGAAGGTGAGGAGGTGAGGGATGCGTATTCTAAAAGCAGCTTTTTTAGGGATCGTGGTTTTAGGAATGGCTGCAGCTGGCCAAGTGGAAATCACCTTCTGGAGTGCTCCTAACCCTTCCCAGGAGGTCTTTTGGCGTCAAATGGCCGAAGCTTATATGGCTGCACATCCCGAGGTGAAGATCACTGTAAGCCCGATGCCGGAAACCCCTACATCGGAGGCGGGAATACTCGCGGCCATTGCTGGCGGTGTGGCTCCTACAGCTTCTGAAAACGTGTTTATTGGCTTTGGCTCTGAGCTTGTGAGATCCAGAGCTCTCGTTCCTTGGAACACCTTCGCCGGATGGGAAGATCTGGTTAGAGCCCGCAACATTTCCGCCACCATTAAATGTTGGGAATTTCCCGATGGGAACTATTACATCATCCCCATGTACGTGAACGCTATGCTTACAGCCTGGCGCATCGATATTTTGCGGGAGCTTGGGTATGAAAAGCCGCCCCGGACTTATAGCGAGGTCTTGGCCTTAGGCGAGCGCTTAAAGGCCGTATACCCAGACAAATTCCTCTGGCTGAGGAGCGAGCTCGAGGTTCCCACTTGGTGGCAGCGGTGGTTCGACTTCTTCGTGTTCTATTATGCGGCAAGCAAAGGTCAACCCCTCATCACCGGAAACACCATCACCGCCGACGACAAAGCCGCCGTGGAGGTGCTCCGGTTTTTCAAGGCTCTGCGCGACAAGAAATTGCTCATCACCGAGCCTCTGGCCGAGGGCTTCGAGGTCGGCAAAACGGTCATGACCGTTCTTGGTCCCTGGACCTTCCCCTGGTGGAAGGAAAATTATCCGGAACTAGTATATGGCGAAACCTTTGTTCTCTCGCCTCCTCCTGTTCCTGATTGGTATCCCGCTACAGAGCCCGTTTACACCTTCGCCGACGCCAAAGGCGTGGTATTGTACGCTCAGACCGCGCCTGAACAGCAGAAGGCCATGTGGGACTTCATCCGCTGGGTTTTGTCCGACCCTGAGCATGATCTTTTGTGGATAAAGATCACCGGAATGCTTCCTGCCCGCGATGACGTGGGGACGAATCCCCTCTTTACCGCTTACGTAGAAGAAAAAGAGCCGGCGCTTCTGCCCTATGCAAAGAGCATCGCCTTCGCTGTGCCGCCCATTGCTCACCCTCAATTTGTGGAGATCCAGGAGCGGATGGGGCTTGAGTGTATATATCCGGTGCTGACCGGTGAGCTCAGCCCTGAGGCGGGCTGGGAGGCCTGGAAGACAAGCATTAAGGACCTCCTCAAATAGCCGTGAAGTGGCAAAAGGAATTGGGGGGCTGGCTTCTGGCCAGCCCCTATCTTTTGAGCGCCGTTCTCTTTTTCCTCATCCCCCTTGGGTGGAGTATTTCCCTGGTTTTCTTTGATTGGAACTTGATTTCTCCCGTTCGCACTTATATTGGCCTCGACAATTTTCGTGAAGCCTTGAGCAGTACGCGGGTTTATAATGCATTTCTCAATACCTATAAATTCATGGCCATCATTGTTCCGGGGGTTTTGGTTTCATCATTAAGTTTGGCCTTGATCGTCCATCATTTGCCGCGCCTAAAGCAATTTTATGCAGTAGGATTTTTCTTACCTTATTTGGCGTCGGGTGTAGCTATCGGCCTTGTGGTGCGTGGTCTTCTTGCCTACGACAGCCCCTTTAACGAGTTTCTCCGACAGGTATTTGGAAGTTCCCCTCGTTGGTTACGGGATCCTGTTTGGGCTGTATTGGTAATCGGTTTCATGATCATATGGAAATTTTCTGGGTACTATGCGCTTATTTTTCTTGCCGGCCTGCAAGGGATTCCCCGGGAGCTTTACGAGGCTGCCTCCTTGGATGGCGCTGGGCCGTTCACGCAGTTCCGCAAAATAACCTTGCCCCTTCTTTACCCCGCTTTTTACACCGTTTTGGTTTTGGCGGTCGGGCTTTGTTTCGGAATTTTCACAGAGCCGTACGTTCTCACCGGGGGAGGGCCGCGCTTTGCCACCCATACCTGGCAGCTGGAGATCTACTATCAGGCGTTTGAGCGCTTCCGAGCCGGTTATGGCGCGGCTGTAGCTGTATTTAATGCTTTGGCCACGTTTATCAGCATTCTCATTATTCGTCGTATAGTAGAGGCTTGGGGGGCAAGAAGGGGATTTCGATGAGCAAAAACTTGAGAAAAAAATTCGCACTTGTGGGCCTTTATCTTTTAGCCACTTGTTTGCTTTTGCTAATGATCTCCCCTTATCTTTACATGCTCCTCCAATCTTTGGCTCCGTGGCGGGAAGTTGATAGGGTTTTCATCCCTTCGTCGTTAGGGCTCCATTCCTATAGATGGCTCTTGGGCGGGGGACTGAGCACATTGCCTCGCCCTTGGCTTAGGGCTTGGGGCAATACGGCCCTGGTGACCACTACCGTTACTTTAAGCCGTGTGCTTGTGGGAGCGCTGGTTGGTTATGCCTTGGCCGTGCTTTCTTTCCGGGGAAAGCGCCCCATTCAAAATTTCATCCTTTTCCAAATGTTTTACCCCGGGATCATTCTCCTCGTCCCCGCTTTCCTCCTCATTCGGGCCATGGGGCTTTATGACACCTATTTGGCCATGATCCTGCCAGGGCTCGTGAGTACATGGGCTATTTTTATGTACGCCAACTTTTTCCGTTCCATTCCCAGGGAGGTGGTGGAGGCTGCGCGCATAGATGGGGCCAGCGAACTCAGGATCATCTTCCAAATCATGATCCCTTTAGCCCGTCCGGTGACAGCCATTGTTTTCCTCTTCCTCTTCATGGAGCGCTGGATCGAGCTACTTTGGGACATGATCGTGGTGCGGGACCCCTCAAAACAGACTTTGAATGTGCTTTTAGCCACCATGTTCGGTCCCTATGGCGGGTATCCCGGCCCCCTTTACGCGGCGGGCGTGCTTCTCACTTTCCCCATTATCATTTTGTTCCTTCTTTTCAGCCGCCGGTTTGTATCGGGGGTTTCCTTGATCATCTCGTCCTAAAAGGAGGTCAGGATGGAGTTTCGTTTGCAGCGTTACCCACAACCTATCTTGATGCCGGACCCAACCTCGGAATGGGAATGCTATAACGTTTTTAACCCCGGGGTTATATATCACAACGGCCTTTTCCACATGTTCTACCGCGCGCAGGGCCTGGACTGGGTAAGTAGAATTGGCTATGCGGTAAGCGAAGACGCGATCCACTGGAACAGGCTCCGCCGACCGATACTTTATCCTCTTGAGCCTTGGGAATCCCTGGGTGTGGAAGATCCCCGGGTAGTGGAGATTGAAGGCGAGTTTTATATGACCTACACGGCCTTCGGTCGCCTTGGCTTTGGGGCGGCCATCGCTGGCGGCTCAGTGACCCCCATGATCGCCAAAAGCACGAACCTCATTTCCTGGAAACGGATTGGCCCCGTGGTCCGGGGTGAGGATAACAAGGATCACGTCCTTTTCCCCCGGCGCATCGGCGGGGCTTTCGCCCTTCTTCTTCGCCCGCGGCCGGAGATTTGGATTGCTTACTCCAACGATCTTAAGACCTGGCCTAAGGAAAGGATGAAAAAGGTCTTCGGTCCTCGGCCAGGAAATTGGGATGGGGTGGCCGTGGGAGCGAATGGGGTGCCCATTGAAACCGAAGAGGGCTGGCTTCTCCTTTATCATGGCTATGATGAAAACAGGGTTTACCGCTTCGGTGTGGCTCTGCTGGATTTGGACGATCCTAGTAAAGTTATCCATCGGCCCAAGGATCCGATCTTTTGGCCTGAAGAGATTTGGGAACTGCGGGGAGACGTACCGCGCGTGGTTTTTAGTTGCGCCAATATTGTGGTGAACAGGACACTCTACGTTTTTTACGGAGGTGGGGATCACGTGATCGGCCTTGCCACCGCTTCCTTCTCCGAGCTTTTAGATTATGCCCGCCATGGCTGAAAGAAAGCCGGTAGGGTTGGGGATAATTGGGGCCGGGAGGTTTGCCGCCTTTTGTCTACCGGCTTTTGCCGCCCTTCCCGAGGTCAGGGTGGTGGCGGTGGCCGATCTAGACCGCACTCGAGCCGAAAGTATCGCTCCTCCTGGGGCACGCATTTACCAGGACTTCCGCGCTCTCCTTATGGACTCAGAGGTGGAAGTGGTAGTGATCAGTACACCACCATATCTTCATGCTCCCATAGCCCTGGAGGCCGCAAAAGCTGGAAAGCACCTGTTCGTGGAAAAGCCTTTAGCTCTTTCTCCCATGGAGGCCCGGGCAGTCATAGCCACAGCCGAAAGGATGGGGGTCAAACTCACGGTGAACTATGTCCTCCGCTACCACCCGCTCCACAGATTGGCTCAGATGTTGGTCCGGAGCAAGGTCCTCGGGGACTTGGTTTATGCAGCCTTGATAAATTTGGCTACCGATGAGGGGCTGTCGCCCGATCATTGGTTTTGGGACCTTCGGAAAAGCGGAGGCATTCACATCGAGCACGGCGTGCATTTCTTCGATCTGGTCAATCAACTGGTGGGAAGACCACCCAGCCGGGTGGAGGGCGGCTATCAGCGCCGAGCGGACGGGAGGATCGATCGAGTTTGGGCTGTGGTCCACTATGGGGAAGAGGTTTTGGCCACTTTTTATCATTCGTTTGGCCGGCCGCGGGAAATAGAGCGAACCACGCTCAAACTGGGGCTGAGTTTTGGAGAAATAGAGATCGTGGGTTGGATCCCCACAAAGCTTTCCCTCTTTGGAAGTGTGGAGGAAGACAAGCTTGATGGCTTAAGGTTGATAGTTGGCGAGCCGTTGCGTGTTTTAGATGGGGCGAATAGGAAAATTGTGGAGGCTGAGATAGCTGCACCGGATCGACAAGGCGAATACCGACGTGCGGTACAGGCGGGCCTTTTGGACTTAATCGAGGCTGTTTGGGAAGATCGGTCTCCCCAAGTTAGCCCTGCTGATGCTTTGCAGAGTTTAGAAGTAGCTTGGCAAGCAAGCCAATCCTTCTTGCCCTTGTGAATCAGCGTTTGGCGCGGGATAAAACTTCGTCGATGGTGCCGGCCATGTAAAAGGCCGGCTCGGGAACGTCATCCAGCTCCCCTTCCACGATCATCTTGAACCCGCGGATCGTCTCCTCGAGAGGAACATAAACCCCCTTTCTCCCCGTGAAATGCTCAGCCACATGGAAGGGTTGAGCCATAAACCGCTGAATTTTTCTGGCCCGGTAAACCGTGATTTGATCCTCTTCGGAGAGCTCCTCCATCCCCATGATGGCGATGATGTCCTGGAGGTCTTGATAGCGCTGAAGGATGGCCCGGGTCTTTTGCGCCACTTCATAGTGATCGCGGGAAAGGATCCGCGGGTCCATGAGGCGTGAGTCGGACTGCAGCGGGTCCACAGCTGGATAGATCCCCTTTTCCGCGAGTTCCCGGGTGAGGACGATGGTGGCATCGAGATGGGCAAAAACCGTGGCCGGCGCAGGGTCGGTGAAGTCGTCGGCGGGAACGTATATGGCCTGAATGGAGGTGATGGAACCCCTACGGGTGGAGGCGATCCTCTCTTGCAGCTCAGCGATATCTGTGGCCAAGGTGGGTTGGTACCCAACTTCAGAAGGCATGCGGCCCAGAAGGGCGGAGACCTCACTTCCCGCCTGGGCGAAACGGAAGATGTTGTCGATGAAAAGGAGGACGTCCTTCCCCTCTTCGTCCCGGAAATATTCGGCCATGGTAACCCCGGTGAGGCCCACGCGGAACCGCGCGCCCGGCGGTTCGTTCATCTGGCCGTAAACGAGCACGGTGTTGGGCAAAACCCCGGCCCGCTTCATCTCCAAATAAAGCTCGTTCCCCTCCCTGGAGCGCTCGCCCACCCCAGCGAAGACGGAATAGCCCTTGTGCTCGTAGGCGATGGCCCGGATGAGCTCCATGATGAGCACGGTTTTCCCCACCCCGGCCCCGCCAAAAAGCCCGACCTTCCCGCCCTTGGGGATGGGGGCCATGAGGTCAATGACCTTGATCCCTGTCTCCAGGATCTCGTCCTCCACGGAAAGCTCTTCCAGGGGCGGGGGATCGCGATGGATGGGGTAACGCTTTTTCGTTTGGGGCGGGGGAAGGTTATCGATGGGGTTTCCCACGAGATCGAACATGCGGCCCAAGATCTCCGGCCCTACAGGAACAGTGATGGGGCCTCCGGTGTCGTAGACCTTATCGCCCCGGCGGAGCCCATCGGTGGAATCCATGGCGATGGTGCGCACCGTGGAATCACCCAAGTGTTGCGCCACCTCCAGCACCAAATCCTTTTCTCCCCGGGGGACGATGAGGGCGTGCCGCAGGGCCGGCAAATGCCCACGGGGAAAGCTCACATCCACCACCGGGCCGCGCACGGCCACGATCCAACCTTCCGCTACCGCTTCCTTGACGGCGTTCACAGTTCCTCCCTAATGGCCTCCGCCCCGCCCATGATGTCCATGAGCTCCAGGGTGATGCTTTGCTGGCGGGCCTTATTGTACTGGATGGTGAGTTTCTCCAGGATCTCGTCAGCGTTGTCGGTGGCGGTCTTCATGGCCTGCCGGCGGGCCGCATGCTCTGAGGTTTTGGCTTCAAGGAGAATTTGATGGACTCGGCCCAAAAGCCAGGCTTTGCTGAGCTCCTCGATTACAACGCCCAAGCTTGGCTCCACAAGGAGCTCCCGCCCCGGCTTTTCCGGGAGCGGCACTGGCAAAAGGCGCTCCACCCGCACCCTTTGGATCAGCTCGCCCCGAAATTCCGTGTACACAACATGGATTTCGCCCACTTCGCGGTAAAGGCCGAGGATCTCTTCGCAGAGCTTTTGGGCATGAGGGAGGCGGGGCTTCTCCAATCGCCGATGGGTGGCGACGATGGGCCACTTTTCCTGGGCAAAAAAGCGGATGGCTTTTTCGCCAACGAGGATCAGCTTTGTTTCCGGATGGTTTTGCAAAAAACGGAGGGCGGCCTGGTTCACCTCGGCCACATAGCGGCCGCAGAGCCCACGGTCGGAGTTCAACACCACCAGTCCATAGCCCGAAAGACCGTTCCCCTCCAAGAATGGGTGGGCTAAAAAATTCGCTTTAGCCCAAGCCCTGAGGTCAGCAAGGATGTTCCTGGCCTCTTCGGGGAAGGACCGCGCGGGAAGGAGCTCCTTTTTCCGCTGGATGACCTGGGTGGAGGCGATGGTGTACATGGCCTTGGCGATCTGACGGATGTGCTGGATGTTGCGGATCCTGCGCCGCAATTGCCGGAGTTTTTTGGCCATGTTTAGGCTCGGAACGTTTTCTTGAACTCGGAGAGGGCCTGCTCCAAGCCGGAGCGCACCCTTTCCGTGAGCTTCTTTTCCCGCCGAAGCTCGTCCAGAACCTCTTTGTGTTGCGCGCGCAGAAACGCAAGAAAACCGCGCTCGAAGGCCCGCACCGCTTCCACGGGGATGTCATCGAGGTGTCCGGTCACCGCGGCGTAAAGGGAGGCCACCTGTTCCTCCACGGGCATCGGGGAGTATTGGTCCTGTTTGAGGATCTCCATGACCCGCGCCCCCCGGGCGAGTTGGGCCTGGGAAGCCTCGTCCAGTTCCTGGGCGAACTCCGCGAAGGCCGCCAAATCCCGGTACTGGGCGAGCTCCAAGCGGAGTTGCCCGGCCACCTCCTTCATGGCCGGGATCTGGGCTGCGCCGCCCACGCGGGACACGGAAAGGCCCACGTTCATGGCCGGCCGCTGCCCTTTGTTGAAAAGATCCGCCTCCAAATAGATTTGGCCGTCGGTGATGGAGATGAGGTTGGTGGGGATGTAGGCGGTGATGTCGCCGGCCTTGGTCTCCACGATGGGGAGGGCGGTGAGGGAGCCGCCCCCGAATTCGTCAGCAAGGCGCGCCGCTCGCTCCAAAAGGCGGGAGTGGAGGTAGAAGATGTCCCCTGGGTAGGCCTCCCGGCCCGGCGGCCGGCGCAAAAGGAGGGAGATCTGGCGGTAAGCCACAGCATGCTTGGAAAGATCGTCGTAGACGATCAAGGCGTCCTCGCCACGATCCCGGAAATATTCGCCCATGGCGCAGCCGGCATAGGGGGCGATGTATTGAAGGGGCGCGGGATCCTCCGCGGCAGCGGCCACCACGATCGTGTAATCCATGGCCCCATAGCGGCGAAGGGCATCCACCACCTTGGCGATGGTGGAGGATTTTTGGCCGATGGCCACATAAATGCAATAAACACCTTGATCCTTTTGGTTGATGATGGTGTCGATGGCGATCGCGGTTTTCCCGGTGCGGCGATCGCCGATCAGGAGCTCCCGCTGGCCCCGGCCGATGGGGGTGAGGGCGTCGATGCATTTGATCCCCGTCTGGAGGGGGGTATTCACGGGCTGGCGCATGATCACGCCGGGGGCCTTGGCGTCGGTTTTACGGAAGCCCTCGGGCTCGATGGGCGGGCCGCCATCCAAGGGCCGCCCCAGGGGGTCCACCACCCGGCCTAGAAAACCCCTCCCCACCGGGGTTTCCAAGACCTTTCCGGTGCGTCGAACTTCGTCGCCCTCCTTGATCCCCTCGTCCGGACCGAGGATGGCCACCCCCACGGAATCCTCGGTGAGGTCCAAAACCAGCCCATAGATGTCCCCGGGGAAGAGCACAAGCTCCGAAGCCAAAGCGGAACGCAGACCCCAGACGCGGGCGATGCCATCGCCCACCTCCACCACCACCCCCACCTCTTCCATCTCCAGATCCACGCCGAAGTTCTGGATCTGCTTTTTCAGGACAGACGCCAGCTCATCGTAGCGGGGCATCCTATCCTCCTAAAACTTTGCGTAGGCGCTGGAGGCGTCCGCGTAAAGAGGCGTCCAGGCGCTGGCCGGAGATCACCAACTCCACGCCGGCCAAAAGCTCGGGCGCCACCTCTTCCTGCAGGGCCACCTCCCGGCCCAAGGCCTCCTTGAGTCGCGCCCGCAGTTTATCCTCGATCTCGGGGGAAAGGGGCTGGGCGGTACGGACCAGCACTTGCACCGGTCCCCCAGCCCTCTCCAGGGCCTGGAAATAGGCGGAGGTGATCTCGGGAAGGAGCCCGGCCCGGCCATGCCGCACCAAAAGCCGCAAAAGGTTCTGCACATAAGGGTGCAGAACCTCTCCCAGATCCCCAAGAATCCGTTTCTTGGCTTCCGGATCGATGCGGGGATGAGCAAGGAAAGGGAGAAGCTCCGGGACCGATCGGGAAAGGTGCTCAAGGAGACGGAGATTTTCCGCAACCTCCTTTTCAGCGTGGGCCTCGCACGCGGCCTCCAGAAGGGCTTGGGCGTAACGTTCCCCTACTGTTCCTTCCCTGCGCATTTTACGAAAGCACCCCAGGGCCAAGCCGAGAGATCAGTTCTGCCACGAGCCTCTCGTGATCCTCGGGGCGCACCTCCCGGCCGAGGACCTGGGCCACGCCGAGCACCACGAGCTCCGCGTAATTTTTGCGAAGCTCCGCCAGGGCTTCCTCCCGGATGCGGGCGGCGGCAGCCTCCGCATCCTTTAGGATCCTTCTGGCCTCCTCCCGGGCTTGTTCTCGGGCTTGCCGGAGAAGCGCTTGGGCCTCGGCCTCGGCCTGGGCCAAAATTTTCCGGGCTTGCCGGTTGGCTTCCCGGAGCTCCTCCTCGGCCTGTTTCCGCAGGGCCAAAGCCTCCGCTTCCAGGGCTTTGGCCCGGGAAATCCGGTCCTCCTCGATCTTTCTGCGCGCATCGAGCCAAGCCAGGGCTCGGACAAAAAGGAGGCGCTTTAGGACAAAGACGAGGAGCAAAAAACCGATGACGTTGAGGATTAAAGTCCAGTTGAGGCTTTTTATGATCGTTTCCCAGCCGACTTCCATAGGGTCCTCACACCACGAACAGGATCATGATGGACACAAGGAGCGAGTAAATGCCGGTGGTTTCAGCGATGGCGTCGGCAATGATCATGTTGCGAAGGAGGGTATTGGCCATCTCCGGCTGGCGGGCCATGCTCTCCAGGGCGGAGGCGCCGATGCGTCCCTCTCCGAGAGCTGGACCAATGGCTCCTATGCCCATGCAGATCCCAGCCGCCAAGTACTTCAAACCTTGCACAAGTTCCGGCCCCATCCTTTTCCTCCTTTCATTCTGCAGCCACCTGAATATACGACGCCGCAAGGAGGGTGAACACTAAAGCTTGAATGACGCCGGCGAAGACGCCGAAGAACCCGTTCAATACGAAGCCGGCCACTGTTCCCAGGACGAGGACAAGGGGCGTGGCCCAAAGGAGGGGAAGCCAAACGTGCGCAACCAGGAGAATGGCCACCCCCGTCGCGACCCCTGCCGCCATATGGAAAGCCCTTCTATTTCCCCACCTGCGGAAAACAGCGGCCATCCCCAGCCCCAACAGGATGAGGAGGATCCCGAGGATCCAACGGAAGCGCAGGGAAAGATCCACGAGGATGGGAAAGGTCACGGCGAGCATGATCGCCCCGCCCAAAATGTTCCCGAAAAGTCGGAAACCGTGGGAGATGGTCCGGCCCATGTCGCCTATAAGATTCATGGGGAGCATCACCGGGATTGGCTCCAGATAGCTTTTGACATGACGCAACCCCCCTTTTGTGCGGATCCCATAAATATGGGTGAGAAGGTAGACAAGGAGGGCCAAGCCCAAGGTGACGTTTAGATCCTGGGTGGGCGCGGCCATTCCAGGTATGGGAAGGATGGAGGAGAGGTTGCAAGAAAGAACGTAAATGAACAAGGTGGCGATCAAGGGGAGGAGGGAGCGACGAAGGCCCTTGGCCATCCCCCCCAGAACTTGGTTTTCCACGAATTCCAAAAAGGTCAGGAGGAGGACGACCCGCCGGGGAGGGGTGTCCTCCGGATCTTTGGGGATCCCCCGCCGTATCCAAAGGGCCAAGCCCACGATGATTAAGAGGAGGCCTCCGGCGGTTCCCAGGGTGACAGGGTTGAGGGCCAGAAGGATTGGCCCCACCCGGAAGCGAAAAACGAGATCCTTACCGACTGTGGCGAACATGCCGCGCCGCCCAAATCCAAAGGCTCACCGGCCAAAGGGAAAGGCCCAAAACCACCCCTATTGGGCTCAAGCCAAAAAGGATCCCGCCGAGGGCCAGGCCTGCAAGGCTGAAGTATTTTCCCAGGGCCCAAAGGCCCAAAAGACCGGGCCAAAGCTGGGCGAGGGCAGAAAAACCAAGACGGGTAAGGAGGACCAAAAGCCACCCGAACGCAAATCCTCCCGCCCACATCGGTCGGAAAAGGAGAATAAAAACGAAACTGCAACCACCAAGGCAGAGATGTTCAAAGACTGCGGGCATCTTCATCTTTAGAGGGTGCGCATCTCCTCAGCCTTCTTTTCCGCCAGCTCCTCAACTTTTTTGTGGAAATCCTGGGTGACCTGGTCCAGCTCCTTTTGGAGGCGGAAGAAGTCGTCCTCGGAAAGTTTTCCTTCCTTTTTCTCTTGCTCCAGGCGCTCCTTGAGCTCGCGGCGGATGTTGCGGAGGGCGATCTTCGCCTCCTCTGCCTTTTTGGCCACAAGTTTTGCCAGCTCGTTCCGCCGCTCCTCCGAAAGGCGCGGGACCTTGATGCGGATGAGCTGCCCATCGTTTTGGGGGTTGAGGCCCAAATCCGCAGCGCGGATGGCCTTCTCAATGGCGCCAATTTGGGACTTGTCGAAGGGGCGCACCACAAGGAGGTCCGGATCCGGGGCCACGATGTTCGCCAATTGCTTTAGGGGGGTGGGAACGCCGTAGTAATCCACGCGGATGTCCTCAAGCAAGGCCGGATTGGCCCGACCGGTGTGAACCTTGCCCAGCTCCTGCCGCAGAACATCCAGGGTTTTTCCCATCCGCTCCCGGGCCTCCCGTACCACCGCGTGCTCCATCGCTCCCTCCTCGAGAACAATCCTAGCTGGGCTCGGTTTTTTGGGCAAACTTTGGGATAATAAGGCGTGCGCATCCCGATTGAGCAGATCTGGAGAGAACATCCCACGGCCAAGGAAATCGTGGATCGGCTCAGGGAAGCCGGGTATATCGTGGTATTGGTGGGCGGCGTGGTTCGGGATGCCCTTTTGGCCGAGTTTTTGGGGAAACAGTTTTCGCCTCAGGACGTGGACATCGCCACGTCCGCCCCTCCCCAGGAGGTGCGCCGCCTTTTCCCCGATCGGCGGGTCCTCACGGTGGGGGAGGCCTTTGGGGTGGTGGTCGTGGTGGGCGAAGGGGGCCGGCAATACGAGGTGGCCACGTTTCGGACGGAGGGGGGTTACCGCGATGGCCGGCGGCCAGGGGAGGTGCGGTGGGCTGATCTTGCGGAGGACCTTCGGCGGCGGGATTTCACCGTAAACGGCCTTGCCGCGGACCCCGAGGGCCAGGTGATCGACCTCGTCGGAGGCTTGGCGGACCTCCAAGATGGGATCATCCGCACCATTGGGGATCCCGACCAGCGCTTTTCCGAGGATTTCCTGCGGATGCTTCGGGCGGTGCGGTTTGCTTGTCAATTGGGATTTTGTCTAGAGGAGAAGACCGCGGAGGCCATCCGCCGCCATGCCCAAAAGATCCGGCAAATTTCTTGGGAACGCATTCGGGATGAGCTCATCCGCCTCCTCAGTACTCCCCGTTCGTCCCAAGGGATCGCCCTTTTGGCGGAGCTTGGGCTCCTTGACCATATCCTTCCGGAGGTGGCCGCCCTGCGAGGGGTGCCCCAGCCGGAGGAGTACCATCCGGAGGGCGATGTTTTCACCCACACCCTCCTTGCCCTGAGCGTAGCCGATGGCCTTTGGGATGAGCCCCTTTTGAAGCTCGCCATCCTTTTCCACGATTCTGGGAAGCCCTCGGCCCTGGCCCGCTCCGCTGGGGAGCACATGGCCGGCCATTGCCGCATTGGGGCGAGGATCGCGGAGGAGGCGCTTTTTAGGCTCCGGTTTTCCCGGAAGGAGGTGGAATACGTGAGCTTTCTCGTGGCCGAACACATGCGAGTGGCGCGGCTCCCGGAGATGGGCTTGGGAAAGCAGGTTCTCCTCCTTTCCCAAGGGGAGGACGAGAAATTCGAGATCTCCCGATTCGTCGAGCGCTTTCCGAAATTCTCCGATCTTTTGCGGCTCCTCATCTGCGATGCGGAGGCCTCGGTCCATCGGAGTTCGGCCTGGCTCCCGGTTCTCTCCCAAGGGGCGAGGCTTTTGTTGCACCTGCGGCGGGTCCAAGGGGTCAAGCGGGCGCGGGAGCTGATCAGCGGGGAGGACCTTTTGGCCCTGGGCGAGCCGCCCGGGCCAAGGCTCGGCCGGGTCCTCGAGGAAATTCACGAAAGGATCCTGGCTGGGGACATCTCCACCAGGGAGGAGGCCTTGCGCGAGGCCGCTAAACTTTTAGGTCGCTAGGCAAAAGGGTTTTCCCCTTGACTTGCTTGGCTGATTGTTTATAATATTTTGAAGGAGGAAAGGGAAATGGAGTTGCACATCGTGGAGCGTTATCCATCCGGGACCGATGCCATGCGGCAGTATGTGGAAAAGAAGGTGGGCGTCCTTTCGCGGTACTTCGACCGGATCACCCGCATGGATGTGGTGTTGGAGACGGAGGGGCCAGCCCAGCGGGTGCAGATCACCGCGCGGCTGGTGAACCGGAAGGTGCTCAAGGCCGTGGCCGAAAGCAACGACATGCTCACCTCCCTGGATGAGGCCGTGGACAAAATGCAAAGGCAATTGGTGCAGTTCAAAGAGAAACTCCGGGTGGTGCGTAAGGCCGGGGAGGCACAGGTGGCCACGTCAGCTGCGGGAAAGCGGGTGGAAGTGGAGGAGGTGGAGGACTATTTGCGGAAGCCCATCTCCGTGGAGGAGGCTGTGGCCGAGCTGGAAGCTAGCGGCCGCGATTTCCTCGTTTTCTTCGAGGCCGAAACCGAGGAGCCGGCGGTGTTGTATAAGAAAAAAGGCGGAGGTTATGGATTGATCCGGCCGCGCCGCTGAGGAGGCGAAAATTCGCGCGGTAGTCCTTTTTTCCGGAAGCCTTGCCAGCGCCGTTGCCGCTAAGTTAGTGGAAGGGGCGAGCTCGCTGGAGCTTTCCTTTGTTTTCTTCCGTTCCCCGTTTTTTCGGGGCGAGGAGACGGTGCAAGAGGAGGCCAAACGGCTGGGTTTTCCTCTCAGGTCCATCACCCTGAAGCGGGCTTTTTTGCGTTTGCCCCAAGAGAATGGCTCCCTTTTCCCATGTTTTTCGTGTCGGCGGGTCCTTTTGGCCCGGGCCGCGCGCCTTTTCCGCGGTCGCAAATTCGATTTGATCGTCACCGGGGAGGTGGTGGGAGAAAGGGGGATCGGGGTGGCGGAGCTCCTCGCCCTGGATGAGGAATTGGGCTTGACTGGGCGGGTCCTCCGCCCCCTTTCGGCAAAACTCCTCCCGCCCACTTCCGCGGAGGCGGCGGGATGGGTGGAGCGGGAGAAACTCTTGGGCCTCACCGCGGAAAATGCCCCCCTGGAACTCCCGCAACTCGCCCGCTCCCTGGGGATTTCCCAAAATCACAACGGTCGCTATTGCCTTTTGCGCGTTCAGGAATTCGCCAAGCGGTGTCAGGCCTTCGCGCAGGATGGGGTTTTCACCGCCAATTTTGTCCGGCTCTTGGAATTTCCTCACCTTGTGCGGCTGGGCCCGGGGAGGGTTTTGGTGATCGCCACTACCCCGGCGGAGCAGGTGCGGCTCCAGGAGCTCTTTTTGCCGGAGGACGTGCGGCTATATATCCCCATCCCCGGCTCGCCCCTCGGGCTTCTGCGGGCCCCTTGGACGAGGATCGGGCCGGAGGAACGGGCGGCCTTGATTCGGGAGGCCGCGGCCCACCTTTTGGCCCTGGCCGGTTTCCCCGAAGATCGCCCCTGGACCGTGTGTTTCCGGGCGGAGGAAGCCGAGGAAACGGCGCGCTTGCAGGTGCGGCCTTGCGCTTTGTGGGAGGCCCGGTAAACTTAAGTTTTTGATTCTGTACGGACTTCCTTCCCACGGAATGAGAGCAAAAAGGAGGTGGGCGATGCCCATTTATCGTTTCCGTTGCGATCGGTGTGGCACGGAGTTCCGGGAGTTGGTCCCCTATGGGGACCCGCGCGTGCGTTGCCCGGGCTGCGGCGCGGATGAGGTTACGCGCCTCCTCTCTCATTTCGGGGTGATCTATAAAGGGAGCGGTTTTTATACCACCGACTACCGCCGCAAAAAGGGCGGAAGCGAGGGCGGTGGGGAAAAGAAGGGGTGATGAGCGGTGCCCATTTCCGGTGATGACATCGCCAAAATCCGCATCGGTTTAGCTTCCCCTGAGGAGATCCTCTCCTGGTCCAAGGGGGAGGTGACGAATTCCGAGACCATCAACTACCGCACGCATAAGCCCGAGCGCGGCGGGCTTTATGCGGAGGAGATCTTCGGTCCGGAGAACGATTATGAGTGCGCCTGCGGGAAATACCGGGGGAAGCGCTACGAGGGCATAACTTGCGATAAATGTGGGGTTCTGGTCACCGACTCCTCGGTGCGCCGGGTGAACATGGGCCACATCCGTCTGGCCAGCCCAGTGGTGCACTTTTGGTACCTGAAGGGGGTGGCCAGCCCCCTTTCCCGCCTCCTTGGCATCAAGCGCCGGGACCTTCGGCGCATCGCCTATTATGAGACGGAGACGGCCAGGGAGGAACTCTACATCGTGACCCAATCCGCTTCTCCAAAGATCAAGCCGGGCGAGACCCTCTACGGGACCGAGCTTCGTATCCTCCAAAGCGTCTTCACTTTCCAAGCGGAGCGGGCCTTCTTGCTTGCGGAAAGCCCGCGGATCGTGGCCGAGGAGGCCGGGCGGGTCAAGTTCGAAGAAAGAAAGCTCCAAAACGGCGAGGCCTTCCGCGTCCTTGTGGTTGGCCGCCATGAGTATCCCGTGACCCTAGACGCTGAACTCTTCGTGGAGGATGGGGATGAGGTGGCGGAAGGGGAGCTTCTTTGTGAGCGTCCTGCGAAGGAAATTTGTTCCCAGACGATGTTCGAGATGCTCAGGGCCCGCTATGAGGGGGTGGATGGGCATCCGGTGGTGGAGGTGGTGGACAACCTTGCCCACCTTGTGGTGCGCGTCTCCGAAAACGTCCCGCTGAAGGTGGGGCAAATGCTTTCCACACTAGAGGTGCGGGCCTATGAGCGGGCTTATCCCGGGGGGTTTGAGGCTGCCACCGGGGCGGAGGGGATAAAGAAGCTCCTCGCCGCTTTGGATCTGGAGGCCTTGGCCGAGGAACTATGGGAGGAGCTCGATCGCACGGTGAGCCAGACCGATCGCCGCCGGATCCTCCACCGCCTGGAGGTGGTGGAGCAGCTGCGCCGCTCGGGGAACCGCCCTCAGGATATGGTCCTTGAGGTCATCCCCGTTTTGCCCCCGGCCCTGCGGCCCATGATCCAGCTCGAGGGCGGGAAATTCGCCACCACCGATCTCAACGATCTTTACCGGCGGATCATCAACCGTAATAACCGCCTAAAGAAGCTCATGGAGATGGGCGCGCCGGAGATCATCCTCCGCAACGAGCGGCGGATGCTCCAGGAGGCGGTGGATGCCCTCATCCACAACGAGAAGAAGGATAACCCCATAAAAGGGCGGGATGGCCGCCCCTTAAAGAGCCTTTCCGAGCGGATCCAAGGGAAGCAAGGGAGGCTCCGGCGCCACCTCTTGGGCCGGCGGGTGGACTACTCCGGCCGAGCCGTGATCGTGGTCAACCCCAAGCTCAAGCTCCACCAGTGCGGCATCCCCAAAAAGATGGCCCTGGAGCTGTTCAAACCCTTCATCCTCGCGAAAGTGGAGGGCCTCCCTTATGCTGACTACGACGAGGTCAAGAACCGGGCCTTGTCCGGGCAACTCCCCGAGGTCTGGGACACCTTGGAGAAGCTGGTCAAGGAATATCCCGTCCTTTTAAACCGCGCCCCCACCTTGCACCGCCTTTCCATCCAAGCTTTCGAGCCGGTCTTGGTGGATGGGGATGCCATTCAAATCCACCCCCATGTTTGTCCGCCCTACAACGCCGACTTCGATGGGGACCAGATGGCTGTGCACCTCCCCCTTTCCAAGGACGCCGTTTGGGAAGCCAAGGAAATCATGCTCTCCGCGAAGAACATCCTCTCGCCGGCCCACGGCCGTCCCTTAGCCATCCCCACCCAGGACCAGGTCTACGGTTTTTACTATCTCACCATTTTGAACCCCAACGGCAAAGGAAAGGGCAAGGCCTTCCGCTCCCTCGAGGAGGCCCTTAAAGCCTGGGAGCTTGGGCACCTTGATCTGCACGCGCCGGTGAAGATCCGGATCGATGGGAAGGTTTTGGAGACCACCCTCGGCCGGGCCCTCCTAAACCAGGTCCTCCCCCCGGATCTTCGGGACTATAACCTCGTTTGGGATTCGCGCCGCACCCGCCGGAAGATCGAGGAGTGCTACCTCCGCTACGGCTGGAGGAAAACCGCGGAGGTTTTGGATCAGCTCAAGGAATTGGGGTTCCGGTTCGCCACCCTTTCCGGCCTCACCATCTCCATCCCCGACTGCGAGATCCCCCCGGAGAAGTGGGAAATCGTCCAAGAGGCCCAGGAAAAGGTGGACCGCATTCAGCACATGTACCTAAGAGGATTGTGCACCGCTGAGCAGCGGTACCAAGCGGTGACCAGGGTTTGGCGGGAAACGGTAGACCGGGTGGAGAAGGCCACCATGCAGAACCTGGCCCGGAACCCGTTCAACCCGGTCTACGGGATCGTGGCCTCCGGGGCCCGCGGCTCCTCGGGCCAAGTGAAACAACTCGCGGGGATGCGCGGCCCCATGGCCGATCCCCAGGGGCGGGTCATCGAGTGGCCGGTTATTTCCAACTTCCGCGAGGGCCTTTCCATTTTCGAATATTTCATCTCCACACACGGGGCGCGGAAAGGCACAGCGGATACGGCCCTGCGCACCGCCACCGCCGGCTACCTCACCCGCAGGCTTGTGGACGCCTGCGTCGACGTGATCGTCAAAGAGTACGACTGCGGCACAAAACAAGGGATTGAAATCGATCCCCTTTACTTCGCCCCGAAGGGCGAGATCATGGAAGACATTCCGGAGCGGCTTTACGGCCGGGTCACGGCCGAGCCCATTTATCACCCCATCACCGGCGAAGTTTTGGTTCCCGCGGGCATGATGCTCGACCGGATCATCGCGGAGAAGGTGGGCCGCTTGGAGGTGGACCTGGACCTCACCGCGCCGGGGGTGGAGGAGAGGGCCCATTTGGCCAAGGCCGTGCGGGAGGTGGTGCATCCGCAGACCGGCCATGTCCTGGTGCGGGAGAACGAGGCCCTCACCCCTGAGCTCATCCAGGAGCTTCGGGCGGCAGGGATCGAGCGGATCCGGGTGCGGCCGAGGTTCATCGTGCGCTCGCCCGTGACTTGCCAGACCCCGGGCGGTGTTTGCCAGCTTTGTTACGGCATGGATTTCGCCTTCCATCGCCTGGTGGACAAAGGCACGGCGGTGGGGATCATCGCCGCCCAATCCATCGGTGAGCCGGGGACCCAACTTACGATGCGCACCTTCCACACCGGCGGCGTGGCCGGAGTGGATATCACCCAAGGTCTCCCCCGGGCTGAGGAGCTCTTCGAGGCCCGCAAGACCACGAAGGCCCCGCACGCCGCGGTGGCCCCCATTTCCGGCCGGGTCCTGAAGGTGGAGACGGCGCGCACCGGGCACGACATCGTGGAGATCGAATCCGATCCGCGCACGGTAAGCGTTCCCGTGGCCCTCCTTCAAGTGGCGGAGGGGGAGGAGGTCGATAGCTCCAAACTCCTCTCCCTCAAAAGCCCTCTGGACGGCCGGGCCTTCTTCTTCAGCGAAAACGGCCAGAAGTTTTTGGCCATCCTCGATGACGAGTTGGACCGGGTTTACACCCTCCCTCCCGGCGTAGCTCCCAAGGTCGGGCATGGGGAAAAGGTGGAGGAAGGGCAGAGCCTGACCGAGGAGTTCCACCAGGAGGCGGTGGTGGCGGAGGTCGCGGGCCGGGTGGAGGTGGTGGAGGATAAAAGGCATCGCTATCTTCTCCTCCATGGCCGCGACGGCCGCACATATTCGTACGAGGTCCCCTATGGGGCCCAAATCCTCGTGAAAAACGGGGATGAGGTGGAGGAGGGGCAGAAACTCACCACGAAATCCCGGCCTCTTGCTCTAAGCGCGGAGATCCCGGGGACGGTCCTCCTTTCCCCGGGGTCGATCGCGGTGATGCACAAATCCAGCCGCGGCTTGATCATCCCCATCCCCCCCAATTTGGAAGCGCGGGTGGAGCACGGGGCACCGGTGCGGGCCGCTCAAGAGATCCTGCGCCTTGGGCTTCCCGCCCTCTCCGAGACGGTGGTGGTGGAGGAGATCCGGCGCGAGGGCGAGCTCTGCCACGTGCGCTTCCGGTTCCGCGCCCGGGTGGAGTGCACCGAGGCCGCCATCGTGCGGGAGGGCGACAAAGTCGAGCGGGGCGATCCCGTGTCCAAGGGGGTTGTTCCGCCCCAGTACCTCATGGAGGTGGCCGGGGTGCGGAAGGCCTTCGATTACCTCCTTTCGGAGCTCCAGCGCGTCTATAAGACCCAAGGTGTGGACATAAACGACAAGCACTTCGAGGTCGTGCTCCGTCAAATCCTCAACAACGTGCGGATCATCGACCCCGGGGAATCCGATTTCCTCCTCAACGACATCGTGCCCCTGGAGATCTTCCAGCGGGAGGTGGAGCGGCTTTCCCAGGAGAACGAGCGGATCCGGGCGGCCCGGGAGGAGCTGGTGGGCGCGAAGCTCCTTGCCCCCATCATCCGCAGCGGGGCCACCGTGGTGGAGGCCGGGGAGACTTTGACTCGGGAGGTTTTGGAAAGGCTCGTGGCCTTGGGCGTGCGGCAGGTGCGGGTGGAGTTGCATGGGGAGCCGCGCACCGTGCGCATCGCCGAGTATCGGCTTCCCCAAGGGGAGCGCGAACTTCTGCGCATCTCCCGCGTGGCCCTGGTGCGAAAATCCTGGCTTGCCGCGGCCTCCTTCGAGCGGACCACCAAGGTCCTCGCGGACGCGGCCCTGCGGGGAGAGGAGGACCCCCTGGATAGCCTCAAGGCCTGCCTCATGGTGGGGAAGAAGATCCCGGTGGGCACGGGTTTCCCTCGCGAGGATTCCGTTGAGTCCCCGCCGGGGAAGAACTAAAATCGAGGTGATCGTTATGCCCACGTTCAACCAACTGGTGAAGTACGGACGAAAGCCGAACCCCTGGAAGAGCAAGTCGGTGGCCCTGGAGGGCTGTCCGCAAAAGCGGGGGGTGTGTTTGCGCGTTTTCACCCGCACCCCGAAGAAGCCGAACTCCGCTTTGCGCAAAGTGGCCAGGGTGCGCCTCTCCAACGGCCGGGAAGTGACGGCCTACATCCCGGGCGAGGGGCACAACCTCCAGGAGCACTCCATTGTGCTGGTGCGCGGCGGCCGCGTCAAGGACTTGCCCGGGGTGAAGTACCACATCGTTCGTGGGGCCCTGGACGCCGCCGGCGTGGAGGGTCGCCGCCAGGGCCGCTCCAAATACGGCGCCCGCAAACCCAAGGAGGAGTGAAATGGCCACTTACGACATCGTCATCCCCGGCCGTGATGTTCCCCCCGACATCCGCTACGGCTCCAAGCTCGTGGAGAAATTCATCAACTACATCATGTGGGACGGGAAAAAATCCTTGGCCCGTCGTATCGTTTATGAGGCGTTTGACCTGATCGAAAAGCGCGGGGAGGGTCCAGCCCTGGAGACTTTCCTCAAGGCGGTACAGAACTGCATGCCCAAGCTCGAGGTGCGGTCCCGCCGGGTTGGTGGCGCCACTTATCAAGTTCCCTTCGACGTTCCGCCTCACCGCCAGACCATGTTGGCCTTGCGGTGGATCCGGGATGCCGCCCGGGAGCGGCCGGAGAAGACCATGGCCGAGCGCTTGGCGGCGGAGATCATCGAGGCCGCCAAGGGCCAGGGACGAGCTGTGGCCCGCAAAGAGGAAGCCCACCGCATGGCCGAGGCCAACCGCGCCTTCGCCCACTACCGCTGGTGACCCTCCAGCTCCATGGCCGACCCCTACGATATACACAAGGTCCGTAACATTGGGATCATCGCCCACATCGACGCAGGGAAAACCACCCTCACCGAGCGCATCCTCTTTTTCACCGGGAAGATCCACAAGATGGGGGAGGTCCATGAGGGCACCACGGAGATGGATTGGATGGACCAGGAGCGGGAGCGGGGGATAACCATCACCGCGGCGGCCACCACCGTCTTTTGGCGAGGTCACCAGATCAACATCGTGGACACCCCCGGCCACGTGGACTTCACTGCGGAGGTGGAGCGCTCTTTGCGAGTTCTGGACGGGGCTATCGTGATCTTCTCCGGCGTGGAGGGGGTGGAGTCCCAATCGGAGACGGTTTGGCGCCAGGCCGATCGCTACCGGGTCCCCCGCATCGCGTTCATCAATAAACTCGACCGTCCAGAAGCGGATTTTTCCCGGGCCTTTGCGGATATCGGCGAAAAATTGGGCGCGGTGGCGGTCCCCTTGGTCTACCCCTGGCGGGATGCGGATGGGAACCTCCTCGGCATGATCGATCTTCTCCGCTTTCAGGCCATCCGCTGGGACCAAGAAAGCCTGGGCCGAAATTTCGCTTACCTCCCTGTGCCTAAAGAGGTGGAGGAAGAAGCCCAGGCCTGGCGGGAAAGGCTTTGGGAGACATTGAGTGAAGCCTCCGATGAGATCGCCGCACTTTATCTAGAGGGGAAGGAAATTCCGGAGGAACTGGGCCTGCGGGTCCTGCGGGAAGTGACCTTGGGGCGCCTTTGGGTCCCGGTCCTCGGCGGCTCGGCCTACGAGAAGATCGGGGTCCAGCCGGTTTTGGACGCGGTCGTGGATTTTTTGCCCTCCCCCTTGGATATACCTCCAGCACGCGGGACCGCCCTGGATGGGAAAACCGAGGAGATCCGTAAACCGCTCCCCGAGGAGCCCTTCTCCGCCCTCGTTTTCAAGGTTTTCACCGATCCTTATGCGGACCGGCTCCTCTACACCCGCATCTACTCCGGAACCATCCGGGAGGGCGAGGTGGTGCTCAACGCCACCCAGGGGACCAAGGCCCGGGTTATGCGCCTTTTCCGTCTTCACGCAAACAAGCGCGAGCCGATGGAGGTCGCCTACGCTGGGGACATCGTGGGCCTCATCCTGTCCGCCCCGGCCTACACCGGGAACACCCTTTGCGACCCGGCCCACCCCATCCTCTTTGAGCCCATCGCCTTTCCCGAGCCAGTGGTGTTCATGGCCGTGGAGCCCCGCTCGGACAAGGAGGAGCCGGCCTTGCGGGAAGCCCTGGCCAAATTGGCCCAAGAAGACCCAACCTTTCGGGTTCAAGACGACGAAACCACTGGGCAGATCCTGGTGGGCGGGATGGGCGAGCTTCATTTGGAGGTGCTTCTTCGGCGGGTGCGCGAGGAATTCCGCGTCCCCCATAGGGTGGGGAAGCCCATCGTGGTGTACAAGGAGACCCTGGCCCGGCCGGTGGAGATCGTGGAGGAATTCGAAAAAGTTGTGGGCGGAAAGCCTCAATATGCGTGGATCCGCATGCGGTTTGAACCCCTTCCCCGGGGCAGGGGATTCGAATTCCACGCGGAGGTGCCAGAGGAAATTTTGCCCAAGGGCTTTGTGGAGGCGGTGCGGCGGGGGGTGCAAGGGGCCTTGGCCGCCAGCCCCGTGGGCGGCTTCCCCGTCACGGACGTGCGGGCGGTGCTTTTGGAGGGGAAATTTCATCCCTTGGCGTCCACGGAAGTGGCCTTTGAAGCGGCGGGAACGCAGGCTTTAAGGCGGGCCTTGGAGGAGGGAGGGGTTCTTCTCCTGGAGCCCGTGGCCGAGGGCGATATAATCACGCCCAGCGAGTACCTGGGCGAGGTCGTTTCGGATCTCGGGCGCCGAAGGGGTGAGATCCGAGCCATCCAAACCCGGGGAACGGTGGACATCATCCGGTGCACCCTCCCCGTGGTGGAGACTTTTGGGTACGCGACACAGCTGCGTTCCCTCACCCAGGGGCGAGCTGTTCACACCCTGCGGGTGGCCCGCTACGAGGTGGTGCCCGAGGATCTCGCTCGCGAGGTTTTGAGGAGCCGAGGTTATGGCTAGGGAGAAGATAAGGATCCGAATAAAAGGCTATGACCACGAACTCGTGGACGAGGCGGTGCGGAAGATCGTGGAGGCCGTGAGGCCCACCCGGGCCAAGATCAGCGGTCCCATCCCGCTTCCCACCGAGCGCCACCTTTATACTGTCCTTCGCTCGCCCCATGTGGATAAAAAGTCCATGGAGCACTTCGAGCTCAAGATCCACAAGCGCCTTTTGGACATAAAGGAACCCACGGCGGCCACGATCAATGCCCTCATGGACGTGGAGCTTCCCGCTGGGATCGACGTGGAGATAAAGCTGTGAGGGATGCCATGGCCTGGGTGATGTTGGGACGGAAGGTCGGGATGACCCAGTGGTTCGACGGGGATGGCCGGGCCCTGGCGGCCACGGTGGTGCAGGTGGAGCCAGCCGTTGTGGTTCAGATCAAAACCCCGGAAAAGGATGGATATGCCGCCCTCCAGCTTGGCGCTGGCTCCGTGGAAGAACGAAAGGTCACCAAGCCCCTCCTTGGGCACTTCCGCAAGGCCGGGGTTTCCCCGCGCCGCTTCCTTTTCGAGGTAAAGGTGGACGACCCGCAAAAATACCAAGTGGGCCAGGAATTCGGGGTGGAGGTGTTCCAGGAGGGGGAATTTGTGGATGTGACCGGGATCTCCAAGGGCCGAGGTTTTGCCGGGACCATCAAGCGCTGGGGTTTTCATACCCGGCCTGGTTCCCACGGGCATAAATGGATCCGCCGGCCCGGGACCGCCGGGCCCATGGGCCTGCGGAAAGTGGTGAAGGGGAAGCGCTATCCCGGCCACTACGGGGCGGAACGGGTCACCGTGCGGAACCTCCAGGTTTTGGCCGTGGACAGGGAACACAACCTTCTCGTCCTCAAGGGGTCTGTTCCTGGTCCGCGTTCGGGAATCCTCCGGATAAGGAAGCACCATGCCCAAGGCTAAGCTCTTTCGGTTCGATGATGCACAGGCGGAGCCGGTGGAGGTGGAGCTCCCCCCCGAGATCTTCGGAGTGGAGGTCTCCCTGGATCTTCTGTGGCGGGCGGTGCGCACGCATCTGGCGAACCGCCGGCAGGGGACGGCCTCCACCAAGGACCGGGGGGAGGTCTCCGGCGGCGGGCGCAAGCCCTGGCCGCAAAAGCACACGGGGCGGGCCCGGCACGGCTCCATCCGTTCGCCCCTCTGGCGGCACGGCGGGGTCACCTTCGGCCCCAAACCCCGGGATTGGGATCTGGATCTGCCGAAGAAGATGCGGCGCAAGGCCCTGAAATGCGCCCTCTCCGCCCGCGCTAAAGAAGGCCAGGTCTGGCTCATCGATCGGTTGGGGTTCCAAAAGCCGCGCACAAAAGAGGCCTTGGCCCTCCTTTCCCGCTTAGGCCTTCCGGAGAAAACCTTGGTGGTAGTGGCCCCCGAGGAGTACCAGGTTCCCGTGTACAAATCCTTCTCCAACATTCCAGGGGTGGAGTGCCATCGCGCCGATCTCCTCACGGCCTATGAGGTCCTCGCGCATGAGGCGGTTCTTTTGACCGAGCGGGCGGTGGAAGCTTTGGCAAGGAGGTTGAGCCATGCCCCGGCTGTTGCCTGAGGACATCATCATAAGGCCGATCCTCTCGGAGAAGACCTGGCGGGAGATGGAACAGGGGAGGTACACGTTCGAGGTTCATCCTGGGGCGACGAAGCCGGAGATCCGGGCGGCGGTGGAGGAGCTTTTCAAGGTGAAGGTGGAGAAGGTCTGGACCATGTACCGGCCGGGGAAGCCCCGGCGGACGCGCCTGGATCGGCGGCACGGCCGGACGAAGCGGGAAAAGCGGGCGGTGGTGAAGCTCGCGCCCGGCCACAAGATCGAGATCACGGGGTGATTTCCTATGGGCCTTAAGAAACTAAAACCCGTCACGCCTGGGCAGAGGCACGCGGTCCTCCCGGACTTTTCCGAGCTCACCACGGACGAGCCGGAGAAAAGCCTCCTCGTGCCCCTGGAGCGCCACGCCGGGCGCAATAACCAGGGCCGGATCACCGTGCGCCACCGGGGCGGCGGGCACAAGCGCCTCTATCGCCTCATCGATTTCTACCGGGAGAAGCGGGGGATCCCGGCGAAGGTGGTGTCCATCGAGTACGACCCCAACCGCTCGGCCTGGATCAGCCTCCTCCACTACGCCGATGGGGAGAAGCGGTACATCATAAGCCCGGTGGAGCTCAAGGTGGGCGACACCGTGGTGGCCGGGGAGGACGTGGAGCCCAGGCCTGGAAACGCCCTCCCCCTGAGGAAGATCCCCTCGGGGACCTTGGTCCACAACGTGGAGTTTTATCCCGGGTCGGGAGGGAAGATCGCCCGGGCCGCTGGCACCGCGGCTCAGGTGTTGAGCAAGGAAGAGGATCGGGTTATCCTCCGTCTCCCTTCCGGGGAGATCCGGGCCTTCCATCCCGAGTGCATGGCCACGGTTGGCCAGGTTTCCAATCCCGATCACAAGAACGTGAAGTACGGGAAGGCCGGGAGGCGGCGGAACAAGGGGTGGAGGCCGGCGGTTAGGGGCACGGCCATGGGCGCCGATGACCATCCCCACGGCGGCGGCGAGGGCCGCACCGGCGAGGGCCATCCGCCCAAGACCCCCTGGGGCAAGCCCGCCCGGGGCGTGCCCACCCGGAAGAGGAAGCCCAGCGACAAATGGATCATCCAGCCCAGGAAGAGGAGGAAGTGATGGCGAGGTCCAAGAGGAAGGGGCCGTTCGTGGACCCCACCCTCATCGAGAAGATCGAGAAGTTCAAGCGGGGCTTGATCAACGAGATCCGGACCTGGTCCAGGGCCTCGATGATCACCCCGGAGATGGTGGGGCTGACCATCTACGTCCACAACGGCCGGACCCATGTTCCGGTGCGGATCACCGAGGCCATGGTGGGCCATCGGCTCGGGGAGTTCGCGCCCACCCGGACGTTCCGGGCCCACGGCGGGGTGAAGAAGAAGGCCCCGCCGGCCCCGAAGTGAGGGGGAGGCCATGCGGGAAGCGGTGGCCCGGGCGCGATTCGTGCGGGTCTCGCCCCTCAAGGCGAGGCTGGTGATCAAAGAGATCCGGGGGAAGCCGGTGGCGGAGGCCCGCCGCTTCCTGGCCCTCTCCCCGCAGAAGGCGGCCCGCATAATTCGAAAAGTTTTGGACTCCGCGGTGGCCAACGCCGTGAACAACTTCGAGATGGATGAGGAAAAGCTTTGGGTGGTGAAGGCCTATGTGGATGAAGGGCCGCGCCTAAAAAGGCTCAATCCCCGGGCCTTCGGGCGGGCTGACATCATTCAGCGGCGCCTTTCCCACATCACCATCGCTGTAGCCGAAAAGGAGGATTGATGGGGCAAAAAACTCATCCCGTTGGATTTCGCCTGGGCGTTTTGCGCAAGTGGCGGTCCACGTGGTTTGCGCCCAAGGGCAAGGTCCCCACTTATGTGGCGGAGGACCGGCGAATTCGCGACCACATCGAGAAGACCTACCGGGGAGCTGGGGTGGCCGAGGTCCTCATCGAGCGGGCCACGGAGGCCCGGGCCAAGGTGATCATCCGGGCGGCCCGGCCAGGGATCATCATCGGCCGGGGCGGCGCGGAGATCGCCGCCCTGCAGGAGCGGCTCCGAAAGATGACGGGCCGGGAAATCGTGGTCCATGTGGTGGAGGTGGATAAACCCGAGCTCGAGGCCCCCCTGGTGGCCCAGGATGTGGCCTTCCAGATCGAAAACCGGGTCAACCCGTATCGGGCCATGAAGGAGGCGGTGCGGCGGGTGATGGCCGCCGGCGCCCAGGGCGTGAAGATCCGCGTGTCCGGGCGGCTGGGCGGCGCGGAATTGGCCCACTCCGTGGAGATAAAGGAGGGACGGGTCCCCCTCCAGACCCTGCGGGCCGACGTGGACTACGGCTGCACCATCGCTTGGACCAAGTACGGGGTCATCGGCGTCAAGGCCTGGGTCTTTCGCGGCGAGATCTGGACCATAAAAGAGAAGCGGGCGGAGGTGAAGTAGATGGCGCTTTTAGCTCCCAAACGCACCAAATACCGCAAGCAACAAAAGGGTCGGCACATAAAGGGCAAGGCCAGCCGGGGAAACACCGTGGCCTTTGGGGACTACGGGATCCAGGCCCTGGAGCCGGTCTGGCTCACGGCCCAGCAGATCGAGGCCGCCCGTACGGTCCTCGCCCGCGCCACGCCCAAAGGGAAAGTCTGGGTCCGGGTTTTTCCGGACAAACCCTACACCAAGAAGCCCGCGGAGTCCCGCATGGGCAAAGGGAAGGGCGATGTGGTGGGCTGGGTGGCGGTGGTGAAGCCCGGGCAGATCCTCTTTGAGTTCACCGGGGTGAGCGAGGAGGAGGCCAAGGAGATCCACCGCAAGGTCTCGGCGAAACTCCCCATCGCCACGAAGCTCGCCCGGCGGATCCAGCTGGGGGTGGCGGCATGAAGGCCCGGGATCTGCGGGAGCTCACCAACGACGAGCTGATCCAGCGGGTTCAGGAGTGGAAGAGGAAGCTCCTGAACTTGCGGTTCCAATTGGCCACGGGACAACTCCAAAACACCGCGGAGATCAAAAAGACCAAGCGGGACATCGCCCGTGCCCTCACCATCCTGCGGGAGCGGGGGGTGCGCTATGGGTAAACGCAAACAGCGAGTCGGGGTAGTGGTGAGCGACAAAATGCAGAAGACCATCGTGGTGGTGGAGGAGAGGCTTGTGGAGCACCCCCTCTACCACAAATACGTTCGGCGCCGCACCAAGTACTACGTGCATGACGAGGCCCAACAGGCGCGGGTTGGGGACTTGGTGCGGATCGAGGAGACCCGGCCGCTTTCGAAACTCAAGCGCTGGCGGCTGGTGGAGATCATCCGCCGCGCCCAATAGCCATGGCCGTGCAGCTGCGTACAAGACTCGTTGTGGCCGACAACACCGGGGTCAAAGAGGTGGAGTGCATAAACGTTTTGGGGAAAAAGCGCAAGGCGGAGATCGGGGATATCATCGTGGCCACGGTGAAAAAGAGGCTCCCCACCTCGGAGTTCGACAAGGGCGACATCGTGCGGGGGGTGGTGGTGCGCACCCGCGCCGCTTACCGCCGGGCGGACGGGAGCACCATCCGCTTCGATGACAATGCCGTGGTCCTCGTGGACAAAAACCTGCAGCCCATTGGCACGCGGGTGTTCGGGCCGGTGGCGAGGGAGCTCAGGGAAAAGGGGATGATGCGCATCATCTCCCTCGCCCCGGAGGTGGTATAGGAGGCCAGGGTGGCCAAGGTGAAGAAGGGCGATCGGGTGAAGGTCATCTCCGGGGACGACCGCGGGAAGATCGGGAAGGTCCTGCGGGTCTTCCCCGACGAGGGGAGGGTGCTGGTGGAGGGGGTGAACATCGTCACCAAACACCAGCGGCCCACGGCCACCGTGCGCGAGCCGGGGATCATCAAGAAGGAGGCCCCCATCCACATCTCCAACGTGAAGGTGATCTGCCCGGAGTGCGGGGTCCCCACCCGCATTGGCTTCGCCTTCGTGGAGGGCCGGAAGCTCCGGCGCTGCAAACAGTGCGGGGCCACCTTCCCATAAGGCCATGTTGCTCTACGAACGCTACAAAAAGGAGATCGTGCCCAAGCTCATGAAGGAGCTGGGGCTTAAGAACGTGATGCAGGTCCCCCGGATCGAGAAGGTCGTGATCAACATGGGGGTGGGCAAGCACGACGACCCCAAGGTCCTGGAGGGGGCTATGAAGAACTTGGCCCAGATCACCGGGCAGCGGCCGGTGATCACCCGGGCCAAGAAGGCCATCTCCGACTTCAAGATAAAAAAGGGCGATGCCATCGGATGCATGGTCACCTTGCGGGGGGTTCGGGCCTACGAGTTTTTGAATAAACTTTTCCGCGTGGTCCTCCCGGGGATCCGGGATTTCAAGGGGGTGGACCCCGATGCCTTCGATGGCCGGGGCAACCTCTCCATCGGGATCCCCGACCAGATGGCCTTTCCCGAGGTGAGTTACGACGACGTGGTGCGGCCGCAGGGCATGGATGTGGTCATCGTGACCACCGCGAAAACCGACGAGGAAGCCTATCATCTCCTCGCGGCCCTGGGCTGTCCGTTCCGGAAAAATTAGGGGGGAAGATGGCGCGCAAGTGTAAGATTGAGAAGATGAAGAAGACCCCGAAGTTCAAGGTGCGGCATCGCAACCGTTGCCAGCTCTGCGGCCGGCCCCGCGGGTACATTCGCGATTTCGGTCTTTGCCGCATGTGCTTCCGCAAACTCGCCCTGGATGGGCAAATCCCCGGGGTGAAGAAGGCCTCATGGTAGGAGGGAAGGATGACGGTGGACGACCCCATTGCCGACATGCTCACCCGCATCCGTAATGCCCTCTCCCGCCGGGCTCCTGAGGTCTCCCTCCCTTCCTCGAGGCTGAAGGAGGAGATCGTCCGGGTGCTTAAGGAGGAGGGCTACATAGCCGGCTACGAAGTGGACCGGACGGGGAGTTACCCGATCCTGCGGATCAAGCTCAAGTACTTGCGGGAGGGGACGCGGACCTGGCGGCCGGCCATCCGCGGCCTGCGGCGCGTGAGCCGTCCCTCCCGCCGGGTCTACGTGGGGGTCCGAGAGCTTCCCCGTCCCTACCAAGGCCTGGGGATCGCCATCGTCTCCACCCCCCAAGGGGTGATGACCGATCGGGAGGCCCGCCGGCGCCGCCTCGGCGGCGAAGTCCTCTGCGAGGTTTGGTGAGGTGAGCGATGTCTAAGATCGGGAAGAAGCCGATTCCCTTGCCAGCCGGGGTCAAGGTGGAAATCCACCCCCAGGAGGTGGTGGTGCGGGGACCCCTGGGCACCCTGCGCTGCCCCTACGAGCCGGAATACGTGGCGATCAGGGTGGAGGATGGCAAGGTCGTGGTGGAGCGCAAAGGGGAGCGCGCTCCCTTCCGCGCCCGCCACGGCCTTTATCGGGCCCTCATCGCCAACATGGTTCAAGGGGTCACAAAGAAATGGGAAAAGGAATTGGAGATCCATGGCCTTGGTTATCGGGCCAAGCTCGAGGGGCGGACTTTGGTGATGGAGCTGGGCTTTTCGCACCCCGTGAGGTTCCCCATCCCCGAGGGCGTGGAGGTGGAGGTCCCCGAGCCCACGCGGATCATCGTGCGGGGGATCGATAAGTACCTGGTGGGCCAGGTGGCCGCGGACATCCGGAAGATAAAGCCGCCCGAGCCCTACCGGGGCACAGGGATCCGCTATAAGGGCGAGGAGATCGTGCGCAAAGCTGGGAAACTCGGAGCGAAAGCATGAGCAGGCTTTCCCGGAATGAGCGGAGGATCAGGCGGCACATGCGTATTCGGCGGAGGATCTTTGGCACGCCGGAGCGGCCAAGGCTCTGCGTGTTCAAGAGCCTCCACCACATCTATGCCCAAATCATCGACGACACCCCGCCTGGGGGGAGCCACACCTTGGTGGCCGCCTCCACCCTGGATCCGGAGATCCGGGGGAAGATCAAGTCCGATAACATCGAGGCGGCGCGCCTGGTGGGGGCGTTGATCGCCCAGCGCGCGTTGGCCCGCGGGATCAAAAAGGTCGTGTTCGACCGCGGGGGTTACCCTTACCATGGGAAGGTGCGGGCCTTGGCGGAAGCAGCCCGGGAGGGAGGGCTGGAGTTTTGATCACCCAAGTTCCTGAACAACTTCAGAACGAGGTCATCGAGATCCGCCGCGTTGGTCGGGTCACCAAGGGCGGGAAACGCATGCGGTTCAGGGTGGTCGTGGTGGTGGGCAACGGCGCGGGGAAGGTGGGGGTAGGGATGGGCAAATCCATTGAGATCCCGCAGGCCGTGCAGCAGGCCATCCGCGACGCCCTCAAGCACATGATCGAGGTGCCCATCGTGAACGGGACCATCCCCCACGAGGTGATGGGGGAATATGGGGCGGCCAAGGTCCTTCTGCGGCCGGCTTATCCGGGGACGGGGGTGATCGCCGGCCGCACGGTGGGCGCGGTCTGCCGCATGGCCGGGATCAAGGACGTCCTCACCAAAGCCCTCCGCTCCACCAACCCCCTGAACCTGGCCCGCGCCACCCTCGTGGCCCTTTCCCGTTTGGAAAGCCCTGAAGTGGTGGCCAAGCGCCGGGGCAAATCTTTGAAGGAAATTTTGGAGGCCGAAGATGGTGCTGAATCTGGATGACCTTCGTCCTACGCCTGGGGCGAAACCCCGGCCGAAGCGGGTGGGCCGGGGATATGGCTCCGGCCACGGCGGGCACGAATCCGGCCGGGGCACGAAGGGCCAGGGCGCCCGCGCCGGGGTGCGGATGAGGCCGGGATATGAGGGCGGGCAAACCCCGCTTTGGATGCGCTTCCCCAAGCGCGGATTCCACAACCCCCTCGGAAAAGAATACGCCATCGTGAACGTGGGCCTTTTGGAGAAGCATTTTTCCCCGGGAGAGGAGGTCACCCTGGAAAAACTCATGTACAGGGGCCTCGTGAAGGACCCTAAGGATGGGCTGAAGATCCTGGGCGAAGGGGAGCTCACCAAACCCCTGGTCGTCCGAGCCCACAAATTCAGCCGGAAAGCCAAGGAAAAGATCGAGGCCGCGGGCGGAAGGGCCGAGGAGGTCTAGGGTGTTCAGCCGCATCCAGCAGGTCTTCGCCGTTGAGGAGCTGAGGAAGCGCATCATCTACACCTTGGGGATGCTCCTCGTCTACCGGATCGGGGTGTACATCCCTGTTCCGGGCATAAAGACCGAGGCCCTGGGCCAAATCCTTTCCCAAGCCCTTGGCACTGGGCTTCTGCAATACCTGAACCTCTTCACCGGCGGAGCCCTACAAAACTTCTCCCTCTTCGCCCTTGGGGTCATCCCCTACATCAATGTCTCCATCATCCTTTCCCTCCTCATCCCCGTGGTGCCCGCGTTGAAAAAACTGCAGGAAGAAGGACGCGAGGGGCGGAAAAAGCTCACCCAGTACACGCGATGGGGGACGGTCCTCATGTCCCTCATCCAGGCCTACGCCTTCAGCTACATGGCCATCACTTATGGCCTGGCTGATCCCACGCCCAGGTTTTTCATCACCTCCATCATCGCCCTAACGACAGGGAGCATCTTCCTCATGTGGATCGGCGAGCGCATAACAGAAAACGGCATTGGCAACGGGATTTCCATGCTGATCATGGCTGGGATCGTCGCGCGTTTCCCGGCGGAGATCCAGTCCACCTACATTGAGATCTCCACGGGCACGGTGCATCCCCTTTGGGGGATTGGGCTCGTCGTGGTGTTCGTGGCGGTGGTGGCCCTCACTGTGATCATGCAGCAGGGGCAAAGAAGGATCCTCGTGCAGTATGCGAAGAGGACCACGGGCCGGCGGGTTTATGGCGGGCACTCCACCTACCTTCCCCTGCGGGTGAACATGGGGGGCGTGATCCCCATCATCTTCGCCTCGGCGATCCTGAGCCTTCCCAGCTCCATCGCCGCCTGGGTCCCCAGGCTCCAATGGCTGCAAAGCTATGTGGAGCCCGGGAGCCTTCCGTACCTCCTCGCTTATGTCCTGCTCACCATCTTCTTCACGTACTTTTACAGCTCGCTCGTGTTCGATCCGGAGGAGGTGGCGAAGAACCTGCGGGAGGCCGGGGGGTTCGTGCCGGGGGTGCGGCCTGGGACCCCCACGGCTCAATACTTGCGGGATATCCTCAATCGGTTGAATTTGGTGGGCGCTTTCTTCCTCGCGGGGATCGCGGTTTTGCCGTACATCTTCCGGGCCGCTTCGGGGATCCGCGGCTTTTGGCTCGGCGGCACCTCCCTCCTCATCCTCGTGGGCGTGGGGATCGACACGATCATGCAGATCGAGGCCCACCTCATCATGCGCCAATACGAGTCCTTGATCAAGGGCGCGCGCTTCCTGGGGAGAAGGGAATGAAGAACGTCGTCCTCCTCGGCCCCCCTGGTGCTGGCAAGGGCACGGTGGCAGCAAGGCTCGCCCGGGAATTCGGTTTCCTTCACGTTTCCACTGGCGACCTGCTCCGCGAGGAGGTGGCCCGGAACACCCCCTTGGGCCAATTGGCCAAAGGGTACATGGAGCGGGGGGAGCTTGTGCCGGATGAGGTGATCCTGAGCATGGTCCGCCAGCTCGTGGACGCGAAAAAGGGCATCCTTTTCGACGGCTTTCCCCGGACCTTGGCCCAGGCCGAGGGATTGGAGCGATTCGCGGAGGTCGACCTCGTGATCTTCCTCGAGGTGAGCAGGGAGGAGGTGGTGCGGCGGCTCTCCAGCCGCCGGGTTTGTTCCCGCTGCGGCGCGGTTTATAACTTGGTGACCAAGCCCCCCAAAGCAGAGGGGATCTGCGATCTTTGTGGTGGCCCCCTTGTGCAGCGGGAGGACGATAAACCCGAGGTGGTGGCCCGTAGATTTGAGGTGTACATGAAAGATTCGGCCCCCCTCATCGCCTATTACGAAAAACGCGGCCTCCTCCAGCGGATAAAAGCCGATCGCCCCCCTGAGGAAGTGTTCCAAGCGGTTTCCGAGGTCCTGCGCGCATGATCGCTTTGAAGACCGAGCGGGAACTGGAGATCGTGGCCGAGAACGCCCGGCTTCTTCGGGAGATCCTCGTTGAACTGGCGGCGGGGGTGGAGCCCGGGGTGACCACAGGGGAGCTGGATCGCTTGGCGGAGCGGTGGATTCGCGCCGCCGGCGCGGCCCCAGCCTTCAAGGGCTATCAGGGCTATCCCGCCACCCTCTGTATTTCCCTGAACGAGGAGATCGTGCACGGGATCCCCTCCGATCGTCGGGTGATCAAGGAAGGGGATCTCGTCTCCCTGGATTTGGGCCTTCGGCGGGCCGGATATTATGCGGACGCCGCGGTGACGGTGGTGGCTGGGAAGATTTCCCCGGAGGCAAGGGCTTTGATGGAGGCCACCCTTTCCGCCTTGCGGGCAGCCATCGCCGCCATTAAAATTGGCGCACACGTTTCAGACCTGTCTTATGCCATCGAGTCCACGGCCCAAAGGTTCGGGTTTTATCCGGTGCGGGAGTTCGTGGGCCACGGCATAGGACGGGCCCTCCACGAGGATCCACAGATCCCGAATTTCGGGCCGCCCGGATTTGGGCCGATCCTCAGGGAGGGGATGGTTCTCTGTCCGGAGCCCATGATCAAAGGAGACCCGCTTCCCGTCAGGATTCTTCCGGATGGGTGGACCGCGGTGACCGGCGGGGGAAGCCTCGCCGCCCATTTCGAGGAGATGGTGGCGGTGACCCCCGAGGGGCCATGGGTTTTGACCGATTGGATTGGGGAGGAGATTTGGGCAAAAAGGAACTGATCAGAGCCAAAGGCGAAGTCATCGAGGTTCTTCCCGATTGCATGTATCGGGTACGGTTGGAAAACGGTCAAGAGGCGATTTGCGTGACTTCCGGGCGGATGCGGAGGAATTTCATTCGAGTCGTGGTGGGGGATAAAGTCGTTTGCGAGTTCTCCCCTTATGATTTGACCCGGGGACGGATCGTGTTCCGGGAGAGCTAGGAGGCGGCCATGAAGGTGCGGAGCTCGGTGAAGAAGATCTGCGAGAAATGCCAGGTGATAAGGCGCCAGGGGCGCCTGTGGGTGATCTGTCGCAACCCCAAGCACAAGCAGCGACAGGGGTGATGGTATGGCCAGGATTGCGGGCGTTAATCTTCCGGCGAAAAAAAGGATCGATGTGGCTTTGACCTATATCTACGGGATCGGTCCATCCTTGGCCAAGAAGATCTTGGCCAAAACGGGGATCGATCCCAGCACCAAGGTCATGGATCTCACGGAGGAGCAGGTGGCGGCCCTTCGCCAGGAGGTGGAGTCCTATCCGGTGGAAGGCGATCTTAGGCGGCAGATCCGGGCCAACATCCAGCGCCTGATCGACATCGGCTGCTATCGGGGGATCCGCCACAAGGTGGGGCTTCCCGTGCGGGGCCAGCGCACCCGCACCAATGCCCGCACTTGGAAGGGGCCGCGTCCGGACAAGGCCGGCCGCCGCAGCCGCAAGAAGGAAAAAGGCAAGGAGTGAAGGATGAGCCCCCAGGCCCAGACGCGCAAAAAGAAGAACGTGCGCCTTGAGCGGGCCCGCGTTCATGTCCATTCCACCTTCAATAACACCATCCTCACCCTCACCGACCTCAACGGCAATACCTTGGCCTGGCAATCCGGGGGGACGGTGGGGTTCACCGGCTCCCGCAAGGGCACCCCTTATGCGGCTCAGCTCGCCTGTCAGGCCCTCATCCGCCAGATGAAGGAAATGGGGATCCGCTCGGTCATTGTCACGGTGAATGGGGCTGGACCGGGCCGCCAGCCGGTGATCCAAACCTTACGGGCCGCGGGCATCCAGGTGGAAGAGGTGAAGAACGTCACCCCCACCCCTCACAGCTAGGAGGAATCATGGGCAAATACACTGGACCAAAATGTCGGCTCTGTCGCCGGGAAGGGGTGAAACTTTTCCTCCGGGGGGATCGGTGTTATTCCCCCAAATGTGCCCTTTCCCGTCGGCCAACCCTGCCCGGACAGCATGGGCGCTTTCGGCGGCGCATGACCCTCTACGCCCTGCGCCTGCGGGAAAAGCAGAAGCTCAAGAGGATTTATGGGCTCCGCGAGGAGCAGTTCCGCCGGTACGTGGACTGGGCCAAGGAGTTCAAAGGGGTCACGGGCGAGGCCCTTTTGAAATTCCTGGAGCGGCGGCTGGACAACGTGGTCTACCGCGCGGGGTTCGCCGTCTCCCGGGCCCAGGCGCGGCAACTCGTGTCCCACGGCCATTTCCTCGTCAACGGCCGGGTGACCAACATCCCCTCCTACCTCGTGGAGGAGGGCGACATCGTCGAGGTCAAGCCCCAGTCCAAGGAGAAACTGCGGCCCATGATCAAAGAGATCGCCGATCGCCGCCCCGTCCCCAGTTGGCTCACCCGGGATCTGGAGGGGCTTCGTGTCCAAGTGAACGCCGAACCGAATCTTGAGGAGCTCGAACACGCCGTGGACACAAGCCTCATTGTGGAATACTACTCCCGCTGATATGGTGGACTTCATCTTCCCGGAAGAGGCGCGTTGGGAGGAGCACAGTGAGCGGTACGGCCGCCTGGTGCTTTCCCCCTTGGAGCGGGGATATGCCACCACTTTGGGGAACGCCCTGCGACGGGTGCTCCTTTCCTCCATCCCTGGGGCGGCCGTGGTCCGCATCTACATCCCCGGGAAATTCCACGAATACGACGTCATCGAAGGCGTGCGCGAGGACATCCTCAACATCATCCTCAACCTCAAGGGATTGGCGATCCGCGCGGAGGATTCCGGTTTGCACCGGATGTACTTGAACGTGAGCGGCCCAAAGGAGGTGCGGGCCGAGGATATCGAGCTTCCGGCTGGGCTCACCATCGTCAATCCCGATCAGTACATTGCCACTTTGGAGGAGGGAGCGAAGCTGGAGATGGAGATGGAGGTGGAGGTCGGCCGGGGATTTCGGCCGGCCGAGGAAAACAAACGCGAGGATGCCCCCCTCGGCCTCATCCCCGTGGATGCGGATTTCTCCCCGATCGAGAAGGTCAACTTCCTCGTGGAGGAGACCCGCGTGGGCGGCCGCTCCGGCTACGAACGCCTGGTCCTTGAAGTTTGGACCAATGGGGCGGTGAGCCCCAAAGAGGCGGTGCGCCAGGCCGTGGAGATCCTCCAGCGTCACCTCTCCATCCTCGCGGCGGTGGAAACCCGTGTGGAAACCGTGGCCGCCCCGCCCAGCGAGTACCTCCGCCCATTGACGGAGCTCGGCTTCGATGTGCGCATCTGTAACCTCCTGAGGGAGGCGGGCATCGTCACCCTGGGCGATCTCCTTGGGAGGACCAGGGAGGAGATCTCCGACATCCACGGCCTTGGCGAGAAAACCTTGGCCAAATTGGAGCAGCGCCTGGCGGAGCTTGGTTACCGGCTGCGTTCGGAGAAGGAGGGCTGATGCGTCACCGCAAGAAAGTTCTCAAGCTTTCGATGAAGGCCGATCGCCGAAGGCTGGTTTTGGCCGGCCAGGCCCGGGATCTCATCCTCTACGGGAAGATCGACACCACCCCTGCGCGGGCCAAGGCCACCCAAAGGCTTGTGGAGCGCCTCGTCACCTGGGCCAAAGAGGATACCCAGGCCCACCGGCGCATGGCTTTCGCCGTCCTGCGGGACAAAGAGGCCACGGAGAAACTTTTTTCAGAGATCGGACCGAAGTACAAGGACCGGGACGGCGGGTACACCCGGATTTTGAAGCTCGGGCCGCGGCCGGGCGACGGGGCGGAAATGGCCCGCCTCACCTGGGTATGAGCCGTAAGGCCATTGTCCCTCGGGGAAGCCACACCGTAGGCCCCTATTCCCCAGCCATCCGCGCCGGGGATTTCCTTTTCATCTCTGGCCAAATTCCCTTGGACCCAAGCGGCAGCCCATTCACGGGGCCCATTGAAGCTCAAACCCAGCGCTGTTTAGAACAGATCAAGGAAATCCTCGCCGCAGCTGGTGGAGATCTCAAAGACCTCGTCAAAGTCACGATTTACCTCACCGATATAAAGGATTTCGAGGCGGTGAATCGCGCTTATTCTGCTTATTTTGATCTTGAGCCTCCGGCCCGGGTTTGCCTCGGGGTTTCGGCGCTTCCCAAGGGCGCCCGCATCGAAATCGAGGCCGTGGCCTATTTGCCCAAACCCTAAAGCTCCCCGCGCTCCTTGCGCCTCCTCAGCGCCTTAAGCATGGCCTCCACCATTTTGGGGAGGTCGTAGTCCGGCTTCCAACCCCAGTCCGCCCTGGCCGCGGAATCATCGATCGTCCGCGGCCAGCTATCGGCGATGGCCTGGCGAAAATCGGGTTTGTATTCCACCCGGAAGCCTGGGACCCTCTTTTGGATCTCTTTGGCCAATTCCTCCGCGGAGAAGCTTAGGCCAGTCACGTTGTAGATTCGGTAGCGAAGACAGCGGGGATCCGCTTCCATCAAAAGCAGGGTGGCTTTAAGGCAATCAGGCATGTACATCATGGGGAGGACCGTATCCGGCCGCACAAAACAGGTGTAGGGCTCTCCCCGCACCGCGGCATAGAAGATCTCCACGGCGTAGTCGGTGGTGCCCCCGCCGGGGGGCGTCTCACTGGAGATGATCCCGGGGAAGCGCAGCCCCCGCACATCGAGGCCATAACGCCGGTGGTAGTACTCGCAGAGGAGCTCACCCGCCACCTTGGTGATCCCGTACATGGTGGTGGGGGAAAGGATCGTGTCCTGGGGGGTGTTCTCTTTCGGGGTTTTGGGGCCGAAAACGGCGATGGAACTGGGCCAAAAGATCCGACTGATCCCGGCCTCCCGCGCCACCTCTAAAACGTTGTAGAGCCCCTCCATGTTCACGCGCCAAGCCAGGCCTGGATTTTGTTCGCCGCTTGCAGAAAGGATCGCCGCGAGATGGTAAATCTCGGTGATCGAGTATTCGCGCACCACTTTCTCTAGTTGGGCTCGATCCGTGACGTCCAGGGTGACGAAGGGCCCTGTTTCCGCAAGGCGCGGATGAGGGGACTTTTTGTGCCCGGCGGCCACTACGTTTTCCCCACCGTGCTTCTCCCGCAGGACCAGCGTTAACTCCGACCCGATTTGGCCTGTTGCCCCTGTTACCAAAATTTTCGTCATAAAACCATCACATTGCGCATTCTAGCGCAATTTTTTCCAAAAACAAACGGGAAGATGAGAAAGACACTGGGAGAGGTGCTTCTTTGCCCCATCGGGTATGCCCAGCGATTCCACCTACCTAGTGGCTCCTACGCTTTCTGGCCGGCGCTGTTCCCGGCATTTGTCCTACGTGGAGGAGCAGGCCGCCTGCACATCGCCCAGGACTTTGTTTCCCCGTGTGCGGAGCGAGGTCTTGATCCCGATGTCGACCAGGTCTTCGTGAAAGCCCCAGGCAGAAGGGAGGCGCAACTTGACCGGGGAGGGGGGTAAATCGTGGTACCCTAAAAGCTAAAAGGAGGTAGGATGGAGGTTTTAGCCTTATGGGCGGTCGTGAGACGGGGTAAAGCGGCAAAGATGATTGTCCTGGGTTTCGCCCTCCTAGGGACTGTGGGTTTTGGCAGCCCATCCCAACCCGAGTTTCCTTGCCAAGCAGCAATACTTTGGCAGCGTGTCCTTTATAAAACCCTTGGGAACCCGATCACGCCTTTTGCGGTGGCCGACGTAAATGCTGACGGGCTATTGGACATTGTCGCCGGTGACCTCAAAGTGATTCGGGTGTTTCTGGGCGAGCCCGGGGGCGAATTTGGGAAGGAAACCATCGCTGGATTTTATGAGGCCAAAAGGGAGCCATTTTCTCCCAGGGGCGATTTGTTGCCGCTTTTCGGAGACGCCGGGGATTTCGATGGCGATGGCTTGCCAGATCTGGCCGTTGCTGTTTTGGATCTGGAAGATGAGGTATGCAAGATATACGTCCTGAGGAATCTTTGGGGCCAATGGTTTGACAAGGTTGTTTCCTGGTCATTGCCTTTCCGTTCGTCCATTCCGGAGAAGAAGCAGCTGCGCATCCCCATCAGCGCGCTTAAGGTCGGGGATATGAATGGCGACGGGAAGATGGACATATTGGTTGTTGGTGGAGATCCTGGAGAAATCGGGGTTTATCTCTTTGCGGGGCTTGAAGAATTTTCATTTGGGGAGTTGCAATTTGTTGCTCCTGCACCGGGCCAGTTATTTTGTCTGGCGGATTTCGATGGCGATGGTGCCATGGACCTGGGTTTTTATACGGAAACCGAGGTCATCGTGCTATTTGGCGATGGCAAAGGAGCGTTTCCCGCCGTAGTGCGGTTTCCCCCGGCCCTGGAGGAGAGGGTTCGCGCCGTCGGCGCTGGCGATCTGGACGGAGATGGGGATTTGGATGTGATTTTGGCCACCGGCAAATCCCTGCGTGCTGGGCTTCTGGAGGACCGAACATTTAAGGCTGCAGGAACCGTGGCCATCTCCGGGACCGACCTTGTGGTGGGGGATTTCACCGGTGAGGGAATTGCTGACTGTCTTGTGGGCGATGGGAAGATTTGGCGCCTTGTGCCCGGGGATGGTCAGGGCGGCTTTCTGGGCATCTGCGGCGAGTTCATCTTTTTCTTGTCCAGCGCAAAAGCTGTGGATTTGGATAGCGATGGCCTAGCTGATCTGATGCCCAGCGGACTGCCGATGTCGGAGCTTTTGGTCGTTCGCAGCCGCCGGCCCCCTGCGGGCGAGACGCGCATCCCCTTTGATGGGAATGCTTTATTGGCTGTGGGGGATCTCACCGATGATGGCGCCCCGGAGCTTTTAACCTGGAATAGGGAAGGGATAGAAGTTCTCTGGAACAACGGGAAAGGTGGATTTATTCGCTCCCCCTGGTTCAAGGCCAAGAACTTCGCACCCCTTGTGGCCAAGCTATATCAAGGTTTTCTCCATGTCCTCCAGTTCAAGGAACGGGTGGAGGTGCTTGATTGGAAAAATTTTCAATTTCGTGTGATTCGGGAAGGGGAAGTTTTGGTGATCTTTGGTGGTCAAGAGGTCCAGCGCTATACCCTCGGGGAGGAGCCGGCCCCGACGTTGGAAGTGGCTGATATCGACGGCAATGGAGTCCCTGAGGTCATCGGCCTTCTCAAGCACGCCATAGTGGTGATCTGGGACGGGGTGGATTCCGTGCGCTACCCGTGGGAGGAGGGCGAGCTCAGCCTCGTTTGGGCTGGAGACCTTGGCCTACGAAGGCCGGAGCTCCTTGTGGTCTCCACCGCCGAGTATGCCGAGCTTTATCGCCTGTCCTTCGAGGGGCGGGAACTCCGGGCAAAAGAGCTTCTTCTCAAGATGCAATCGGTGCCGCTGGCCGTAGCAGCGGGGGACCTGGATGCTGATGGGGTTGCCGACGCGGTTTTCGCCTGTTTGGCCTTCGCTGAGGAGAAAGGAACGCTCTCGATGTACACCGAATTGGCCATGGTCCTTTCTCGACTCGGCCCCAAAAACTTGCGCACCGACCTCCCCCTGGGCCAAACCCCTCTGCCCTTGGTCGGCTTGGCCGTGGGCGACCTCCAGGGAGATGGTTTTGGGGACGTGATTCTCTCGGTGGTAAGCGGCGAGGGCCTGTTTTTCCTGGCGGGGAAAGGCGATGGAACCTTCGCGCCGGGGCGTTGGCTGGAGATGGCCATCCCTGTGGGAACAGGACCGGTCTTCGCTTCCGACCTCGATGGAAACGGAATCGAAGACGTCGTGGCCTCCACTTCCGGCCAGGCCCCTCATCTTGTGATCCTCTGGAATGGGGGTGGGCGATGAGGAGGTTTATTCTCTTGGGATTCAGCGTGGTGGTGGTTTTTGCCGGCACTGCCCAAGAATTTTCATGCGAGTCCGACTTGAGCGCCACATGGGAGGAGAGACGGATAGAAGTCAACCTGCCCCTTGGTGGGATCATTGCCGAAATTATTGAAAAACTCGTTGGCGAAGCCATCCCTAGCGTCACCCTTACCTGGACCCTGGATGATACGTTGCGCGTCACCTTGGACTGCGGATGCCCGGTGGGAGGCGCTTCCTGCTGCAGTGGCCCTTCTGCCAGAGCCTATGCCGAGCTGAACCTGTACCAAGTCCTTGCTCCTCCCCCTCCCCTTGGAAGGACCACTTACCCTCAGCCGGGCTCCACCTTCTCCCTTCCCGTCGCTTCTAACTTCTCCTTCAATCCGGGGCATGGTGGTTTTGGCGGGAAAAACCTATGCGACTGGCCTGGGGCAGTGACCGTGTCCGTAAAAAATTATACGGGAAGGGTGGGCCTCACCGCCGGCCTCGAATGGTTGCTTAAAGTATCCACAACCAGGGTATCGATCAACGCCGACGAAATATGCCGCTGTAACCCCTCCGCTGGCTGCCTGGAAGCCACAGGGGTTCCCAGGCTGTACATCGACAATCAGCTGGTGGTGCCGGAAGGGGGCTTCCGCGATTTTGCGGTGAGGGTCGATGACCCCGACAAGGATGTGGTGGCCATCTCCGCCTCTGGCGCGGAAGTCCTAAGTCACATCCCCGATGACCAGGGCCGCATTGTGGGAGCGGTGATCCGTGTCCCAGCAACCTCGCCCGAGATTCGGGTGATGGCGAGGGATTTCTGTGGGCACGCAAGTGCGATAAGCAAGGAAGTTCTCGTCGTCCACCCGCCGAAGGTGGAGGTTAAGAGCCAAGAATGGGTGAGGAAGGGTCACTACTTTATTCAGGGCTGGATAGTGGACGAGGATATGATATCCGCCAAGCGTTTGGAACTTGAGGAGCGTGTGACCGTGGGCTGTGCTTTTGTTTCCAGTGGCGGTGGGGCTTTCAAAATCGGACCTCATCCGCATCCAGTGGCTTCCACCATTGAGGTCCTGGAAACGGACTTTGTGGACTCGAAGTTCCCTTTTTCTGCCAAGTACGTTCCGCCAAAGCGAGGGGCACCGAGAGTGGTCAATCTCTTCATTTACGCCAGGGATGCCTGGGGATTTGAGGGCCACTGGAGCACCGCCCTGAGGAACGAGCCGGCCACCGTGGAAGTGTCTTGGACTTCGCCTGCGAGTTCCTCTGCTGTGCGGGTAAAAAGAGGGGAAGAGGTGCAGGCCTGGGTAGCGGCCGAGGATCCGGAAGGGCTGGACGTGGTGCTCACAAAACTTCGTGGCCCCGGCGAATTCCCCAGGGTTGCCGGTGAAGGCCGTGTGGAAGGACTTTATCGCTGGATCGCCAATACAGCGGTGCCCTGGAATCTTGTAACCTTCTTTGCTGAGGACCCGCCCTTCGAGGGGGGAACAACAGCCCACCTCCTCATCCACGTTCTACAGCCGCCACGGGCCCATGACGGCCAGGCCTGGGTCCGCCGTGGAGGAGCAACCACGACTTATATCTATGTGGACGACCCCGACAGCTTCTCCCACACTTTCCTCTTTTCCCCGCCGAAGGGTATCGCCGTAAGGGTAGTAGGGAAGGATGAGGCCCCTGAGTACTACGGCGAACACTGGGGCCACCTCTATCAGGTGGAGGTACAGGCGGACAAAGCCCTCTGCGATGGAGTTTATCCTGTCTCCTTCACCGTGGCTGACC